>Ga0210391_10000076_pt1 | contig 114531 bp, 83 predicted proteins | sample IncBWC12OmetaG_FD_160573 | JGI IMG/M metagenome (GOLD analysis project Ga0210391, IMG submission 160573) | Forest soil microbial communities from Barre Woods Harvard Forest LTER site, Petersham, Massachusetts, United States - Inc-BW-C-12-O ...
GTGAAACGGGTGGTGTGGCATGAGGTTGCACACTGGCTTGGCTACGAAACCGAGGAGCAAGTGAAGGCCTTGGGTTTATGAGCCTCCACGAACTACGGTTGTGTACTTCCCGAAAAGTCACGTTTTGAGTAAGTTCCTTCAAACGGCCTGAACTTACCTATAACCTCGTTTTAAGGGAACTTCGCCCGCGACTTTCGGATTGCGCGTGGCAGGATAGATTCGAAATGGCATGAGTCTCTGGCTCGGACCCGATCCGCAGCAACCGCCAAAGCTCCAGCGTCCAAGGCCAACGATTCTTTACGGAGCCAGAAAGAGTTTGGCCCCAGCTATTTCAGATTCAGGGCGTCGGCGATTCGCCCCCACCAGCCCGGCTGGCGGTAGCCGGTCAGCATCCAGAGATCTTCGCGATAGTAGGCGGTGGGGTATACGAAGCTCTTCCCATCCGGAGCCATGCTGAAGCGAATGCCGGGGGGTCTGGGTGTCAACGGCGCGAGATCTTTACCCAGTTCCCTGATAACTTTCTGCTTGAGCGTCACGGGATCGAGAGAGAAAAGTGTCGCTCGCTGTATGTTCCCTTCAATCTCGCCCGTCTCGATTCCGTAAAGCAGTTTGCCGTTCTTCGAAAATGCAAGGTAAGGAGTCTCTATCCTGCCGAGGGATTTCGAGGTCTTGCCGTCAGGAGAAATCAGCCACCAGACATTTTTGTCGCGGTATGTGATCCACTCACCAGTGGGCGACCAGTCGGATAAATACAACCCACCGATATTCTTCTTCAGCGCCGATGGTGTGGCATTGCCGCTGGTTTTGACTGTCATCAAGCTAAACGTGCCATCGCCGTCACGCTGTAAGTAAACAAGCTGGCTTCCGTCGGGGGACCACGATCCGATCCCCCATTCCAATGCGTTAGAGGTGTTGGTGACCTGGACTGACGGTCCACCGTTCAAGGACGAGATCCAGATGCGGCCCTTCAATCCGTGACCATAAATGATCCGTTCCCCGTCGGGAGAGAGGGTCGGATTGATAAACGCTTCGAGCTCAGGGAAGTCCGCTCCTGTCACTGCGGGTCGCTCGGTGCCGTCGGGCGAGCGAATCCATATTTCGTCTTGCCCGCCTCGATTGCTGACCCATGTGAGTTCTGCCTTGTTTGCGGACCAAGCCGCCCCGGTTTCGTCATGTCCGGTGGAGATAAGGGTTCTCGTCGTACCATCCTCGACGGAGACCGAGGTCACATCGTGGCGACCCATAAAGAGGGTGTAGAGAATGCTCCTGCCGTCGGGAGAAACAGAGGGGTAACGTTCGTCGTTTGTGCCGGTCGTGAGTGGCGACAAGTCATTTGATCTGGTATCGGCCAGCCACAGATGAAGCGCGGACTTCTGGTCGGACTGAATTGAGATCACTGCATTCCGGTTGTCCGGCATCCAGGACGAAGTCGGGTAAGTCGCATAAAAAGGCAATTTCCTGAAAATGGATATCTGATGCGGTGATCCGCTTCCCGACGGATAAGGAAGCAGCCAAGCCTCGTCCGGCTTACCGCCTACAGGAAGAAGTAGCAGAATCTGTTTTCCGTCTGGCGACAACGAGAGCCAGGGGCTGCTGGTGATTGCCTCCGCGCTTGACGCGAATGGAGTCGGCGCATAGGGCCGCAGCGGCGAACCGATCGGGTCTGAAATTCCCAGGACGGAGTGATTGTCCTTGTCTTGAGTTAACGTTGCAAAGGTCTTGCCATCCCGGGACAAGTCGCAGGCATAGCAGCCAGCATCCATGATGAACTCGGGTTGGCCGCCCACCGTTGGGATTGAATAGAGCTTGTAATGCGTCAATCTGGCGAGGGAGTCTTCTGACTCGCCGACTATGAGATGACCTCTATCGCTCGACCATCCAAACGGGAAGGTATCCAGCTTCCCGCGGGTAAGCTGGACGGGCACCGGGGAGTTGAGATAACGAATGAAGACCTGATAGTTCCCGTTGACGTTGCCAGCGTAGGCTACGGCTCTTCCATCCGGAGACCAGATCGCGTTCTCGTAGATGTCTGTCGCGAACGGTGTATAGCGGTAGTTTCCGATGTCCTGGCCGGAGGGCTTCAGCAGGTAACCAAGCACTCCAGTGAAGAGCAGGCATGTGGCTGAGATGACTAGAATCTTCCAGCGGCGTCGTTTTGCATGCGGGACAAGGGGTGCGAGGGCTCCGATGGAGTGCGCTTCGGATATGTGATCGCGGAGGTTACGTAATTCCTGGTAGAGATCGCGCGTGGACTCGTACCGCTGCTCGGGTTCTTTTAGTAGGCAGCGGTCAATGATCCATCGCAGCGGGGCGGGCAGCTTCTCATCCAACGGTGCCGGTTCTTCGCGCACAATGGCAGCCATCGTTTCTACCGTGCTCGGCCGCAGGAAGGCCTGCTTGCCGGCCACCAGCTCATAGAGAACAAGACCGAAAGAAAACTGGTCGGAGCGATAGCCGATCGGCTTGCCCAAAGCTTGTTCCGGACTCATATATCTCGCCGTTCCGAGCACCGCGCCGGCCTTCGTAATACTGCCCGAGTCCGCACCATCAGGCACAAACGTCAGGGTCGGAGCTCGACCACCGTCAGACGCGCAGGCGACGCGGTCGTGCCGCGCCAGGCCGAAGTCCAGAATTTTCACCCGCCCATCCCTGGCGAGCATGATGTTTTCCGGCTTCAGGTCGCGGTGGACCACGCCGGCGGCATGGGCGGCGGCCAGACCGTCCGTCACCTGTGTGGCGATATCCAGCAGTTTACGGATGGGAACGGGCTTGCCCGGGAGCAGGGCGCGCAGCGATTCGCCCTCGACCAGTTCGCTGACGATGTATTGCTGGCCAGCCTCCACGCCGAAGTCGTACACAGCCACAATATTGGGATGGTTCAGCGCGGCAATGGCGCGTGCTTCACGCTCGAAGCGGCTGCGACTCTCCACGCTGGCCGCATCGTCTTCGCGGAGAACCTTGATTGCGACGTCCCGGTTCAGCCGCGTATCGCGGGCGCGGTACACCTCACCCATGCCGCCTGCACCGAGCGTGGACTTGATCTCGTAGGGGCCCAGTCGCGAGTTCGCGAGCAGAGGCATAGCTTCGCCAGTCCTTATCTTGCGGGCGATCCTGCAGGTCACCGGTCATCGGCCCGCCGGGGACACAAAGGTTCATGAGTGAGCAGAAGCCTAGTCCAGGAGGCGTGCTTTGACAAGCAAAATGCCCGGCGCTTAAGAGATGCGTTTCGGTCCTTGCAGTTCGGAAGTGCTCTTCCTGGAGGTCATAACTGGAAGCACTAGCCTGTCAGTGTTCGAGTCACGGCGCCGAAGATTTCTTGGTTGCGCCTGCGAAGTCGGCTTTTGGGTAAGTTGCCGTTTGGCGCAAGTCGCCCAGTTTGAACTTACTGATAACCCGTTTCACGGCAAAACCAGTTGGTAAACTCAAGTTATGCAGGAGCAACGTCGAGCGGAACGTGTTGTGCACCCGGCGAAGATTTCTTTTATGGCTCAGCCGATACCTGTTGACGTCAATTGAGAACGTCAGAATCCGCTCAACGTCACTTTGCCGATTGCTTTTCCGCTCTCGGCGAGCGCATGGGCCTTCTTCAGATTGAAGACGTTGATGGGGCTGAAGGTCTGCGTTTGCGTTGAGCGCAGTTCAGCGCGATCGACAAGCTCCGAGACGCGGCTCAGCAGGCGTCCCTGTTCGGCCATGTCCGGGGTTTGCCACATCGAGCGCGCAAACATGAACTCCCAGTGGAGCGACGCTGCCTTCCGTTTGAGCGGCACCGCATCGAGCGCCTCAGGATCGTCGATGAGACCGAGCTTTCCCTCTGGGGTCAAAACTTCAACCAGTTGTGCAAAGTTCCGCGCGGTCGCCGTCAGGCTGGCAATATATTTCACCGGAGGCACGCGTAGTTCGTTCAGCTGCTCGGCTAGCGGTTTGGTGTGATCGATCACGTAGTGAGCACCCATCTGTGTCACCCATCCAACGGTCTCCGGCCGCGACGCAGTGGCAACGACGGTCAGTCCCGTGAGTCGACGGGCCAGTTGCACGAGAATCGAGCCCACGCCGCCGGCGGCTCCGCTGACCAGCAAGGACGCGCCGCTCTCGCCCTCACGAACGCCAATCCGATCCTGGTTCGATCCGCGATGCCGGTTTGATCGGTACTGCACAAAAGGTCGAGCATTATGAGATCGCTTCCTATGGAACAGCGCGCAATTGGGCCACGGTCCTTGGGCTAATGGAGCACGCTAATGTGCTCCAGCAAACCCTGGATGAAGAAAGACATGCTGATGAACTGCTGACGGAAATAGCAGAAGGCACTAACCCTTCTGCGGCTGCTGCTGCCTAGATACTCTGTGGAGGCCCAAATCACAGCGATTTGGACCTGATGCCGCAGGTTGTCGGCAATACGGAAGTAATTCTGCCAGCTTCGCTGACCAGGGAAATTTAATCTCTAGGAGAATCAAAAACTCAGATCGTTGCAAAACGATGCGATATTCGGGACTCGACGACTGATTTTCCGTAGAGGAAAACAACAGGCGGTGACTCTCAGAGGTCACGGGATCTCCACGTTGCCCGCACACAGTTTGTGTGCTCGAAGTATGGCTCGATGACGAAGAGAATCTCAGGGCATGATTCCCGAAAGTCGAGTCCAACGCGGAAATTAAACTTGGGTCCAATTTGGGTCCAATCACTGCCAAATACCATGCAAAAAGAGGGGACGACACGCAGAACCAACCTAAAATGAAACAACAGGTTAGCAAATCAGTTGTTGGTTCGGGACCAGGGGCTCGGAGGTTCGAATCCTATCCCCTGACCATCTAAATCCCAAGTAATCAATGAATGAGAGTACTCTTCATTTCCGGAACAGCCCGAACTTAGGTCCGTCTCGGCCCAATCACTAAATCCTCGACCGCAGCTCTCGCGTTGCCACTATTTTGAGCGTCACCTACTAGCGGAATGCTTCCCGCGCATCGGGACGCAATACACGTTCCGCCGGTCCAATGCGAGGGGCGGGAACAAAATGCGCCGCAGGCACATAAATGGCGAATATAATAGCCCACGTCCGCTTGTCCAGCGCTTCCCAACCTGACCGGTTCGGCTTTCTCCATATCGACCTCAACAGCTTCTTCGCCTGATTGAGGCTCCTTTTAATCGGCCAGAGCACTAGTCCTCGAAAACACCTAGTGTTCAATGACTTCCAGTGGGGGCTTTCCACGTAAAGTCGCCTTGTCGTACGAGTGGCTTTCCGTTGCCAAGGCCACTGAGAGCGGACCAAAAGCGGACGAAAAATACCGATCAAAAAAGTACTGCCCTGAAAATAAAAGGGTTATTTGTCAGTTTCTCTAGGTCTGCAAAACCTTTATGCGTCGGTTCGATCCCGACCCGCGCCTCCATTAATTAATGGCCTACAATCAACAAGATGGTGGCAGGCTAATACATTTTGTGCTTCCCCTGTGCTAGCGTTGGGGCGTGCCTACCCAGACCGTCGCCTTCAGCTCCGTCCCGTCGATAACGATCTTTTGTCCGCCATAGTGCCATTTGCCCCAACGCCGGAGATGAGACCTACCGGCGCTGGATGTAATCCCGAGCAGCCAGATGGTCATAGGTCGGAGCACCGTCTGTGTAGAAGGTAGAGCCACCCTCGACCTGATTCAGAACTCATTCTGCAAGGTCTCGCGCTTGGTGTTAGGAACCATCCTTGCCCGAACCTGACAGCTCTCGCGATCCAGCATCCCATGACGATGGCTTATCGGCAAGATGGTCAAGGAAGAGGGGGCTGTGAGTAAGCTAAGGGTTGTTGGTTTCTCAATATTGCTGGTGCACACTTTGCTGTACGCGCAGGTCAAGAGCCCGGCAGCATTATTCCCGGCATATCTCGGCGATGACTTTGACTACTGCACCTTTACACGCTTCGATGCGCCGGGTCCGCCGAAGACCCTGATTTATCAGGCCAACGGATTCATGGCCTTGCAGGAGACGGGATTCGGCGGCCAAAAGGTCATCATTCCCGTTGCCGGCGCGATGCCTCCGACCAATGACAGCAATCGCCTCTCGGCTCTGGAGATTGACGCTCCCGTAATCGTAGACGCTTCCCAGCGGTCCTTCGACTTCGCCAGCAGCCCGGCGAAACGCAGCCTGACTTACTTCGCTGATCGTACCGTGTACCGTACGACATTCGACGATGGACCTGAAATAACTCTCACTGTTTATCCGATCTATGGCAAACCCGCGGCGGTTTTCCGGATCAACGTTGTTCAGTCTCACGGATCAGTTCGCGTGATTATCGCAAGCCACGGTGATGGTTTCAAAATCGTTCAAGGCGTCAGTGCGGATTGGGTGAGTTATGGTTCCTCACGTTGGCCTTATCGTTTGTTACTGGCCGCGAAACCAAAAGCGAGCATTCAGACCGACAGGTTTGAATGGGATCTGACCGCTGGGCAGGACGCTGCTCTCACGATGACTTTGGGCGGCACAGAACACGAAACCGAGGCGACTCTCGCAACACTGCTCGCCTCTGCCGATCTCTTCGACAGAGCTACTCACCAGTCATGGAACGAATACCTGGCTTCGGTGCCTTTGGTCGCCCCTGTCGAGCCGGTCCAATTCACCATCGGCACTTCGGGCGAGCATGAGAGCATCGCCCCGGAAGATCTTGTTCGCAGCGAGCTCTGGTTCTGGAGGGGGCTTCTCAATACGACGTGCCAGGCCTCTTACCTGCCCGCATGTCCCATGATGATTGCCGACTGGAATGTCTTCATGGGCATGTGGGGCAATGACGGGACTGCAGAAGCATTGGCCCTGGCCGGCACGAATCGAAGCGACCTGGCGCGCGCGGCCATTTTGAACTGGTTCCGCTACTCCGTAAATTCAGAAGGCGACGGGACGAGCGCCTGGACCATCTTCCCGCCCGGCACCAATACCTTCCACGCGGCGGGGCCTGAACGGAATACGCAGAGTGTTCCTGTACAAGCCACGCTGGTGGGTGAATATGTTCGGCTCACGGGCGACACCGGCATTCTCAACGAAAAAATCGGTGGCCCAAATCGGAATCGAACGTTATGGCAAACGCTCTCGGCCTATGAGCAAAATTTGTTGAAGGTGCGGGATGTGAACCACGATCATCTTATCGACTGGTCGCACACTTACGAGACCGGCTGGGACGACAAGGACTCCCCGTTCATCGATCATCACGGAGATGCTACCAGCGCCGTCAACGAGCAGGTCTTCCATCTCTGGAGCCTACAGGAGATGATGTATCTCTCTCGCATTCAGGGCGAAGACGCCTCTGAGTGGGAACACGAATTTGCCGCCGCGAAGGAAGCCGTGCGCACGAAGCTCTGGGATCCCGCGACGAAGCGTTACTGGGATCTGGATGTGAACACGGGAAGGCTGTGGACACAGGGAGAGAATCTCGACGCGTATTATTTTCTCTACTTCGAGAATGATCCTGCTCGTATCGAAGCAATGATGCGACGGCTCAACGATCCCGCAAAATTCAACGGGGCACTCTTGCCCACACTGGCTTTCGACACCCCAAATTGGGGAGGATATTGGCGCGGACCTGCCTGGCCGCGAATCTTCTCCTACGTGGCTATGGCGTTGACCCGCTCCGGACATTGCCAGGAAGGTTTTATATGGCTGGCGCGCGCAGTCAATTCAAACCTTGGGCCCTTGCTTCCCGAGAACGTTGATCCCAAGGCCTATCCTCCGGGAGAGCACGCGTTCGGCCCGGTACGCATTATGGGTTACGACGCGCTGGATACTCTGGTCCTGCCGGATGTAGCGGGATTACGGACGTGGGGAGGTGAAGACCTTACGGTTGCGCCGAATCCGGCATTGGGGAAGGTTTATATTCGTGGTCAAAAATGGATGGGTGATCGCTATGATGCGCTCTTCGATCCCGGGCAGCCGACTCGCCTCTGGCGTAACGGACATGAGCTTGCGCCGCTGTCGTCGGATCAGCTATGGCGCGCACGAAAGCAAGGCCAGAGAGTGTTCTTTGATCCCATTCAGTCTCTATCCGTTCCGAGACAATGCGCTGACCTTTATTGACGTCTTTCACAATGACAGCACTCATTGGAACCGGCATCGGCGTGAGCTGCCGCCGGCTGATCGTAAATTTCACTGAAAATCCAGTCACAATCTGGATGTTTGCGGGTTCGTCGTCCATGAGGAACAATATCTTCGCTTTCGGCGGTTATCCCCTTACCTCTTCCCGATTGAGGCCATTTTCTTTGACGATGTCATCCAGCTTCAGGAGTGCGCCGGTGAAATCGAACTCGCTTATGTCACAGGCGAGTGCATCAAGCTGCGCCTTCTCGACACGACCCGCGAGAGTGCCTTGCAGAGTTCGAAGCGTCTCTTCCGAGTCCCCGTCGCTGGCTAGGAGCAGCCTCCGCAATCGCTGAACCTCACGTGAAACTGCATCGATGTCGAAGCTTCCCTTCGATGCGGTTTCAAGCGTGGGCGCTGCTGTCGTCTTCAAGGCCTGCTGGATGGCCTCAATCTGAGGGCGCAGAAGGGATGTGAAATCCTGAAGGATCATAGAGACTCCCGCATCGCTCTCATGAATCGCCCTCTCCAGCTTTTCCGCCGCACCTTGGACTCGCTTAATCCCGAGATTGCCGGCGACACCCTTCACGGTATGAGCGATGCGCTCCGCCATCGGCCGGTCTTCACTTTTGAGAGCGGCGGCGATCTGCAAATCTGCGTCGACGTTCTTTGCTGCAAATTTCACAAGCAGATCCCTATACAGGCGTTCATTTCCTCCCACGCGCCTGAGGCCATCCGCAAGATCGACACCCTCAATGCGGGGGAGAGTTTCCGCGGGAGCAGGTTCGATTTTTTGGGCGAGAGGTTCGAAATGCTGGGCGCGGCGGGGCTTGACCCAGCGCGTTACCGCTGCATATAGCGCATCGGGATCGATGGGCTTGCTCACATGGCCGTTCATCCCCGCCTGCAGGCACCTTTCGCGGTCGCCTTCCATCGCGTTGGCGGTCATGGCGACGATGGGTAGCGCACTGAAGCGCGGGTTGGACCTGATTGCCTTGGTCGCCGCGATCCCATCCATTACCGGCATCTGCATGTCCATCAGCACGAGGTCGTAGTCGTGCTCGCCCACCATTCGAACCGCAATCTCGCCGTTGTCCGCCACGTCGATGGACATATGCGTGGTTTCAAGCAGTCCCATCGCAACCTCCTGATTGAGCTCGTTGTCCTCCACCAGCAACACGCGCGCACCGCGGAATTGATCGAGGTTGAATTCGGGTTTAATCTCCACTTCGCGCACCGTCTGACGATCGGTCCCCAGGGCCAGTACGGCGGAGTCAAAGAGCATCGAAGGAGTTACGGGCTTGATAAGTACATTGTCGAAGGAAGCGTCCTCAGCCTGCTTCATTACCTCTTCGCGACCGTACGCTGTCACCATAACCAGGTGCGGCGGGGCAATCCCCGGCAGTGCGCGAATCCGCTTTCCGGTTTCGATGCCGTCGAGGCCGGGCATCTGCCAATCGACAAAGACGATGTCGTAGGGCTCGTTGCGCTCAACGGCCTTCTGGACCATCTCGATACCTTCCTGGCCAGACGGCGCTTCATCCACCTTGAAGGTCATGCTGGTCAGCATGCTCGACTCGATTTCACGGGCCTGCGCGTTGTCGTCGATGATGAGGACGCGTCGACCGCGAAGGTCGGCCGAGGCGATACGTTTGGCCTTTGCCTCGCCCTTGCCAAGATAGGCCGTGAACCAGAAGGTGCTGCCCTTTCCTAACTCACTGGTTACTCCGACATCGCCGCCCATTAACTGTGCCAGCTTTTTGGAGATCGCGAGGCCCAGACCGGTACCGCCGTGCTGGCGCGTGGTGGAGGCATCTGCTTGTTCGAACGCCTGGAAGAGACGACCCATTTGCTCGTCCGTCAGCCCGATGCCGGTGTCGCTGACCGAGAAGTAAACCAACTGACCGCTCTCGTCTTCTTCCTGGACCCGAGCTTTGACGATGACCTCGCCGCGCTCGGTGAACTTCACCGCGTTGTTGCAGTAGTTGATCAGGATTTGCCCGAGGCGCAGGGGGTCGCCTTTCGGGTGGATGGAAACTTTCGGGTCGATGTCGAAGATCAGCTCCAAGCCTTTCGCCGCAGCCTTTTCAGAGATGAGATTGCTGACGTTTTCAAGTACTTTTTCAATGTCGAAGTCGATATTTTCGACGGACAATTTGCCCGCCTCAATCTTCGAGAAATCCAGTATGTCGTTGATGATGCCCAAGAGGTGCTGGCCGGATTGCTGGATCTTCCGGACATAGCCCTTCTGGCGAGGATCGAGTTCGGTCTTGAGCGCCAGGTGCGACATGCCAATGATGGCATTCATCGGTGTACGGATCTCATGACTCATATTGGCTAGGAAATCAGATTTGATCCTGGTGGCTTCTTCCGCCACTTCCTTGGCGCGTCGCAACTCAGCCTCAGATGCCTCCAGAGCCCGATTACCGGCCTCGAGTTCCTGTTGGCGGGCGAGGATCTGGCGTTCGGATGCCACGAGCCTTTCAGCCTGGGCCTGTGTGTGCTCGAGAAGCTGTCTGGTCTTGATATTGGCGGACAAGATTTTCAAGTTCGAAGCCACGGCGGGCAAGAGAGCATCGAGCAGGGCCTGTTGGCGCTCTGATAGTGACGAAATCGGCGCCAGTTCGATCACAGCGATCACAACATCCCGATTGATTACCGGGATAATCAGGAGAGTGCGCGGTGTTACCGATCCCATTCCGGTCAAGACACCGATCTGATCGCCCTCGTTTGCCTGGAGCAAGAGAGGCCGTCTTTCGACCATGGCCTGCCCTACCAGCCCTTCGCCCACAGCAAATTCCATGGCCTCGCTTGGATGATTGAGAGCAAAACCGCCCACACGAGTCACATGTGACTGACTCTCATCGATGACATATAAAGCCCCGTAGAGCAGGGAAATGGCTTCCGAGAGGCGCGAGAACAAGCGACTTGAGAACGCCGCGAAATCTTGGGCCGCTTGTAGCCGCTCCATCGTGCCGGATACCTCGGACTTCACCCAGTGCTGGATCTCCCGCTCCCGGGCCGCGTCCCGAAGCGTACTCAGCGCACGGCTCATAGCGCCGATTTCGTCGGTCTGCTCGAGACAGGGGATGACTTGATCCAACCGCCCATGGGCCAGATCTTCGATGCTTCCTCGCATCGACAGCAGTTTCCGGGCAACTTGAGACTCGACGATAAAGGCGGCGATCGCCAAGGATACTGCGAGACCCACGCCAATGACCAGCCATGTGATCAGAATGGCGTGATGGGTTTTGGCAGTAAGATCGTCGGATTGCTGGTCGACGGACTTTCTCAGCTCGTCTACCAGGTCGATGGCCGACTGACGGGTCTTTGCCCAATCTACAGCCACGTCCCCACGCAACAGGTTCATGGCCTTTTCTGCGTTGCCCGCGAGGGCCGCGGCACGAACAGGTCGCGTGTCAGATTCGGCCTTGTCGAACAAAGCCGAGAACGCCCTGATTTCCGGGGCGCGTTCGGGACTTTGCCTCAAAGCATCTGCTATTTGCCTTTCAAAATCTGCGTAGATCTTGTCTAACTCTCCATCGATCTGCACCCTTTTGTCGGGGTTGGTTTCGGTGATCTCCTCGTACAGGAAAAGACCGACTCGATTCGTGTGGGCTCGCGCCACGGAGAGGCTCTGCAGAGTCTTGGCGTCCTGGTCGATCAAAGCGCTGTACATGGCATCGATCTTCTTGCTCTCGGTCGACGAATACAGCGTCGCCACGATTACCATCACCACCAGCGGAATCAGGGCGAGAAAAAGCTTCCTACGGGTTTTCAGATTTGTTAGCCAAGCCATCGCTTACCTCTCATTAGCCCTGGACTCTGTCTGCGTCGAGGCAAATCTACCGAGGGCGTGCATGACACTGCGAGCCGCCAGACGGCTCCAAGGCTGGAACTCACTTCGAGCCAAGCGGTTGATCGGCCTATCCATACGCCAGCTCATTACTCTTCGCGATCGCGGGATTCGATAACCCTCAAGATTTCTTGCCGAGGGTGGTCGAAAAATACTGGTCTAGTCCTGCGGCAACCTCTTTCAGTCCGCGGTCGAGATTGGAATCCAGCGCCGTTACGACCGCGGAAACCTCCTTGACCGGCACCGGATCCGACTGAGAATAAAAATGCGTCCAGACGATCTTGCCCGACTTTCGGTCATAAAGATCGAACTCCATCGACACGAGTGCGGCGATACCCGCGGTGTCGACCTCCTCGAAATCATAGAGCCTGCCCCGGACCACAAATTGACCCTGCGTATTGCTCCCTAATTCAGTCACGGACTGATAATCGCCCGAGTTCCTGAGCATACGAACCAGCCTTCTCCTGACCAGATTGACTGGCGGCTCCGACCATTGGCTGAACTGATACGTGCCAATCTCATTGACGCCGATACGATACGCAATCGGGGCCTGCTGAAAGATCTGCGCTCCATTGACGGCTGCAACCACCAGAGACACAGGATACGCATTTGTCGTGAGCGTGGGAGCCGGGGCGACCTGGAGGGTGTAGTACCGGATGGGCTTGCTGCTTTCACACGCGCCCAAGCACAATGCGAGCAGTGAGGCAAGAGTGAGGCGAATCGTTCGTTGCATAGAATCCTCTTCCGTTGCCCTCCTCGAATAAGGGCTTGTACCTGATCTACTCCGTGTATAAAAACCCGCTTGCCCGTTCCCTATGGATGAAGCAAGTCGAGTGTGCCGTCCGTCCACATCCCCCGAAGCCTTACTTCACTGGCTGTCCTGGTTTCCGATCCTTCACTCTATTTCCACGAATCAGCTCCGAAGGATTCTCCTTTAACTCTTCGGTCAGCACTTTCATATTTTCGGTTGTCTCGCGGATATTCACGATGATCTGGTCAATATTGTCCGAGTTGAGTTCTGTCGTATTGTTAAGCTGCTCCATGAGCGACGAAGCGTTGATCATCGTCTCTTTCAACTTAATGACGATCGTCCGGATGTCCTGACGATTCTCAAGTACGAGAGAGTCCACATGTGACAGCGTGGCATTGGCCTGAGCCATCGTTACCTTGAGGTTGTCCAGCAGGGGATTGAGTTTGGCGCTCGCAGCCTGTATGTTCGTCAGGCTGGCTGCAACCTTTGGGCGGCTATCCGCGAGCATGATGTTCAAGTTACCCAGGCTGCCGCTGATGTTCGCGCGGTTCTTGTCGTCCAGAAGGTCGTTGACCCGGGCTATCGTCACTTGCAGTTCTGTAAGACGCTGGTTCAGGTTCTGCATGACCTGCTGAGCTTCAGGGGTAAGGTTGCCAATCATATCGCCGATGTCGCCAATCCCAATCGTCTCAACTGATTTCAGTTCGCTGCCGGGAGGAGCAAGCAGGGCATCCTTTGTTCCGGCTCCCACTTCCACGAAGTTGTCGGAGAGCGCTCCCAGGGTACTAATCTTCGCGATGCTGTCGGTCTTCACCGGGATGCCGGGACGCACCCGAAAGTCGATCTCTATGCGGGTTGAATCATTGGGGTCGACGTGCACGGCCTCGACCTTGCCGGCCTTCATGCCGGCGTAGCGAACTACCGCGCCGGGGGTCAAACCGCCGGCCGATTTGAAATAGGTATGATGAGGAACTCCGCCAGAAGAAAAGGTACCGGCTACGGCCAGGATCGTTACGATCAGCAGGGCTGCTGCTACCAATACAAACAATCCCACCAAGGCTTGCTCGCGCAGACTTTTCATGACGTCCTCATCTTCAATGGCTCCATGCTCTTAACCTCTCTTGCTCGTGTGGTCTCCGGTGAGCATCTGCAGGTAGTCGAGTTCCTGTACCACTTCGGGCTCCGGTACCCTATCCAAAAACTGGCGTACCCGCGGATGAGTGCTTGACCGGAACTCTTCCTTGGTTCCCAGCGCCACGATGTTGCCACGGTCGACATAGACCATGCGGTCGGCGATCAAAAAAGCGCTTGCTAATTCATGGGTCACCACGACCATGGTTATCGAGTATGCCTTCTTCAGATTGAGGATCAGCTCGTCGAGCCCCGCTGCGATGATCGGGTCCAAACCCGCTGAGGGTTCATCGAAAAACAGAATCTCCGGGTCCATTGCCAATGCGCGCGCCACAGCAGCACGCTTTTTCATGCCGCCGCTGAGCTCGGAAGGCATGAAGTCCTCAAAGTTAGCCAGGCCTACTTGTCCGAGCTTGATCCGTACCATGATCTCGATCGTGGAGTCTTCGAGATCGGTATGCTCGCGCAGGGGCAGGGCAACGTTTTCGCCGACCGTCAACGATCCGAACAGCGCCGAGCCCTGGAACGACATGCCCATCTTCTTGCGAATCGCATCCATCTCTCGCTCGGAAATCTTGGCGGTGTTGACGCCTTGAATCCATACTTCGCCGGAGCTGGGTTTCTCCAGGCCGACCAGCGTCCGTAACAAGGTGCTCTTTCCCGAGCCCGATCCGCCCAGGATGACCATGGTTTCTCCTCGGAGCACGTCAAAGGTGATGCCGTGAAGAATCTCGCGTTCGCCGTAGCTCACACGGAGATTGATCACCGAAATGGCCGCGTCCTCAGAGCGCTCAGCCATTTTCAGAACCTGCTACCGATCGACACGTTGACCTCATGGGCGCTCCCGCGTTACGTGGGATTAATAATGTAAAACAAGGTTGTAAATACCAGATCGACACAGATAACGAGGGCAATCGAGGTGACAACCGCGGCTGTTGTCGAACGTCCGACCTCCTCGGCGCCTGCCCCTGTTGAGAAACCTTCCTTGCAGCCGACAGCCGTGATGACCAGGCCGAAGAGCACACTCTTGATGAGACCGGTGTAGATGTCGCGGTTCACGATTGAATCTTGCGTAGCCTGAAAATACGAGCCGATCGTAAAGTTGGCGGCGGCAACGCCGAAGACGCATCCCCCCACAATTCCCATGAAATCGGCCCAGACGGCCAGGCAAGGCATCATCACAAGCATGGCCAGGAACTTCGGCGCGACGAGAAAGGCAACCGGATCGAAAGCCATGGTTCTGAGAGCATCCACTTCTTCGGTCACCTTCTTGGTGCCGATCTCCGCTGCGAAAGCAGACCCGGACCGGCCAATAACGACAATGGCTGTCAGCAATGGCCCTAGTTCGCGAAGAATCGAGATGGCCACCGCCGCAGCGACCAACTGCATTGCCCCCAGCTGGCGCAGCTGATAAGCACTCTGCAGGGCCATGATCAGACCCACGAAGAACGTAATCAGCGAAACAATGGGTATGGCTTCGACGCCGATAGCCATCGCCTGACTAAAAGCGCGAGTGATACGAAAGGGTCGACCCTGAAAAGGGCCTATAAAGGTGAAATAGGCGGAGCGGCCAGCGAGGTTTGCCAGGTCTCCTATGTACGCGAAGCCGCTAATGGTCCAGAAGCCGACCAGACCAGTGAATGCTGCGACCTTTGCCCCCGCCTTCAACGTCGTGTGCTTCCCGTCCAAAGAATTTCAGGCATTGATCGCTTGTTCCTCGGTTTCGCAGATTTCAAAAATGCCTGTCAGACGCGTGAGTTGCAACACTTGAAGGACAGCGCCGGTTACCCCGAACATGACAAATCTCTTCTGGGAATTGCGCGCCTCTTTGAACACCTCCAGAAGTGAGGCGATCCCGGAGCTGTCTATGTACCTCACTGCGCTCAGGTTTATGGCCACGCTCTTTGTCGCCTTCAATGAATCGAGGAGTGTTTTGCGCAAGACCGGTGAACTCCCCATGTCAATCTGACCGACCACATCCACGATCACGGTCCCCTTTTCCGTTCGTGTCGACGACTTCATTCGTGATTCCATGTCCACCCTTCAATCCTCGTTGCCTTCACGGAACGCTAACCTCAAGCCGTAACCCATGTCCAGAACTTTGTCTGCAATCGCGACGGCGCAATCTATTTCTTATCAGCGCCTACCTTGGCAGCCGGCAGGTACTTGATAAGTTTCAGTTGATTTCCTCGGGGGACTCGCTCGTAACAAACCTCGTCCATGACCGCCTTGATCAAATGAGTCCCCCGACCGCTGAGGGAGACCTCATCCATGGGCTGGCCACAGATCCTCGCCGGGTCCGGTGCTTCACCATGGTCGAGGAGCGTGAACTCCAGTCGATCATCAACAGTCCGGCAGTTCAATTCCACCTCTTGGTCATGGCGGCCCTTGTAGGCATGCCGAATGACGTTGGCCAGGGCCTCGTCAATCGCCAAAGTGAGCCCCTGGCTCGACTCCTCCGGGAAACCGTGAACCAGACTCAATTCGGTTACAGCAGCGCGGACGATGCACAGGTAGCGCGGGTGACTTGGCATAACAAATTTCAAGTGAAAGCTCATTTCGCTCCGCTAAAACTGCCCGCCAGTGCGAACATCAGTCATGGCACCGGCCTTCTTTTCGATTGCATTGCAATGGTTGAGCATAGTCCTCGTTTTGAACTAGCGCTAGCTAGGAAAATTCCTAGCGATGCGCTGTTCTTTTACGAGCGCCCAAATCGCGGGCGCGGCACTAATGGATGGCCTATCAAAGAATTCTGAAGCAATCTTGTTTGACTCTGAGATCTGTCCAGATTAGCGTAATTTCAGACGAACGAGACAATCTCGAAGCGAAATTTAGACAGGTCGCACTTAATCTGCGGGAAGCCGTCTACCGGGCACCAAGGTAATTGCCGTAGCCGACCACAACGGTGGACATAATCAGCAGGAAGAGTCCGCTTGAGACGAGCAGCTTTGTTCGCCTGCTCGTGTCCTGCCATTCTTTGAGCGCTATTCCCCAGAGGGTGGCAAAAATGATGATGCTGGCCATGTGCAGTGTCCAGCTGGAAAAGTCATACTTGCCCATCAGAGTCTGGCCCATCGAATAGAAGAAGAATTGAAAGTACCAGATGACGCCGGCTAAAGACGCGAGGAGGTAGTTGGCGAGGAGCACTCCAGGTCTCAGCCGCGCGTGTGTGCTGATCTGGCGCGGGTCGAGATCTGCAAGTGACTCACCTGTAGTTGACGACGTACCCATCGGGTTGGTGCCGGGGGCTCCCAGGAACTGCGCAGCGGAGCGGTTACGGATGATGAGAAATGCCGACCAGATAAAGTTGGTGAAGAATCCACCCCACAGAACAATAACGAGGACAGGAAGATTCTGCCAGAGGTCGGCGCGTCCATGAGCCTGGAGTTGTTCGCGTGCAATGACGGCGATGCCTTTGCCGGCCGTCAATCCATAGGCGAAACAGGAGCTCATAATGCCGGCGAAGATGGCAACCGCGAGTCCCTTGCCAAACGAGTAATCGCGCTCGCCGAGCGCCGCCTTTTCCTCGGCAGGCACTTCCTTCTCCTTGGAGTAGCCGGCGAGGCCATTGACGGCAATCGCAACCATGCAGACGGCAACTCCAAGCAGAATGACCTGGCCGCCGGGTGTGTGGGAGATCGCAATGATTTGACCGCTGAAGATGGGTGGCATAAGCGTACCGAAAGCCGTACAGAATCCAAGAGCGATGGCGTAACCAAGAGCGATGCCCAGGTAGCGTATCGACAGCCCGAAGGTAAGGCCACCGATGCCCCATAGGGCTCCCCAGACAGCAGCGCGCCAGAGCGTTGCGCTCGGAGCAGCATGTAAGACCCTGGTTAGATCGGGGACCAGGAGGGACGCAAGCACCAGCGGAGCAACGATCCATGCCGCAAAGCCCTGAATGATCCAATAGATTTCCCATGACCAGCGCTTGATAGGCCGGAAAGGAATGAAGTTGCTGGCCGAGGCCAGACCGCCAATCCAGTGATAGATGACGCCAATAAGAGGATTCGGTCCCAAGTTCACCTCGCCGCTCTCGAAACGGCTCTTTTTGAGGGCGCCGGACGAGGCTTAGCCATGCTATCGCAGGGTGGGACGATTGTGAAATAGAATTTCTATTGAAAAATACTTCTGTAGGCGATTACACTTCGTATGTCGCGGCATCCCGGGGAGGACCAACATGGACGTGAACGGCGCGGGTCTTGCGGGAGCGATCGGTACCCTGGACAGTCTGAGGATCGAAATTCCTTCGTGGGGTTTCGCCAATACCGGAACCCGCTTTGGCAAGTTTCTCCAGGCCGGAGCGGCTACCACGCTCGAAGAGAAGTTTGCGGATGCTTCCCAGGTAAACGCGCTTACCGGTATCACTCCACAGCTAGCATTGCATGTGCAGTGGGATCTTCCGGCAGGGGTTGCGGACGCGGGAATAGTGAAGCGCCTGACTGCGAAATATGGTGTGCAGCCAGGCTCGATTAATCCCAATCTGTTTCAAGATCAGGAGTACAAATTTGGCTCGATCTGCAATCCCGATCCCGGAGTGCGCCGCAAGGCCATTGATCACCTGCTGGAATCGGTTGAGATTGCGAAGGAGCTGAGATCCAGGGATGTCTCTCTGTGGATTTCGGATGGATCGAACTATCCTGGCGCGCAGAGCATTCGCAAGCGCATCGGCTGGCTCGAAGAGGCGTTGAGTGCCACGCACGACAAGCTGGACACCAGCCAGCGGCTGCTCGTCGAATACAAGCCATTCGAGCCGGCCTTCTATCATACAGACGTGGCGGACTGGGGGATGGCGGCGCACTTTGCCAAGGCAGCCGGTCCGCAAGCGCGGGTCCTCGTGGACACGGGACATCATTATCAGGCGCAGAATATCGAGCAGATCGTTGCATGGCTGATGCACCTGCAATTGCTGGGCGGATTCCATTTCAACGACCGCCGTTATGCGGACGACGATTTGACCATTGGATCGATCGATCCTTATCAGGTATTCCGGATTTTCCATGAGATATTCAGCGAGCCGAATGCGGCAGCGGCAGGCGAGGTGGCGTACATGATCGATCAGAGCCACAATATCAAGGGAAAGATGGAAGCCATGGTCCAGACAGTTGTGACCGCACAGGAGCTTTTTCTTAAGGCCGCGCTGGTCGATCGTGAGAGGCTGGCGGTATTGCAGTCAGAGGCCAGGACGGTCGATGCGGAGGAGTGTTTGCGGTCCGCCTTCTGGACGGACGTGCGCCCGATGTTGAGAGAATGGCGCCGGAATCGGGACATTCCGGAGGATCCGTTGCAGGCTCTTCGCGAAAGCGGATATGTGGAACAGATCGAGAAAGAACGCAGGGCAAAAAACGCAATGTTGTCCGCTAGTTACGCATGAGAGGTTGCAATAGAGATATGGTTAATCTATAGGTATTCCCGGCGCACCCCGGAACGAGACCCCGAGGGTCGTGAGCGAACCCCAGGCTGAGGGGGAGCGGTCGCCAACAGGAAGTGAGGAAGTATGTCTGTTATTGCCGAGTCGAAAAATCGAGTGAAACTCGAATATCTTGAGGATCTCTGGGACGAGAGCGCAGCCTCCGGAATGGATGAGCCGGAGTTGTTGCGTTATCGATCGAATTTGCTTGGCTCCGATCTGCGCATCACCAACTTCGCCGGCGGCAATACGAGTTCGAAGATCGAGATGGCCGATCCGCTGACTGGCAAAGACACGAAGGTGTTGTGGGTGAAGGGAAGCGGCGGCGATCTGGGCAGCATCCGGCGCTCGGGGTTTGCGACGCTGTATCTGGACAAGCTGCTGGCTCTCCAAAAGCTCTATCGCGGGGTAGATCGCGAAGACGATATGGTCGCTTACTATCCTCTCTGCACCTTCGGGCTGAATCCGGTGGCTGCTTCGATCGATACGCCGCTGCACGGCTTCCTGCCATTCCGGCATGTCGACCACCTGCATCCCGATTGTGCAATTGCGGTGGCCGCGGCGGCCAATGGGCTCGAAAAGATGGAGGAATTCAATCGCACTCACGATCACAAACTGGTATGGCTGCCGTGGCAGCGCCCGGGATTCGAACTCGGGATCATGCTGAAGAGGGCAGTCGAAGAACAGCCTGACTGCGACGGAGTCGTTTTAGGCGGACACGGGCTGTTCACCTGGGGGGAGACACAGCGCGAATGTTATCTCAACACGGTTTCGATCATCGATCAGCTCACGATATTTATCGAGAAGCATCTGGAGAAAAAAGGCAGCCGGATCTTTGGGGGCCAGCAGCACGTATCGCTGCAAAACAGAAGGGAAGTCGCACTGGAAATACTTCCGTTTCTGCGCGGCCGGGTATCGGCGCACAAGCGCCTGATCGGCAGCCACTCGGAGCTTCCCGAGGTGCTCGAATTCGTCAACTCGGCAGACGCCGAGAAGCTGGCCTACTTGGGTACCAGCTGTCCGGATCACTTTATCCGCACCAAGATTCGCCCGATGCGTGTTGCCTGGGAGCCCACTAGCAGCATTGACGAGTTGAAGAAGTCCATCGATGCAAGGCTCGCCGTCTATCGCACGGAGTACGCCGAGTACTACCAGAAGCATGCCGAAGCGACGTCACCAGCCATGCGCGACCCGAATCCCACCGTGGTGTTGATCCCGGGAATTGGCATGTTCAGCTTTGGCAAGAGCAAGCCCGAAGCGCGCATTACCGGCGAACTCTACGTAAACGCAATCCATGTAATGAAGGGCGCGGCGGGGCTCGAAGAGGGTCCGCGGCCTGCAAGAGTGCCCCAATGCGGATCAGACGCGCTTTTAGAGGCCTTCGAGGTCTACAGCAACTATGTTGCGCTGCCCGCCTCGGAGGCGTATCGCATCGAATACTGGCTACTCGAAGAGGCCAAGATCCGGCGGCAGCCGGCCGAAAAAGAGCTAAGCCGCCAGATCGCTCTGATCATCGGCGGAGGAAGCGGCATCGGACGCGAAGTTGCGCTGCTCGCAGCAGAGCGGGGTGCACACGTAGTGGTAGCAGATCGAGACCAAGAGAGCGCTGCGCGGGTGGCCGACGACGTGAAGGCGATCACAGGCAAGGAAGGTGCTGCGGCTTCTCCGGTCGATATCAGAAGTCGTGAGTCGATACGCGAAGCTTTGAAGCAGACGGTGGGCGAATTCGGAGGCGTCGATGTCCTCGTGAATACCGCGGCTCTTTTCCCGTCATCGCCGACCGGAGTTATCTCAGACGCGCAGTGGGCGCTCACTCTAGAGGTCAACGTGACGGCGAACTTCCTGCTGGTCGAGGAAGTCGGCAAGCTCTTCCGCGAGCAGGGACTGACGGCGAGCGTCGTGCTCACGAGTTCGGCCAATGCAGTGGTGCCAAAGCGCGGCAGTGAAGCGTATGACGTGAGCAAGGCGGCTCTGAGCCATCTGATTCGCGAGCTTGCCGTTTCGCAGTCGCCGAATGTGCGGGTGAATGGCGTCAGCCCGGCGACCGTGGTTAAAGGATCGACGATGTTTCCGCGTGATCGAGTCGCGGCCTCACTGAAGAAATACAACATCCCGTTTGACGAAGGGATGAGTGATGATCAGATGCGCGATCTTCTGGCGGCATTCTATGCGGAACGCACGCTGACCCATCAGCCGATCGATCCTCGCATCTGTGCCGAGGCGATTCTGTTTCTGGCCGGTCCGAAGGCTCCCTGCACCACGGGACACCTGATTCCGGTTGATGGCGGACTGGCTGAAGCATTTCTGCGCTAAAGCAGGCACCATTACATCAAGGCCTCTGCAATGCTCGGCAGCAATCCTCCCAATCTTGTTGCGATCGATTTAGGCGCGGAAAGCTGCCGCGTTTCTTTGCTGCAATGGAAAGATCACGGCCCGCATATTGAATTGATTCATCGCTTCAGCAACTCACCGGTCGCGATCGGCGAGGAACTGCATTGGGACTTGAGCCGCATACTCTCTGAAATAGAAAGCGGGTTGGTACGCTGCGCGCAAAAGACGTCCGGCTCCATTGCTTCGCTTGGAGCGGATGGCTGGGCGGTGGATTACGTTCGGCTGGACAAGGACGGGGCGCCGATAGCCCAGCCCTTTTGCTACCGCGACAAACGGACGGAGTCCGTGGAGGCGGATTTGAAGTGGCGATTGTCCGCCGTTGAATTGTTTGCGATGAGTGGAGTGCAACCGCTCCGCATCAATTCGCTGTATCAGCTCATGGCCGATCAGCTAGCCGGGATTCCGGCGGAGGCGCGCTGGGTGAATCTGCCGGAATATGTTTTGGCACGGCTGGGAGGACGCATTGCCGCCGAATTTACTAACGCTACTCATACGGGATTGATCGATATCGCAACGCGAAACTGGAGCCGAGAGATATTCGAAATTTGCGGACTGAGCCCGGGGGCCGCGCCGGAGTTGGTCCCGACTGGCTCGGAGATGGGAGCGGTGGAAGGCTCACTTCGCCGGTTGCCTGCTTTCAGCGAGACCGCCCTGATCGCTCCGGCCTGCCACGACACAGCTTCGGCCGTCGCGGGCATTCCCATGGATGGAGAGGACTGGGCATATATCAGCTCCGGCACGTGGTCGCTGGTGGGAACCGTGCTTGACCATCCCATCAAGACCGCGGCCGCCTGCGCAGCAGGGTTTACGAATCTGGGCGCGGCGGGCGATCGCGTCTGTTTCCATAAGAACGTGAATGGCATGTGGCTGCTCAGGCAGACGCTGAATCAGCTATGCGCTGTGGACAATCCGTGGCCCATGCCGGAACTGGTTGCAGCGGCGGAGCAGATAGACACGCCCGAAGGCCTTCTTGATGTTGACGATCCCGCACTCTGGGTGCAGGGCGATATGGCGTCGCGCATGAATGCCCAGCGCCAGAGCCGGGGGTTAAAGTCGATTGAGGAGCATCCATCGGCGATGCCGGAGTTTGCCAGCCTCATCTTCCATAGCCTTGCTCATCGGTATGCTATGGTGCTTGCTAATGTTGGAGAGCTTACCGGCAAGAGTCTCAAACGCCTTGCCGTCGTGGGAGGGGGTAGCCTGAACCAGTTCCTGAACAGGCTGACGGCGGAAGCAACAGGATTGGAGCTTTGCTGCGGTGTTGCGGAGAGCTCAACTCTCGGGAATTTTGCTGTGCAGCTCGCTACGCTAGAGGGCTCGCCCAATTCGCCGGGCAGGATCGCACACTGGGCGAAAACGCTGGCCGCGCCGGACCACTGCTGACATGCGCATCTCTCTTTTTATTACGTGTTACAACGACACACTCTTTCCCGGGACAGGCAAGGCCGTGGTCGCACTCCTCGACCGGCTCGGACATCAGGTAGTGTTTCCGCTGGAACAGACCTGCTGCGGACAGATGCACTTCAACACGGGATACCGGCGTGAGGCCTATCCTCTTGCAAAGCGCTTTATTTCGATTTTTAAGGATGCGGAGGTGGTTTGCATTCCTTCCTCGTCCTGCGTGGCGATGATCCGCGACTACTACCCAGAACTTGCGCGCGAAAACAACGACGAACAGATGGTCGCGGAAGTAAAGAGCCTGCTGCCGCGTATTTTCGAATTCACCGAACTGCTTACCGACCACTTCAAGCTCGAAGATGTGGGAGCGTACTTTCCACATCGCGTGACTTATCATGCGAGCTGCCATGGCCTGCGCAGCCTTCATCTGGGCGACAAACCACTGCGTCTGCTGAAGAACGTTCGCGGCCTCGATCTGATCGAGTTGCAGGACACGGAGCGCTGCTGCGGATTCGGCGGCACCTTTGCCGTAAAGAATGCCGAAGTCTCGACTGCGATGCTGGGTGATAAAGTGCGATCCATATTGAATACTCGCGCCGAAGTCTGCACGGCCTGCGACAATTCCTGCCTCATGCACATACAAGGCATGCTGCATCGCCAATACGCAGGAGTTCGGACGCTGCATATCGCCGAGATACTGGCCGCGGGCGCTGATCAATGAGCCTCATAACCATCGATCCGCGCAAAGCAGCGCCCTTTCCGGAGGCGGCTGCAGAAATTTTGCGCGACACGCAACTGCGCAAGAACGTAGCGCATGCAACGGACGTGATCCAGTACAAGCGCGCGGCCGTGGTAGCGGAGAAAGATGACTGGCAGGCGCTGCGAGACGCTGGTGCGACGATTCGCAAGGAAGCACTGCAGCACCTCGATTCCTATCTGGAGCAGTTCGAGCAACAGTTCACACGAGCCGGCGGACACGTTCACTGGGCTGCGGACGCAGAAGAAGCGCAGCGCATTGTCCTGGGCCTGCTGCGCGAAGTGCAGGCCACGGAGATCATCAAGATCAAGTCGATGACGACAGCGGAGATTGATCTGAATCGTAACCTGGCTGAGAACGGCATCCGGGCCTATGAGACAGATCTGGCAGAACTGATCTTGCAGCTCGGCGCCGAACTGCCTTCGCACCTCATCGCTCCCGCTTTGCATAAGAATCGTCAGCAGGTGCGGGAGCTGTTTGCTCGCGAGATGCATTTGCCGAACCTGACGGACGATCCTCCGGCTTTAGCCGAGGCCGCGCGGCTTTATCTGCGAGAGAAATTTCTCAAGGTGAAGAGCGGTGTTTGTGGGGCCAACTTTCTCGTCGCGGATACCGGCTCGGTCTGCATCGTGGAATCTGAAGGCAATGGCCGGATGTGTCTAACCTTGCCCGACACGCTGATCGCGATTGCCGGCATCGAGAAGGTGATTCCCCGCTTTTCCAATTTGGAAGTGCTGCTGCAGACGCTGCCTCGCTCGGCAACCGGCGAACGCATGAACCCCTATAGCTCGCTTTGGACTGGAGTGACCCCCGGAGACGGGCCGCGGAATCTGCACGTGGTGCTTCTGGATAATGGCCGCAGTGAAATACTCGCCGACACGACGTCGAGGCAGACGCTGCAATGCATTCGCTGCGGAGCCTGCCAGAACGCATGTCCCGTTTATCGACAGACCGGTGGACACGCGTATGGCGCCGTCTACGGTGGACCCATCGGCGCGATTCTCACTCCCCAGCTTTTTCACATGGAGCATGCCCAGTCGTTGCCCTACGCCTCTTCGCTGTGCGGTGCCTGTTATGAAGTCTGTCCGGTGAAGATCAACATACCTGAGGTCCTCGTTTACCTGCGCTCGAAAGTAGTGGATCAGAATCGGGGAAAGCTGGCATCCGTTTTCAATCAGGAGCGCGTAGCTATGAAGATGATGGCTAGGATTCTGTTGAGCCGCGAGCGCTTTGAGACGGCGCAACGCATAGCAAGAGTCCTGGAAAAGCCACTGGTTGGAAAGGATGGGTGGATCCATTGGCTGCCCGGTCTCGCCGGGCGTTGGACCGCGGCCCGCGATCTGGAAGCGCTGCCCACGCAGACCTTTCGCGAGTGGTGGAAGGAAAGAGGGAACGCTTGAGCCGGGAAGTTGTACTCCATCGCGTGCGCTCGGCTTTGGCAGGAAGCAAGGCTGAAGACCTTCCGGCAACCTCTGCTTATCGCCGCACGGGCATTCTGACAGCCGAGCAGAAACTGCACATGTTGGAGGACCGGCTCGGCGAGTATGGCGCTCGCGTGTTCCGTGCCTCCGAGCAGGATTTACGGGAGCGCATCGCCTTGGCCCTGATCGAGGGGAAGAAGTTGAGGATGGTTCATCCGTCTGGCCTGCCGGAGGCATGGCTCGATGGGCGGATTTCGTGGACCGCGGACTCCAATGGCGGCGGGGAAGAATTGTCTCTTGCCCGGATCGAGAGCTTTGACGGGGTGCTTACGGCGGCGACCGTCGCGGTTGCCGAGTCCGGAAGCATTGTGTTGCAGCATGGCGCGGCAGAGGGACGTCGCGCTTTGACGCTGCTGCCTGATTATCATCTCTGCGTTCTGTTCGAACATCAGCTTGTCGAGACCCTTGCGGAATGCTTTGAGCGTTTGAAGGGAAGCGCGACGCGGCCGACTACCTTCATCTCCGGTCCATCGGCTACTGCCGATATCGAAATGACGCGAATCAAGGGAGTGCACGGACCGCGTTTTCTCGATGTCATTCTTGTGGCTCCGTGACACTAGACGAATTTTCAATAGAGAAATTGCTATAATCCGCGCATGCGGGGAGGCAGGCGTTGCCACAGCCAAAAATCAAACGGCTCTATCTGATCCCAATCCTTTCCAAGGCACTCGACATTCTGGAACTGCTCGAAGCGGAGAAGAAGCCGCTTACGCTCGAGTTGATCTATCAGCGATCCGCGATTTCGAAGACCAGCGTTTATCGGATTCTCAAGACCTTCGTTCATCGCGGCTATGTGGCGCAGACTCAGGACGGCGCTTACCGGCTGGTATCCCGCCCGAAGAAGATGCGTTTTGGTTTCGCGGGGCAGAGCGCGGAAATGCCCTTTTCCGAGGCCGTGACCAGTAGCTTGCGAGCCGCCGCGTCATCATCGGGAATCGAACTCGTCGTTCGCGATAATCGCTACGACGCGGACACGGCCATAAAAAACGCAAATGAGTTTGTCACCGAGGGCGTCGATCTGATCATCGAATTTCAGATCGAGGAGCACGTGGCCCCCTCGATCGCGCATATCATTGCGCGCGCCGGAATTCCGCTGATTGCCATCGATATTCCTCATCCCCATGCGACCTATTTCGGCGTCGATAATTTTCAGGTCGGTTTTGAAGCCGGGGAATTGCTCGCTCAGCACGCGATTTCCAAATGGAAATCGAAAGTGGACTGGGTCATCGGACTGGATGTGGCCGAAGCCGGTTCTTTCGTACAGAGCCGAATCAATGGGGCGTTCGTCGGAGTTCGCTCTCTGCTTCCAGAGATCCCACAGGAGTCGTACATTCGTTTGGACGGGCGCGGTCTGCGCGAAACGAGCGCGCGCGTGCTGGGCGACTTCTTCAAAAGGCATTCGCGCACAGAGCGCATCCTGATTGCGGCCGCGACCGACACCAGCGCCCTCGGCGCACTGCAGGTGACCGTGAACGGCCAGCGCGAAAAGAGTGTTGTCATCGCTGGCCAGGATTGCATTCCTGAAGTGCTGGAAGAGATGAAGAAGCCTTTCAGCCCGATCATCGGCTCGATTTCGCACCAGGTACAGACCTATGGTCCACGGCTGATTCAACTGGGTGTGGCGATCCTGCGCGGGCAATCCGTTCCGCCATACAATTACGTGCACCATCGAGTGGTAACGGCGGATATGATGCGGGAGAGCGAGGCGGGCTGAGGTGGATGTCCGTTCATTGTGCCGAGCTGGTTTCGATCAGTGTGATTGGGCCGGTGATGCCTGACGGTAGAGGCCGAAGGTTCTCCATATCCTGAGGCACAAAGCGTATGCCGTAGCGATCCGAGAGCAGGCGGTAGTTCGGCAAAGCGCGCCCGGACAGTTCATTGATCGCTGTGTTTCCAACCGTGATACGAAGGTCATTTTTCCCGGGCTTCAAATATGGAGTGAGATCGACCTGATAGGGGGGCCGCCATACGGAGCCGGCGAGCTTGCCGTTCACATAAACCTGGGCGGCTTCGCGCACCGGGCCTTCGAGATAGGCGCGCATGCTGTGGTCCCCGCGTGGCGATGGTTTCTCTAACGGCGTGCCAGGCCCGAAGTCGAGACTGACGGCCGCACCGGCAGCTGAGTATGCCGGCAACAGATCGAAGCTTTTTTCATAGGAGGCGAGGCCCGAGTAGTAGAGAAAATGCGGATCGTCAGTCCAGGAGCGGAGATTCGGCATATCGATGGTCTGTCCATCGTTCGCGAATGTGACTCGCCATCCGTGAGAGAGATCGACTTCAGTCGCGTTTCCCACGGATCGCGAGGGCTGTGCGGGCAATGCCTGATCGGAGAAAAAGATCAGCCGGGATTCATACGGCTGCAGATCAAGCTGGATGTTTGCAGAGTCAGAAATGGCGGAAATCTTTCCGGTGAAGGGATCCCAGGACTCGGCGTGTTTCGCCACAGATCGAAACTTGGCGGACACGCGCTTCGGCTGATTGTCAGTATTCGCGACAAAATAAAGATCGCCTTCCAGCAGCTTGCGGCGGATGAATCCGATCTCTGGTGTTTTTGGCGAAAGCGTGAAGTCGGGAGTCAGGTAGTTCGCCAGGGCGGCACCGAGTTGATTCTCGTCCTCGACAAATTGTGAGGTTTTGATGTTGCTGTTGAAGAGCGCGTGCGAAATCTCCCGGATGCGCGCGGAGTCCTGCTCGGCGTTCATCAGCCCCGGTGCGGTAGAGGGCATTCGCAGAGTGGCGATTACGATGCCCCCGTGCTGCGCGAATTCGAGGACCTTCGCGTAGGTTGCAGGCGGGATGCGATCGACGCCGGGCAGAATGAGAGCTTTGTAGGGGATGCCGAGATTGTCGATCGCGTCCGCGTCGATGAAGTCGAGGTTGAAGCCGGAGTCCAGAACCTGTCCGATGACAGTCTTGCCGAGAAACTTGCCCATCGATTCGTCGACGGTCACGTTGGAGCCGGTCTCATCGAATCCGGCGGCTGAGGTCGCGGGCTTGTTTTTTTGCAGACGGGCCTTGAACGAAGCCCATACATCGTCATTCGGCAACAGAAGAGCCACATCGTTCGCGGGCTTTCCCTGCCGCAGCGCAAAGCTCACGCGCTGGAGATATTTCGCAAGGTCGGGCATAACAGGGAACCACGGATTGTGCGCGTTCAGCGCAGCCCCCGCGTACATGCGCCAGCCGGGCTCACCCGCGACCTCCGGCGAATAGGGCCAGCCGTGGCCCACGAGCTGATTGATCCCTTGCAGAAAATGCAGATCTGCTTCCGCCTTCATATCGAGCGGCGTGGCGCGAAGGGCCGGCGAGTGAAGCCACGTCCAGGTCTCGGAGGAGATGACGGGCCGGTTGAAGAGATGCCCGGCGGAAGCAGCCCAGCGCGTGTCAGAGAATTCGCGCCACATCATCACTGTTGCCTTGCCTTCTCCCTCGGGCAGGTCTTCGTATTGATTACTGGAAAGAGTGACGGGCGGATAGCCGTAGGTTTGCGAGCGGAGAAGCGTGTGATGCTGTTGCGCCCATGCATGCATTGGTTGGAGAAAATTTTCGTTTGCGAGCTCGGTCAGGGTCCGGCCCCAGTCGCGGCGAATCGCGGCTGTGTTGGGGCCGATATCACCGATCAGTGCAGGGAGATACGGTTCGAGGTTATACCCTCGGCGACGATGAAATTCTGCAAGCAGATCGGCCGTCCAGTCGGAGCCGTAGTCTTCGAGGCTGTCGCTGAAGACGGCATAAGGAGGCTGTGTGCCGAAGGCTTCGAGAAGGCGATCTCCCACGGCATGGAGATGCGTCTCAATCGCGTTCCGATCGTAATGATCAAGCACGAATCCTTCCGCGCCCACCGCGGGGCGCTTGACGACCATTCCGGTGCGGCTGGAGATAAAGAAGAGAGCGGTTTCCGGTGGGTTAGCAGTTGCGGGGGCGAACAAGCGTCCGTCGTGGATGTCGGATGCCTGGGCTGCTTGCTGCAGCTTAAGGTCGGAGCCTGAGCCCGGCACGAGAAAGGCTGTCAGCAAGCGCTCGCCCGTATCGATGTAGGGAACAGCGACAGAAGTTGAACCTGGAGGAATGGTTACCAATTCGACTCGGAGCTCGCCTGCAGCCTGAGTGACAGGGATGCTGGGACCACCGAATGGCCACCCGCTGCCGAGCGTGATGTCCACACGCAGGCCGAGACGCCGCGCCTGTTCAGCGACAAAGTGCAGATCGTCGATGTGTTGATCGGAGAGGTAAGGGAGATTGCGGAATCCGGTCGACGGATCGTCCAGCGCCTGCGCATAGAGAGTCGCGATTTCGACGCCGCCGACACCGGCAGTCTTCATCTGTTCAAGCTCGCGCTGCAGTTCAGGCTTAGTGACGGCGGGTCCAAACCACCACCACCGCATCATGATCCGGCTATCGTCGGACGGCTGCGCAAAGGAGTGGTGCAGCGTGGCGAGTTGGTCGGAATTCTGGCTCAAAGCGGCCGGCACGAGAACAAATAGCAACTTGCACAGCAGAAGGCATGTGGAGTTGAAGGCGTGGCGGATGGTCGGAGTGCGGGTGCGTTGCAGTGCAGGCACAGTATTCACGCGCGATGCTCCAGATTCAATAGGCGTAATCATTCATAGCAGAATCTCAATGGATTCAGCAAAGAGGGCAAATTTTGAGCGGTTTCCGCCAAGATACCTTTGTGCCAGAACTCGTACTCTACTCTTGCTTCGAAAATCAGCCGTCCTTACTCGAGTTACTCCATTCACATTTTGGCAGCACAGCCTGTTAGGGGGACAAATGATCGCTTCGGAATTTTCTTTACTGCAAATGATGGGTACAGCGGAACGGGAGTTGGGAGCGTTCATGCTCGCGGTATCCGAAACTGATGGACCGGAAAGAGCGAAGGAAGCAGGCGCCCTCTGGCTTCAAATGCTGGAAGAGGCCGATGGGATCGCCGATAATCCGCAGCAGGTCTTTCGTCAGACAACGATTAGGGCCCTCGCTGAATTGTCGGCGGAGATGAATGAGTGCGTGCTGCTGGCGAGCTAAGATTTCCGAGAAGTTCACCGCTTCCTTCGCGTGATCCGTGGAATCCGAAAGGATAATCTATGAGTTCGTCGTATGTACCTTGCGTGCCTCCGGGTTTGGTCGAGACAGCGCTGCAGGGCGCTCCCACGGCCCAGGTGACCGTGCAATCTCTCCGTGGCAATATCAGCGTTCTGATGGGCGCGGGAGGAAATATCATCGTTTTGCCGGGGCCGGACGGCAAGCTCCTGATCGATGCGGGCTTTTCAGGATCACGCTCCCAGATCAGCTCCGCGCTGGCTTCGATCAGTTCGGATCCTGTCCGGCAGCTCATCAACACTCACTGGCACTTCGATCACACGAGCGGCAATGAATGGCTGCATGCGGCGGGTGCGACGATTCTCGCGCACGAGAACACTCGCAAGCGTCTCTCCACAGCAACGCGGGTGGACGACTGGAGCTACACCTTTCCACAGGCACCTGCCGGCGCGATTCCCGCGCAGGTTTTCAGCGACGAGCATACCGTTCATGCCAACGGCGCTACGATCGCGCTCACGCATTATCCGCCGGCTCACACCGACTCGGATATTTCGGTGCATTTCGAGGAAGCTGATGTCTTTCTTACCGGCGACACATGGTGGAACGGCTACTTTCCGTTTATCGATTACTCCACCGGCGGCAGTATCGACGGCATGATCCGGGCAACAGAGAACAATCTCGCCCGCGTAACAGACGAGATGATTATTATTCCAGGACACGGCGCGATCAGTAACAAGTCTGAACTCGCCTCTTACCGCGATCTGCTTGTGGAGGTCCGGGAGAAAACGGCCACTCTCAAAAAGCAGGGCAAGGCTGTCGATGAGGTGATCGCGGAACGGCTGACTGCGAGATGGGATGATGCCTGGGGCGGAGGCTTCATTGCCCCGGGTCCTTTCGGCTGCCTTGTTTATAAGGGCGTGTGAGATGCCGCAGATTGAGGAATACGACGCAGTCGTCCTCGGCAGTGGAGAGGCAGGCAAATACAATGGCGGTAGTTTGAACCGGAGTGAACGGGTCGTTTGAACCGCGCCCGACCTCTGGAATCGTTGCTAAGATGGCTGCTATGGAATCCGCAGATAAAGCAAAAGAGCTTGCCGCCCAACGGAGCCTGGAGTTCATCGAGGATGGCATGGTTGTCGGGATGGGGTCTGGCACCACGGCCACGCACTTCATCAAGCTGCTGGGCGCGCGAGTGAAGCAGGGCCTGAAGGTTCGCGGCATTGCCTCATCGATAGCCAGCGAAGAGCTTGCCGCCTCGCTAACCATTCCGATTATCGATTTCCATGTTTCTGCAGAGATCGACGTGGCCATCGACGGCGCGGATGAAGTCACGCATCAGCTTGAGCTAATCAAAGGTGGAGGCGGCGCGCTGCTGCGTGAGAAGATCGTGGCCAGCGCTTCTAAGCGCTTCATCATCGTGGTGGATTCGAGCAAGCTGGTGAATAAGCTTGGGAAATTCCCCTTGCCGGTTGAGGTGATTCCCATGGCCTCGCCACTGGTTGCGAGAAAACTCGAAAAGCTTGGCTTGAGCTCAACCGTCAGGCAATCACACACCGGCGGCGACTACATCACCGACGAAGGAAATCTGATTCTCGACTGCAAGTGCGGTGAGATTGAGGATCCGGCCAAACTCGCGGCCTCCATCCGGCAGATCGTTGGAGTCGTGGAGCATGGCTTGTTTCTCAACATGGCGGAGAGGGTGCTGATCGCGAGCGACTCGGGTATTACTGAGCTGACGAAGTAAGAGACTTGCAGAACACCGCCGCTAGGCTCGGCTCACGCGCCGCCACCCGCCGGGGCTGGCTCCCACCACACGCTTGAACGCCCGAATGAAAGAAGCCTGATCGGCGAAGCCGCAGCGGAGAGCGATGTCCGCCATTCGGTCGCTGGATTGCCGCAATAGCTCTTTGGCCCTCTCCACGCGCCGACAGGTAAGCCAGCGATGGGGCGGTTGACCGGTGGTGCGCCGGAAAGCGCGGGCGAAGTGGCTGACCGACAGCTTGCATGCTCTCGCCACTTCCGAGAGTGAAATGTCAGCTTCAAGGTGCGCCATCAGCATCTCCTTGGCGCGGCGCAACTGCCACGGAGCCAGACCTCCGCGAATTGCAGGGGTTGTGATTCTCGTCTCGCCATAGGCATGGGCGCAATAAGCGTGGAGCGCGAGCGCGATATGATTCAGGAAAATCTTGCAGGCATCCTCAGGTCGCGCCAGAGCCGGCTGGATGGCCAATCGCAGATGATGGACGACGGGATCAAGTTGACCCGGCGCGGAGGCATGTCCGTTCGCCTGCGGAACACCATTGCGCTCCGTGTGCCACGAATCCGATTGCAAAGATTCAAACAGAGTACCCAGATGCGCGGACGGATCGAAGTCGTATTCAGAAGTAAAGGCCGGTGTTTTCGGCTGCTGAAGCGCGAGGTCATGGCGCGGCCGCTCGACGGCAGAAGGAGTCTTTCGCCGCGCCCTGGGCGGGATGGTCGATGCATAGTTCATGCGGAAGGGCACTTCGATTTGCGATCCGTGTACTCCGAGGTCGGTCATACTGGCTCCCTCGCTGCGATTGGGGTCGTGCTCAGGTTGGAACCTGCGCTGTAATCCTGCTGACACAAGAATGGAGGGATTCGAGATTTCGCAACACCCCAGGAACCACAGCATTGTCCCTGCATTTTTCTGCAGGTGGGTGAATCAATCCAGGCCGGACGATCGGCCGTTCCGTCCTAGGAGTTCCCGGATCTTCGTGAGCAGTGTCGGTTGAGAACCATTAGTTGCGCGGAAAACGATTTTTCCCGGAACGGTCAGCCTTACCTCTGTTCCTGAATTTGCGGAACTGACAAAACTGAGTTTGCCGCCGATCCGCGCGGCCCTCTCTTGCATGCCTTTCAGGCCGTAGTGTCCCGTCTTCCCCCTGGCTGCGATCACCGGATCGAGGCCCTGTCCGTTGTCGCGCACGCGCAGGGCGAGGTCGTGGTTGTAGACCAGCTTCACGTCCAGCCGGCTGCCCCTCGAGTGAAGGCAGGCGTTGCGAATGGCTTCATAACCAATGCGGTAGACTTCATCACGCACGATGGGGTGCAGTTCTTTCGCGTCGCCCTCGACGGAGACGGCAATGTCCATCAAGCCACCCGGAACCTGGCAGTCTTCGGTGGCGCGCTGAAAGCCCTCGGCGAGATCGTTTCTCCGCGTGGTTGATGTGCGCAGGGAATTCAGTGCTTCTCTTCCTTCCTGCATGGCCTTCGCGAGCCATTCCGACAGGCGCTCCAGCGCTCGGCGCATGCGGACGGGGTCGGCGGACTCGTCCAGTGCATCGTCGGCAACCATTTTGCTGCCCTGGATGGTCTGAATGAGCGTGTCGTGGAGTTCGCGCGCCAGCCGCGTGCGTTCCGCCAGGCGCTCGTCGAAGCGGGCGCTGAGTGTTGCTGCAAGCTGTCGCACCCGCAGTTGATACAGAGTCCACGCGATGAAAACGAGAAATACCGCGCAAAGAAGACGGAACGAATTTGTCTGATACCAGGCGGGAGGAACAGTGAAGCTCAAAGCTGCGCCGGTCTCGTTCCAGACACCGTCGTTGTTGCTCGCGATGACATGGAATTGGTAGGTTCCCGGATCAAGATCGCTGTAGAAGGCCTGGCGGCGGTTTCCGGGCTCTTGCCATGCGCGGTCGTGACCATTAAGCTTGTAGCGGTATTGGACCCGCTGTGGAACCACATAGCTGAGCGCCGCATAGTCAATCTCCAGATCACGGGTGAGCGAAGGAAGACGAAGCTGATTTTCGGGGAGATATTCTTTGCGGTCGGCCACAATTCGCCGGATGTAGACGGGCGGCGGTATTTCGTTCCTGACCAGGTGACCGGGGTCAATCGTCTGGAGAATACTGGCATTGACGAACCACAGGCGGCCGTCGGGTGAACGTACAGCCTGCGGTTTGAGCGAGGTCAGTCCCGGCTGCGCGCCGTCGAAGACATCGAAGAGCCTCAGCTTCACTTTAGCGTCGGGCTGCTTCCACCATTTCTCCAGTTCTGAATCTGAGATCGCCACGTACCCGCACTCTGTCGAAAGCCAGAGTGAGCCGAGGCTATCCTTCATAAGGCCGAAGGTGCCATTGCAGGGCAGGCCGTTGCGAACGGTGAAGATCCTCCGTTGCCCGTCCTTCAGGCGAAAGAGCTCATCCTGCGTGGTACCCCACAACGAGTCGTCGGGCTCAATCAGCAGATCGCGAACCTGGTGACCTGCATTCGGGCCAGCGGGGATAGTCTCAAATTGTCCATGCCTGCAACGGATCAGGTCTCCATTGACGAGGCCCAGCCAGATGCCGCCAGTGGGATCTGCCGCGATGATGTATGCAGTGAGAATCTGCGGCGTCGTGACGATGTCGCGGACCTGCAAGTCGCGAATGCGAACAAGCCCCGGCGTGGCCCGCACCCAGATGTCGTGGTCGGTATCTTCGGTGATCGAAAAAACGATGCCCATCGGGCTGCCGTCGGGTTTAAGGACGGCCTTCATCTGGCTTCCGTCGTAAGTCCACAGCCCTTGATCGATGCCCAGCCAGACCCTGCCTGTGTGATCCTCAAAGACCGTCGTCACATCCCGCCCGGGAAGACCCTGCCCCTCCCGAATCGCCCCGAACGTGCTCCCGCGCAAAAAATCCAGCGCCTTCCAGTTACCAATCCAGACGGTGCCGTCGTGCCCGGCGAAGACCGTGCTGGCGCTGGCTGAAGTTAGACCCTCCTTTACCGAATAGCTGACGACGGAAAGATCGTGGAAGGCGTCGATGCCGTTCGAAGTTGCCACCCACAGCGTGCCTTCACGGTCCTGGAGGAATGCGGACGGCGCATCTCCCGATAAACCGTCCTCCGTCCCAAACTGGTCTTGATGTTCGCCGTGCACATGGTAGATGCCACGGCCGGGAACGCCAATCCACGCTGTCTGGTCGCGGTCAAAGAATAGTACGTGGGCGGAAGCATTGGTTCCGCGAGCGTCGCTCAACTCATAGCCCTGCCATGCTCCGTGAACGAGCCGCTGAACCGGCGGACCCTTTGTGAATCGCTCGATACCCGCCCATATCTGGCCATCCGGTCCGGCGGCGAGCGCGTCGACTCCCACCGGTCCTTTGAACCGCGGCGATGTCTCCTCGAAGTACGTAGCTGCCGAGGTGCCGGGTTTCCAGCGGCACAGTCCTTCAAAGCCGCCTATCCAGAGATTCCCGAGGTTGTCGCGTACCAGGTGCATCGCCGTCAACAGGGGAATGCCGTCCGCCTTTCCATAGCAGCGCGAGTCATTTCCCGATATCCGGCAAAGCGGCCCCGTGCCATCCGGAACCTGCTCGCGAACAATCCAGACAGATCCGTCAGCGTCTTCGAGAAAGGCGTGGATGCGCCCCTCGGGCCGCGGATAGTTCGTGAGGCTTCCGTTCTTCCAGTGCGATACGCCTTTCGCGGTGCCGATCCACAAGCTTCCGTCTTTCGCTGCCAGGAGCGAAAAGACCCGGTAGTCGGGAAGCCGCATGCCATCCGGAGGGATCCACGGCACAAAACCCACGCCGTCGTAGCGCACCAGTCCGGTGTTGGTTCCAATCCACAGATAACCATCCGCCGTCTGTGCGATCGCATCCGGAATCCCGGAGAAGACTCCATCGGTGATTCGCCACGCGGTATGCCCATATTGTGAGATTTGCCTGTTCGGGTCGAGCGCGTGAGCCTGACTGGAGGGCAAAAAGAGCGCCAGAAAACAGATCAGGGCCGGCCGCGACATCTTCATCCTTACCGCTGGTATCGCCACCTTCACGTCAAGCCATTCACGAGTGCAATCGTTCAATCTCAGATCGGTGCCTGCTCCATATCCATGCATTTACTGGACCCGCCGATCTGGTAGACCGTCTCGTGAAGCTTGATGAGAGAAAACTCGCGGCAATCACGCTCCATTCCGAACCATATCCGATGTGTTAATTTTCAGAAACATCAAATTCTCCAGTGAGTACCCTGTATTTCTCTACAGGTCTTCAGCCTGGAGTCAGATGGGGAGGAGTCCGCGGCGCACGGCAATGGTCACAGCATGGGTCCGGTCGTTGGCGCCGAGCTTGTCTACGAGATTCTTGATGTGGAAGTTGACGGTTGTTTCCGAGATTGCCAACTGTCCGGCAATTTCCTTGTTCCGGTTGCCGTCCCGGATGAGCCGGAGAACCTCCAGCTCCCGAGGGGTGAGATCGTCGTCGCCCAGATGCTCGGCAAGGCGCGCCGCGACCTCGGGCGGAACATGCCGCCGCCCCTCGTGAACGGATCGGATCACGTTCACAAGTTCAGCCTTGGGTGTGCTCTTCAAAAGGTAGGCTGAAGCGCCTGCGCGGAGCGCACGGTGAATTTCTCCGTCGCTGTCCGAGGTGGTGAGCATGATAATGCGCGCGTGCGGAAACTCCTCGCGAATGGCGATCAGGGCATCTGTGCCGTTGCTGCCCTGTAACCGAACATCCATGAGGGTGATGTCGGGGCGGTGTGTACGGAACTGGGATATCGCCTCGCAGGCGGTGGTCGCCTGAGCAACGAGAAGCATGTCTTTCTGAGAGGCGATGATTGTGCTGAGGCCTTCGCGGAAAACGGGATGATCTTCGACGCTCAGGATAAGAATGGGTTTGCCGGGGGTCACGCTTGCCTGCCTCCTCTCGTAGCAAGAGCGATGTCGTTTACTGTGGGAATTCCGAGCCGGGACAGAGATTGACTCACGACTAATCTATGCCTTCCGCTCGCCTATGAAAAGCAACGCGAAATGCCCGAGGTAAAAAGCCTGAGATAAGATGAGTTTCCGAGCCTTTCATTGGCTGATTGAGGACACCCTGGTGCTGAGAGTTCGTGTTGTCGCGATCGCCGTCCTGACTGCTTCTCTCCTGTCTTGTTTGCCCACGACCGTGGGACAATCCGCCAGGTATGAATGGAAGGCCCGTTGGATCACGCATCCTTCCGCGCCTCTGCGCGAGCCGATCGTGCTTCACTTCAGAAAGACGATCCCGCTTCCGTCGGCGCCGGCGAAGTTCATCGTACGCGTGAGCGCTGACAACCGTTTCGTGCTTTACGTGAATGGAAAGCGCGCAGGCGACGGGCCGGCTCGCGGCGATCTGGATCATTGGCGATATCAGAGCATTGATATCGCGCCGTACTTATCTGCGGGCGAGAACCGGATCACAGCGACGGTATGGAACTTCGGTGTGTTCGGTCCGATCGCACAGATTACCGATCGCACGGCGTTCCTGCTTGAGGGTGAAGGCGATGCAGCGGTCGCCAACACCGGCGCGGGTTGGCAGGTGGAGGCGGAAAGCGGGCAGCAGCCTTATCCACGCGAACCGGGCGGCTTCCGGGAGTACTTCGCGTGCGGACCGGGCGAGCGCATCTACGGTGACAAATACGACTGGGATTGGCGGACACCAGCCTCGCGCGGACTCTGGGTCGAGGCGGCCTCGCCGATGCGCGAAAACACCTCCTCCGGAGCGGCCCGCGATGCCGATTCAACCAGCGACACGCCGTGGGGCCTGGTGCCGGACACGCTGCCGCACATGACGTACGAGGCGATTGATCCGGGCCATGTTGTCCGCAGCGAACTACAGTCCGCTGCTGCCTTTCCAGCGCAGTCGGTCACGGTGCCGGCGAACAGCAAATTCCACGTGCTGCTGGACCGCGGCGCGCTGATCACTGCGTATCCTGAGCTTACCGTGGATGGCGGCAAGGGTGCGCGCATCGGAATCACCTATTCCGAAGCGCTGTATGACAAAAACCATCAGAAGGGCGACCGCGACGAAGTGGGAGATCGAGTAGCGCTCGGCGTCAGAGATGAATTTGCGCCCGATGGCGGCGCGCAACGCACCTTTGAAACGCTGTGGTGGCGCACCTGGCGATACCTCGATCTCGACATCACGACCGGGAGTGAACCCCTGACGCTCAGGGGTATCGCAGCACATGCGACCATGTATCCCTTCACGGAGCAGGCGTCTTTCCACTCGACCGACCCGGAGCTCGCGAAGATCTGGGAGATCAGCTGGCGAACGGCTACCTTGGATGCGCACGAAACCTACATGGACACACCGTACTATGAGCAACTCCAGTACATTGGCGACACCCGCTTGCAGGCGCTGATCTCCTACGCGGTTGCCGGTGACGATCGACTCGCGCGACAGGCCATTCGCGCCTTCGACGATTCGCGACGACCCGAAGGCATCACCGAAAGTCGTTATCCAACTTCACAGCCGCAGATTATTCCGCCGTTTTCCCTTCTGTGGATCGGCATGCTGCACGACTACTGGATGTATCGCCCGGATGCGGCATTCGTGCGGGCGGCGCTTCCCGGTTCCCGGGCTGTTCTTGCGTGGTTTGCACAACAGGAGGCGCCGGACCGGCTGCTCCACAAGCTGCCGTGGTGGAGCTTTATCGACTGGACCTCGGAAGGCAAGACGCTGCCGACCTATGGCCCATCTGGAGAATCGTGCATTACCTCGCTTGAATATCTGGGCGCTCTGAGCCAGGCGGCCGAACTGGAGTCTGCCTTGGGGGCTCCATATTTTGCCCAGCAGAATAAATCGCGCGCGGAGGGGTTGCGGGCCAGTCTTTACAACAAGTGCTGGGACGAAAAGCGTCAGCTGTTAGCCGACACGCCTGAGAAGACGGCTTTCAGCCAACAGGCCAATATCCTCGCGGTACTTTATGACGTGGTTCCGGCAGCAGCCCAGACAGAGCTTATCGAGCGTATCTTCACGATTCAGCCCGGTCACGATGAGGGCGATGTCCTGGCAGCCACCTACTATTTTCGCTTCTACCTCGCGCGCGCTCTTGACCACGCGGGTATGGCCGACCGTTACCTGGATTCGCTCGCTCCATGGCGGGATCTCCTGCCGCTGCATTTCAGTACATGGCCGGAAGTGCCCGGCAATACCCGTTCCGACTCGCACGCCTGGAGTGCCCATCCGATCTACGACCTCTTAACCCTAGTTGCTGGCGTGGAGCCGGCCGCGCCGGGATTTGCCACGGTAAGAATTGCTCCGCATCTCGGTGCTCTCACGCAGCTCGACGCCACCTATCCTCACCCGCTTGGGAAGATCATGATGACTTACCGCCGCAACAGCAGCGGCCTAAACGCCACGATCGCCATGCCTGAAGGTATTCCCGGAATAATTGTCTGGAATGGCAAGGAAAGCGCGCTGCATGCCGGCACCAACAATCTCGATCTGCGGTGATGGAGCGGGAGGCGTCAAGAATCACTCGTACAGAGCGACTTGTCAGGCCACGTCCGACGGAATCTCAAAGGTGACCAGTTCGGCTCGGAAGCCATGTGTGCGGAATGCCCCGTAAGTGATGCCCGCGGCCATCCAGATTGCGCCCAATATCAAGGCCGGATGGCTGAGATGGACCCAGATGAAAGCACAGATCAAAAATCCAAGAACAGGAACGATGAACCCGCTTAGGCTTCGATTCTTTTCGTGCCGCAGATGGTAAACGAAGGCTGCAGCATTCACGCCCATGAAGGCGATGAACGCGCCGAAGTTGAGCGCCTCCGCGCCGATTTCGTATGCCCCGCCGCCAAGCCTGTTGGCAAAGAACTCAAGAATGCCGGCTCCGGCGAGCGCAAAAGCTCCGACAATCATGATGTTATTGCGTGGAACGCGGTATCGAGGTTCGATCACGCCGAAGAACGATTTTGGAAGCGCATTCCCGCGCCCCATGCCATAGAGCAGCCGTCCAGCGGCGAGTTGCGAGCCCATGCCTGAACCCATGTTCGCCACGAGCAAGGTGAAGTTGATGATCTGGAAGAGAATGGCGCCCCCCGTCTGACGCGAGAGCAAGGCGAAGGCCGACTCGACCTGATCGCTCGGGAATGGCTTGGATCCCCAGATGAGTTGTGCGGCATAGACTTCGAGACCTGACAGTAGGCCGGTAATCAGACACACCAAAACAGTGGCAAGAAGAATGTTACGGCGTGGATTTTCAACCTCCTCGGAAAGAGTGGACACAGCGTCGAAGCCAATGTAGGTAAGCACGGCAACGGAGGTTCCGGCGAAGATGGCTGACGGATGGAAGGTATCCGGCTGATAGAACGGATGGGTGAAGAATCCTGGATCATGCTGAACGTGCCACACGGAGCGGATCACACTGCCGAGAAACAGGAGAACCACAAGCACCATGCCACCGCACAACGCCTCATTCAACCGCGCTGATGTCTTGATGCCGCGCAGGTTCACCCACGTAAAGAAAGCTGCAAAGATAATTATCCAGAGGTAATAAGAGATACCTGGAAGAATATTCATCGCGGCCTTTGCACAGAAGGCCGTACAGATGAGCGGATTCAAAAGATAATCCATCACCATACCCCAACCCACGACATAACCGAGGGCAGAGTGCATCTCCTGGCCCACATAGGTGTAAGCCGAACCCGCGCTGGGATAGACCCGCGCCATTCGCCCGTAGCTGATCGCTGTAAACAGCATGGCCACCATGGCAATGAGAATCGTGGTGACGACGTGACCCTGGGCCTTGTTGCTGATGACCCCGTAGATACCCATGGGGGCAGTCGGCTGGATGATCACCATACCGATGATGATGAGGTTCCAAAGCTTCAGGGTCCGATGAAGGCGTACACCCCCACCGACCGGAGGCTCAGACGAAGCAATGACATGACCTTGCTGGTTTACGACTGACATTTCTGCAAGTCTACCCTCAATAAGGCGGTGCGGACGCAATCTCCAGCAAGTATGGGCACAGATCTTTCATCGGTAATCCGCTTGCTGTTTGTTGTGCAGTTTTAATCGCGAAGGATTTACCCGTGTTCCTCGGAGGCTGGCGACGACTGCGATAAAGCTTTGGCTGCAGTCATCAGATCTGCCACAAAATGCATTTTCTCCCGCTCTCGGTCCTCTTCAGACTGCGCTCGCAAAATCGAAGAGGGATGCACGGTGGCAAGGATCAATGGATATCCTGCGAGATGGATCAGTTGTCCCCGCTTCTGTGTTACTCGAAAGCTCGAATCCAGCAGAGATTGCGCGGCGGTGGCTCCCAGACAAACGATCAGCTTCGGCCGAACCGCTTTGATCTCGGCATCTAACCAGGGTCGGCAGGCCGTGACCTCGTTCATGCGTGGTTTTTTGTGAATGCGCCGCTTGCCCCGGGGTTCCCACTTGAAATGTTTGACGGCGTTTGTGACGTAAGCCGTTCTGCGGTCGATACCAGCCTCTTCCATGCAGGCATCGAGCAGTCGTCCGGCTGGGCCGACAAAAGGTTTCCCTGCTATATCCTCCTGGTCGCCTGGTTGTTCTCCAACGAACAGGATTCTCGACAATCTCGGACCCTCCCCGAAGACAGTCTGTGTGGCGTTGAGATAAAGGTCGCAGCCGCGACAGTCTTTCGCTGCGGCCCGTAATGATCCAAGATCGTGCTGCTCCGGCAGAAAATTCAGCGCGGACGTGGTTGGCGTTTTCAGCCGCATACGCCATTCGATGCGCGTTTCTTCCGCGGAGAGTTCTGCACGGCTAGCGGATCGCGCACACCTCGGGGGTCGAATCCGCCGGGTCTTCCGAATCTAAAAATCCAGAGGTTCCATGTCAACGGCGACTTTGAGCGTATGAGCTCCACCCCCTAGAATCAAGCCGCGCAGAGGGCTCACATCGCCGTAGTCCCGTCCCCAAGCCAGCGTCACATGGCCGTCCGAGGGCACAACGTTATTCGTGGGATCCATATCGAGCCAGCCGATTCCAGGACAATAAGCCGACACCCACGCGTGAGAGGCATCGGCTCCCACCAGTCTTGGTTGTCCAGCAGGAGGATAGGTTCGAAGGTAGCCGCTCACATAGCGGGCCGCGATATTCACCGAGCGGAGGCAGGCGATTTGCAGGTGCGCGAAATCCTGGCACACGCCCCTCCGTTTCCGAAAGACCTCCTCGGTGGGCGTCCGTACGTTTGTCACTTTTGAATCGAATCGAAAGTCTCGGTGGATGCGCGCGGTCAGATCCAGGAGCGCCTCCGGCATTGGCCGCCCTGGCGTAAATGACTGCAGAGCATAGGAGGCAAACTCCGGCCGCACCCGGATGCGCGGCGACTCAAATCCAAACTGGTAGGCGTCCAGCCCGGCGGGGCTTTGATCGTTGGGCAGCGCTCCGGCTATCTCTTCCCAAGCCGGCGACTCTTGTGGCCAGGGCGTCGAAAGGCCGTTCATTGTCACTTCGCTGCGCGCCTCCACCACTAATTCCTTGTGCGGCTCCTGCACGGTAAAAAAGCAGAGAAGATTCCCAAAGTAGTCCACCCGCTCAGTACGTGTAGCCGGAGTCGGCTGAATATGCAGTTCGCTTCGCGTCAACCGGTGATGCGGCAAAGACCGCGGCGTCAGGCACGCCACGTGGTTTCCGACCGAGACAGGATTCTTGTATTTGTACGTGGTCCGGTGAACGATTCTGTAAATCATTGGCCTATAGAGATTGGTAAGGTGCGGGCGTGGCTGAAGTACCTGCTCGATAAGTTATTCGACCAAGAAGGCAGCAGTCGTTCCAGTTCTCTGAGGAAGCGATCCAGTCGCGAGAGCCCATCGGAACCATTCGTCGCAGTCGCAGCGCCTGGCAATGGGTACTTCAACTCTCGCAGATCGAAACCGCGCAGCAATGCCAACGCGTCCCGCATCGCCTGCAAGTCATCGGACAGGTATCGCGGAATCTTTTCATAGAGTTCCAGTAAGTGGCTCAGTTGGAAGTCAAGGGAGCGGGGATTCGTCTCGTCCGCCATCAGCACATCCAGCACAGCCAACGGCTGCAGAGTTGTGTAGTACCGCGTACGGTAGGTCATGGAGCTGTCCGCAACCTCGAGCAGACATTCCAGCAGCGACCAGTCCTGCTCGGCAAGCGGCGTGGTGATCTCCCGCAGTTGCCTGGTCAGATAGATCGCGCGCTCCAGGCGCCGGCCGATGCTCAGAAATAACCAGCCGGATCCCCTGTTGATATTTTCGCGTTCCATCCCGCTAAATGCGGAAAGCAGCTCAAGGCAAGCGGTCAGCATGGTCGGATACTCGAGAAACTGCGTGCCCTGTTCGACCTGAATGGAGTGCCTTAGCCGGCCGATGAGGAACATCATGTCAGCCGATAAGCGCTCGCGAACATTGCCCCCAACCCGGGACACTTCTTCCAGCGTGCACGCCAGGCTGTCTGGCCGCCGGGCATCGGTCAACATCGAGATCATTTCCTGTTCGAGCTCAAGGGAAGTCGGCCGCCTGTTCTTTGGCTTCGGCAGCTTGCTGTGCCGCGACTCCATACAACCATGCAGGCGAACAAGGCACGCAAGCTCTGCCTCCTCGGAGCGCCGCACACGAGGGATCATCGAGCGCAGGATTCGGGCGATGTTTTCGGCGCGCTCGGCATATCGGCCCAGCCAGAAAACATTGTCGGCCACGCTGCTGGGCACAACCCGCGAAACACGGCGCAGCTCCACCGGCTCACTGCGCGGACGCAGCATGCTGAAGGTATCGACGTGGCCATCCCAGAGTACCCACGCATCCTTGCTGTGGCCGCCTCGCTGCATGGAAACGACCGATCCTTCCGCTTCGGCAACCCGTACCAATCCTCCCGGAATCGCGATCCATTCCCTACCGGTATTGAGCACGTAGGTGCGCAGCACCACGCTGCGGGAGTTGAGGCATCCGTCGTCCCACACCGGCGCCGTGGACAAAGCGATCTGTTCCTGCGCCACGTACTCATGCGGCCGGGCTCGCAATTGCTCGGCAAACTTGCTCTTTTCTGTTTGCGGCAGTTCGGCACCGAAGACCGGCTCCATTCCGCGTGAGGGAAACGCCGGTTTCACCACCACAGAATCAAGATGGTCGAGCACCCAATCAAGCGCGTAAGACTGCCCGCACCACCAGGTGGCGACCGAGGGAAGTTTGAGCTTCTCGCCCAGCAGGTGCGTGGAGAGACCAGGAAGAAAGGGCATGATTGCTGCCGTCTCAATCAGTCCGCTCCCCAGTGCGTTCGCGACCTTCACGTTTCCGGCGACGATGGCGTCCACCAGGCCCGGCACCCCCAGGAGCGATTCGCCGCGCAGCTCGAGAGGATCGCAAAAGCTGTCGTCCACGCGGCGCAATATCACATCCACCTGCTCCAGGCCGTCGACGGTCTTCAGGTATACGTGACGATCGCGTATCGTCAGGTCGGCTCCTTCGACCAGGGTGAATCCCAGGTATTTCGCGATGTACGAGTGCTCGAAGTAGGTTTCGTTGTAAGGTCCGGGGGTGAGCAATACGATACGTGGATTGTCGCCCTCCGCCAGGCTGGTCAGCGCTTCGCGTTGCGCCCGAAAGAAGGAAGCGAGACGCAGCACGTTCGAAGTGCGGAACAGATCCGGCAGAACATCGGAGACGATCGTGCGGTTCTCCAGCGCGTAGCCGCTGCCTGATGGCGCCTGCGTGCGATCGGCCAGCACCCACCACTGTCCGTCCCGCGAGCGCGCAAGATCGACGGCCAGCATGTGCAGATAACTGTGCGCTGGAACACGCACCCCCACAAGAGGACGCAGGAACGCAGGGTTGGCGTAAAGAAGAGCGGCAGGAAAGCGGCCCTCGGCCACGAGTTCCTGCGGTCCGTACAGATCTTCAAGGATTAGGCTCAACAATCGCGCGCGTTGAATAATGCCGGCTTCGATGTAACGCCACTCCTCCGCCGGAATCAGCAGCGGAACGATGTCAATCCTCCAGGGACGGTTGGCCCCCATCGGATCGCTGTAAATGTTGTAGGTGATCCCGTTCTCACGAATGCGGCGCTCAGCGCGTTCCCAGCGACGCTCCAGCTCCTCGGGCCCGATCGCCCGAAGCGAATCCATCAGGTGTTTCCAGTGCGGCCTCGGAGTCACGCCATCCGCCGACAATTCGTCGTAAGCGGCTCCGAAGCGGAGCGGATTCTGATAGAGGTCCACAGTCATGAGGTGTGGGTCCTCGCCGCCCGCGCCGGCACCCGCAGGTCCAGCGTCTTAGGATAGATCGAGTTGGCCTCTTCCTCAGGCGCAGCGATCGGGCCGGGAGGAGGCGTCGACGTTTGAAAGCGTTCCCGGCGGCGGCCCTCGGCCTCCGCTGCATCGGCTGGCCTCGCGGTGTACACCCGGCCGTCCGTTGGCTTCGTATGGTAGACACATCGACCGACAGAGCGCTCTTTCCAGAGGTCGATCAGATCGAAAACCAGGGGCGCATGCACAGGGATGGTAGGGTGCAACGCCGCCGATAGCTTTCGGGCACGAAACCGTACGGCCGCCACTGCCTCGCCGCGCGCAACCGCGGGCTGGAGCGGCACCCTGCGTCCATTGCATGTGACAACGTAGCGTGATTCCGTCGTGACTCCCGAAACTCTTACCTGCATCCGTTCAAGCGACGAGTCCACACTGCGAACCGTTCGGCCGGAAGCGGTCTCTTCCGCAAGCACGTTCCAGGGCTCGAGAGCCTGGCGCAACTCGAGCTCGATTCCCTCCGCGTTGATCGATCCGATCGTCGGAAAGCGAAACTCAAGGTGGGAAGCGAACCATTCATTCTCGAACCTGTGCCCGTAGCCGCGCAGCTGGTCGAGCACATCGAAAAAGTCGCGCCTGACAAAATACGGCAGCATGAATTGGTCATGGAGCGCTGTGCCCCACCGGACCAGGCTGCCTTGGAATGGCTGTCTCCAGAACATAGAAACCAGAGCGCGGATGAGCAGCATCTCTATGAGTCCCATTCTGACATGCGGCGCCATTTCGAACGCGCGCAATTCGAGCAGGCCAAGGCGCAGCCCCAGACCCTCGGGCGGATAAAGCTTGTCGATGCAGAACTCGGCGCGATGCGAGTTTCCGGTGACGTCGACAAGCAGGTTGCGGAACAGTCCATCCACGATCCACGGCGGGCAGTCGCTCGCAGGCAAATGACTGAATGCCACCTCCAGCTCATACAGGGCATCCATGCGCGCTTCGTCTACCCGCGGATACTGGCTCGTCGGGCCGACATACATGCCCGAGAACAGATACGACAGCGAGGGATGGTTCTGCCAGAACGTCACCATGCTGCGCAGTAGATCCGGACGGCGCAGAAACGGGCTGTCCAGGACCGTCGCCCCGCCAATCACGATATGGCTGCCGCCGCCGGTCGCGATATGGCCTCCGTCGTAGGCAAATTTCTCGGCGGTCAACCGGTTACGGCGCGCTTCCTCGAAGAGTACTGTGTTGATCTGTTCGAGTTCATCCCAACTGCTGGCCGGCGGCAGGTTTACTTCCAGAACCCCGGGATCGGGAGTGACGCTGAACGATCGCAGCCTCGGATCGGAAGGCGGAGCGTAGCCCTCCAGCCAGACGGGCTTCTGCAGATACTGGCAGGTGTCCTCGACGGCCGCGAGCAGGTCCAGATAGTCGGCGAGTTTGGACGCATAGGGCAGAAACACATGCAGGCGCCCATCTCGGGCCTGCACGCACAGCGACGGCCGGATCAGCTCCGTCGCCGTTCCCGCAGTGCTCGAGAGCGCGGGCAATGGATCGGCCTCGGGGTTTTTCTCGAACAGATCCATCCGCCGCGCCGGGTGCGACGGAAGGCTGACCCGATCCGCGAATGGCGCAGCCTCGTGCTCGTACTGAATCTCGTCAGGCGCCACCCACGGCATCGACTCGGTTGATATGCGAAAGCCGATGGGCGAATCACCCGGCGTCAGCAGCAGACGCTCTGGGCGAGGAAACCACAGCTGGCTTGACCAGCACAATCGGCCAGCCGGCTTCCGACGGCGAATGGGCAAAATATAGCCGGCCGGCTCCGCTGCCTCGGGTTCGCTGAAAGCAGGCAGCGCGTTATCCGCGCTCACCTGCAGGCGGCGCGTGAGTGCCTCCATGAATGCTAGGGCATCGGCAGCGCTGAAGCCGTACTCCTCATCTTCTCGCGCGATGAGATCGACATTCTCCCAGACCGGGACCCCATCGCTGCGCCAGAAGCAGCTCAGCGCCCAGCGCGGCAGCGGCTCCCCTGGATACCATTTCCCCTGTCCGTAGTGAAGCATTGCTCCCGGCGCAGTCGTTTCGCGGAGGCATTGGATGAGCGCCAGCCCCCGGCTTCGCTTCATTGGCCCCAGCGCATCGATGTTCCACTGCGGGCTCTCCGGCTCATCGAGGCCGACAAAAGTAGGCTCGCCGCCCATAGTCAGGCGCACATCCTGCGCCTTCAGGTCCGCGTCCACCGTGTGCGCAACTTGTTCCACCCGTGCCCAATCCTGGTCACTGAAGGGCCTGGAGAGTCGTGGAGTGTCATTCAGGCGGCGAATCGACATCGAGTAGCCGAAGTCCACGTTCGCCGGTTCAACCGTACCCTCGATCGGCGCGGCATTGGAAGCGCTCGGCGTGCAGACCAGCGGGATATGACCCTCGCCGGCGAAGAGTCCCGAAGTCGGATCCATCCCGATCCATCCAGCCCCCGGCAAAAACGCCTCTGCCCAGGCGTGGAAATCCGCGGAGTCGGTTTGCGGACCGTCCGGATCGCTCTCGTCCGCTCGTATCTGAATCAGGTATCCCGAGACGAAGCGTGCCGCAATTCCCAGATGGCGAAGAATCTGCACCAACAGCCAGGCCGAGTCGCGACACGACCCCATGCGCTGTTCAAGAGTCTGCTCGCATGGCTGGACGCCGGGATCCAGCCGCGTCACGTAGCCGATTTCGTCGCGCAGACTTCGATTCAAATCGACCAGAAAGCCGATCGTTCCGCGCTTACCTCCGGAAACCTTGTCGAGAAAAGTCTGCAGCAGAGGTCCAGCCGGCTCAACCGCGCGATAGGGCTCGAGATCCCTGGCCAGATCCGGCGCGTACTCGAACGGATACTCTTCGACTCCAGGTTCCAGAAAGAAATCGAAAGGGTTGAAGGACGAAAGATCCGCGACAAGATCCACGTCGACCGCAAACTCCGTCGTCTTGTTCTGAAAAAACGCACGCGCCACATGATTGTGGTGCACGTCCAGCTGCCAGTTGAGGGTATGGTCGGCGGGAGTGAGGTTCAGCGAATAGCTTAGGATCGGCGTCCGACAATGCGGGGCCGGACGCAACCGTATGACCTGCGGACCGAGTTTCACCGCCTTGTCGTACCGGTATTCCGTCCGGTGGTTCAGAGCAACCTGTAGGCCCATCGACCCTCATGCGGCCCACGCCCGGGGTATCTGATTCCTGCGCATTTGGCGCTGCAAAATCGCGCATGCACCAGGGTTTGGGGGAAGCCGCTGCTGTAAAACTACCGTAATGAAGGTGCGAATGCTCCAATTTTCTGGACGTCGCGGCTTCTTCTTGCAAACAAAATCCTCACCAATCGAACAGCGTCCCATCCAGCTTTCGGTTAATCGGCAAATACGCGCGTTGATAGGGGTACGTTGCCGCCAGCTTTTCGTCGATTTCCACTCCCAGTCCCGGCGTATCACCTGGATACATGTAGCCTTCTTCAAAAGCGTAACCATGCGGGAATACAGAATCGGTCTCGGCGTTATGCGGCATGTGCTCCTGGATGCCGAAGTTGTGAATCGCCATGCCGAAATGCAGCGCCGCCGCCATGCTCACAGGCGAAAGATCCGTCGCCCCATGACAACCTGTGCGGACATGAAAGAGTGCCGCAAAATCCGCGATCTTTTTCAGCGCAGTCAGCCCGCCGGCATGCGTCACCGTCATGCGGATATAGTCGATCCACTGCTCTCGAAGCAGCTCCTGTGCGTCCCAGATTGTGTTGAAAACCTCACCTGTGGCAATCGGAGTCGTGGTGTGTTGACGGATAACCTTGAAGCCCTCCTGGAGCTCAGCCGGCACCGGATCCTCCATCCAGAAGAGATGATGCGACTCCAGTTCCTTCCCCATCCGCGCCGCTTCAATCGGCGTCAGCCTGTGATGGCAGTCGTGCAGCAGATGCACATCCTCGCCAAACTGTTTGCGCAGGCGCTCGAATAAGTCAGGTACTGACCGGAGATACTTCTCTGTAGACCAGAGGCTCTCTGACGGCAGACCTCTCTCGGCTGGCTCATAGGGCTTGTTTCCCTTGGCTACGCCGTATGTCGAGTCCAACCCTGGAATCCCGCTCTGCGCCCTTACCGCCAGATATCCCAGGCCGATCTTTCTGCCGACAGCATCGATCGTTTCTTCTATGTCTGCCCCATTAGCGTGCGCATAAACCAGGACGCCGTTACGGCTCTTGCCGCCGAGCAGGTTATATACCGGGGTATTCAGCGCCTTGCCCTTGATATCCCAGAGCGCCATATCGACCGCGCCGATAGCCGACATCGTGACAGGACCGCGCCGCCAGTATGCTCCGCGATACAGATACTGCCAGATATCTTCTGTTTGAAAAGGGTCGCGACCGATCAGGCAGGGGATAACATGCTCAGTAAGATAACTTACAACCGCAAGCTCCCGCCCATTCAGCGTTCCGTCTCCGAGACCATAAAGGCCTTCGTCCGTTTCTAGCTTGAAAGTGACGAAATTTCTTCCCGGAGAACATACATTTACGGCGGCCTTGGTGATCTTCATAAACGTTCCTCGCTCAGGCGGCTATGGATGAACACCAACTCCAGAGGGCGTAATCTCTATGTAGTCCAGTGGAGCAGGCTCTCCGTTATCCGGCTTGCCCTCGATCTTCAGCACGTCTCCAGGCTTCAGCGTCGCCGCTCGCACTGTCACCCTCGTAGATGTATCACCATTCATCTGGTCGCCGGGCAATGAATTATCTGCGCGCCATTCCTTGAGCAGATCGCCGTTGAGGTACAAATCGTAAGTCGACGCACCGTGCCGAAAGTCGAAGTAGTGCGCGGCAATATCGTAGGCCCCCGCCGAGCGACTGAAGACCGTGATCGCCGTGCATACAGCTTGGCTCTTGCAAACAACACCCTTACCGCCCGACGCGGTCTCCCACGGAGTCACGTCCACCGGTACATAACCTTCGAGTTGCATACTTTCCGCTTCAATCCGGTCCGGATCATGTCCCACGCGGCCCTTCGCATCCGCGATGCCCGACATTTTGTAGAACCACTGGTTCACCGCGTCGCGCCAAACAATGGCATGCCCTGCCTGGTACTCCGTAAGCGCCAGAACCTTCTGGTAGCGCTCATCGTCTATGCGGCCCTTCAAGCCTTCCCACTCCGTTACCAGATTCGCCGCACCCGCCGCGCCGTCATCGTGCGAGTCGTAAATGTGCTGGATCACCGTCTTGCCTGAATGCAGGGTGTACGTATACGACACATGATGCATGAACAGCAGCAGCGTATCCGGACAGGTCGCAAGCGACTCGTACATGCTTGCCACCTCCGGCGGGTACTGCCCGATGTAGCCCGTCCCTGTTGCCACCGTTCGATCCATGCCCACGCCTTCTTGATTCGCGCGGATCCACTGCCCCCACCCATTTCTCTCCGCCGACTCAATCCCCGGCCCGTAATGCGAGTGCAGAATATCGGTCAGCGTCCCCAGACCCAACGGTCCGGTGTACTCCTCATAAATTGGCCATGAAGAAAGCAGCATGTCGTCAATGGTGCGAACCACTGTTGAATCGTTCCCGAAAGTCAGGCGCGTCCAGTCATCGGCAATCGCCTGCGGCGTTGTGTCGGGGTTCCAGGCCAGCCGTCCGAAGCCATAGAGATTCGCCATCGCCATGGGATGCCCGAGCCAGTTCACATCCAGTCCCACATTCGCCACTCCGGCGAATCCGCCCAGCGGCCTGTCGAAGGACTTGCCCTCGACAATTTCCTTTACTGGCGTGTGCCGATTGTCCGCGCGCAGATTGAAATCCAGAACTTCCTTCCACATCGGGATAAGAAACACGAGGTGCCTCTGCTGTCCGGTGTATTCCTGCGTGATTTGTAGTTCGATGGCTTCGTTCGTGTGTTGTAGCCCCGCGAAAAGCGGCGACACCGGCTCCCGCACCTGAAAATCGATAGGCCCGTGCTTGATCTGCACAATCACGTTGTCGTCGAACTTGCCATCAAGCGGGTGAAAAATGTCGAAGGCCGCCCGCGCGCGGTCGGCCTTCGGGTCATTCCAGTCGAGATGATGGTTGTAGACAAATGCCCGGTACAGCAAGACTCCGCCGTACGGCTTGAGCGCGCGTGCAAGCACATTCGCTGCGTCCATCGGAGTCCGCCCATACTGCGACGGTCCGGCGCGCCCTTCCGAATCCGCTTTCACTACAAAGCCGCCGAGGTCCGGAATCTGCGCGTACAGCTCGTCAACCGTTTTCTTCCACCACTCAATCACGCGCGCATCCAACGGATCGAAGGTATCCAGCCCACCCACCACCTTCGGGCTACTCAGATCGACTGAGATAGCCAGACGCACTCCCCATGGTCGAAAAACATCGGCTACGCGCGCTACTTGCCGGATCATCTCCGGCGTCAGCATCTTCAGGTCGGCGTTGACATTGTTGATCGCGCAGCCATTGATTCCCACGGAAGCCAACAAGCGCGCATACTCCCCGGCCCGTGTCAGCTCACCTCGCACGTTCCCTTCGTCGAAGAAGATCGAGCGCCCTGCATAGCCGCGCTCAATGCTGCCGTTGAGGTTGTCCCACTGATCTACCCATCGGACTGGAGCGGCAGGCGACTCGCTCGTTTCAACGGAGCGCAGATCGTGCTGCTCGGCAATCGCTTGCAGCAAGTGAAACATCCCATAGAGCACGCCGCGCGCATCGGCTCCGGCGATCAGCCAGTAGCTGTGGCCGTGTTCGCGGACGGTCGCCACCGCATAGCCCTCCGGCCGTAATTGCACAGCAGGTTTCCAGTGCGGAAACGCCGTCCGCAATTCTGTAACTGTACCGAGCACAAATGCGCCGCCATTCGGAATGATGCTCTCAACATGCAGCTTCAGCCCCAGCATGCTGCTGGTTCCGCGCATCAATTCGTTCACTGCGCTCTGCACAACAGGTGATTTGTTGAGCGAAACAACGCCCTCGGGCAGCGTGCTGTACTGTGTTTTTACGCGGGCGTCCTGGATTGGCGCATATCTCAGCCATCCTTCCGCGCCTGTCTCTGCAAGGACACACGCGCCTCTCAGCAGCAACGCTCCAAGCAGCGTGAACACCAAACGGTGCACAACATCGCTCCTTTAACGCGGCAAGGGCGCGCTACCCTCAATCGCAAACTCGCTGCTCTGTCCCGTGCCCAGCGCGGGCTGCGCGCCGCCGACGAAGATCCCGTATGTTCCTGGCTGAACACTGCGTTTGCCCGCTGCATCTACTTCGCTCAACTGCCGTGAGTCAAGATCGAAAAGGACATGGAGCATGGATCCCGGCTCGAGGTGCACCCGCTGAAAGGACTTCAACTCGCGAATCGGCGACACATCGCTCGCTGGTGGAGTCAGGTAAAGCTCGACGACCTCATCTCCCGCCCGCTTGCCTGTGTTGCGAACCTCGGTTTCTACCGTGAGCCGTTCGCCGGCCTTCACCGTCTTTGTCGAGAGCTTTAACTTCGAGTAACTGAACGTCGTGTAGCTCAGGCCATAGCCGAAGCCATAGAGCGGCGTTCCTTGGAAGTAGCGGTAAGTTCTCTCCTTCATCGCGTAGTCTTCGAAGCTGGGAAGCTGGTCGATCGAGCTATAGAAAGTCACCGGCAGCCTTCCGCCGGGATTGTTCTTGCCATCCAGCGTCTCCGCAATCGCCTGGCCGCCCGCCTCGCCCGGATACCACGCCTCGAGCACGGCCTGCGCATGCTGCTGCGCCCAATTCACTGCAAGCGCGCTGCCATTCATCAGCACGACCACCAGCGGCTTGCCGGTTGTGGCAATCGCTTCGAGCAGATCTTCCTGCGCCTTGGGCAACTGAATATCCGTCCGGTCACCACCCGAGAACCCCTGCACATGCACGGGCATTTCTTCGCCTTCCAATTCAGGCGAGAGTCCCACAAAGGCCAACACGACATCTACGTGTTCCGCTGCCGCCACGGCTTCGGCGCGCAACGGCTCTACCGGAGGCGTCCAGTTCAGGGTCAGCCCCGCTCCAAATAGCTCTGCGTGATGTCCATACTCCATGCGGAATTCGTGCGGCTGCGTGTCGGCAAAGTGCAGTTGAAAATCGGGAGGCGTGCTGGAGCGGAATCTCGACTTCTCATCGCTTGCATAGCTCGCTACCTCTTTGCCATCGAGATAGACCTTATAGCTCTCCCGATCCTCGCATGGATAACAGTGCGCCAGCGTGATGCGGAAGGGATAGTCCCCCGCAGCCGGCACCGCAATCGTTCCACTCCAACGCACGCCAAAGTCTTTCGCCGACAAGCCCGGCGCGGGGCTGGCTGAATTCCAGTCAAAGTCGATCTCAGGATCGACGCGGGTCAGGACGGGTCCGCCACTCAAGTCTGACGAAGCAAAATACTCCGCCCTCAGTCCCTGCTCCGGCGAGCCCGCAGAAGGATGCAGCGCTGTGCGCGGAACCTGCACCGGCAGGCCTTCTACATAAGGAGATCCCTGCGCATACGTCGCCTTTACGCCACGGAACTCCTCGCGAATTCCCTCCAGCGGCGTGATCGGATGCGACGGCACCGCGTTATAGTTTCCTTCGAGCGCCGCCAGCGCGGTCGCGTTCGGACCAACCACGGCGATCGCCTTTACTCCCGGTTTGAGCGGCAGAAAATCGTTTTCGTTCTTCAGCAACACCATCGATTCGCGAGCCGCCTTCAATGCCAGCGCGCGGTGCGCTGCTGAATCGTCCTCACTGTAGGGAATCTGCGCATAGAGTACTTTGTTCTCAGGATCGAACAAACCTAGCCTGAAGCGCGCCGTGAACAACCGCTTCACTGCCGTGTCGATTGCGCCCTCTGAGATCAGTCCATCCTTCACCGCCTTTACCAGTGCCGTGTAGGTGTCGCCGCAATTCGTGTCCGTACCGGCCAGCACACCCGCTGCAGAGGCATGTTCCGAGTCCGGCGAATACTTGTGTCCATCCTGATGAAAGAAGTCATCGATAGCGCCGCAATCCGACGTGACATATCCGTTGAAGCCCCAGTCTTTGCGCAGCGTCTGCTCCAACAGCATTTTGCTTGCGCACGCTGGAACATCATCGACGGCGTTATAGGCGCACATCACCGAATCCGCATGACCCTCTGTCACGGTGGCGCGAAACGCAGGCAGGTAAGTGTCTTCGAAATCGTGTGTTGAAGGATCGACATTGAAGCGGTGCCGTTCCGATTCCGGTCCGCTGTGTACGGCGAAATGCTTCGGAGTCGCGACGGTCTTGAGATAAGTAGCGTTGTCTCCCTGAAGTCCTTTCACGAACGCAACACCGAGCCGGCTAGTCAGAAACGGATCTTCTCCGTATGTCTCCTGCCCTCGTCCCCAGCGGGGATCGCGAAAGATGTTGATATTCGGCGACCAGATCGTCAGACCGAAATAGATGCTGTGCACGTTGTCGCGCACGGCCTGGTTGTACTTCGCGCGCGCTTCCGTCGAAACCGTCGTGGCAATCTGCCCAACTACGTCGGTGTCCCACGTCGCTGCCATGCCGATCGCCTGCGGAAACACCGTTGCGTAACCCGATCGCGCAATGCCGTGCAGCCCCTCGCTCCACCAGTCGTATTTTGGAACGCCCAGCCGCGGAATTGCGTCTGCGCCATTCATCATCTGCGAGACCTTTTCCTCGAGCGTCATGCGCGAGACCAGGTCATCCACCCGCTTGTCTACCGGCAGGGAAGCATCCATGTAGGGAGCCGTGTTCTGGCACACGCCATTTTTCAGGCACGACGCACACAGAATCGCAAACAACGGCAGTCCGATCTTCCGCCACATAGAATCTGCTTTCTTTCGCACTATTCCCCCTTCAGATACCGTTCGCGATCGCCGGTGCCGTTTCTGGCCTTTCGCGCGCTGTCGATGCAGTCAAAGCCCGATTTAGTACGAGCCACAAACTATAGCTGTCTCAAACTGGCCATGTCAATTGCCGCGCGGGTCCCGATCACGGTCCATCTCGGCGACAGTAAGCATCGAAGTCACGTCCAGAATTTTCATTTCGCCTCCCGGAATCCTGTCCTTCATTTTCCCGCAGTTTGCCGAGCCTTCGCCGTTCGCCGAGCGGCCGGGCGGCGTCGTATTCCCCCGCTCCGCAACGGCTCGTGACTGACTTCCTGAGTCGCTCGTTGCTGTAATACCAGCGCCGCGGCGCCTCGCAACCGCGCTACTTCGCCTTCATGTGTCGGCATCAACCTCGGCGGCAACCCTGCCAGCGTCAACTCGGCGATTTGTGCTTCGATGATCGGCCCAAAGCGGTGCCACGCAGACGTAACATCGCCCGCAATCAGGATTACCTCCGGCGAAAGGCCGGCCAGAATCATCCGCAGTCCTCGCCCAATGTAATAGGCCTGCTTCGTCAGCGCTTCCACGGCGTGGGGATCGCCACCTTCGGCAGCGCTCAACAATTGATGAAAAGTAACGGCCTGGGAGGGATGCGACATGTCGGCATAGTAGCGCAGCGCCGAACGGCACGAGGCAAACGTCTCCCAGCAACCCTTCATGCCGCACGCGCATAGCGGGCCATTCGGATCCAGCGGAGCATGCCCAAACTCCCCCGCCATCCCATGCTGTCCGGTAACGAGGTGCCCGTTCGCAAAAATGCCCGTTCCGATGCCTTCGGAAACAGTAACCAGAACCGCATTCCGCACCCCGTCCATCCGCCCAAACCAAAGCTCGGCCAGGAGGCAGGCGTTGGCGGCGTTTTCAAGCGCCACATGCAGGCCCGTCTTTCGTTCAATCGCCTTCTTTATGTCGAAGACCGGCCAATGCAGATTGGGCGCGAAAATCAGGCGCTCCGTCTTAGGATCGACCCGCCCCGGGAGACTGATCCCAATCCCTTCCACCGATTTTCTCGGAAAGTTCGCCTTCAGTCGAAGGATGCAATCAATCAGCAAGTCGACCGCAGCCGTCGGGTTCGCGCTCAATGGAATGACCGACCTCGACAGCAGCCGCCCATTCAGATCCACAACCGCGACCGCCGATTGCGCAGGATGAACATCGGCGGCAATGACTACGAGATCCTCGCTCAGTCCGAGCAGCGTAGGCCGTCGCCCGCGCGGCCTGCGCGCGATCGCACCCTCCTGCACCCACTTCTCGTCGATCAGCTGCTCGATAATCAGTGAGACAGTGCTCCGTTGCAGTCCTGAGTGCCGCGCCAGTTCCGCGCGCGAGATCGGCTGGCGGGAACGAATCATCTGCAGCACGATATCGCGGTTGATATGGCGTGCCGTTTCACTCGATGCCAGTTCAACAGAGCTCAGGTCGACACGCCGCATGCCCGTTGCTCTGCGTCCGGGTTGTTTCGCCTGCTTATTCATCAGCACACAAGAATAATCGCAATTGACCGTACGGTAATCACGATTGTGAATTCTAGCGGTTTACCCCGCTTGCCAGATAGCCGCCATCGATCACCAGAATCTCTCCGGTCACAAACGAGGCGGCATCCGAGGCCAGATAGATCGCGCCGCCCGCTATCTCATCGAGTCGGCCAAAGCGGTTCATCGGAGTGCGCATCAGCAGTTCGCGCCCCCGCTCCGTGTTCGATACCAGCTCGTCATTCAAGGCGGTTGGAAAGATTCCGGGAGCAATGGCGTTCACCGTTACTCCATGGGGCGCGAACTCGACAGCCAGCGATTTCGTGAGCGCACCCACCGCTGCCTTGCTGGCGCCATACGCCGCCACGTCGCGGAACGCGACGAGTGTCGCCAGCGAAGCAATATTCACTATTCGCCCGTAGCCTTGCTCAATCATGGTTCGGCCGAAAATTTGGCAGGCGCGCAGCGTTCCCGTCAGATTGGTATCCAAAATCTTCGACCAGTCTTCTTCCGAGCATTCCAGCGTAGGAACGCGAAGCGTCGTCCCGGCCGAATTTACCAGGATGTCCACCCGCCCGAATTTGCGCCGCGCATCGTTGTGCAGGGTTTCAATTGAGGCGCGATTCCGCACGTCGGCGACACACCGCAGCGATCGGCGTCCCAGCCCTTCGATCTCGCCGGCAATCCGGTCTACCTCATCGGCGCGGCGGGAGGCTGCGACCACGTCGGCTCCGGCTGAGGCCAGGCCAAGCGAGATCGATCTCCCCAGGCCTGAGGTTCCACCGACGACCACAGCGCATCTTCCCGTCAAATCGAAATAGCCATTACTCAAATCGAACACTCCCGCCGCAATCGAATACTCCAGAATACAAACTTAATCGCAAATAGGAGGAACGAAATTCTAGCACGCCATACTCGTGCCCGGTAACCCCGACTGTTGTCGGTGGTCTCGAAATAATTTGCACTATCCCCTTGACAACCCTAAAAAAATAGCAATATTGTTCGCTTTATCGCGAACTCCTGGCTCCGAAAAGTTCGTTCCAGGAACCTGAATCCTTGCTCTCAATCGTTGAGAATGAAAAGAGGCGATGCAGCAGGTTAGAGTCCTGCACAAATAATACAAGACACGAACAAATAGCTTTTAGTTTCTCGTAAATCGATGCAGCATCAGGCCATAAAAGTCTTTCGAGCCTGTACTTGCACGTCTGCGCCAGTCGCACGTTTTCACCCATTTGGAGGTCTCATGAAATCGTTCGGACGCGTAATTCTCAAGCCGCTGTATACCCGCGAAGATGCCGGACTCGGAGCATTCGCAATCTTCCTACTGCTCGCCGTTCTTGCCGCCTTGCCCATAGCTGGCATCGCCGATGTGCTCTACGGAACCTTGATCGGGACCGTTACCGACAAAACCGGTGCGGTCGTACCGGGCGTGACCGTGACCGTGACGAACCAGGGCACGGGAGCAGTCCGCACTGCGGTTACCGGCGCCCAGGGCGACTATCTGGTAAACAACCTGCCTTCGGGCATGTACACCGTAGCACTGCAGGCGGCCGGTTTTGCGGGGTTTACGCAAAAGAACGTGATGATTGCGATCAACCGGGAGGTGCGCATCGATGCCACGCTGCAGCCGGCGGGTACGACACAGACGGTGACGGTGACGACAACTGCGCCGATACTGCAAACCGAAACTGCGGAGGTCAACCACGAGCTTACCAGCGAGCAGATTGGACAGCTTCCCATCACATCCAGCCAGGGCCGCAATTACCAGACCCTCTACACACTCATTCCGGGCGTAGCCGCAGTCCAGGAACAGAACTCGACCGCTTCCAACCCGTCGCGCGCCATGTCGCTCAATGTGAATGGCGTCGAAGACATGAGCAACACGACACGGATCGACGGTGCCGTGAATACGTATGCCTGGCTGCCTTACCTGGTTGCCTATGTTCCGCCCGCGGATTCAATCCAGACGGTCAACATCGTGACCAACTCCTTTAACGCTGAGCAGGGTGTCGCAGGGGGCGCTTCGATCAACGTCATTACCAAGAGCGGCACCCGGGACCTCCACGGCAGCGTGTGGTGGTACTACCAGGACGCCGCTATCAGCGCGCGTCCCTATACGGCGACCCCACAGGCCGAGCCCACGGTGCCGAAGAATATCTTCAACGAATACGGCTTCGCGGTCGGCGGTCCCATCTACATCCCAAAGATCCTCACCGGCCGGGACAAGCTTTTCTTCTTCCAGGATTTCGAGAGGGTCACGCGGCGCCAGCTGATTACCGGAACCCAGACCGTCCCGACTACGCCATTACTGACCGGAGATTTCTCGGCTGTGGCAAGTGGAATCGGTGCGGCCAACACCATCCTCTACGATCCCCAGCCCGGCGGCACGGGACCTTACCTGCCGCTCGGTTCTCGTCCTACGTTCCTGTCTGAATACGGATGCAACTGCATCCCCGCGTCCAGGGCATCGTCGGCCGCCCTCACGATGCTGGCGTTGCTGGATCCGATTTCGTCGGGTGTTACCAATCCAAACTATGCGAACCAGCTTGCGAACGATTTCCTGGGCAGCGGCACGCTCGGATATAACCGCAATACGTCGGATACGAGGATCGACTACGTCCCGAACCAGAGCACGACAATCTTCGGGAAATATGCCATCGAACCCTTTTCCGTTACCGACCCGCAGGAGTTAGGGGCGGCCGGCGGCGGCACCTTCGACGGCGGCCAGCCCGGCGCGGCAAGCGGGCGCATTCAGAATGTCGGGCTCGGCGTCAGCCATGTCTTCAGCCCCAGCCTGGTCCTCGACTGGGACTTCGGCTATACGCGCCAGAGAACGGGCGCGCAGTCCTTGGTCGATCTTGCTGCCGGCTACTATGGCCTGGATGTACTAATGATTCCAGGCACCAACGGAGTGGGCACGAACTACATCGGCCAGCCGACCTTCGCGTTCGGAAACGTAACCAACCAAGGCGCCACCTCAGCGTTTTCCTCTCTCGGAAACAGCAACGGCGCCAACCCCTTCCTGTTTCGCGACAATCAATTCACGGGGGATGTGAACCTGAGCTGGAACAAGGGCCTGCACGCGATGAAGTTTGGCTTCACTTACTATCACTTCGACCTGAACCACTTCCAGCCGACCAGCGGAGGCGGCGTCAGCAGTCCGCGCGGCGGATTTCAGTTCCAGGGCGCGATGACTGCCAATTCGGCTAATTCGATTACCGTCTACAACACGCTGGCGGATATGCTGCTCGGCCTGCCCAACAACGGGACCGGCATCGCGGTGGCCAAGGAAACGCAGCTCACCGATCCCAATTCTCTGCGCTGGACGGAGATTGCCCTGTACGCGCAGGATCAATTCAAGGTGAGTCCAAAGCTGACCGTCACCTATGGTCTCCGCTACGAGTTCTATCCTCCGCCATACCGCAATCTGACGGGTGTTTATCGCCTCGATCCGACGCTGCCGCAGTCGGGCAACGTCTTAGTGGGCGGCGTGGGCAGTGTTCCGCACAACGCCGGCTTCGACATGAGCTGGGGCACCATCTTTCCGCGCCTTGGTATTGCCTATCGCCTGACTGACCGCTGGGTGATTCGCACCGGGGCCGGCATCACCTCCGATCCCGACAGCCTGCGCTTCCTGCGCGATACCTTCCCCGAAGACCTCGCGCCGACTTATAGCGGAACCGCAACCGGTACTGTGGCGCAGGATTTTACGACCGGCACGTACCTGACTCTCACCAACGGCATTCCGGCGCCAGTTATCCCGGACTACTCCACCGGCTATGCGTCGCTTCCTGTCAGCGGATCGACGAATACAGCTCCGGCGAACTATCGCCGCGGCTACATTGAGAGCTGGAACCTGTTCGTGCAGGGAGATCTCGGCGCGAAGTTTGTGGCGAACATCGGATATGTGGGTACGCGCGCCGTGCGCCAGCTCGCCGGCTACACGCTGAACGCTGCGCCACTGCCGAGTGGTTCAACGCTCTGCATGGCCAACGGACAGTACAATCCTTCGTCGCCGAATTTCACAAATCCGCTTGGAAAGAACCCTTGCAATTTTGCCGCGAACGAAACTATCAACCTGGAGCACTGCGCCGGCGCTGCCAACCCCGTCTGCTACAACAGCGGCGGCATCACTATGAACGCGCCCACCTTCAGCGCGAACTACAACGGCCTGCAGACGCAACTGACGCGGCTCGCGGGTCGCTCGGCGCAGTTTGGGCTCGTTTATACGTGGTCGAAAGCGATGGACGACGAGGATAACGGCGCCGGGTCGGGATCAGCCGGCACGGCATTCTCCTATCCGGCGTACTTTTACATGAACCGGAGTCTGGCAGTCTACGATCGCAAGAACAACCTGCAGTTCTGGGGAATCTATTACCTGCCGTTCGGACCCGGTCAGCGCTGGGCTACCAGTGGTGTTCCAGGGGCAATCCTTGGTGGCTTCCAGCTGAATGGGCAGCTCAGCCACATCAGCGGCGTGCCGTTCTCCGTGAGTCCGACATCGAACACCCTCAACTCGCCGGGCAACACGTTGTACGCACAGTTGGTTAAGCCTTACCACCAGTTGGGCGGGCATAACCGGACCCCGGGTAACACCGCTGTTTCGGGCGGAAAACCCTGGTTCGATCCAACTTCGTTCGCCAACCCGGCCGAGCCGAAATACACGAACACGATGTTACCCTCAGAAATCGCTTCTCCGGTCTTCGCGAACACCGCGCGCAACGGGTTCCGGGGCCCCGGAGGGACATATGTCAATGCCAGCATCTTTCGCTCGTTCCCCGCGTATAAGGAGTCGGCCTTTCAGATTCGCTTCGAGGCGTTCAATCTGTTCAATCATCCGATCCTGAGCAACCCGAACACGACCGTAGGAGGCGGAACGTTCGGCTATATCACAAGCTTTGGCACGACGTCGCCGCAGGCGCCGCGCGTGCTCCAGTTCGCCGGGTACTTCAAGTTCTAAGGTCGCTGGTTGGATTTAACAGTGTCTGAGGTGTCCGTCCCGGGTGCAGGACACCTCAGACAAGCTGGTGCCGTTCCGTTGAATCTTGGGTCTGCCCGTGGCCTGATGGGCGCGAAATGCCTCTCAATACGCGCTCGACACGGGCCTTGTTTCCGCCGCGAAATGCTCCCGATACCAGTCCACTGTCTCTCGAATCGCCTCTTCCATGCCGTATCGTGGCCGCCAGCCCAGTCTTTCCCGCGCCTTGCTCGCGTCCAGATACTGTTCGCGGATCTCTGAGCTTGCGACGTTCTGAATCACCGGCTCCAGATCGCTTCTGCCCAAAATGTCGAGCGTCATGCGTACGATCTCCAGCACCGTAAGATGCGCTCCAAGACTGAAGTTGAATGCTTCTCCTGAAATCGACTCGTCCTCAGCCAGCCGCTCGCCCAGTGTCAGGTAGCACTCAGCCGCGTCCTTCACATAAAGAAAATCACGGACAAACTTCCCATCGCTGCGAATCACAAACGGCTCGCCCGCCAGCGTTGCCTTGATCAAGCCTGGCAGGGTGCGGCTGAAGTTCAGATCGCCGCCACCAAAAAGATTGCCGCAGCGCGCGATCGCGGTCTTCACTTCGTAGGTCGCGGCATACATTTGCGCAATCAAATCCGTACACGACTTCGAAACATCGTAGGGATAGCGCCCCTGGAGAGGATGCGTCTCTCGATAAGGCAGGTTTTCGCTCGCACCGTAGGCCTTGTCCGAGGATGCCACCACCACGTTTGAGGTTCCTGCGAGTCGGCACGCCTCCATCACATTCCACGTGCCCATCACATTCGTGCGCAGCGTGCCCACCGGGTCGCGCTTGGCCACCTGCACTAGGGGCTGAGCAGCGAGATGAAAGACGGTGTGGGGTTCGTATTCTGCGATAGCCCGCTGCATGGTCGGCAGCGATTCCAGTTCGCCCGATAAGGTGGTGATCCGCTCGATCAACCCCTCGCGCACCACCATGCTTTTCGGAGCGTGATCGCGAACCAGTGCGACGACCTCCGCACCATCGCGTATCAGCGCCTTCACCAGCCAGCCGCCCATCAGGCCGGTGGCTCCGGTTACGAAGACCGTCTTGCCTTTCCAATAGGAACCCACTCCAACCTCACTCCAGATCAGGTATCGCTTAAAAGAGTAGCTGATCTCGAAGGTGGGAAGTGGTCGAAGACGTGCTATTCGTAGCGAAGCGCCGTCATGGGATCGACCTCGGAGGCTCGTCGCGCCGGCAGTGCACAAGCAATTGCCGCCACTGTTGCGAGTAGCACCGTCACAGCGAGGAGGATCAGCGGATCGCGCGAGCTGCCCTCAGCCCACCGAACCAGAATCTTGTTCAAGGCCAGCGTCAGCATCACTCCGGCCAGAATGCCGCCGCCCACACTCATCACTGTCGATGCGAAGACAATGCGCAGCACGTGCCCACGCTGCGCGCCCAGCGCCATGCGGATTCCAAACTCGTTCGTCCGTTGTTCCACCGAATACGACACCACACTGTACAACCCGACCGCTGCCAGCGCCAATGCCAGCACTGCGAATGCGCCGAAGATCCACGCCACCAGGTGCTCCTGCTGCCACTCCGGCTGATCTGAGATCCATTGCTCCAGGTTCTGGACCTGCCCGATGACCTGCTGGTCCGGATCCACCGCATTCACCTGCGCCGCCACCGCATGCACCAGCGACAGCGGAGGCACATCCGACCGGACCAGTATCTGCGTATACGTGCCCATGACCATAGTGAAGGGAAGAAACGCCTCCGGCTTGATCGGATTTCGCAGGCCGTCATCGCGTTTGTCGGCGATGATGCCAACGATCTGCATCCACCCATCTGCGCCCGGCGCCATCAGCACGAACGGCGGCTGAGGCGTCAGCGCCGCTACCTTCAGCGAGTGGCCGATCGCGTCGCCATTCGGAAAATATTGCGTCGCCAGCGTCTGGTTGATCACCACCACATGCGCCGCGTTGTGATTCTCCGTCTCATCCCAGATACGTCCCTGCGCCAGCCTGATCCTCAGCGCCGGAAAATACCCCGGGTTCACCAAGTTGATCAGCGCAGACTGCTGCTCCGTCGCCGGACGCCCCAGGATCTCAAATTTCGTCTCGAAGCCGTTCGACGGGGGGGTCGCATTCGACGACATCGCCGTCATCGTCACTCCCGGCACCGTACCAGCCTTCGCGAGAAGCTGTTCGAAGTACGCCGACCGCTCAGCCCACGTCGTGTATGTGCCATCGTGGATCGGAATCCCCACCGACATAACATTGTGCGGATCATACCCAAGCGGCGTGTGCAACAGCTTCAGAAAGCCCTCCATCGCCGCGCTCGCTCCCGCCAGCATCAGCAGCGTCAGCGCAATCTGCCCGGCGATCAGCGCGTTGTGGGTCGCGCGTCCGCGCACGCCACCGGCAACGCGCCGCGTGCTCGACTGCATTACCTGGCTCACCTCGGGACGCGACAACTGCAACGCCGGCCATAGCCCGAACAGGATCCCCGTCAGCATCGCCACTCCTACGCTGAACGCCAACACAGGCAAGTTGATTCGTATCGCCGCCTCATGCGGAAACTGGTTCTGCGGCAGCATCGCCACCATCACCGCCAGCAGGCGATACGCGAGCAGTACACCGAGCACTGTGCCTGTCAGAGCCAGCATCAGCGACTCCGTTAGCAGCTGCCGGATAATCCTGCGTCGGCTCGCCCCGATCGCTGCCCGCACCGCGAACTCGTGCTGCCGCGCCGCGCCCCTCGCCAGCAGCAGAATCGACACATTTCCGCACCCGATAGCCAGCAGCAGTCCGACGGCGCTGAAAAGCAGTGCCAGCGTCCCGCCCAGGTCGCGGACAAAGTGCTCGTTCAGCCCCTGAACGTGCATCTGAAAATGCTCCGGGAAATTTTGCGGCTTTTCCTTGGCAAACTGCTCCATCAGCGGCTGCAGAGCCGCGTCTGCCGCCGCGTGCGTCACGCCCGGCTTCAGGCGCATCGTTATGTTGTAGGAACGTTCCGGAACCTCCAGCAGCTTCGCCGGCAGGTAGACATCGCCGTCGTTCCACGTGAACCGTGGCGCGGCCACGCCCACAATCGTGTAGTTCTTCCGAGTCAGCTGTAACGTTTTGCCCACGACCGACGGGTCGGAATTGAAATGCCGCTGCCAGAACTTGTAGCTCAGCACCGCCACCGGCTGGGGATCCTGTCCATCGATCGCGTCCGACGGCACCAGTCCCCGGCCCAGCAACGGTGGCACGCCGAAGAAGTTGAATGCATTGGAAGTAAAACCCGTCCCATTCACATCTTCCGGAAGGTCGTGCCCGGTCACCATCAGGCTCCGGTAGTCGAAGCCTATAAAATCGTCGACCACGGGCGACTGCCGCAACTCCTGGATCTGTCGGCCTGTCAGGGCGATGTACCGGTCCTGCCCGGCTTTGTCCTTGACGACCATGTGCGCCATCCTGTCGGCGTTGGCATACGGATAGGGGTCCATCAGCACCGCATACACCACGCTGAACACCGCCGTGGTCGCCCCGATCCCCAGCGCCAGCGAAATGACTGCGGTCAGCGTGAATCCCGGGCTCTTTCGCAACTGCCGGAACGAATAGCGGAAATCCTGAAGCAGGGTCTGCATGGCGCCTCCCTGAAAAACAACGATCCGCCTTCGCAGGAGCACGCGGCCTGCCATCGGCGTTCGTCACGAAGCCACTCAATCTACAGGGGCGATCTCCTCTGCACCCATGCTCCGCGTTGTCCAGTTCCGCTCTTCCGTGTTCACAACCGAACAATGGGAAAGTGACGATTTACAGTCCTGGAGAATTTCCTTGACATATTCCTATATGGGAATATATTTAAAGCATGGCACGAGCGGCAACAACAGCGGACGTCTTCAACGCAATCGCCGAGCCCCGGCGGCGCGAGTTGATTGGTGTGCTCGCGGATGGCAAGGAGTACGCGGTCGGTGAGGTGGTCGTGCGTCTGCGGATGTCGCAGCCGGCTGTTTCAAAGCATCTGGGGGTTTTGCGCAAGGTTGGGGTGGTATCGGTGATCAAGCGCGGACAGCACCGGATGTACCGGTTGAATGCGGCCGAACTGAAGCCAGTGCATGACTGGGTGAAGATGTTTGAGCGGTACTGGACGCATCAACTGCGTCAAATCAAGGAGCGGGCGGAGCGAAAGGCCCTGGAGCGAATCATTTCAAGCGACAGCGGAACAAAAAGCGGAAACAGGGAGGAATGATGGCAGTGAATATTCAGGAACAGGCGGTTCAGACATTCGAGATTGTGAAGCAAGAGGAGATTGCGGCGCCGATCGGCATTGTGTTCGAGACGATTCTGGAGCAGATGGGGCCTTTGAACTCCACTCCGGAGAAACCGATGCCGATGAAGCTGGAAGCCTGGCCCGGCGGGCGATGGTTTCGCGACCTGGGAGACAACGCGGGCCACTTCTGGGGAGTAGTGCAGGCGATCAAGCCGCCTTCGCTGCTGGAGATATGCGGACCGCTCTTTATGTCGACGCCGGCGGTCTCCAATCTCCAGTACCGCCTGACAGAGGAAAACGGATTGACGCGAGTCCGGTTCGTGCATCGGGCGATGGGCTGGATTGGCGAAGGGGACCGCGGAGTGGATGCCGGCTGGACCGACCTGATCACGCGCATTCGCACGGCGGCAGAAAAGCTCGGCAGCAGACGCTGAACGAAAAGGAGAGCGTATGTGTCCGGTATGTATAGCAACTGTGGCCTGGATCGCTGCAAGCGCCACTTCGACGGGCGGCGTCTCAGCACTGGTCGTGAGCAGTTTTCGCGGCAAGAACAACCTGAATAACAAAGAACAAGGAGAGAAACATGGAGCACAAGAAGGGAGATCTCACAATGAAAACACCTCCGATCGTGTCACCAGAGGAGTGGGAGGCTGCGCGCCAGCAACTGCTCGTGAAGGAGAAGGCCTTTACCCGCTCGCGTGACGCTCTGGCCGCCGAGCGCCGGCGAATGCCGTGGCTGGCGGTGGATAGGGATTATCAATTCGACGGCCCGAAGGGCAAAGCGAGCCTGCTTGACTTGTTCGACGGCCGCCGTCAGCTCATCGTCTACCGTGCCTTCTTCGAGCCTGGCGTCTTCGGTTGGCCCGACCATGCCTGCCGCGGCTGCTCCTTGGGAGCCGATCAAATTGCCCACCTCGCCCACCTGAACGCCCGCGACACCACTCTCGCGTTCGCATCGCGTGCATCGCAGGCGGACATCGGGCGTCTGAAGGAGCGGATGGGCTGGAAGATGCCGTGGTACACCATCACGGATGACTTCGACAAGGATTTCGGCGTGGATGAGTGGCATGGCCACAACGTCTTCTTTCGCGGCAGCGACGACCGTATCTTCCGCACTTACTTCATCAACAATCGCGGCGACGAGGCAATGGGAAGCACCTGGACCTATCTCGACATGACGGCGCTCGGACGCCAGGAGGAATGGGAGGACTCGCCGGAGGGCTATCCCCAGACCCCGCCATACAAGTGGTGGAACTGGCACGACGAATACGCCGCCTCCGCCTCTCCCGACCCGAGGTGGGTTAAGGTGGTGGATAACGCCAACGTGACTTTAAAGCTCGACTAGTTCGGTGAACCCAAGTGATCGCTCAAGTCGGAGGCGTGCCGTGCCACTGGTCCCGGCCGAGGGTCTGGGAGTGGCGGATGGCGGCGATGGTGTCAAACGCTTACGTCGCTCGAAGGCGTCGGTTACGAACGCGGTGGGTGAACGAAATGCAATGAGATCATCGTGTTCGGTCGGCGCCAGGGCCGCCCGCATCCTTCCTGGATGCGTTACATTCTCTTCATGGAGTCTGCATGCCGACAGAAGTAGGGGTTAAGCACGACCTCGCAGTCGTAATTCTTTGCGGCGGCAAAGGATCTCGCATTTATCCCTTCTCCGAATACTTTCCCAAGCCCATGATGCCCATCAGCGGGCGTCCCATCCTCGTCCATCTCATGCAGATTTACGCCAGGTTCGGCTTTCGCCGCTTCGTCCTTGCCGCCGGCCATCGCAAGGAGATGCTCTTCGACTACTTCGAGGGCCGCTTTCCCGACTGGGAGATCAAGATCCTCGACACCGGCGTCGAAGCCGATACCGGCGATCGCATCCTCGCCTGTCTCGATCATGTCGGAGATCAATTTTTCGCCACCTATGGAGATGGCCTCGGCAACATCGACCTTGCCGCGCTTCTCGACTTCCACAACGCCAGCGGAGGACTGGCCACGGTCACCGCGGTCCCCCTCCGTTCGCAATTCGGCACCCTTCAATTCAATCCGGACAGGCAGGTCGAGAGCTTCACCGAGAAGCCCATCATTCGCGACTCCTGGATCAATGCCGGATTCTTCGTCTTCGACCAAAAAGTCGCCGCGCATTGGGCTGGTCATAGTCTCGAATCGGAGATTCTGCCCCACCTCGCCAGTCAGGGGTCTCTCTATACCTGGTTGCATCACGGATTCTGGAAGTCTATGGACACCAGTAAGGACCAGCAGGAAATGGAGCGCCTTGCCGAAGACGGCTCCGCCCCGTGGACGCATATCCTTCAAACCGCATCGCTTGAAGAGTCGAATCGCTAAACCTGCCATGTCAATCCCGGCCCCTGTAATTTGCCTCCTATCTCATTGATTTCAGGGCTCTGGCTTGGAGAAATACTTGGCCGGTCATTTCGCCCGGCCATCTATAATGAAGATAGCGACAAAGGCCCGCGGCAACCGCCGCGAGGCGTTCTGCACCTTGGGGCGACACCCAGATCCATTCCTGTAAATCCCATGGAATTAATGACGAAGAGCCAACGTCTTTGTTTTCAATGAGCGTCTGTAAGTCATTTGCTTTCTGGTATGTAAATGTAAACCATTTGTTATCTGACGATTACAGTCGAGGTACAGGCTAACCCCAATGGAATGAATCGGTAACGAAAATCGAGAGGGGGTGGGGTTGGGGTGGCATCGCCTCGAATACAAAGTAGTGACAAAGCAATGACATGGGAATGTCAGCAATTCCGCACTCATCCCGGAAAATTAGGGTTCAGTGAACTGGAAACAGACCTGGAATCAGACATCGATGAGCGCACTATACTTTCCCACCCCGCTATATTTGCCGACCAATAGAGCTGCCTACAGAATCGGTAAGCGGGCTTTGGATCTTCTGATCTCCATTGCGGTGCTGCCTGTGGTTCTCATCCTGGTAGCGGTAGTCGCCATCCTCGTGAAGGCAACCTCTCCAGGGCCAATCTTCTACCGACACGTCCGCGTCGGCCTGAGAAAGAAGCCATTCGGTCTCTGGAAGTTCCGGACGATGATCCACGGAAGCGACCACATATTCTGGAACCACCTCGCCGAGAATCCCGAAGCCCGCCGGGAGTGGCAGTGCTACCGGAAACTAAAGCGCGACCCTCGGATTACAAAGATCGGCTCGTTCCTGCGCCGGACAAACCTCGACGAACTGCCCCAGATCCTCAATGTGCTTCTGGGCGATATGAGTCTTGTAGGTCCACGACCTGTCGTAGAGGAGGAACTCACCCGATATGGAGCGGGGGGCACACTATACGCAGCGGTTCTGCCCGGCATCACGGGACTGTGGCAGGTAAGCGGTCGGGGATCTCTGCCCTATGAGCGCCGGGTCGCACTTGATGTTGAGTACGTAAGCACATGGTCCTTCACCAGAGATCTGCTGGTCCTGACGAAAACATTGAACGCCGTCTGGACGTGCCGCGGCGCATTCTGAGCGATGCGTTTAGGCCTGGCAAATAGCCAGTAACACGATTGAACCGGCATACTGCGGAAGCGCCGATTTCCTCTTTGCTCATGCTCTTTCGTAGAATGTGCTCGTCTCCATTCCGCGGCCAGAGCTGTGTTGAATGACGACAACGAGGCTTTATGGGAACACTGCGGCAGAGAAACCCCCATCTTCTGATCGTGCCCATGATCGTGCTCCTGGCGTTTCAGCCCTTGCCCTACCTGCGTGCCCAACAAGCTGCTTCAATAACGGGTGTCACGGCCGATATCCCGGTAAGCACCTCCGCGCCGCCTAACCAGCAGGAGATGGCGGAGATTCTCCGCGTGTTAGGAGAAATGCGCCAGGAACTAAAAGATTCGCGACAGGAGGTTGAAGATCTCAAGAAGGAAGTGACGGAGCTTAAGGAGGAAGTAGCTGCAACTACGAACGGTTCAAGCGGCGCCGAAGCTCTCAAGACCGCTGTGGATCAGCTTCAAGACGATCAACAGGTTGTTCAATCCCAGGTGAAGACGCTCGAACAGACTAAAGTCGGGACGGAATCGAAATATCCGCTCAGCCTCACCGGAATGATTCTCTTCAACTCGTTTGCTGTGAATGGGGCCGTGGATAATCCCGTTCTGCCGCTAATTGCTCTGCCCAGGAATGCGCTCTACGTGCATCATTCCCTGGGAGCCAGTCTCGAGCAAACCCAATTGGGGTTGAATGCTACCGGTCCGCGGCTCTGGGGTGCACGTACTTCAGCAGACGTGACCATGGACTTCTTCAATCCCACCGATTACACAGTTATACCGCCGCCAAACACGATGAATCTGCGGTTGCGCACCGCAGCCGTGAATCTAGATTGGGAAGATACTCAGATAGCAGCCGGGCTGCAAACACCGTTAGTGACTCCTCTTTCTCCAACGTCGTTCGCTACTGTAGGTGAACCGGCGTTGGCGTGGTCAGGCAATCTGTGGACCTGGCTCCCCCAGGCTACAATCGAGCGGAGGTTAGCAGCTGAGGGCTCTCGTCACGCAGTGCTGGCTTTCGGAATCCTCGATCCGACGGCGGGTGATGCCACGGGTACGCAGGCGTATGGAATTTTACGGCAGAGCATACAACCCGGTTACGAAGGTAGAGTCGCCTACGAATGGGGCGATCGACTGCGACCTTATGAAATTGGAGCAAATGGCTACTACACGCGGCAACTCTATTCCGGAAGCCGGCCTTCCGAGACTCAGGCCTTAGACTTCTGGGCGGGCACTGCGGACTGGCGTATTCCGCTGGGTGGAATGGCAGAACTTTCCGGTGAATTTTATCGAGGTCGGGGGATCGGCGATCTTGGCGGCGGCGCGTTCAAGAACATAGTCATGGAGAATGGCGCGCAGTATGCGAGTGGCCTCAATGCAACGGGTGGATGGGCTCAACTGAAGTGGCATTTCGCTCGCAGCCTTGAGGCGAATGCGTTCTTCGGAGAGGATAGTGCCGAGGCCAGTCAGGTCCGCGATCAGGGAGCGGTTGCAAACCCATCGCCGTATCTGTACTTGGTAAAAAACCAGAGCACTGCCGCAAATATTATCTTTCGCCCTAAGACGTATTTGGTATTTTCCGGCGAATACCGATACCTGCGATCCTGGTATATCTATGGCCCTGCCAGTAGCGCACAAACTGTCGACCTCACCATGGGTTACCTCTTCTGATGCTCTCCGGGAAAACGCTCCGCGGGCTTTCGCTTTGTCTGGTCATGTGGAACACTCTGCATATATTGCATGCGAGTGGTCAACCGACAGAGGTAATGGCAGAGGCTAAGGTAAGACTCACGGGTACCGAGAACGCTTCAAAGCACAGTTCAAATGAAGGCGTGGTGTTGTGGCTGATTCCGGTTGATGCTTCCGCCAGCACGGCAGGCTCACCTGCGTCGGCGAAGGAGCACCTTCAACTCGCGCAAAAAAATAAACAGTTTGTCCCCCACTTACTAGTCGTGCAAGTTGGCAGCGTCATCGACTTTCCAAACCTGGACCCTTTTTTTCATAATGTATTTTCTTACTTTAACGGCAAGAGATTCGATCTCGGTCTATATGAGAGTGGTTCAAGCAGAAGCGTACATTTCGATCGGCCCGGAGTTTCTTACATTTTCTGCAATATTCATCCTGAGATGAGCGCGGTGGTAGTTAGCGTGCCAACACCGTATTTCGCTGTGTCTTCCCCTGCCGGCAGTCTTATCATCCGTGACGTTCCTCCAGGGGCTTATGCGATGCACGTGTGGGCGGTGGGGAGTTCTGACTCAAATCTGGCTGCAATCGGGCGCCGGGTCTCGGTTTCGGGCAACAGCATAGATCTGGGTACAATTGCAATCGAGGAGTCTGCACCTGCGGCCCACAAGAATAAGTTCGGAGAGGACTACGAAGAGAAAAGACCGGCGGCTTATTGAAGGCTCAATCTGATCGAGACTTTATGAGGCTATCTTCAGCGACGTAATCGCCGTCAGCCCGAGACCGCGCGAGCAGTCCGTTGCGTACAGCAGAGTGTGGTTATCCTTCCACTCAGGCGTGTATGCGTTGCAATCGCCATGGGTAAGCTGCTTCGTGTCGCCCGACAGAAGATCTAATAAGATCAACTGCCATCGTTCCGCAACCAGCGCCTGCATTACGAGGAGCGTGCCATTCGGGGATTGTGCCGGTGAACTCGCCGTGCCATCATAGCCAGCCACAGGGCGTGGAGGAATCTTTGGAGAAACAGTGAAGATGCGTTCTCTGCTTTGATAGATGGCGCTCAAGAGGAAGGTTCCGGAAGACCCAGTTCTGAGAGTGCGAACATCGTAAGCCGGGGAGGTCATTCTTACGGGAGAGGCGTTCCCGCCGGCCCTGGCACAATCGCGGAGGTCAGTGATCCAGGCGCTGCCGTGTCCATGATCCTCACGCAGAAATGCGAGATGATATCCGTCGGAGGATATCGCCGGATTCTCCGCATCACGGATCTGGCATGCTGTGAGATCTGCCGCCCCAGAATTGAGATGCGCGAGCCGTGAACCCGTGCCCGACGCCTCCTCAACCCACAGACCCTTTCCTATGAGGTTGGTAGTGAAGGTCAATTGGTCGACTGTTGAACTCTCGCGATGGTAAAAACCAGAAGGGTTCATGTCTCCTCGCAGAACGCGATAGCCACCTGGAAGCATAGCCACATAAAGGAGCCCGCTATCAATATTTGTTGGCTGGCTCCGGAGGTAGGCGCCGTCCCGCGGATTAATTCGGTCCGTGCCATCTAGTCGCATGTCTTTCAAATGCGACCATGCGCCAAGAGTGCCGATAAGCCAGAGGCCGAGGGCAAGGGCGGCAGCCTTAAAGGCCGGCACCCGGAACAAGTTCTCGTGTTGCAGATTCTTGTCCGCACCAGGAGGGCTGAGGAGTGCAAAATAGAAGAGCAGTAGGGCTATTCCACACCATAGCGTGAGATAGAGCAGCGGTGTCATGATGCTGATAACAGGGTGGTCGAGGATGATCACTCTTATGTTACATGCCGCAAAATACAGGAAAAGATAGGCGAGAAGCGGTTTCCAACTTCGTTTGTTGAGGAGGACTGAAAAGGTTGGAACGGCAGCGGCGATCAGAATCACAAACTGATAACTTGCGGGGGCTGATGACAGAAACATGATGAGGCAGAGGAACATCGACCAATCGAACGCCTCCCTCTCATCGGTCTGAAAGCTGGTTCTTAGCCTGAAGAGAACGAGGGCTGTCAAGGTTGCCTGCCACAGGGGATAGATAGCTGCGTAAATCAGTGGAGACGAGACCAGCGGACGAGGATTTAGCTCCGGCTCAAAGAGGAAGAGTCTGTGAAACAATGCGGAGGACGAAGTAAGCGAAGCAAACGGATTTTGACTTTCTCCCTGGAGTAATCGTGGGAGTTGCTGAAGAAAGTACAGCTTCGTTGCCGTCGGGCCTGTGATCGCGTAGGACAAAAGCAGGCAGAGCACAGTACACAAAAGAGCGGCGCCCAAAGCTTTCCATCGCCTCTTCACGACGAAATAGATGCAGAAAAAGACAGGGTAGATTTTTAGAGCGGCGCCAAGAGCGATACAACACCCACTGCTCATCTGCCATCCTCGCATGTGGCATACATAAGCCATAACCAGTAACAACAGAACCAGAATGTGCATCTGGCCAAAGAGAAAACTGGTGCGCAAAGGGATAACGGCACAAAGCGCAATCAACCAGACTCGTCGAGTGTTCAGACCGGTCTGTCTGCTCAGAAGCTGCAGTGCCGCTGCCAGAAATGCCACGTTACAGACGATCCAGAGACGCTTGGCCTCCAGCACGGGAAGCCAGACGAGTGGAAAGATGGGGAGAGCTGAAAAAGGTGTCAGCCCAAGAAATCCGACCAATTGATGACCGATGCCAAAGTGATCTGCGATTCGTTGGAACCAGATCCAATCGTAGATCCGGTCGAGACAGTAATGCTCTCGAATGAGGCGCGCGACCAGATAATAATTGGGGAAGTCAGTGTTAAGAGTCTTCCAGCCGGGTAAAAGTCCTTTCCACAGGAGCAACGCTGCGAGGATGAAGAGTAACCCCGTTTCAATAGCGAGCTGATGAGCTGATGTCCACCTATCCGGCGATGACGGCGCCGAGGTCACATGCACGGATGACATCGGTCAGAACTCATCTACAACCCGATGAAGGGGACCGCAATGCGTTTGCCTATGCCGTTCCCATTGAAGGCGTGCGATCAGATATTCGCAGTCGGATCGCAGGTGATAGCTGAGACGGCTTGTCTTATACCAGGTGTCCGCCGCACGGTAGATCAGGGTTTTTTTCGTCGATGTCGTCGCCTCGTCACTCAATGCATGCGGTCGCCGCAGGGGCAAGAGGCGACGCAGCAAGTATCGCTGCCAAACGTTGTGATCCGAGCAGAACTGTTTCTGGACCAGGAGTGCCAGCTTGCTCCCGGGAGGGTCGGCGAACAGCCACGGAGTCGAATAGAGTTCCATCCATAAAGCGCTCTCTGTTGAAAGACTACGCAGACAGACTTCGCGCAGCGGCTGAGGCAAAGCAATTGAGAATGGCTGGTCCACCAGACCAAGTACCAGTGCGCATGCAGAGGCAAGACGTGTGTCCTTGCCGATAATCTGGCTCACTTCTGTCCAAACGGCGCCTTCCGTACTTCGGGCAAGAATCAAAGTAGCGACTTCATAGAGTGAAAGCAACCGGACCCACGAGCCGAGCAGATGACGAAAGATATGGAGCAAGAGAAAAACAAACTGGTGCGCTGGCCGCAGACGAGGAAACTGCACTCCGGATATCTCATGAAGTTCAATCGCGTCAAAGAATCCCGAGAGGGTAGGGAAATCGATTGCTTCTACTTCTGGCTCCCACATCCTAGTGTGCAACTCAATCGGGGGTGGCTCCGGTAACACATAAAGATAGGCGTCGGCTCCGAGATGCTTATTCCACGGCTTGATAAAGCGTGTCTCGCCGGAAACGGAGGCGCGTTGTACCCGATAGCCCAGGCCTTCGATCGCGCATTGTGCGCGCCTTGAATCCTGGGGAGCCACGAGAAAGTCCAAGTCCACCTGATGCCGTTCCCGGATGCCGTCGAAGCAGTCCGGAATCAGGCTGAACCCTTTCACGCAGCAGTACTGAACACCCGAAACAGTCAGCGCACGCGTGGTTTCCTCAAAGAATCCAAGCATTCGCTCCATGCGCCTTTGGTTGTCCAGCAGTCGCGATTGCAATGCGGCTCTGATTCCGTCAGGTAATGCCACACCAGGCCGCAGTGCTTCAAACCGCGCTGCCAGAGGGAGGGCCAGCCCGCTCCGGTCGAGCCATCGAAGGTTGTTTCTCCAGTCCTTCTCCTTCGCTTCCTCGAACAGTTCCAGCCGATCTGTTCGCAGAAAACGAACAACCATCTTTCTCAGCAGAAAAGGATCCGTCATATCAGCAGCTCTTTTTTGAACTCCGTCTGTAGGCGGGCTCCCACGTTGTACGCAACTGCAAGCAGATAGAGCCCCACATTGGGAGCGCCGGGCCGGTCAGGAATGGAAACCACGACGAAGCCTGCACCTTCGTGCGTTTCCAGATCAAAGGCAAACCACTGTTCCGGTCCCATGCTCAAGTAGAGAGTGTGGTCATCCAGCGTCTCATTGCATTCCCAATCCTCGACCGGCGCCGCGCTGGATAGTGTGCCAACGATCTCCCATTTCATCTCCGGTTCTTGTTCAGTACCTCTCAGCGGCACAAAACCTGCTTCCTTCGCCGCGAGCAAAACAGACGCACAATTCGTGCTGATCCTCACGGTTGTACCCAAGAACAGAAAGCGCCCGCATAAATCAAGCGGAGTGCGGCGGCACATCATGTCGGTCGGTAGATGGTCTAACTCGTGGCTGTTCATCTATTAGCTCAGGTTGGTCAAAGTATCATCGAGCACTTCGGCCACGTTATCTGGAGGATTATTGAAGGAGACCCGATAGCAAGAGGCATTTCCCAGGCGCCGGATAAGATCGATCTGCATTTCATAACAGCGAGCAAGGGATCCTCCTAGTGGCTCGACCTCTCTCGCCAGATGATGAATCGCCTCATTTGCGGTGATGGGAACGATTCTGGATCCTGGTTTCTTCCTACGCTCGAGCAGTGCCACTACCGTCACCGGGCAGCGCAGAACCCGCGAGACACCAAAACACTGGCCTGGCGAAACTTCGTACGCGATTTCACCGTTGAGAGATTGTTGCGGGAGATAATCCAGCAGTTCCGGGAAAAATCTGCTCGCGTCAGGAAGCAGTTTTACCGGCACCGGAATTCCCCACGCTTCTACCCCCTCTTCTTTATTTGTTCGCGCACCTGTGGCAGACAAGTAAGTCCAATCATCGGAGAGGAGCGCATATCCTCTCTTAGCCATAGCTACGGTCAGAGTTGACTTTCCCGCCCCGGATTGCCCCGCGAGAAGTAAGCCGTGCTTACCGCGAGCAAGGCAAGCCGCGTGCACGGGAGCGACGTCAATCGTGGCGGACAGAATCCCCAGCAGCGCCGGGAAAATGTGCGCGCGCCAGCGCATGCGATCATCGGCGAGTGATAATGGGCACGTCCCGTGCACTTCGCGGGTGCGCAGGTTAAACCAGAACGAATCGGCAAGAGTGAATCGTCCCGCCGCAAAATGACCCCTCCCCCGGAACGAGGGCGCGCTTTCGCAAGGTTCATCTGTTTCGCGGGCGTAGATGGTGATCGTAGCCAGCGCTTGCGCCGATGGAAGGTTCGAGTCATCGGTCTGAGCAAAGAAATCGCGGGCATAGCGTGCGATTTTCGGAGCGTTCGTTCTGAACAGAATCGGCCTGCCTGCGAAGAGCAACCGCTGCGCGCAGAGAGTTAACGTTGTTTCTCCGATGACAACACTCGACACGCCAGGCCTCCGAAGCATCTTGTCCCCAGCCTATCGCCGATCCATACAAGAGAAATGGACACCTGCCCGAAATGACAAAGGAGTGACAATCGCCTGACACTGCCACGGGTACGAGAGTGGGAAAACAGAATCACGGACGTGGAGCTGCGAATGGACATTCCTCCCCTGGTTACTCACATATCATCCGCTCCAGGTAGAGCTACGACGAACCGCACCTCGGTGTCGATCACGAGAAACAAGGTTGTCCTGTTCTACCCTGCATACGATGGTCCGCCGCTTGGGCCGCCACTGTGCATCCTGGCTCTGGCCGCGCCGCTGCTAAACCATGGCTTTGAGGTGGTCATAATCGATGCTGCCATCGAGGCTGACGCCCCGCAGCGGATCCTGCGCGAGTGCAGCGATGCCTTGTGTCTTGGGATTTCTGTTTTGACCGGTCCGACGATTACGGCTGCGCTCCACATCGCTCGAATAGTGAAGGCGGCACATCCCGATCTCCCGGTCATCTTTGGAGGCTGGCATCCGACGCTAACCGCAGCTCAGACGCTTGAAAACGAATTGGTGGATGTGGTTGTACGCGGACCCGGCGATCTGACTCTGCTTGAGATTGCACAGCGCTATCAGATGGGAGAGGAACTGGATCGGGTGGTCGGTCTTTCCTACAAACAGAGTGGGACGATCGTCCATAATCCAGAGCGCCCAGTCACGCACCTGATGGATCTACCAGCACCCGCCTTCCACCTGACGGACTTTGACGCGTACGAACGCGTCTCGGGTATCCGGAAGTTGACCTATGCGACCAGCGTGGGCTGCCCGTACGCCTGCAACTACTGCACGGATACGGTTTTTTATCACCGGCGTTTCAATGCCTATTCTGCCGCGCATGTTGTGGAGGAGTTGATCGACCTTGTCACGAAGTATCGGATCGAAGAAGTGGCGCTACTCGACTCAAACTTCCCTGTAGATGTAAAGCGCGCCATTGCGATCGCGCGGGGAATCTACGAGTCGCGAGTCCGCTTTACGTGGACTTTCCAGGCTTCCACCGATTTCCTGTCCCGCATGTCCGACGAGGACGTCCGGATGATGGGCGCCAGCGGCGTCAGATTCATGGGGTTCGGGACGGAATCTACGTCTGAGTCGGTTCTGAAACTTATGAACAAACGGCATCAGCGCCTGGGAGAGATGTATGAAACGGCGCGCAAGGCCGAGCTGGGAGGAATCCGTGTGAGTTTCAACCTCATCTTCGGTTATCCCGGCGAGGAGGAGAAGGACCGGATTGAGACGCTTCAGACCATGAATGAAATAGCGCAGAAGCACAGAAATGTCAGCTTCTCACCCAACATATTCACGCCCTATCCAGGCATTCCCATCTGGCCGCAATTGAAGGAGCTGGGAGTGAGAGAACCTGCATCGCTGGAGGAGTGGGCGGGACTTCCGCTGGGAAAAAACGTCCTGCCGTGGCTTCGCGGGGCTGAATTGCGGCGCCTCGAGCGCATGCTCGATTACTTCATGGTGAACAACAATATCCGCAATACCCTGCAGCGGACAAGAGTCACTGGACGCTGTCTAAACGCTTTGCTCAGCGCACCGATGAAGTCACGAATGCGGTCGGGAGTCTTCTTCTTCCCGTGGGAGGTATGGGTGGCCCGTGCGACCGATCGCATCGTCTCCCGCCGTTCGCTCATCACAGGAGTTCCTCTTCCCCCAAATTCACAGGAGGTGTGCTGAATGGCTTCGGATATGACACTGCAATCTCCGGTCGATGTGCTTCTGACGCACTCCTACCACCTGTACTACGACCGCAAACAGGCGCAGCGCCAACAGCCGTACCCTCCCCTGGGCACACTGTATGCCGCGGCCCTGGTGCGGAAGGCCGGCTTCTCCGTTGCGCTGTTCGACACGATGATCGAAGATCCCGACGAGGGTTTCCAGCGCGCTCTCTGGGAGTACAAGCCTCGCATGGTAGTTGTGTGTGAGGACAGCTTCAACTTTCTGTCAAAGATGTGCCTCTCTCGAATGCGAGAAGTCAGCTTCAGCATGAGAGAACATGCTGCCCAGGCGGGGATACCTATTATCGTCCACGGATCAGACTCCTCCGACCAAGTGCAGGTCTATTTGAACCAGGGCTTTCTCGCTGTTCTTCTGGGCGAGTGTGAACATGCGTTGGTTGAACTACTCCACGCCACCTTGCGCATGGGGCAGATGGAGAACTGGGAGATTCCTGGACTTGCATATCTCGACCGGTCAAGTCAAACCATTGTGCGCACAGGGACGCGCACCAGCTCAGCGGATCTCGATCAATATCCGTTTCCAGCCAGGGATATGGTTGCCATCGACAAATATTCATCCATCTGGCGAACGCACCACGGCAGATCATCGACGAATCTTGTGGCAAGCCGTGGCTGTCCTTTTCGGTGCAACTGGTGTGCGAAGCCAATCTACGGAAACAAATTCCTGCTCCGCTCGGCAGACTCCGTCGCGGAGGAAATGCAATTGCTCAAGCACGAATACGGCGTCGAGCACTTGTGGTTCGCAGATGACATCTTTGCGCTCAACCGGCATTGGATGCAGGAATTTGCGGATGCCGTTGAACGCAGAGACGCTGCCGTGCCCTTCAAAATCCAGAGCCGCGCCGACCTGATGACGTACGACACTGTGGCGGCACTGAAAAGAGCCGGATGCGAAGAGGTGTGGATGGGAGCCGAGTCAGGATCACAGGTCATTCTCGACGCGATGGACAAGGGACTTACTGTGGCGTCCGTCCACAGAGCCAGCGAACGTCTACGGGCTGCTGGCATCCGCGCAGCGTTCTTTCTACAGTTTGGCTATCCGGGTGAGACGCTGGCCGAGATCGAAGAGACCATCGCCCTAGTAAGAAGTTGTCGTCCAGACGACATCGGCGTTTCGGTCTCCTATCCGCTTCCGGGAACGGTTTTTCATCAGAGAGTGAAGGAGCAGCTTGGGGAGAAGCGGAACTGGATCGATAGTCAGGATCTTAGCGCGATGTTTCGCGCCGCCTACACGGATCAGTTCTATCGCGCGCTTCGTAATGCGCTGCACTACGAGGTGGAGCAGTATCGGCACGCTTCGAGCCTCGAAGAGAAGCGCAGACTCGGCGAACTCTGGGGTGAAGTCTACAGCATGGAAGCCCGCTGCAGAATCGCACAACCCACACAGTTGCCGGTTCTGCAATCGAACGCCGGACAAGCGCTGGCTGGGTGCGGGGCGGAAACGCACGGTTGAAGAGACAAAAGAAATCGGAGCTTACAAAGGCGGCGCTGCTATGGAACTTCTACTCACCCACGGGTATTTCCTCTACGAGGATCCTAAGGAACTTCAGATCATGAAGCCCTATCCGCCGCTGGGCCTTCTCTATATCTGTTCCCATCTTCGGAGCAAAGGGCACGAGGTCGAAGTCTTCGACAGCACTTTCCAGTCGCGTGCGGCTCTCCGGGAAAGGTTGTTTCGCGGATCACCTGCGGCGCTTGGCATCTACGCGAACCTCATGACCCGATCGAACGTCGTCAGCATTCTTCGCGAAGCAAAGCAGGCCGGCTGGAAGACGATCGTAGGCGGCCCGGAGCCTGGCGCTTATGTAGATGAGTATCTAGATGCTGGGGCCGATGTTGTAGCTCTGGGTGAGGGCGAAGTCACGTTACAGGAGTTGCTCAAGGCCTGGCGGCAGAACGCGGAAGCCAATCTGGGTGAGATCGCGGGCCTCGCTTTCCGGAATACGCATGGCATTACTTGTCGGACAGCACCCCGCACGCAGATCCCGGATCTGGACGCGCAACCATGGCCCGCTCGCGAAGACATCGACATGGATCGCTACGTGGATACCTGGCGAACCCATCATGGAAAGGGTTCAGTGTCGCTCATCACTGCCCGAGGCTGCCCTTATCGCTGCGAATGGTGCAGCCATCAGGTATTTGGTCAGACACACCGGCGCCGCAAGCCGGAGCATGTCGCCGATGAATTGGCATGGCTGCTCGATCGATACAAGCCGGACATGTTGTGGATTGCTGACGACGTATTCACGATCAATCACGACTGGCTGGCGCGTTGGGCCATGGAACTTGGGAAGCGGAAGATCCATATTCCTTTCGAATGCATCTCCCGCTCCGATCGTTTGAATGAAAAGGTGATTCAAACTCTCGCCGAATTGGGTTGTCAGCGTTTGTGGGTCGGCTCCGAGAGCGGTTCCCAGCGAATTCTGGACTCGATGCAGCGAGGGGTGAAGGTCCAGGCTGTTCGTGAGGCGGTTGCGCTGTGCCGGCAGCACGGAATCGAGACGGGCATGTTCCTGATGTGGGGATACGAGGGAGAAGAACTCGAAGATATCGAGGCGACGATTGATCATGTCCGGACTTCGAATCCCGATGTTTTTCTCACCACCGTCTCGTACCCGATCAAGGGAACGCCCTACTACAACAAGGTGGCTTCCCGCGTAGTTCAGATCAGGCCGTGGGGCCAGACGTCAGACAGGGAATTCGAAATAGCAGGCCGCAGGCCGCGCGAATTTTATCGCGTTGCGGACGAATTGCTGCGATACGAGGTGGAGCTGGCCAGATTGCGAGCACGCGTGACGGATTCCGACGATGGCGCGCGTGTGAGCGAACTGAACACCTTAGTTGAAGATTGCCGGCGAACGCTCTATGCGTACGCGGGCACCGAGGAGAAGACAGCGTGACTGGCAACATCGCAAGCAGCACTTTGCCCTCGATCTACAAAGGGCCAGCCTTCGACACGATTGCAGAGGAGTACGACCGGATGTTTACGCATTCGATCCTTGGGAAGGCGCAGCGGTCGTTGGTACACGAGGCGCTGCGCGACAGTTTCCGCGAAGGACAACACGTTCTCGATCTAAATTGCGGTACGGGCGAGGACGCCATTCTTATGGCGGCGAGAGGGATCTCAGTCCTTGCCTGCGACGTATCGAAACGCATGATTAACGTGGCTTGGCAGAAGCTTGCAACTTGCGGCGCCACGCTGCCCGTGACATTTGCCGTGTGTGCAAATGAGCAGCTCGATTCGCTGAAAGACTGCGGAGAGTTTGATGGCGCTCTCTCGAATTTCGGAGGGCTCAATTGCACTGCTGATCTGACCCAGGTGAGCCGGCCGCTCTCAGACCTCATTCGGCCTGGCGGCGAAGTGTTTCTTTGCATGCTCGGGCCTTTTTGCGCCTGGGAAATCCTGTGGCATTCAGCTCACGGCCGCTGGGGCAAGGCTTTCAGGCGCTTGAAGACCGGTGGAACCGAAGCACGTATCGGCGGAGACAGTGTCCGTGTCCACTATCCATCGATATGCCAGGTGCGGAAGGCATTTGCGCCGGCATTCCGGCTTGTTTCGTGGCGCGGTATCGGGGTTGCTGTTCCGCCGTCCTGGATGGAGCAGGTTTTTCAGGACCATCCATCATTCGTCGACTGGCTTACTCAGATCGATCGATGGCTTGGAGTCTTGCCAATCTTTCGTGGAGCCGCGGATCACATCCTTTTCCACTTCGTGAGGGAGGGCAAATGACGACGGCAGTCGCGAACCTCACCTCCCATAAACTTGTTCCTTCAGGTAATGAACTGTGGCTACGTTGTTCGGGATGCTCAGCAAGCATTGGGCCGATTTCCGACCGTGATGATGGCCTTCCTTCGGCTCGGATCGAGTGCCATTGTTGCGGGATGGTGACGAATAAGACGACGGGCGTCTGGAGGATGCTGTCGCCGCGTGAGCATGCCCAATTCGCCAAGTTCATGCGGGACTACGAAGAAATCCGCTTCGCAGAAGGGCGTGGCTCGAAACATCCGGCGTTTTATCTTGCGCTACCCTTCGCGGATCTCACCAGCAACTTTACTGACCAGTGGCGCATTCGCGGGCGCAGTTATCGGTTTCTTGAGCGGCATCTTTTGCCGCAGTTGCATGAGCGCCACGGCGACAGCTTTCGCGCGCTCGACATAGGTGCAGGCAACGGCTGGCTGAGCTATCGCCTTGCCCTCGCGGGCCATCGCCCGGTGGCTGTTGACCTGTGCAGCAATGCACTGGACGGACTCGAAGCGGCCAGCCACTACGCTTCCGTGCTCCCGGAGTTCTTCCCTCGTGTTGAGGCGCAGATGAATCACCTTCCATTCGAGGACGGCCAATTCGACGTGGCGATCTACAACGCCTCTTTTCACTACTCGACGAATTATGAGCGCACGGTGTCCGAGGCGCTCCGCTGTCTACGCCCCGGAGGCACCATCCTCATCGTCGATTCGCCCACCTATGAGCATGCTCGCAGTGGAGAGGCGATGCGATTGGAACGCCGTGAAGCTTTTGAGGCAAAGTTTGGCACGCGAAGTGATTCGCTGCCAACCGGCGACTTCCTGACTTCCGGAATGATGGAGAATTTGTCTGGGCTCGGCGTGCGCTGGAAGAGGCATCTTGCGTGGTACGGAACGCGCTGGTGGCTGCGTCCTTGGATTGCAAGACTCAAGCACCGCAGGATGCCTTCCCAGTTCTACCTCTACGAAGGTCGGACGGAGTCAACGTGATTCTCCTCTACTATCCCAAGCTCACTCGCCCCAAGAACCGGCGATTCCCGCTCTCCGTTATGGCGCTCGCCGCGGTGCTGGAGGGACGTGAAAAGTACGAGATCGTCGACGGCAATCTTGATCCGGATCCCGACGCAACACTCGCACGCCTGATCGAGACCAATCCCGTCGAACTGGTGGGTGTGAGCGTGATGCCTGGCCCACAGATGATTTCCGCTATGAAATCGTGCAAGGCCATTCGCGCGCGCTATCCCGGCCTGCCCATTGTCTGGGGAGGTTATTTCCCCTCTGTCTACGGTGACGCTACCCTGAACGCGAAATACGTAGACTATGCGGTGCGTGGCCAGGGAGAAAACACGCTGCTCGAGCTAATCGACGCGATCCGTGGCAAGCGCGATTTCAACAAGATAGCCGGGCTTTCCTACAAGGACGCTTTTGGCATGCGAGTTCACAATCCCGAGCGCCCCATGCAAGGCCCGGATGCATTTCCATGGAGCCCATTTGAGCGGTTACATGTCCAGAGCTATCTACGGCCTTCCTACTTTGGCAAGCGTACCGGTGCGCACCAGGCCAGTATCGGTTGTCCCTTCCAATGCAGCTTTTGCGCCGTCCATGAGGCTTACGGCAGCCAGCAAAAAATGGAATCGCCCAAACGTACCGAGGCGGTCCTACGGCATCTGGTGCAGAACTATGGAATGGATGGCGTGCAGTTCTACGACATGAATTTTTTTATGCGCGAGGATCACACGCGCGAACTGATGGAGCGTCTGGAGCCCCTTGGACTGCATTGGTGGTGTGAAGGAAGAATCGATGCCATCTGCCGCTACTCGGACGAGACGCTGGAGTGGATTCGGAGGGCCGGCTGTACCATGATATTCTTCGGCGCCGAGTCCGGCTCCGACCGGGTGCTCAAGGAGATGAAGAAGGGCATCACCACCGAGCAGACCCTGGAGGTGGCCAAACGCCTGAGGCGGCTCAACATTATTCCAGAGTTCTCATTTGTGGTCGGCAACCCGAGAGACCCGGAAGAAGACACGCGCGAGACGATCGCCTTCGTTCGGAAGATCAAGCAGCTAAACCCGATCTCCGAAATCATTGTTCAACACTACACGCCGGTTCCAAATCGCGGAAAGATGTATGGCGGCATCGATGGGAAAGTGTCCTTTCCCGCCACTCTCGAAGAGTGGGCAAACCCGCAGTGGTACAACTTCACGATCCGCGTCAATCCATCCATGCCGTGGCTCAAGCCGAAGACCAGGAAGCTCATCGACAATTTCGAAACGGTTGTCGGCAGCAGGTGGCCGACCGTGCAGGACATCCAGGCCGGTAAATGGAGCCGTGGCCTGCTGAAGGCTCTTAGCTCCTGGCGATATCTGACCGGCATTTACACCGCGCCCGCAGAGCTGCGGCTGGCTCAGGACTGGATTCGTCTTCGCAGACCGAAAGTAGAGAGTATATGAGCCGGTCCGCTCTACCGAGTGCCGTGAGACTCGATGCACAGCAGGCTTACGCGTGTTGGGCGCCTACCTATGACGAAACACCAAATCCACTCCTGGCGCTGGAAGAACGGTCGCTCGCGCCGATGATGAGCAGCTTTTTCGCTAAATACGTGGTCGAACTGGGATGCGGCACAGGCCGTTGGTTGCGGAGGCTTGAGAAAGCAGGTTTGGAGTCGCTGGCGGGAGTGGACATCTCCGACGCCATGCTTGCCGAGGCAAAACGGAAATGTCTGCCCTCGACCTCCCTGGTTCACTCCGACTGCATGGCGATACCGCTCCCCGCCCACGCGGTCGATTGCGTCCTGGCTTCCTTTCTCTTGTCTTACGTTCAAGACCTGCGGAATTTTGCTGAGGAGGTCGCCCGCATTCTTCGACCGGGCGGCACGATCATCGTTTCCGATCTGCATCCGAACACAACATCCTATGGATGGCGGCGAACGTTCAGCGCGGCAGGCAGTCTGTTTGAAATTGCGACGTTTAGGTACACTCTGCCCGATCTCATCAACACGATGAGCGTCGCTGGATGCGCGCTTGAAGCAATGGATGAACTCAACTTCGGCGAAGAAGAGGCGGTGATCTTTCGCCAGAACGATATGATCGACCATTTTCACAGGGTAGAGTCGCTCCCCGTCATTTACTGGGCAAAGTTCTCGCTTAGGGAGAGCTGACTTTGCAGACCTCCACACTTGCCCAGTTCTCATTGGCGCCGGCGGCGACCGAACTGCTCACATTTGAGGGCGCGCGCGTTGCTCGTTCCGCATTCAGCGCCAAATATCGCACGTTTTCTGTTCGCGGGCCGCTGATCGAGAATTTGTTCATGCCGGGAGTCGGAGAGATAGCGCAACGCCGTCAAGGCGATGGAGCAACCGTCGATCTCGCAGGTTTTATGGTTTTTCCCGGCTTGATCAATGCTCATGATCATCTGGACTTCTCTCTCTTTCCGAGGTTAGGTCAAGGGCCGTATCCGAGTTGGCGCGAATGGGCTGCGGACATCCACCGTTCCGAAGAATCACGTATCGCGGAATGCTTGCGCGTTCCGAGGGAAACGCGCTTGTGGTGGGGAGGCATCCGCAATCTCCTCTGCGGTGTCACCACAGTTTCTCATCACAATCCATACCTGGAGCAGGTGTTCCGAGCGGGCTTTCCGGTGCAAGTGCCTGACGAGTTCGGCTGGGTGCATTCGCTCGCTGAAATCCACAAGGTAGTCGAACGATTCGCGCAGACGCCGCTGGAATCGCCATTCATTCTTCATCTGGCCGAGGGAACGGACCAGGCGTCACAACAGGAATTCGATGTGCTTGGACATCTCGTGCCAGTGAACGAGCGCCTGGTGCTTGTTCACTGCGTCGGCTTGACGGCACAGCAGTGGGAGAGCGCTGCGAATAGCGGAACGGGGATTGTCTGGTGTCCGTCATCAAATCTCTACACGCTTGGAAGTACTCTGAGCGCTGAGCGGGTTCGGAATCTGCCCAATGTTGCACTGGGAACGGATTCTCCGCTGACGGTGTCGGGCGATCTCCTCGACGAAATCCGCTTCGTGCATGAGGAACTCGGAGTGCCCGCACCCTTCGTTTACGACCTTGCCACCTCCAAAGCGGCACGACTGCTGCGATTGAGACAAGGCGAAGGGGATCTGCAGACCGGCTCCAAAGCCGATCTTATCGTTGCTCGGGACAAGCAACTTACTCCGGCCGAGGCCCTGGTTCAGATGTCCTGGCGTGACATTGAGTTGGTAATGGAAGGGGGAAGGGTTGTGTTGCTTTCAGCCTCGCTTGCCGAGCACATTCCGGCCGAACTCACGGACGACATGGAATCCATTTTTGTCGATGGAGTCGAACGGCTTATCCGTGCTCCAGTGGATAAATTGCTACGGCAAGCTTGCCTGAGCTTTGAAGGAGCCCCAAGCATCAGCGGAAGAAGACTCACGCTGACGAAGACCAATCGCAGCCCGGATGGCAGACATCAGCCCTCCTCGGACGGTACTGCGATCGCAGCCCGGGATGATTGTTTCTCTCTCTCAGGTCATAAACTTGCGAAATGATTGTCACTGAGATGTCATTTCGGTGTGGGTCTTGATGGCTCGAGATCCCCAGGGGAGAAAATAAAGTTGTGATGGTGATAGTATTTCGCTTTCGCCTGCAGCGGACGGACCAACATGATACTTGTAATTGAAGACGATCCCGGAATCCAGAAGGTGCTTCACCGTCTTTTCATTACCGACGGTTTTCAGGTAAGGGCCGCGCATGACGGCAAGGAAGCGCAGGAAGCGATGAAAGGCCCGGCGCCTGAGGTCGTTATCCTGGACCTGATGTTGCCTGGCGCCTCGGGAAAGGACATTTGCAAGAGTCTCAAGCGCACGTTTCCCAATGTTCCCGTGATTGTTCTAAGTGCAGTCTCTGAGGTCAGCGATAAAGTGTTGCTGCTGGAATTGGGAGCCGACGATTACGTCACCAAGCCCTTCAGTCCCCGGGAGTTGCTGGCTAGAGTGCAGGCCGCCATTCGCCGTGTGGCCGGACCGCGACCAGTAAAGGCGTATTCTTTTGGCGCAGTCACCGTGGATTTTCTGAAAATGGAAGCGAAACGCGATGGAGAATCGATAACGCTCACGGCACACGAATTCAGATTGCTCAAGTTCATGCTGGAGAATGCTGAGCGCGTATTGTCTCGTGAAGAACTTCTGAACCATGTTTGGGGATACAGTTGTTATCCTTCCACCCGCACGGTTGACAATCAAATTCTCAAACTGCGGCAGAAGCTGGAGGTCGATCCCTCCAATCCGAAATATATTCGAACAATGCACGGAATGGGCTACAAATTCGTCGGCCAGATCCAATGAGCGGCGTCATATCGGGCATGTGAGAGAGAAACATCATGCGAATGCGGACGATTCTGTTGCTCTCGCTCCTCTCTCTTGCCTGCGGCCTGACGGTCATGAGTCTGGTTGTGATCCGCAGCAGCCTGCAGAAGCAGATCCGCAGTAATCTCGCAGCTGACCTCTTTCACTCAACTGTGACCTTTCAGAATCTGCAAAGGCAACGGCAGCAGCTGCTGGACAGGGAAGTTGCCTTGCTGGCTGATCTTCCGAGCCTGAAAGCGCTGATGACGACCCACGACCTGAAAACCATTCAGGATGGAGGCGTTGAATTCTGGAAAGTGAGCGGCTGTGACCTGTTTGCTTTGGTGAACGCATCGGGAACCGTCGCCGCCGTGTACGATAACGCCGGGTTGCCTGATCGTAAGGATCTCGAGCAGCAATTGAAACGATTACTGGATTCGCGCTCTGACCAGCGGTACTTGTTGAGCAATCATCGCCTTTATCAGGTATCACTTCGGCCCTTGTTTTTTGGTTCTGAGGTGACCGGTACGCCCTTGGGATTTGTGATTGCCGGTTATTCCATCGACGACCGCGTCAGCCGGCAAGTGCGAGAGGCGGCGGCCGCCGATGTGATTTTCCTTGCCGAGGACAAGATTGTTTCCAGCACACTCGACGCTCAGCATGATCTCGATCTGCAAAGACAGGGAGGTACGATTGCGCATCGGGCGATGGAACAGGACCTGTGGCTCGGGAAGGAACACTATCTGGCGGCTTCGCTGGCGATCCCCACCTTCTCGGAAGTTCCCGTTCGGCTTCTGGTGCTTAAGTCCTACGACCAGGCCAGCATCTTTGCGATGCGGCTGAACCGGCTGCTCCTTGCACAGGGCCTGTTGGTACTGATTGTGGGCACGCTGTTGGCGCTCTATATCTCAGGAACCATTACACGGCCTCTCGATGCGCTGCTCGCCGGAGCGCGCGCGCTTGGTTCGGGCAATTTCGACTACCAGTTGGCAGGCGGGGGCGCAAGAGAGCTGAGAGAGCTAACCCTGGCCTTTGATACCATGCGCAATCAGTTGCGCCAATCGCAGCAAGAACTCATCGAATCCGCCCGGATGGCTGTTATCGGGCGCATGGCCAGTTCTATTTCCCATGATTTGCGCCATTATCTCTCGGCGATCTATGCGAATGCCGAGTTTCTCAGCAATCCTGCCACCCCTTCGGCAGAACGAGATGAACTGATGGGAGATGTGCAACTTGCAGTGCAGGGAATGACGGACGTGCTCGAGTCTCTGCTCGTTTTCAGCCGGACGGGGAAATCGCTGCATCCAACGTATGAGTCATTCAGTGCTCTGGTGGAGCGTGCCATTGGGCTGATCAAGATTCACCCCGAAGCGCACTCGGTGACGATTCAGGTTGAACATCTTCCGCAGGCAGAGGCGTGGATGGACGCGAGGATGATCGAACGGGCAGTATTCAATCTCCTCATCAACGCCGCTCAAGCCGCTCGGAGTGGAGTTCAGCCGGCAGTAATCAAGGTTAGTTTGGTAGAGGACTCACAAAGGATCGAACTACGTATCACGGATAGTGGCGCGGGGGTACCGGAGGCCATCCGCAAGACTCTGTTTGACCCGTTCGTGAGTGATGGCAAGAGGCGCGGCATTGGATTGGGGCTGACGATCGCCAATCGGATTGCGTTGGAGCACGGCGGAAGGATCAATCTCGAGGATTCTCACGCGGGACACACGACATTCGTTCTATCTCTCCCCCGTGCAGTTCTCGGTTCGCTGCTTCATACTCAGCAGGATGATCCGGCCTCGCAGCCGTCCAGCCTGGTGTAAAGAGGACTTTCTGCCGCTCTTTGCCCCTCCCCAACTCGGGGACTGCGTTTTACAAATCCTTGACATTGTCACGACCTTAGTTCGACAACCACGACTCGGCCGCCCACTACAGTAGAGCCATGAAGCCTCCTTGCAGTCCGGCTGCAAGGGGCAGTGGGAGCCTTTGAATCCAAGTGCGAGTTGCTGTAGTCCATCACTGGTTCGCCTCCCAAGGAGGCGGAGAACGCGTCGTCGAGGTACTGGCGCAAATGTATCCCGCGGCGGATCTTTTCGCGCTGGTCGCCAATCCTGAATGGGTACCTCGGAGTCTTCGCCATCATTCTCTGCAGACTTCGTTCCTAAATCGGGTTCCCTTTGCAAATCGCATTTACCGGCAACTTCTGCCCTTCTACCCGCTGGCTGTCGAGCAGATTGACCTGAGCGGATACGATCTGGTCCTGACTTCCGACAGCGGTCCAATGAAAGGAACCATCGTTTCGCCATCGGCAGTTCACATCTGCTACTGCCATTCCCCCATGCGGTATTTGTGGGACCAGTATCACGAATACCGCAAGAGCATGGGCCGTATCTCAAGAACCGCTTTCAGCCTTTCGGCAAAGTATGTCAGGTCGTGGGACCAACGAGCGGCTCAGCGAGTGACGCAATTTGTTGCGAACTCCTGTTATGTCGCGTCGCGCATACGCCAGTATTACGGAAGGGAAAGTATTGTGCTCTACCCGCCGGTCGATACATCGTCTGGATACATTACCGACACTCCAGGCGACGCTTATCTAACGGTGGGACGTCTGGTCTCATATAAGCGTACGGATCTCCTCATCCAGGCCTGCAATGTGCTTGGGCGCGAGTTGAAGATCGTCGGTACGGGCCCGGAAGAAGCTCGTTTGCGCGCCCAGGCCGGCAAAACCATCAAGTTTCTTGGCAACGTGGATGAAGCGACGCTGTGGGAGGAGTACGCGCATTGCCGGGCGTTTCTCTTCGCAGCCGAGGAGGACTTTGGCATGGCCGTGGTCGAGGCTCAGGCCTGCGGTCGTCCGGTGATTGCCTTCGGAAAAGGGGGAGCAGTGGAGACGGTCGGCAGCCTCGACTCTACCGCACCATGTTCTCAGGATACCGGCGTTTTGTTCTACCAACAGACGACGAGAGCCGTTGCGGAAGCCATATTGCGCTTCGAGGCCAGTGAATACTGTTTTCAGCCGCACATCATCCGCGGACAGGCCAGCCGTTTCAGCGCAGCTACTTTTCGCGACAGCTTTCAGAATCTGGTGGACAGCGCCCTGGGGCTTCCCTCGTCAGTGCGCGATCTTGAGGTGTGTCTGTGAGTCTTCCACGCGAGGTTGTCATCGACGCCCGATGGCTGCGGACAGGGATTGGCAGATACATTCTTACACTGCTTCAGGAGTTAAAACAAAGGCTGCCAGACACGCTGCTGACCTGCATCACGATGCCCGCGCAAGGGCAAACGATCGCTCCTTTCTGCGACCGCGTGGTCCAGATGAAATGCGGCATTTATTCGGTGATGGAGCAGGCACGCCTTCCCATGGTGGCCCGGGGAGCCTCCGTCTTTTGTGCGCCGCATTACAACGTCCCCGTTTTCCGCAAGGGTCCGCTCGTTGTAACGATCCATGATCTTACCCATCTGCTCTATTCCGGATACCAGGGAAGCATCCGCGCTCGCTTCTACGCAGAACCCATGTTGCGTTTCTCGAGTGCCAGGGCGTCCCGCATCGTTACTCCCTCGCACTATACGCGGCGTATGCTTGTCGAGCGCCTAAGTGCCGACCCCGAAAAGACTTCAGTTATTCCTTGCGCGGTAAGCGATGTTTTCTACCCGCAGGCCAAGAAAGAGTCCGCGAAGCGAGTGCTGGCGTCTTACGGACTCTCTGGACCATATCTTCTCTTTGTAGGCTCTGAAGCTCCCCACAAAAACCTCGCCACGCTGCTTGTCGCGTATCAACGCTTACGCGTGCGACATCGCGACGCGCCCGAACTAGTCCTGGTGCTCTCTCCGCGTCCAACCGCCTCCCGTATGGATATGAATCTGTCTCTTATGGGGATGTCGGGGGTGCACTGTCTGCATGAGATATCCGATCAATCTCTCGCATCTCTTTACTCCGCTGCCTTGATGACGGTTATGCCCTCATTCGAAGAAGGCTTTGGCCTGCCAGTGATTGAATCGATGGCGTGCGGAACACCCGTGGCCTGCTCCCGTGCCGCGTCCCTGCCTGAGATTGCTGGAGACGATGCAGTTTATTTCGCCCCCGATTCAGCGGAGGAAATGATTTCTGCCATTGAGCAACTTCTTTACTCGGAGAAATTACAGCAGCGGCTCGCTGCTGCCGGCCTTAAACGCGCGGCAACGTATTCGGTAAGCCGGGCTGCTTCGGCTTACGCTTCCATACTGTCTACCGTCATTGGCACACAGAACACACTGCAATGAAGCTGAAAATCAACATCAGTGGAATTATGCGCCCGTCCGGCATTGCACTCTTTGCTGTGATTCTAAGCTTCTGCGCGTGGCTCTTTCCAGACTTCGGAACCCTCCGAAAAGGCTTCACCACTCCCGACCATCCCGATCTGCTGTCGTCTTTCATCCTCTTTTCCTGGTATCTACTGATCTTCACGAGCCTCATCCTGGGGCAGAAGCTAGGAGTGTCCTTCTCTGCTCAGCGATGCACGACAACCAACATCCCGCCGCTGGATTCTCTCGCTATCTATTGGATATTCACCATCCTTGGCGCGATCGGTACAACAGCCACCCTCTTCAGGATCTTTCAGACTCTGCCTTTACTGGAGGCGGTCATCTACATCTATATGGGGCAAGGAAATCGCCTCAAGAATACTCTCTACGGAGACTACAGCGCAGGTATTCTTTCCCTGCGTTATCTGGTTCTATATTCAGCGTCATTAGCTGTCTATCGAATTGTGAGACTCAGGAGACTATCGCTCCTGAATATTGCGAATATCGCGTTGCTCGCTGTGACCGCCTTGATATCCTCGCGCCTTATTCTGATTGCAACGATCTTGATCTCTATCTTTCTGCTGACCTTCGGGAAACGCTCCGTGAGGATAAGTTTGGTGAGGTTAGGGACCTTCGCCGGCATTCTCTTTATCATATTGTCTCTGCTTAACTCATCCAGGAATAGCAACTTCTACGAGGCGAGAAATCTTTCCTTCGCCGAGGCGGGCGCCTCCGAGATAATCACCTATCTGGGTGCTCCGTTCCATGTTTCCATTGCTGCGGCCCGAAGAACCGACGAAATCGTGGCCGAACGGCCTGAATTCTATCGTGAACTTATCGATGTAGAGGAGGGGCTCACTACCAATTCCGCCTTTGTTCAGCTCCACGAACAGATGGGATATGCTTGTTGGTTTTATATCAGCGCCATCTGTTGTTTGATGGGCTTCATGTTTTCGTGGCTGATATCTTTCGGCAGGACGAGTTGTTTGTTGCCGTGCGGAGCGATTCTGTATGCGTCCGCGGAGTTATGGCGTTTAGATCTTTTTCAGCAGGGCATTTTTATCGTTTGGTTCGTTCTGGGGATAACCATTCCTGTAGCATTCCTTCTCTTTGGCAAACATCACCTGCACGAAGGATCGAGATCCCCGAGAAAGAGTCGGTCTGCTACAGGGTACGCTTTGGGAAATATTGAACTGCGGAAAACTGAACTGTGAGGAGCGTTGCGAAAACGAGGCGCAGTAACGCATCCCATTACCAGGTGACTACGAAATCACGATAGGAGCTATTGCCTCGGTCGAACCATCGGATTGCTCGTGTCGATTGGATACGCGATGAAGCTGCCAGATTAGTGTGAGAAGAAACGGCACATAGGAAAGAGGCGTCGCATACGCAGCACCCAATGCCCCGTATCGAGGAATGAGAATGACGTTGAGTAAGACATTGGTTGCCACCGCTGTTCCTGTCGCTGCAATTACGCGCCCCGGATAATCCCAAGCAACCAGCACCGTAAGTAGGACAGATGTGGCGAAATCAAGAGGGATCGCAAACAAGAGAGGCCCGGCAAGGGCTGTCGAGGATGCAAAGGCATGCCCATAGAGCAGGTCGATCAACGGCTTTCGTGCAAATGCCATGATGATTGCCGCCGCTACTCCCGCGGCAACGGCAAGAAGCAGAGGTCGCCGCAGCATATGAATTCGTCTCCCTGTTTCGGGGATAGCGGCCAGCCGCGGATAAACTGCCTGCATGACGAAGTAATAGATGGCCAGCACCAGCAGAAGAAGCCGGTATGCCGCGCTATATAAGCCCGTCTGTACGCTGTCTGTCATGGCGCCCAGCATGATCGTGTCGATCGAATAGAACGCCTGATACATCAATAGCGCAGTTCCCAGAACGGCCGTTGACTTCCATTCCGGAAGATCCGATAGGGGAAGATTGCTCACCTTCTCAGGGTCGATCGTTACAATTTGTCTCGCCCAGAAGACCCAGAGCCAGGCTCCCGCTATCAGGTAAGCCAGCCCATTTGCGAGCGGGACAATCAGGAGACCCGCATGAAAGTTCCAGACGCAGACTATCGTGATGGACAGGGTGTTTAGCGACACGAGTGCACGCCAGCCGGTCATAAGCGCGAATCGTTGCATCCCCCACGCCAGCCAATCCACGGAAAGGCCATACCCAAACATCCCGAGAGCGTACAAACTTACCATCGACCGCGTATCCTGTGGAACCGGTCCGGCCTTTCCGTACCAGTATCCGAGCACAATCATCGTAAGCGCGAGGAACAGGCGTCTCCGCTGGACGAATTGGACAATGCGTCTGGTGTTTCCCGTTTTCTTCGCTATCAGCCGCGCGCCTGCCTGCCGTAATCCGAAATCGATTCCGTTCATCTGGTACAGAGAGACAGCCTGCGCCACAGCATACGCGCCCGCAGCGCGCACGCCGAACATGCGACTGAGAAAAATCACGAGAAGCAAATTGCATAGCCGGGCGAAGCCTTCACCCATGGCGATAGTCAACACATGAGCATGGAGCCGCTCTGACAAGATCCGGCGGTTGGAGTTCATGCCAGCTTATCCTTCGGACGAAGGATTTTGCGCAGGGCATTGAGATGCGGAACATTCTCCGGCTCTTCGACAAGTCTTGCCCATTTGTCTCTCAGCAAGACTGCCCCCGCAAGAAGTATGGCGGAGGTGAGTGCCGCGAGCATCACCAATAGCGTTCGTGGAGGCCAGGAGCGCTTGTCGGGCGCAACCGCCTTATCGATGACTTGAACGAGCGGCGGAGCCTTGGCCTCATCGATTCGCGCCGCTTCATACTGTTTAGCGAGCATTTCGAAGAGAGCTTCGTGATAGCGCAAATCGCGCGTCCGCCGAAGATATTCAAGACCGGCCGCGGGGATCTTTCCCGCCGGCACAAAGTAATCATCGCCGCTCTGCGCACTCTCGCTTTCTGCCTTTCGCAGTTGCTCGCGCAATGCTGCAATTCCGCTTTCCAGCCGCACCAGGTCGCTATTTTGATCGGTTACCGAATCTCGGACGACTTCGACCTGTACTTCTTTCGCCGCAATGGCTGCGCGCAGCTGGGCGATCGAGCGTAGCGTGATTTCCGCCTGTCCCGCTAACTGGATTACGCCGGTCTTCTGCTGAATCTCCTTGAACCCAATCTCAGCCTGCGCCAGTGCGGCGCGCTCCTCACCGAGTTGTTGTTCCAGAAAAAGCCTGCGCTGGGCGCTGGAGGTCAGAGCAAGGCGCTGGTTTACCTGGTACAACTCCTCAACATAGCCATTCGCGATGGCGGTCGCCCGCTGCACGTCTTTGTCGTCAACGGAGATATGGATAGTCGATCCGCGCATCGTCTCGATGTGCGTATGCCGTGCCAGAGCTTTGCGCGTGTCTACCAGCGTTCTCTTCCTGTACACATGCTGTAGCTGGAAGCGTTGAATCAGCCGATCAGCGACCGTCCGGCTACCTAGAACGCTTGTATACGTATCGGAAGGCATTTTGATCAATCCATCGGTGTCCAGCGACGACGCTATCGATCCAAGTCCGCCGAACTGGCCGAGCAGAGAGAGAATCGAACCCGACGAATTCTGCGGCGTCAGAATTACCGTCGTTGCTGTATATGTTACGGGCATGACAAGTACGACGATGGCCGTGAGCAGCGCGGCCGCAAGCATTCCTCCCGCAATGAGTCGTCGCTGTGCAGCGAGAATAACTAGGTTTCTGAGTAGAGCCGACTCGGTCGAACCCTGATTCTCCTGATCGCTCCGCTCTTCGTTTTCTTGATCTGGGATCACAACTGCAACCTCTCCAGGTTTCGCATGGTTCCTCCTACCGAAGAACGTTGACAGCGGCAGCGCCGAGGCCGAACTGGGCGAGGATTGAAGACCAGTCGGTAAGGCCGCGAACAAAGGTTGTCTTGTTGAGCACTTCTGGAACAAAGACCGTATCGCCAGGATTCAATTCAAAATGCTCCAGTCCGTGACTCGCATGGGCCAGCGATGAACTTTGGCTGACGACGGATCCGTCTGCCCGAAGCACAAACGAATGTTTCCAGTCCCCGCTCTTCGACACACCGCCGGAAAGCTCCAGGTAGTGATTAACATTGGCGCTATCCTGAAAGAGAAAGGAACTCTGGTCATACACCGCGCCGACAACGGACACGCTTGCCGGCCTGCTGGGCACAAGGAAAGTGTCTCCATCCTGAAGGGGCAGGTCTGGTATGCTGCTCACGTCAGTGCTCGTGGGATGCATATTCAGTACGATACGGCCCGAGGCGCGGATCGTACGCAGTTTCGCCACGAGGGCACGTTGGCTTTGCAGGCTTCCCGCGACAACCAATGCTTCCTGGGGATTGACGACGGAAGTCGACCTGTTGCCTGATTCGCGTTCGATCTCACTCTCCAGATCGAATGTGTATTCATCGAGCCTCGCCTGTTGCTGCAACTTGGTGGAACGCCGTGTGAATGACGAGCCGTAGAGGTAGGCATTTGGGGTAAGACCCCCTGCTCGAATCACAAGGTCGCGGAGCGTCTCGCCCGGCTTCACACTGTAGACCCCGGCGGCCCCGAACTCACCCTCCAGCCGGACTAACTTGGTCTGCCGGTTCTGCGGCACGCGAAGATCTGCCTGCGAGAAGATAGTAACTACATCACCCGGCTGCAGTTCGAAGTTCTCCGTGTCATCGTGCCCCAGGACAACCCGGCCCAGGTGGAATGGCTTCAGGACTGTAGTCAGGTCGTCAGGATTGGTGCGCTCAATCACCGCATAGTCCCAGTTAATCTCAGGAGCCGTCAATCTCACTTGGTTCTTCTGCGTAAACTCTTCGGAGGGGCCTCCGGTATCGAGTGCGATGCTCCTGCCGGTCGAACTTCCCGAGTTGGGGGTCTCGGTCGGGTTATCGTTCTTGTCCTCTTGCCCGGTGCTAAGGTCGTCGGGCAGACTGTTGGCGTTCGTCGAACTTGTCGTACCATGATCGTTATTTACCTGCACTGAGGTGTCGCCCGTTGTCACCTGAACGGAAGAATTGCCCGTGGGCTGTGACCCTGGAGGACCGGCGCCCTGAGATCCTGCCCGGGTATCCGGGACCGCAAGAGATGCTTTACGAACACGTTGGGCCGTGTCCCTTTCGCTCTCAGTCAGGGCCAAAGCGTTGTGTCCTGTCAGCGCCGCGCGCGTCACCAGGCTCTCCTTATCGGGGATAAGGTCGCGGATGCGCATACCTGCATGCCACGTGTAGCGTCCCGGATTAGCCACATTTCCTCGCAGGATTACTGCATTGTCGAACTTCGGAACTATCTGGGAAATGTTAAGAATATCGCCATTTATCAGCGGAGCCCGCATCCCTGCCTGGTCGAGCTTAATCTCAGCCATGTGACGCCCACCGTCCGGGCTCACACGCTCCAGCTCGGCGCGCTCGAGAGCAGCGATCGACGATACCCCACCGGCAAGGTTTACCACAGTGCCTACGGTGTCGCCGTCGAGCAGTTCGTAAATCGCCGGTTGATTCACGCTGCCGGCAATCGCAACCCTTGGTCCCACAGACGGTATGTAGATGACGTCACCGGACAACAGATGGCCGTCCTTCGACCCATCGCCTTCAGCCAGGATCTGATAAAGATCGACCGTGGTTACAGTCTTGCCGTCTCGGCGAAGTTCAATTTTTCGCATCGATCCTGTGGACGAAGGGCCGCCTGAAGCGAACAGCACGTCCACCAAGGTGCTCATCGAGCCGACAGTATAGGATCCCGGCCGTCGCGCTCGTCCGACGACCAGCACTTGAATAGAACGCAGATCTCCGAGTGCTACAGATAATTCAAACTTCCGGAACTCCTGACCAATCCGCTCGGTCAGAACAGAATTGAGCTCTGAAGACTTCACACCCGCAACTCGCAACTCGCCGAAGTGAGGCAGATAGATATTCCCGTCGCGGTCAATCCTCTCTCGCACATTAAATGAGACACTCCCCCAAGCTCTCAGCAATAGCTCATCTCCGGGGCCCACTACGTAATCGGGTGTCACAGGGCCCTTATTCAAAGGCGCAAACGTCGAAGGCACAGTCAGAAACAGCTGGCTGCCAAAGTTCGGCAGCGCCTTCCCAATGGCGCCCGCTACGAATAACTGGAACTCAGTCGGCGGATCCTCTTTTCGCCTAGACTCCGTGACTCGCGGGTCGGTCGAACGGTCTGGCTGTGGACCGGTAATTGGATACGGTACAGTCGACTGTAAAGATCGCCGCGCGCCATAATCGGGATACCCCGTATCCATACCCTGCAATGGCTGCGACGAATCGTAGGGCGACATATAGTTGTTTGCGTTTGTGTCTGTGTTTGTTCCTCCGAACCTGTCCCCACCAGACGTACAAGAAGAAAACGGATCACCACAGTTAGCCTGCCCCTGGAAGTCGCCTCCTCCAGAAAGTTGTGGATTAGCCCCAGTTTGCTGCGCAGACGCCACGGCGCCTGTGAGCAAGACCATCGTGGCAATTACAACCTGCTCCATGAGACGGCATCTATGTGCGCGATTCTTCCTCGTGATATGCCGTTCGCTCACCGTGCTGCGCCCAATGTCACACAAAATTTCAGAATCCTCAAAGTAACCCATCGTCTCGTCATCAGCCACCTTTTGCATCGTTAACCAGCTGCGTAACGCTCACTCTTTCTTGCGCGTCTTGCCTCTTTATAAACCACAGACATTCCGGCAGCACACGCATCAGCACTCCGTGACAAAGGAATGACATCGTCCGTGCAAGTGAAAGACACGTTTTTCCTACACTCTGGTTAATGACACTGCGGACAGTTTCTGTTTGATCCGCGCGCCGGACCCGACAAGGCTTCTGATAACAGTGATTACCTCTACAGGACAAAGAAGCGATCGCGATATGAAGATATGGTTACTCTCGTGCTGTCTGCTCGTCTGCACGATAGCTCCTCTCGCCCAGGACACGGATTCCAACTCAACTCACGCTGGCTATGTCCCCGCCCTTTCGGTAGGCCTGGGCTATGTCGAGAACGTGAATGGGGGCACGTCAACCCTGGAGCCCACTATACAGCCGGTTCTCCTACTTCCATTGGGCAGCCACATACTTGGCGAAGCACGTGGAGACTTTGTCGGGGCATTCGAGCGTCGGAATGGTAATGGAGACTATACCGGGCAGGTGTTTTCTGACCTGGACTACGCACAATTAGATTGGCTGGCGGATACACACGCGATAGTCGTCGGAGGCAAGTTCATCACACCTTTTGGTCTTTACGACGAGCGGCTTGTACCTATATGGATTGCCACCTTTCAAGACACCCCGCTTACATATGGAATAGGCACGCAGACCTCCGGATTTGGTGTGGGCGGAGAGGTGCGAGGGGTAGTGACGCAAACAGATGACTTCAGCGTGCAATATGCTGCCTATTTCTCCGCCCACAGCAACGTCTCTCAATTCCCCGCCGCGCGCACCACCGGCTTTGACACAAGTATTTACTTTCCAGCCCGACATCTCGAAGTGGGAACATCTTACCAGCGCTTCCTGGATGATCCTAGGAATGTCAACAACGAAGCCATTTACACATCATGGCAGCCACCGCAGATACCGCTGGATATCAAAGCGGAATATGACCATAGTTATTATGGCCAGGGCTATTGGATTCAGGCAGGGTATATGCTTTCTCAGATACCGATTGCCACCTCGTTCTTTAAGAACGTACAGGTCGCCGGCCGCATGCAGCAGTCTTTTCCGGATAACGGTGGCGGTAACGGCGTACCTGGAGTACAGACTGAACGCCCGGGTATCGCTCTTAACTACTATCTCCGCGATAACTTGCGCCTCATTTCAAGCTACGAGCGGAATTTCACTGCTCACAAAGATACCAATCTGTGGAATGTCGGGTTTACCTATCGCTTTCTGTGGCCGCTTTGGCCGGGGGGAAAATAACAATGGATAATCGCAAGTCGCCCTTACTTACTGGGTTGCTCATTATGGCTATCGCCGCCGGCGGGTGGATCGGCGGAGCAGAGCTGATTGTGCACGCGCAGACAGACATCCGGTCGACTCCACCTGCCCCAGCGGTGCGAAACACGGGCCAGAAGAGCGGTGAAGAGGTGTTCCAGCAAAACTGCTCACGCTGCCACAAACCACCGATGACGATTTCGCCGCGGATTACTGGAACGGTTGTGATGCACATGCGTGTCCGTGCGAAGCTTTCGCGGCAGGACCAGGAGGCCCTCCTCCGCTACCTGGCTCCGTAGGATAGTCGGTGCGATGCGCTAGGATTTGCAGCCTGGTTGTTCAACCCTGAACAAGTAAACTCCATCCGAAAGGGACAAAGCGTAATGAGATATCGTTTCTGGGTACTATGTCTGGTATTGACCGTCGTCTGTGGAGGCAGGAGCTTCGCTCAGTCATCTCCTACCCGCATCGAGATTCACGCGCATCGTTTTTCCTTTACACCCGCGGAGATTACGATCGACAAAGGAGCGACCGTGACGCTTGCGTTGACTTCAGATGATGTGCCGCACAGCCTCTTGATCGAAGGACTGCACATTAATGCCACGATTACGAAGGGCCACGTCACGGAAGTTACGTTGACGCCCATGACTGATGGCGATTTTAAGGGAAAATGCGGAAGATTCTGCGGCTCTGGGCACGGTTCTATGTTGTTTATGGTTCATGTCGTTGAGAAGTAGCATGCGACAACCGCCATTTGTAGCGTTTATAGGGTGTCTCGCGCTGGCGTTTGTCTCCGGATGCCGTGCAACTCCTCCCGGCAAGCTCGAATCACAGAGTGTGCAATGGGTAAAGCATCATCTCATGATCGGTGGCAAGAAAGATCGCAATCCGCTGACTGCAACGAAAGAGAATATCCATGCCGGCCGCCAGGTATTTGGCTACTATTGTGTGGTGTGCCACGGTCGCGACGGACAGAACACCGGTGTGCCGTTTGCGGATAAGATGTCTCCGCCCGTTCCTTCACTAGCCAGCCCGGAAGTGCAGACTTACACCGACGGGCAGTTGAAATGGATCATTGAGAATGGTATTTTTCCGTCCGGCATGCCCGCATCAAAAGGAACTCTGAGCGATGAGGAAATGTGGCAGGCGGTTCTCTATGTTCGACATCTCCCTCCTGCCGGAAGTCTCGGCGAGCCACGGGCTTACAGCGGCGATGAATATGAAGAGGGTGGAACTGTGGGGAAATAGGAGGGGTGGGATCTAAAATGCCGGGCGATCCGTGTCTAGCCGCTTGCACATTCTCACGAGGTGGCAATGGGGCGAAAGTACCTGCTGCGAGTGCAGGGGTTTGATTGCAAAATCGACATAGCCGCGGCGACGGCAGAATGTTAGTGTGTCCCAGTTTAGGTTCATTACCTGCACGTGCATGTACAAACAGCGCATGCTTCGGCTCATTCTCTCGGCTGTCTCCAATAGCTGAGAACCGATGCCTGCACGTTGTTGCGCCGGAGATACGGCGAGCAGTTCCAGTTTGCTAGCCTCAATACGAGGCTCCAGATATGCGCACCCGATGATCGCCTCATCAGTTTCCGCCAGGAGAAACTTACCTTGTTTCATTAACTTCGCAACGTTGCCTGCGCTTCCAAAACTGGCTCGGAAGAAGAGATCTCTTGCCCGGAAAATAGTGTTCGTTAGCTCGACGATGGCCTCCGCTTCATCAGACCTGGCAAGGCGGATTCTCAGCTGCCCTACCCTAAAAAGGGTGTGCGCTTTTCGCCCGTTCGACGCCCCATTGGGTCCAGAGCTGAGTCCCTCAGCCATTTCATTCGATCCGCCTGAATCTAGGAGCAGCTTAGACATAAATGAGAATCCCCACGCGGACAAAGTTAAAGGAATCCTCTTAAATAGCTGTCACCCGAATGTCAGTAGGTTTTCACTTTCTGGTTCCCGCACGAGAACTCGGTGAACGTGGTTGGCTGCGCAAGCCAACGAACGCATGGCATCTAACGGTCCATCCGGCTCAAAGGCCTTCAGGTTCACGAATGCCGGTTCGATCGCGTACTCGCGACCGCACCCGCTGTTTCGCGGCTGAGAAAACATTCTGCCTTGACCATTTTCGTGGCGGTCCAATCTACTCTTTATGCCGACACAGCTGCCGGGGTTGAATAACTGGCAGTTGCTCTATATACAAATGGAACAGGATGATCACGAACGAGGATTCGCAAATCGAGGAAGCGCTTCGCAGCGATGGCCCTGGCAGCCTCGGGAATCCGCGAACCATCATCATTGTGGGTGCGGGCGGCATTGTGCACGACGCACATCTGCCTGCGTACCGTCGCGCAGCTTTTCCGGTGGCTGCGATTGTTGACGCGGATGCCGAGAAGGCCACACGGCTCGCACGGCAATTTGACGTCACTTTCGCGGGAAGTTCTCTTGAGGAAGCAAGAGCCAAGTCCCCGCGGGACAGCATCTTTGATATTGCCGTCCCTGCAAGCGCCATTCTGGAGATATTGCCGCAGTTGCCTGATGGCGCGGCCGTTCTGATTCAAAAGCCAATGGGGAATACTCTTGCGGAGGCGGAAGAGATTCTCACCCTATGCCGCAGCAAGGGACTGACTGCAGCGGTCAATTTCCAGCTACGCTGGGCGCCCGTCATGGCGACTGCGAGACGCATCACCGACGCTGGCCTGATTGGTGATCTGCATGACATGGAGGTGCAGGTCAGCGTATTCATGCCGTGGGACCTTTGGAACTTCATGGCGACGATTCCCCGCCTGGAGATCCTCTACCACAGCATCCATTACGTTGACCTGGTGCGATCTTGGTTCGGCAATCCACTGCGCGTCCTTGCAAAGACGTTGCGAAATCCGCAGACCCCTCAGCTCGCCGCCACAAAAAGCATTATTGTTATGGACTACGGCGATTGGAAGCGAGTCTACATTGCGACGAATCACGGGCATACCTTTCCGGATTCCCAATGCAGCTATGTCCAGTGGGAAGGAACCAAAGGCGCATTGCACGCCGTCATGGGCGTTAATCTCGACTATCCTACCGGCAAGCCCGACTCGCTGCGTTACGCGGCCCGTGGAAGCGGCTGGCGAACTCTGGCTACCGAAGGCAACTGGTTTACCGACGCATTCGCGGGATCGATGGGATCGTTGCAGTCGTATGTCACTGGAGTAAGTGACAAATTACCCACCAGCGTCGATGATGCGATCGATACGATGCGTGTTGTGGAAGCTGCTTATCTGTCTAGCGAAAAGGATGGAGTAGCCCTCGACGATTTGCACAGAGAAACGGGGGCGTGACTAAGTGGCACGAGTTTATGGAACGGGAATATCGTGAATGTCAATGACTACTGAGCCGGCTACTGCTGAGGCCTTTCGCCTGGATAACAAACGAGCGCTCGTGACTGGAGGCGCCAGCGGTATAGGCGAAGCGACATGCCGCGAACTAGCTCGCGCCGGAGCCCACATTTTTGTCGCAGATATAAACCTTGAAAGGGCGAAGCTGCTCGCAGCAGAATACGCCGACGCGCGGGCTATCGCTCTGGACGTAACCAGCCAGGACTCAATTCACGCCGCCGGAACGCAGATCGGTCAGCTCGATATTCTTGTAAATAATGCCGGGATTGGCCATGTAGGAAACGTCATGAATACCGAGCCTGCCGAGTTCAACCGGCTAATCGAGGTCAATGTGAAATCCGTTTACCTGGTCACGCGCGCCTTCTTGCCGCAGTTGCTCGCAACCCGCGGCAGCATCGTGAATATTGGTTCGGTCGCAGGCCTGGTTGGAATCAAACAACGGTTTGCATACTGCACCAGCAAAGGCGCTATTGATGCTATGACTCGCCAGCTTGCCGTTGAGTACGCGAAGGAACTTCGCGTGAACTGCATCTGTCCCGGCACGGTGGAGACGCCTTTTGTGGAAGGCTATCTTGAGAAATATCACGCGCACGAAAAAGAAAAGGTGCGTACCGAACTCAGGGCGCGACAACCCATGGGCCGTCTGGGTACTGCCGAAGAGGTCGCTTCGCTCGTCCGCTACCTATGCTCTGCGGAAGCGGACTTCATGACGGGCTCCATAGTGTCTATTGATGGCGGCTGGACCGCTGCCTGAGAGGGCGGCCCAATTCATGATAGTAAGACCGAGAGAACATCCGCGAACACCTTGCATGCTTTTGGTCCCTCCATATAGGCTTGAAACCGCTCGGAAATCATGGCTAAACGGATCGACGCCCACCATCACCTATGGCGCTATACAGCAGCCGATTATGGTTGGATAGACAGCGCCATGACGCCGTTGAAGCGTGATTTCACTCCTGCTGATTTGCTAAGGATTATGGAGTCAGCAGGAATCGACGCTACGATCGCAGTGCAGGCCCGGCAGACTCTTGAAGAGACGAGCGACCTTCTTTCTCTTGCCGAGGCGCATCCGTTCATGGAAGCCGTTGTGGGCTGGGCTTCCATTGCCAGCAGAGACTTCCCCTCGCGCCTTGAAGATTTTGCTTCTCATCCGAAATTGAGAGGACTGCGCCACGTCGTTCAGTCCGAGCCAGACGATGACTTCATATTGGGCAGCGCGTTCAACCGCGGCATAGACGCGTTGCTTCCTACAGGCCTCGTTTATGAAATTCTTGTCTATGAACGGCAACTGCCGCAGGTTATTCGGTTTGTCGATGCGCATCCTGACCAGATTTTCGTGCTCGATCATCTCGCCAAGCCGAGAATTCGTGAGCAAATCTTGTTTCCCTGGCGGGAGCGAATTCATGATTTGGCACGGCGAGAAAACGTCTTCTGTAAAATTTCCGGAATGGTTACAGAAGCGGATTGGCGAGCGTGGACCGACGCCGATCTTCGTCCTTATTTGGATACGGTTTTCGATACATTTGGAGCGGACCGACTCATGATGGGCTCAGATTGGCCGGTGTGCCTGCTTGCCACAGGGTATGCGCAGTGGTTCAGTCTTCTTGAGCGCTACACATCCAGCATGAGCGAGCACGAGCGTGAGCAGTTTTCCGGGGGAACGGCCACGCGTGTCTATCGACTTGCGGAGACCGCACACCCTTACCAGGAGGCGACACTTTCATGAAGGCTTTCGTCCTGAAGAATCCGGGTGAAGCTGTCATTCAAGATGTTCGCGATCTCGTGCGCGTTCCGGATCAGGTGCTGCTCAAAGTGCGGAGCGTGGGGTTTTGCGGCACTGATCTCAGCTCGTTTCGTGGCAAAAACCCGCTGATTACATACCCGCGGATACTTGGCCATGAAGTGGCAGCAACCGTCGTGGAGGAGAGCAGTCTGCGGCCGGATTTGCTTCGAGGAACCGACGTGATGCTTTCGCCCTATGCCAGTTGCGGCAGCTGTCCGTCGTGCCGCAGAAATCGCCCAAATGCTTGCCAGTTCAATGAAACCATGGGGGTACAGCGCGACGGTGCCCTCAGGGAATTCATTCAGGGACCAGTGGACAAAATCTTCCCCGCCGCTCTGAGCATCACGGAACTTTGCATGGTTGAGCCGTTCGCCGTCGGCTTCCACGCTGTTGCGCGCGGAAGAGTAACTGCCGAGGATACCGTCGCCGTGATTGGCTGCGGCGGGGTTGGTCTAGGCGCGGTTGCCGGAGCCGGCTTTCGCGGGGCGCGTACCATTGCGATCGATGTAGATTCGGTAAAGCTTGAGACTGCAAGAAAGGCTGGAGCTGCTCATTTGATCAACACGACAACCGACTCGCTTGAAGATAGATTGCGCGAGCTTACCGACGGGTGTGGGCCGGACGTGATCATTGAAGCGGCGGGCCAGCCCGCCACATTTCGCGCGGCCGTCGAACTGGTCGCGTTCACGGGACGGGTGGTCTACATCGGCTATGCGAAAGAAAATGTTGCCTACGAAACGCGCTTATTCGTCCAGAAAGAACTCGACATTATGGGGTCGCGCAATGCGCTGCCGGAGAATTTCCGTGAAGTGATCCGCATGCTCGAAGAGAAGCGATTTCCAGTGACGGAATATGTAACGGCGACTGTTCCACTTGATGCCGCTCCGGAGATGTTGCGGCAATGGAGTGACTCTCCCGAGCGATTTACGAAGATTATGGTTAGGCTTGATTGAGATCTTCCACGTGGAGAGGCTCCAGGAATGTTAACGCCCGCAAAAAGTGAATCTCAGCTGGGACTCAGGCCTTCCCTTTTCCCAATCGGTCACATGGTCCCATTCGCGCTCGTCACCGGCCTGTTCTTTCTGTGGGGTGTGCCGAACAACCTGAACGACGTGCTTATCCGGCAGTTCATGACGTCGTTTGCAATCACGCGCTTTCAGGCTGGGCTGGTGCAATCTGCTTTCTATCTCGGGTACTTTTTGCTCGCCATGCCCGCAGCTATGCTCATGCGCCGGGCGGGATATAAGACGGGGATCGTCACCGGGTTGGTCCTCTTCGGAACGGGAACCTTTCTTTTCTGGCCTGCTGCCCTTGTCGATCGCTACGGGTTCTTTCTCTTTGCCCTTTTTGTGATCGCCAGCGGCCTGGCATTTCTCGAGACTGCGGCAAATCCCTTCATTGCGGAAATTGGCGATGCCGAAAGCTCTGAGCAGCGCCTCAATTTTTCCCAGGCGTTTAATCCCATCGGATCCATCAGTGGGGTGGCCATCGGTACCACGTTCATCTTCTCCGGCGTGGAACTTACTCCGGAACGAGTCAGTGCGCTCAAAGCCTCGCATCATTACGCCGCATATCTGCAGAGCGAAACGCTTCGTGTGGTAAAGCCCTACGTCGTCCTTGGAGCAGTGGCGTTCATTCTCGCCGCGATCATTGCAAGTGTCCGATTTCCTGAGACGCGCAGCAGCTCAGCTACCGCCGGAAAGGGGAGTGGCGGACCGAGGCTTCCTCATCTCCTGCAGCGGCCATTCTTCGTGTTCTCAGTTGCGGCTCAGTTCCTGTATGTGGGCGCACAGGTTGGGACATGGAGCTACTTCATCCAGTATGTTCAGGACTATGCGCACCAACCCGTGAAAATCGCGGGGTATTTTCTAACCGGATCGCTGGTTGCGTTTGCAGTAGGCCGATTCGCATCGGCGTGGTTGATGAGGTTTGTGAACCCCGGAAGATTAATGGGAATTTACAGTGTTACCAACGTGGTTCTCGTAACCATAGGAGTTACAAAGCCGGGATGGATTGGCATGTGGGCAATCTTTCTCACCAGTTTCTTTATGTCGCTGATGTTCCCGACGATCTTTGCGATGGGCCTTCGCGGTCTCGGCGAGGACACGAAACTCGGCGGGTCGCTCCTGGTAATGGCGATTGTCGGGGGTGCAGTGCTTACGCCGGTGATGGGACTCATCTCATCGCGAAGCCTGGCATTTGCTTATCTGGTACCACTCGCCTGCTACATCTTCATTGTGTTCTATTCGTTCGTGGGAGCACGGGTATTGCAGAATCAAGAGCTTTCGGCCTAGCACCAAATGCACTGGAGAATTCATGCTGAAGACCGGCATTCTCAATCCCGCGATCAACTCACTACTGAGCCGTGTTCGCCATACGAATACTCTGGTGATCGCCGATCGAGGATTTCCATTCTGGCCAGCGATCGAGACCGTCGATATATCTCTGGTTGACGATATCCCGCGAGTCCTGGATGTTGTTCAGGCGATTCGCCCGATTTTCGTCATTGGCTCTGCGTTCATGGCGGAGGAGTTCAGAGTTGCGAACTTGCCAGACACACAGGATGCCTACATGAGCGCGCTTTCAGGCATCTCAATTACGTTTGAGCCGCATATTGAGTTCAAAAAGCGCGTGCCGCGGGTCGTCGGACTGATTCGCACGGGGGATACGACGCAGTACGCCAACATCATCCTCGAATCCGCATAGCGCCCATCTCCTGGGAATGTGGGACTCTGTGCGGTCTAACGCGCTGTCGTGGCCTCCGCTGGTGTTTCCGTGCCGCGCGTCTTCTTTCGTCCGAACGCACCCAGCATGGTCTGGAGAATCACATAGAGCGCGGGAATAAAGAAGAGGTTCAGCACTGTAGAAACAAGCATGCCTCCCACGATCGTGGTGCCCACTGACCGACGGCCGAACGCGCCGGCTCCTGTGGCAAAGTAGAGCGGCATCACACCCAATATGAAGGCGAACGAGGTCATCAGAATAGGCCGCAGGCGCAATTCAGCAGCTTCAATCGCGGCGTCGACGATCGATTTGCCCTGCTCTCGAATTTGTTCAGCGAATTCGACGATCAGGATGGAGTTCTTTGCCGAAAGACCGATGAGCATCACCAGGCCAATCTGGCAGTAGACGTCGTTTGCCAGGCCGCGCAGCGTAACAGCGCCCAATGCTCCCAGCACTGCCGTCGGCACCGCAAGAAGAATAATGAAGGGCAGCGCGAAACTTTCATACTGCGCCGACAAGGTGAGATACACCACGAGAATTCCAAGCCCGAAAATAAGAATTGCCTTGCCGCTCGATTCGATTTCTTCGAGCGACAGCCCCGTCCATGAGTAGGCCATACCTTGGATCATGTTTTGTTTCGCGAGATCCTCCATCGCTTTCAGGCCTTCGCTCGAACTGTAGCCGGGAGCCGCGGACCCATCGATCTCAGCTGAGCGGAAGAGGTTATGGTGCGAGATCACCTGCGGTCCAGACGACTGCTCGATCGTCACCAGATTGTCGAGTGAAACCATCTGTCCTGCGTCGGATCGTACGTAAAACTTCCGCAGGTCGCCAGGCACCATGCGCGAGGATTGATCCGCTTGCACATATACCCGGTATGACCGGTTGTTGAAGTCGAAATCGTTCACATACTGCGATCCCATGAATACGCTCAGCGTGGAACTGATCTGGCTAAGCGAAACGCCGATAGCCTTTGCTTTCTCACGATCGATCGAAATCAACAGCTGCGGATCGTTCGAGGTGTAGCTCGTATAGAGGTTCACCAGGTCTTTGCTCCGCCGGCTCGCACCCACAATCTGGTGAGCCACGCGGTCAAGATCGGCCAGGGTATTGCGGCCCAGATCCTGTAATTCGAACTGGAAGCCTCCAAAGGAACCAATGCCTTGAATGGCTGGCGGTTCAAAGGCCACCACCAGACCTCCAGGCACGCCGAAGAGCTGAGGCGAGAGCTTTGCTAGAACATCCGCGGCTGAATGACCTTTTCCCTTTTTCGTGCGAATCTCTACAGCCTTCAAAGGAACAAAAATAAGGCCGTAGTTCGAGGCGCTTCCTCCGGTCAGGCTGAATCCCATCACAGCAAATGTTCCGAAGACATCGTCGTTCTTTCTGATGATTTCGACGGCTTTCTCGGCAACACTGCTCGTGTAACTCAGAGAGGCGCCCGACGGTGCTTGAACGATGCAAATCAAGTAGTTCTGGTCTTCAGACGGCACAAATGCGGTGGGCACGTGCGTGTAGAGATAAACAGTCGAAGCTAATGCAGCTGCAAATAGCAACAACACCAGATAGCGGACCCTCAGCACATGATGGGTAACGGTCCCATAAATCCGCGTAGTTTTCTGAATTGCGCGGTCAATCAGACCAAATATTCCGCGCTTTACCTTCTCTCCACGCAGAAATAAGGCCGCCAGGGCCGGTGAAAGGGTAAGCGCGTTGAAGGCCGAGATGGCGATCGCAAAGGCAATCGTAAGGGCAAATTGCCGATAAAGAATGCCTGTCGTTCCGGGGAAGAACGATACCGGCACGAAGACCGAAATTAGCACGAGCGAAGTCGCGATGACAGCGCTCGTTACCTCAGACATGGCGATCGATGTGGCAGTTCGCGGGTCCGAGTGCTCCTCGTTAATGTGCCGCTGCACATTTTCGATGACGACGATGGCGTCGTCCACCACCAGCCCCGTGGCCAGCGTGATGCCAAACATGGTGAGGGAGTTGATCGAGAAACCAAATATCTTAATGAATGCAAACGTGCCGATCAAAGACACCGGAATCGTAATCGCGGGGATGATCGTCGCCCGCCAATCGAGCAGGAAGAGGAATATGACAACGATGACGATAACGATGGCTTCGCCAAGCGTTCCAACGACCTCGCGGATCGAGTCTCCGACGACGGTGGTGGTATCGAACGGGATGACATACTGAAAATCGGGCGGGAAGGACTTGGCCAGCTGATCCAAAGTGGCCTTTGCATCGCGGTCGACCTGCAATGCATTGGCGTTGCTCAATTGTTGGACGCCGACACCAACGGCGTCCTGGCCGTTATAACGGAGGTCGGTGGAGTAGGTTTCAGCGCCAAGTTGCGCACGACCGACGTCTTTGAGTAGAACGATGCCGGCAGAAGTGTTCTTGATAACGATATTGTTGAATTGAACCGGGTCCGTGAGGCGGCCAACCACACGCACCGGGATTTGATACGCCTGCTTCTGGTCAGCAGGAGGTTGGCCCACCTGACCGGCAGGAATCTCAACATTCTGTTCCGCGAGGGCATTGACTACGTCCGTGGCGGTAAGACTACGAGCCGCAAGCTTTGCGGGATCCAACCAGATCCGCATTGCATATTTGCGCTCTCCAAAAATGAGTACATCGCCCACGCCGGAGACTCGCTTGAGCGCGTCTTTAACATAAACATCGATATAATTGCTGATGAAAAGATCGGAATAACTCTTGTGCGGCGAGATAAATGCCGCTGCGAAAACAAAGTTCGAGTTGGCCTTGGTAATCGTGACGCCCGTACTGTTGACGGCCTGGGGAAGCCGCCCTTGGGCAGACGCAACGCGATTCTGTACATCGACCGCGGCGATATTCAGATCGTAGTTGGTGCGGAAGGTTGTGGTGATGGAACTGGTGCCATCGGTCGAACTGGCCGAATCGATGTAACGCATGCCTTCGACGCCATTGATCTGCTCTTCCAGCGGAATCGTTACGGCAGACTCGACGACCTGTGCGTTTGCGCCCACGTAATTGCTTGAGACCGTGACCTGGGGCGGCGCCAACTGCGGATAGAGAGAAATCGGCAATGTTGGAATCACAACAGCGCCCGCCAGAATGATCAGCAGCGCGCATACGGTTGCGAACACCGGCCGGTGAATGAAAAAGTCAACCAAGAGAGCCTACCTGTCTGTTGTCATACCGGGCTGTGTGCCCACCCCGTGAACCTGTCATTGCGAATCTCCTGCTCCGCATCTCTATCCCAGCGGTTGAACAGGCATTCCATCCACAAGAAACTGTGTGCCGGAGACGATAACCCTGTCTCCATTCTGCAATCCGCCCAGGACCGCATAGTTGTTGCCCACCGGATCACCCAATTCGATGGCCAGCTGGTGAGCAAAGAATTTTCCGTCCTTATTCTGGGCCACATAGACGAATGTCTGGCCCCCGAGGCGCGTTACAGCCAGCACTGGAACTACGGGGATCGGGCTCGTCTTCCAGATGACGCGCGCCTTTACCAGCTGAGCCGTACGGAGCATGACCTGGGGAGAGTGCACCGACGCCTTGGCCAGAATGCCCTGCAGTTGGTTATCTACCTGTGGCGAAACAAAATCGATTGATGTGTGCTCTAGCAGCTGCCCGCTGTTATCGAGGATGTCCACCCCGAGCCCGCTTCGCACCTGAGCAGCGCGTTCCGTCGGAATATAAATGTAGGCTTCCAGATCTTGATTCTCGTCCACTGTCGTCAGCAGTGTGGTTGCAGAAACGTAGTCACCCATACGCACCGGAATATCTCCGACGATGCCGTCGAATGGCGCCCGAATCTTGTAGTAGTCGAGCTGCTTTTCCTGGGAAACTCGCGAGGCTACGGCCGCCTCATAGTCGGCCTTTGAGTTTTCATAGGACTGCTCAGCCTGGTCGAGGGTGTCTCGGCTGGTCACTCCCGCGGCAAAGAGGGCTCTCTGCCTGTCCACTTCCGTCTGGTTATATTTATAAACGGCCAGCTTCTGCCTTTCGGTCCCAACTTGCGACGCCACGGTGGCTTCCTGCTTGGCCGGATCGATCACCATCAGCACTTGACCCCGTACCACGCGATCGCCGGAGTGAACAAGGATTTGCGTGAGGTTTCCATCCACCTGCGGATTCAGGGTCGCGGACCGGCGTGACTTGATGGTCGCAACATATTCGTCTGACTGCGGAACAGGCGCGGACGCAACCGTCATGGTCTGCACGGGGAGTGCCTGAGGAGCTGGCGCAGCTGTCACCGCCTTGTGGCACGAGGTCAAACCCAACAAAATACAAAGGGAAGAGATGGACCAGAAGCAAACGCGAAACCTGCTTTTCAAATGGAGATCCTCGACATTTCATTCCGGCGTAGCCGGCATTCAATATTTCCGCTCAGCGAGTACTGCCTTCGGCTCGAAGGCGGACCATGGCCGGCGCTTCGTTTGAATCCTTCAATCTTTGATCTTTGAACTCGAAACGGGTCGAACACTCGTCAGGACTGCGTTTGAATTAATGATTCAATTGCGCCCCGAAGGCTTCACGAAATCTTCGCTGGCGCCGTTCGATTTGGTACCTCCATTTGAGTCAGGCCATCGGAAATCATGTTCGATATCGATAAACCTTAAAAGAACACAAGGTTTGCGGGCTTCCGGATCGACTGGAGAAGTATTCAATTCGCGAGTCTTCCTGCGAGGCCGGTGATGCTTCGTTCTCCCAGGAGAGGTGTCACCCTTTTGACACTCCCTACCCCAATTGATACAGTCGAAATGGTACTTCCTGTCAAGCGTGTGCGTCCTTCCACGCCGAATAATCGTCCCCGTCGTCTAGCCCGGCCTAGGACACCGCCCTTTCACGGCGATAACACGGGTTCAAATCCCGTCGGGGACGCCAAATAAGATCAACAGCTTAATGAAAAGCGCTGTCAAAAATTGACGTCCGTTAACGTCCATTACCAGTTCCCTCCAATTGCTTAGAGTTCCCTCCAATGACCATCTGCACTAATCGGTGGTGCGCCTGGCGCTTGAGTTCCGTGACCCCTTGCGCGTAGACGTTCATGGTTACAGTGCTGTTTGCATGACGCAGCAGTTCCTGCACGGTTTTCACATCTTCGCCATTCGCCTTGAGGAGCGTGGCAAAGGTGTGGCGGAACGTATGCCAGCCGATGGTGTCGGTGATGCCAGCAGCTTTGGCTGCTGGCCTGAGATGCGCTCGATACAATGTTCCCGGCCAATACGGTTGTCTTCCTTCGTTGTGCGGACTGGCGAAGATCCAGTCTTCCAGTTCCTTGTATTCACTAGTACGCCGCCATCGCCTAAGCGACTCGGCGATCTCGGCATCCATAGGAACCGGTTTACGGGAAGCCTCTGTTTTGCATTCGCCTATCTGCTGCAGGGAAATAGAACGAGTAACCGAGATCTCGAAATTCTCGAAATCGATGTCCCGCCATTTCAGAGCGAGCAACTCCCCGATTCGCAACCCAGTTGATACGTCAACCAACACCATCGTCCTTATTGGTTCACGCAGATTGTCGAGCAGTTTCTGGACTTGAGTGACACTCAGAACAATTGGAGTCCGTGAACGCTTAGCGCTCTGTCGAACGCGAGTGAGGGGATTCGAGTCACACCATTCCCATCGAATCGCATGATTGAATATCGCATGCATGATGTTTCGAATCTTGGCCCTGCTTCCGTTTGCCAAAGGAAGAGTCTTGAGCCACTCTTCCACTGCTACCGATTTCACATCGCGGAGACGATAAGACCTCCATCGCGGAAGGATCCACTTGCGAAGATAGCCTTCGTAAGTCTCACGAGTTGCAAAGGTTTTTCCTGAGTCCCCGCTCATTTCCTTTTCGCGATAGTGCTCAACCAAAGTGTCAAAACTGATCGCCCGAATTTGAGTGCGGGGAGTTTCTATGTTGATGTTCGCCTGTAGAGCTGACGCTGCGCGCAGTGCGGCCGATTCCGTTGGGTACTCTTGAAGGCTCCCAAGGAAGGTGCTGCGTCGTCTGCGAACCCCATCAATCTGCGTTTCATACCAGCGATACTCCCACATTCGCCGACCCTTTGCGCAGTCTACAAGTCGTACGCTTCCGTTCTGATATCGTGTCCGTCTCAATGCGTTTCTCCTTCTGCGTTGAGAGGCCACGGATGGCTTTCTTAAGCATAAAGCCGCCGCCCGACCTCTAGACGGAGGAAGCGAACATCAAAATCGTGTTTAGGGGGCTTGTTCAGCTTGCGCACTAATTGCGTTCAAACCAAGCGTTCAAATCCGAGACACGAAAGCGCCAGAGCTTTCCGATGTGGCTCCCGCGAATGTCGCCACGCCGCGCTAACCTTTGCAGTGTTTTGTGGTGAATTTGGAGTAGCTCCGCGGCCTGTTCGCTGTTCAGAAGAGGCTCGAACTCCGGAACACTGAACCTGCCGTTGGCGTCAAGTTTGGAGAAAACAGGGGGAAATCGGCGCGCCATATTGGCCTCCTTTTTCCTCACAGTGGCCCCGTTTTCAACAAATGTCCAAGACTTATTTCGAAAGACTTGATAACTGCAAGGTATCAACCAGGCATCTGCGGGAGCAACTCGGAATTCATGAGAATGAATGAGGAAAGGAAGAAACTCCGGAACCGATTTTTTGTCTGGCGAAGATTAAAACAGAAGTCGGTCTGCAGCGTTTTGGGATGTGTCCGAAGGAGGCATGCAGCCTCGGAAGTATCCAGAAGCGGCTCGAACCCCGCGAGCCAGGCTGCCTGATTGGGCCGTCACTGCAGAATCGCCTTGCAGAAAAGGCCATAGAGGTTGGCGGCTGCGCCGTGACGCGTGCCGAATCCCATACCGACGGCCAAACAGAAGTTGGTCTAAATTCAGGTGTCCGGATAGCCGGTTTTTCGTCGAGCGCCGGGATAAACCGGCATGTTGTAGGGGATGAAAGAGCCCTACAGGAAAGGAATTGAGCGATTCCATCCTGACCTCTAGTCTTGCAGGCGGCATCGTGAGGTGTCGCTTGAAGCGTAGG
>Ga0210391_10000077_pt1 | contig 113982 bp, 95 predicted proteins | sample IncBWC12OmetaG_FD_160573 | JGI IMG/M metagenome (GOLD analysis project Ga0210391, IMG submission 160573) | Forest soil microbial communities from Barre Woods Harvard Forest LTER site, Petersham, Massachusetts, United States - Inc-BW-C-12-O ...
AACAGGCCGCTTGTTCGCATGATGCGGTCGAGGGCTTTTTCTCCGGCATGGCCGAACGGGGGGTGGCCGAGGTCGTGCGCAAGCGCGAGCGCCTCCGCTAAATCAACGTTGAGATCCAGCGCACCGGCAACGGTCCGCGTGATTTGTGCGACTTCGATCGTATGGGTGAGACGGTTGCGGAAATGGTCGGAGTAACGGCGCGTGAATACCTGAGTCTTGGCTTCCAGCCGGCGAAATGCCCGCGCGTGGATAATGCGGTCGCGGTCCCGCTGAAAGTCATTGCGGTAAGGATGTTGCGGCTCAGGAAAGCGGCGTCCGAGAGACTCCTCTACCCGCACCGCGTAGCTGGCCAGCATGGAAAAAGTTTAGCACCCAGCCGCCAGGCTCTTACAAAACACAACACTCACGTGGAACGCAACTATTGCTTTTGCGATTCTTCCTTGGCGATGGCCACTTTGGCGGCGTCGAGTTTCTTCTGCGTGGCTGCAAATAAGTCCCCGTCGATCTCTGGCGGGATGGTTCTGTTCCACTCTTCGACGGCTCGTTGCCAGTGGGCTGCGGCAAGCTTCAGGCGTCCGGTTTTCTGGTAGAGATCGCCCAGGTGATCCTGCACGGTCGGATCGGAGCCCATATGCAAGGAGGCCTTGTTCAAGTTCTCTTCGGCAAGATCGTACTTGCCGAGCTTGAAATACGCCCAGCCGAGAGAATCTAAATAGGCGCCGTTGGTGGGGTCAACGCTCACAGCCTGCTTGATGTAGTTGAGCGACTGCTCGATGTCGACTCCGCGGTCGGCGTTCATATAGCCGAGATAATTCAAAGTCGCACCGCTCTGGGGATTCAGTGTGAGAACCTTTTTGAATTCAGCTTCGGCCTGGTCGTACTTCTTCTCGCGCTCGTAGGTCGAGCCACGCAGAAAGTAAACGTACTCTTTGTCTTCGGACTTGATCGAAAGCGATTCGGCTTTGTTCAGAGCGTCTTCGGCTTCGGGCCAGCGCCTCAGCCGCGTTTCCATGATCGCGAGACGCAGGTAGACATCGCGGTCTTCCGGCGTGCCTTTGAGCAGTGAACGAACGTCCGCGAGAGGCTTTTCGGGATCACTCGTGTCGGCCAGTTGTGCGTCGAGGACCATGCGCAGATCGCGGTCATTGGGCATCTTCTGCGCGGCCTCTTTGGCGACCGCGGTAGCCTCATCCCAGTGCTTGGCTTCGCGGTAGGTATCGATGATGTCCTGATATCCGGTCTTGGCGTTTTCGTCGCCGAGGGAAATCATTTTCCGGAAAGCGTCGACCGCCTCGGGATAGTTTTCCTGGTCGCGATAAATCATTCCAAGCCGCTCGACAAAAATCCCGCGATTATTGCGGTCGGCCTGGGAGTAGCTGTTGTCGGGCTTTTCCGTTTTCTTAAGCAGATCCTGCAAAATCTTTGCGCCCTCGTCGTAGCGGCCCTGAGCTTCATACACAACGGCGATATTGTAAGGAACTTCCAGCGCATCGGGCACCATCGCTTGCGCTTTCTTGAGGCTGTCGAGAGCTTCATCGTATCTGCCCTGGCGGCGGTAGATTTCTGAAATCCGCAGATAGGTCTGGGCGTCCTCGGGATTCGCGTCAGCGATGACTTTATATTGTTCCAGCGCCCGGTCGATCTGGCCATCGTTCAAGTAGTTTTCGGCAAGGCCGCGAATAGCGTCGAGATTGTCGCGGTCGAGCATAATGGCGTGTTTGTATGCGTCAATCGCGCTCTTGTAATCTTTGCGCTGTTCATACGTCGCTCCCAGCGCGGCATAGAGCTTGGCCGAGCGTCCGGTATCGGGAACTGCGCTCAAGACTTGCAGCGCGCGAGCGGTGTCGCCTTCATCGGTATAAAGCAAGGCCAGCGTGGTGACAGCCTCCTCGGAATCGGGATCGAGCGTCACCGCGGTCTTGAGTTCGGCTTCGGCCTTCTGCAAATCGTTGTTCAGCCGGTAAAGCCTGCCGAGAAGCAAGTGGTCGTCGACACTGTTGGGCTCGATCTTCACAATCTGCTCGTACTGCTCGATGGCCAGCTTCAGAATGTTGTCAGAGCCGTTGCCATTTCCGGGCATATCGCCGAGCGATCGCAGATAAATGCGTCCCAGCAGTTTATGAGCTTCGAGATTGTTCGGATCGCGTTTCAGAATGTCTTGTGCCTGGAGCACCGCGTCGCGGATACGGCCGGTCTTCACGTAGAGTTCGGCGAGAGCCGACGTAAGGAATTCGGAAGAAGGATCGGCTTCGATGGCGAGCCGGTATTCGTCCATAGCTTTATTCGCCAGGTCGCTGCGGCCGTACATCGTGACCTGCTCTTCGTACATATGGGCGACCGTGTAGTGGTAATAGGCGGCGGCTCGGTCCGCTTTTGTGGGCGCGTTTTGCGGCGATTTGGCTGCGTCGGACTTATGCGGGGAGGAATCGGAATCTGCCGGCGTAGTGGGGACGGTTTGAGCGGCCGCAACGGCCGCAAAGAAGAAAAAGAATGGTAAAACTGCGCAATAAATTCGATTCATGCTCGACCTGACTTTGGTGGAAATCATTGTATCGGTCTGCTCGTCGTCTGCACTCCGGGGAACCTGGTCCTTCGATGCAAAACCGGGGCAAACAACTATTGGATGCAAAAGCGGCCCGGTCTGCTATTACCTAATTCTAACCTGCCATGCCGGAGAACGGGAAAAACAGTGCCGCTTGCGCGAGCGGCTCAAAAGTCAAGAGTACAGGGACCGAGGGCAGTTGATTGTCGCGAAATGTCAATTTTGGTAAACGGGGAAAGGTCAGGTGAAAGGTTTAGTGCCGGAAGTGGCGTACTCCTGTGAAAAGCATTGCAAGCCCTAAGCGATCGGCGGTGGCAATGACCTCGGCATCACGCTGCGAGCCGCCGGGCTGAATGATCGCGGTCGCTCCAGCCTTAGCGATTTCTTCGACGCCGTCGGGAAATGGGAAGAATGCGTCAGAGGCGGCGACTGTTCCTTGGAGCGGAAGTTGCGCTTTCAACGCTCCGATCTTCGCTGAATCGACGCGGCTCATCTGTCCGGCCCCGACGCCTACGGTCTGCCCGTCGCGAGCGTAGACGACAGCGTTCGATTTCACATGCTTGCAGACTTTCCAGGCAAACAGCATTGCCCGAGTTTCCTCGGGAGTAGGCGCGCGCTGGGTGACGACCTTGAGATCGGCACCCTGCAACGGGCGCGAATCTGTATCTTGCAAGAGAATTCCGCCGGAGATGTTTTTGAGGACCCACTTCTGGGGGGCGGCTGTGGCTTCGACGAGTCGCAAGTTTTTCTTGGTAGCGAATCGGGCCTTCGCTGCTTCATCGAATCGGGGTGCCGCGATCACTTCGAGAAAGAGCTTGTGCATTTCTTCGGCGGCTTCGGCATCGATTGGGCGGTTTACACCGATCACGCCGCCGAACGCCGAGACCGGATCGCATTCGAGCGCACGCTTGTAAGCCTCGGCAAGAGTCTTTCCGGTCGCGGCTCCCGCGGGATTGGTGTGCTTGATGATGGCACAGAACGGCTGATCGAAACCGGGCTCGTCAAATTCCTGCGCTAGATCCCAGGCCGCCTGCAGGTCGACGATGTTGTTGTAGGAAAGCTCCTTGCCCTGAAGCTGACGCGCGTTGGCCACGCCTGATCCAGAGCCGTCGGAATACATCGCCGCTTTCTGATGGGGGTTTTCGCCATAGCGCAGGTCGAGGGCTTTTTGAAATGAAAGGCGCAGAGTTTGGGGGAACGACTCAGTTGACGCAGGCACGGCCGCCCGCGGCTGTCCAGCGGAGCGAAGCTCCGCGCCGGCCGCGAGCTGCCGGAAATTATCTATGTCGGAAATTCCCTCGAGCGTCGAAGCAATGGCTGAGTCATAAGCTGACGTGAGCGCGAAGGCCTTTCGTGCGAGACGCCACTTCGTTTCAAGCGAGAGCATGCCGCCTGAGCCGGCAAGTTCTTCGGCGATCGCATCGTAGTCGGTCGGCGACGTGACCACGGCAACATCGTGAAAATTCTTGGCGGCGGAACGGATCATCGACGGCCCGCCGATATCGATATTTTCAATTAGCTCTTCGAAAGCCACGCCGGGCTTGGCTGCCGTTTTTTCGAAGGCGTAGAGATTGACGACGACCATGTCGATGGGCTGAATGCCTTGCTCGGCGACGGCAGCGGCGTGTTTGGGATCATCGCGGCGATGCAGGATGCCGCCGTGAACCTTGGGATGCAGCGTCTTAACGCGGCCATCGAGCATTTCAGGAAAGCCGGTGAGTTCGGAGACATCTTTGACGTCGATGCCGGAGTCGCGCAGGAGTTTGGCTGTGCCCCCGGTGGAGATGAGTTCAATGCCGAGGTTCGAGAGCTTGCGGGCGAACTCCGCGAGGCCGGTTTTATCGGTGACACTGAGGATGGCACGGCGGATTTTGGAATGGCTGAAAGACATGATCGGCCCTAGATATGAACGATGAACGCGGAGCGACCGAAGATTCTAGCAGCAATTTTGCACTCGGTCGGATTTATTGGTTGTTTTTACTGCGGAAGGACGAGATCGCTTTCATTATGAACCGGAAGAAGCCAAAGAGGATGATTGACCGGTCGAACTCGCGGTTGCCGGTGTTCGGAACGTGAAACATAAACTACGTCTTCGCCTTAGCCTTCAGCTTGACCTGTCCCTCCGCTACTTCGACCGAGAACTCGACATCCTGGCAGGCATATTGCTTGCGGATTTGATCGGTTTTTTTCTGCACAAAGGAAGAGAACGAATCGAGGCTGCCGGAGACATTCTCTCCGGCTTTTCTCTTAGCGGCAACGAGCGTGTTGTAGAGGCGTTCGAGCTGTTCGCGCCCGGCCTCGCTCTCGTGCATGGTGAAGGGCTGTGAAGTCTCTGAGGCTGTAGCAGCCGTGGCTGCGGCTTTACTCACGCCATAAACCGGATGCGCGGGTTTGTGCTCTTCTTCGACGCGCACTCCCTGAACGCCGAGCAACGCATCCTGCGGACGGCGGTAACCTTCTTCGCGGACGCGTGATTTCTTACGCCACAGATCGCTGTACACGGCGTAGCGCTGGGCCATTTCGTTGTAGCGGTAGCGCTGGGAGAAGCTCATGCGTCCGCCGTCGGAAAACTTGCGCAGCAACGAGAGCACCTTCCACTCGATGTCGGTGGGCGGGCGCTTGGTTGGATTGCTGAAGTAGACTTCGTACTCGATTTTCAGCCGCCGGAGCTGGCCCTCGAGTACGCCAAGTTCTTCGTCAGTAGTCACGCATGGATCTCCGAGTCAACAGTGTAGTGGGCAGGCAGGAGTTCGGCGAGGTACCCGGCGGTCACCGGAGTTGTGGTACGAAAGTAAGTGCTGGTGAGCTTGAGTATTACGGTTCTAGGGCAGACGGGATCTTGCCTCGGAAAAGCAGGTTCCTCGTTGCTAGCCCTCCTCGGAATGACGAAGCCGAGAAGTTTACCTAATCGAGATCGGCTGAGGGTTGACGGCTGAAGGTTTACTTCGAATTCGCCGCCATCTTCTTGACCATCGCGAGCACCAGCTTGCGATCACTGTCATTTAGACTGGCGGAGTAACGGCGCACCTGGCTGAGGAAACGGACCTCGTCGTCGGAAAGTTGTGGCAATCCCTTGGAGCCGTTGCTGTGACCTGATTCGGAAAAGAACTGCGACAGCGCGATCTCCATCGCTCCCGCGATCTTGGAGAGCGTGTCGAGCGAGGGGATCGTATGACCGTTCTCCACGCGTGACAGGTAGCAGCGCAGCAGCCCAGTGCGCTTTTCAATGTCGCCCTGGGACATCCCTTTTTGCAGCCGGTAGTTTCTAATGGTCTCGCCGATGTTGATCTGAGGGAGCATTGCAGATGCGACATAGTAACCAGATCGCGATTTTCTGGCAAGTGGAAATTCGTGCCATATGAATCCCACTTTCGGATCACACCTGACCGAGCCGACCCCCCATGATTAAACGCAGTTTAAGTAACGATTGGCGAGAAGGAAGGAGGGCGAGTCGCGAGTGAAATTACTTCTTCAAGTTATCCGAAAGAAAACTAACTGTGCGCTGCCAGGCATCGGCGGCATCAGCCGGACGATACCCGGTTTTGTTGTTCGGATTTTCAAAAGCATGCCCGGCATCATCGTAGATTTTGGTTTCGATCTTCTTGCCTTGCGCCTTCATGGCCGCTTCAAATTTATGCACATCGTCCGGCGTAATGCCTTGATCTTGTCCACCGAACAGGCCGAGTACGGGAGCATTAATCTTCTTGATCGCATCGGCATCGGTTACAAGATGCCCGTAGTTAATGACGTCGGCCGCCAGAGCTGGCTCGTCGAGAGCAACATCAAGCGAATAGCCGCCGCCCATGCACCATCCAATGGCACCGATGCGGTTCTTCCTGATGGTTGGCTGCGATGCAAGATAGTCGAAAGCGCCTTTCAGGTCGCGGTTGGCCCGATCGTCAGGAACTCCTCGCATCAATTCGTGCGCCATGTCCGGCGTGGCCGCAACTTTCCCGCGATATAGGTCGATCGCCAGCGTTTCATAGCCCTGATCGGCGAGTTTCAAGGCTTGTTCCTTGACCCAGTCGTTCAATCCCCACCACTCGTGAATCACGATGATGGCGGGGAACGGTCCTTTGCCTGCGGGAGTATACAGAATGCCCTGCACCGTTTCGTCGCCGCTTTTGTAGGAAACCGATTTGCCGTCGGCAGCGAACGAGGTTGAAATAAATGTTAAAACGAAAATGATCGTGAGGACCGGCAATAGTTTTTTCATATTCATCCCCGTAGCTGATTAGGCTAATTTTTGGCTACAACTCGAGTTCCATGTGGAGCGCTCCATCGATTGGATTCGCGCAATACGGAGCAATCTCTTTGAATCCCAACCTGCGGTACATCGCAACCGCATCTTTCATCACCGGCTCGACCGTGTCAAGGCGCATGCGTCGATAACCGATCTGGCGAGCTTCGCAGATTATTCGATCGGCCAGTGCGCGACCGAGGCCTTTTGCGCGGAACTGTGGACGCAGGTAAAGACGCTTCATTTCGCATACCAGCGGTTCCAGTTTGTGAAGCGCGACGCAGCCTGCCAGGCGGCCTTCATACTCCGCGAGCAATAAGCGGCCTTCGGGCGGGGCGTAACTACCTGGAAGGCTGGCGAGTTCGTTCTCGAAATTCTGGAAGCAGAGACTGAAGCCGAGTGACTGCGCGTACTCCAGAAAAAGTGCGCGCGCTTCTGCGATCTCAGTAGCAGATTCGGCCTGAAAAAACACCAAAGGCTTCACGACAGCATAATTCGAATTGATCGCGTCTTCGGCTTTCATTCTTCGATGAACCACTTCTTACTTTTGTGGAACTATCCCATCAGCATGCCGCCATTCACGTTCAGCACGTGCCCGGTGATGTAGGAGGCCTCGTCGGAGGCGAGAAACGCTACTGCACTGGCTACGTCGTCGACCGTTCCCACCCGGCCCAGCGGAATCTGCCTAGCGGCACTCTGCTTGAATTCGTCTCCCAGCACTTCCGTCATTGCGGTTTCGATGAAGCCGGGAGCGACTGCGTTGCAGGTAATATTGCGCGAGCCGAGTTCGCGGGCGACGGCCATTGTCAGTCCGATTAATCCGGCCTTTGACGCGGCATAGTTTGCCTGTCCGGCCTGCCCCATCTGGCCGAAGACACTGGCAACGTTGATGATGCGCCCCCAGCGCTGCTTGAGCATCGAACTTGTGACCTGTTGGGTGCAGAGGTAGGCCGATGTCAGATTGGTTTGCAGCACCGCCTCCCAATCGGCGCGCTTCATGCGCATAATCAACTGATCGCGGGTGATGCCGGCATTGTTCACCAGAATATCGATCTTTCCGAATTGTGCAATGGCGGCCTTGATTGCCGATCTGACCTGCTCTTCATCGGTGACATCGAGAGCGAACGTCGCCGCCTGGCCGCCGCCGGCAGTAATTTCGCCGGCCAACTCGTTCAATTTTTCTTGACTCCTCGCGGCTAGGGCGACTGAGGCACCCTCCTTAGCTAGCCTTGCCGCGCAAGCCCGGCCAATCCCCTGTGATGCGCCGGTTACGAATGCTACTCGTCCGGAAAGCGACATGACTATCTCCAATCCATCGAGTTACGCGAGAAAATCTCACCAGAAACGTCGAATTATACGCGTGGTGCCCGATCCGGAACGACGAATGATCGCTCAGCCCCCGACAACCGCCGGTATCATTTGTTTAACGATTGCGCAATGCTCATTTGCCGATTAACATTCGAACACTCTATGAACCATCCTGTGATGAACCAACCTGTGATCAATGAAGCCGGCACCATGCCTGAACCTTCCGACAGAAAAGTCGCCGACGTGATTCCTATTTCCAGCCCCGGCCACCGCTCACCGCAACGAGCCGCAGACCTCCCTGCTGCGCAAAAAATACCCGGCGAACGCCCGCAGACGGACTCTGAGCCCTCAACCGAGGTCTTCGCAGTCTATGGCGTGGAGCCGGAGATTCAAGCGTACGCCATGGCGAAGTATTCGCGTTCATCGCTGTCGATGAAGGAATCGTTGCGTGAGATCAGCGCACAGAAAGCCGAGAAATTTCTCAACACGTTTTATTTTCAGTACGGTCACCGCTCGATTGCCGACCTGGCGCACATCGCGCTGGCGATTGAGAGGCTATCGATTTTGGCAGCGATTGAACTTGCCGACGAGCAGCGCTGGGATGGCCAGGAGCGCTCAACTCGTTATCAGGATTTCAAGAAAAGCGGCTATTACACGCCGGATTTCGGAGGCGACGATGAAGGCCGCAAACTTTACCGTGAGACGCTCGATTTTCTTTTCGCCGAGTACGAAGCGCTCTCGGCGCACATGACGGAACACCTGATCGGCATTACTCCGAAGCCTGCTGAGATGAAGCAGGAACAGTACGAGCGGACGCTGAAAGCGCGGGCTTTCGATATCACACGCTACCTGTTGCCGCTGGCGACGAACACTTCACTCGGCGAAATCGTCAACGCGCGTACGCTCGAAACGCAGGTTGCGCATCTGCTCTCGCACACGCACAAGGAGGTGCGAGCGCTCGGTGAGTCGCTGAAAAAAGCGGCGATTTCGGCGGCTTACAACGTGCAGGCAGATTCTCTCCGGGATTTGGTCGAGCAGATTAAGGTCGTTAGTGCGGAGTTGGGGGCGCGTGCCGAGAACGAGTTGCTGCGAGAGGTTCGAGTCGCGCCGACGTTGGTGAAGTATGCCGATCCGAATCCATATGAGATGGAGACGAGGCGCGAACTGCGGCAGGCGGCAAAGGAATTGATGGCGCACGAGCAACTCGCACCGTCCAAGGCGATCGTCGATCTGCTGGACGAAGAGCCGCTGGAAGTGGAGATTGCGACTACGCTGCTTTACGAGCATTGCCATTTTTCCTACCGGCAGATCCGGCAAGCGGTGCAGGTTGCAGGCGAGAGGCATCGACGCGAGGTCATCGATCTCGGCTTGCGTCATCGCGGCAGGCATGACGAAATGCTGCGCGGCTTCCGCGCCGGGCAGCAGTTCCGCTTCGATATTCTCATGGACACGGGAGGCTTCCGCGACATGCACCGTCATCGCCGCTGCATTCAGCTGATGCAGCAATCGACCACGCAGCACGGTTACGAGATGCTGCTCGATGTGGAAGATGCCGGCATGCGGGGACGTTTCGACGCCGCCATGCGGCGCGCCCAGACGGCCGTGGAAAAGCTCGCTGCGCGGGGCGCTCCTGAAACGCAGGAAAATTCGCAGTACGCAATACCGCTGGCATTCAGGAAGCGTGCGCTGTTCAAGATGGATTTCGCCGAGGCCGTCTACATCGCTGAGCTGCGCACCGCGCCGGCCGGACATGTCTCCTACCGCAATGTGGCCTATGCGATGTATGAGGCCGTGTCGCGCAAGTATCCGGCGCTGGCCAAGTATTTCCGCGTGCATGACGTGACGGCACCAGTGGATTTGCTGCAGCGGTAGAACGCCCATCGGCGGCCGCTTGGTTGTATTTGTAATTGTTCAAAGCTTTATTTATGCGAATGAGATGGACAAACGTGCTTTTTGCGATGGCGTTATTTTCCCTGGTTTTCATCTCCTCCCTGAACGCAGCGAATGCCTACGACCGTCCCGCCACACAGGCTCCATTCTCTGTCGACGATTTCGATTGGCGCGAAATGGTTCCTTCTCTTTTCGCGGCCGCCACGCTGCCTGGGCAAGAAGGGCTCAAGACGCTGCTGGAGAACTCTAAGATCCTTCGATCATATGTCACAAAAGAAGTTCAGACGGAGTGCAAGCCTGGAAACCCCCGCTGCGATTCGAGCCGCGACGGCTTCACCGTGAACGGGGAAGTGATCAAGAGGATCGATGGAATCGTGCACGAAGAGATGCTCCATCGAAACAAAACCTCGTACGTGGACTATACGATGGATAAATCCTTCCCTTTCTCCGAAATTGCGGCGATAAGAAGCGACAAACGGGAGGATGCATATTTTCTTTTGCAGCTCCCCGATCACTCTTACACCGCCGCACAGGTGGAGGCCAAATACGGCACGCCCTACGACACCGACATTGTGCAGTGGTATAGCGTTTACAAGTACCGGCTCGACAGCGCCCAATACACCAGCAAAGCCGTCTTCGAGATCGATCCCACCGATGGTGCGGTGCTCAAGATCGCGATTAGTTTGAAGACCCGGAAACACCGTTAGCTCGGTTGGCACTGGGCATCGCCAATTTGGGAAAGTTTTTCGCGAGGAATCCAAGTATTCGCTTTTGTTTCGCTTATCTATCGGTATATAATCCGGCCAGATTCAATTCAGCAAGCAATTTCAGCACTCGAAGGAGGCTCTCTCCCATGGCGGATGAACGCGGCAAGGCGATCGATCTGGCGGTTTCACAAATTGAAAAGCAGTTTGGCAAAGGCTCGATCATGCGCCTGGGATCGAAAGAGGCGATCGTGCCGATTTCGATCATTTCGACGGGATCGATTTCCTTCGACGCGGCGTTAGGTGTCGGAGGGTTTCCGCGCGGCCGCGTAGTGGAGGTGTTCGGTCCTGAATCTTCTGGCAAGACCACAATTACGCTGCAGGTGATTGCCGAAGCGCAGAAGACCGGCGGCATGGCCGCATTTGTCGATGCCGAGCACGCACTCGACCCGGCCTATGCGAAGAAACTAGGGGTGGATGTCGACAATCTGCTGGTCTCGCAGCCGGACTACGGCGAACAGGCGCTCGAAATTACCGAAGCGCTGGTGCGCTCAAACGCGATTGACGTGTTAGTGGTCGATTCGGTGGCTGCATTGGTGCCGAAGGCCGAGCTCGACGGCGAAATGGGAGACAGCCACATGGGCCTGCAGGCGCGGCTGATGTCGCAGGCGCTGCGCAAATTGACGGGAACAGTCTCCAAGTCACGCACTTGCCTGATCTTCATCAACCAGATCCGCGAAAAGATTGGCGTAATGTTCGGCAATCCGGAGACCACAACCGGCGGGCGTGCGCTGAAATTTTATTCCTCGGTGCGCGTGGATATTCGCCGCATCGCAGCCGTGAAAGAAGGCGATGTGGTGATCGGCTCGCGAACCAAAGTGAAAGTTGTTAAGAATAAAGTGGCCGCGCCGTTCCGCGAAGCCGAGTTCGACATTCTTTATGGCGAAGGCATCTCTCGCGAGGGCGACCTGCTCGATCTTGCCGTCAACAACAACGTGATTGAGAAGTCGGGATCGTGGTTCAGTTACAAAGGCGAGCGCATCGGCCAAGGGCGCGAGAATGCCCGCCAGTTCCTCAAAGACAACAAAGACACTATGGCCAAACTAGACGCGGAGGTGCGTAAAGCGCTTGGGCTGGGTACGGGGCCAGCACAACCGGCAGCCTCAACCCAGACGCCTCCGGTTCAGGGTGCACGCGTTACGACGATGCCGGCGGCAACAGACTCCGTTAAGGCGCCGATTGTGGCGGCGCGCCGTTAAAGAGTTCTTCCGGGGGCTGCATTCTCGCTGCGCCCCCTATCCAACTTCAAAATTGCCATCCCCGCGCTCCCCGCATAGAATGTCGATTATCGGATTCGTGCCTGTGAGGACGATTGCACAAGGGCCTGGCAATATATCCCGGTTCGTTTGATCCACCAACGAACGGCCATCTCGACCTCATCGGCCGTGGGGCCAAGATTTTTGAAGAGCTTGTGGTGGCGATCCTGCGCAATCCGGAAAAGAGCCCGATGTTCAGCCTGGCGGAGCGCCTGGAAATGCTCCGCGAATTAACGGCGCAGTCTGACAATGTTCGCATCGACACGTTTGACGGCCTGATGGTCGAGTACGCCAAGTCGCAGAACGCGACCTGCATTTTACGCGGCATCCGGGCGATCAGCGATTATGAATACGAATTGCAGATGGCGCTCATGAACCGTAAGCTTGAGCCCACGCTGGAGACCGTTTTTATGATGCCCGCCGATAAATACTCGTACGTCAGCTCGCGGCTGGTGCGGGAGGTGGCGCAGGCGGGCGGGCCGGTTAAAGGATTGGTGCCGGAAATCGTGGAAGAGAAGCTTCGCGAAAAACTCGATCCTGCTTACAAGCTGCGGGATGCCCGCATGAGAGAAGTTCTGGAATCGACTAGCGGAAGCGAACTGGATCGAAGAGAGAGAAGGAGAAAACGAAAGGCATGACCACGGCCACGAGTGAAGCGCTTCATCTCAGCGATCGAATCAATCGGATTCAACCTTCTGCCACGATGGCGGTGGTGGCTGAGGCCGACAAGCTACGGGCTCAAGGCATCGACGTGGTCGATTTCGGAGCGGGGGAGCCGCACTTTGCTACTCCGCAACACATCAAAGACGCTGCGATCGCAGCCATTCAGGGAAATTTCACCAAGTACACCGCGGTACCGGGCACACCGGAATTGCGCGACGCTATCGTACATCGTCATGCTGTGGATTTTGACTCCGATTACCGGCGTGAAGAAGCCATCGCTTCCACGGGAGGCAAGAATGCGTTATTCAACGCCATTCAGGTGCTGGTTGATCACGGCGACGAGGTAATTCTGCCCGTTCCCTACTGGGTGTCTTTCAAAGATATTGTGCGTTATGCGGGCGGCGAATGCGCTCTGTTGGAAACCGACGAAGCTCGAGGTTTTCGGGTCACCGCCGAAATGGTGGCGAGATTAATCACACCCCAAACCAAAGCGATTATTCTGAATTCGCCCTCGAATCCCTCCGGCGCGGTGATGAGCCCAAAGGATCTGACGGAGATCGTGCGGTTCGCCCACGAGCGCGGAATCTGGGTATTGTCGGACGAATGCTACGTGTATCTGAATTACACCGCCAAGAATTTCTCGGTGGGTTCACTGCGCGAATTCCGGGAGCGTATCGTTGTTCTCGGATCGCTTTCGAAGACTTATGCCATGACCGGCTGGAGGCTCGGCTACGCGCTTGGCCCTACTGCTGTGATCAGTGCGATGTCTAAGTTGCAAAGCCAATCGACTTCGAATCCAACCTCGATTGTGCAGAAGGCGGCTGTCGCGGCGCTACGCGGACCACAGGATTGCGTAGCGGAAATGCGGCGCGAATACATCGAATTGCGCGATCATGTTGTAAAAGGCCTGCGCTCGATTCCCGGTATTACCTGCACGCTGCCCGAAGGTGCTTTTTATGCTTACCCGAACATCTCGGCATTTCTGGGTCGCGGTGGTATGAAGTCGGCATCCGATGTCGCGGGAAGATTGCTTCGCGAGGTCCATGTGGCAACGGTGCCAGGAGAAGGATTTGGCACTGGCAACCACGTCAGGGTTTCGTACGCTACTTCGAAGGCGGAACTGGATCGCGGACTGGAGCGAATGCGAAAGTTTTTCTCCGCGCTCTAAGCGCGGAAACAATTTAGTTCGGCTAAGGCCGTCCCTTCGCGAGCGGCCTTTTTTATCTGGGCGCTTCTATGGGCGAGCTATATCCATTGCTGATGGTTCCCGGCTTCGACCCACGCCCATGGGGTACGTACGACTTGTCGCCGATTTACCCGAATCAAAAGTTCTCGGAGAAAATTGGCGAGGCCTGGCTTACCGGTGACGATTGCAAGGTGGCGAACGGCCCGCTCGCCGGAGAGACATTGGCGCAGGTCAGTAAGAAGTATCAGCGCGCCCTTGTCGGAGAAGCGGCGCGCGATGCCAGTCGTTTTCCACTTCTTCTGAAATTTCTTTTCCCGCACGAGAAGCTTTCGGTGCAGGTTCATCCCGACGACGCGCAGGCGTTGAAAGTGGGCGAACCATGGGGGAAAACCGAGTGCTGGTATGTGGCACATGCAAAGCCCGGAGCGCAAATCGCTTTGGGACTGAAGCCGGGAGCGAGCGTCGCACAATTCGAACAGTCGATCCACGAGAATCGTGCCGAAGAATTGCTGAACTGGTTTAATGTTTATAGCGGTGACATGATCTATGTTTCTGGCGGAACCGTGCATACGCTCGGGCCCGGTTCAGTGATTGTAGAGACCCAGCAGCAATCAGATACAACTTATCGTCTTTATGACTACGGCCGGCCGCGTGAACTGCATCTGCAGCATGGCTTGGCCGCGGTAAAGGAAAAAGTTGCGTCGGGAAAAGTTATGCGTCCGGCTCCCGTACAAATCAAGGGGAGCGGTAACCGGCAGGCTTCGTTGGTCGCGGCTCCTTATTTCGTTGTCGACATCTTCGAACTGAAAGACAGTTTGGAGCTGGGTAAGTGCGACGATTCGGGCCGGAACTCTGCGCAGATTCTCGTAGCCATCGAAGGATGCGGAATAGTGCAGAGCACCGCCGGTGAACCGGTTACTTTCGCCAAAGGGGATGCTGTGGTTATCCCGGCCTCGATTGCGAATGTCACGGTCACGCCGCAGTGGAGACTGGAATTTCTTCGCGCGCGAGTGCCCGGAACCAGGCTCCCCGAGCCGGAAACGCGAATTTAAAGAATGGAGACGCGAAAGAAAGCTTGCTCAAGAATGCAAACTTCTATCCTGTAATTCTAGCCGGAGGCCGAGGTACGCGCTTCTGGCCTCTGAGCCGCAGGAAACGTGCCAAGCAATTGTTAGCGCTTGATGGCAACCGAACCATGCTTCAGCAAACTGTTGCGCGGTTGCTGCCGCTGGCTCCGGCGAAGCGATTTTGGATCATCGCCAATGAAGATCTTCGTCCCGCGATTCTGAAACAGCTTCCGAAGCTCTCGAAAGAGCAAGTTCTCGCCGAGCCTCTCGGACGCAACACCGCCCCAGCCATCGGACTCGCGGCATTTTTACTTCTGCGCGAGAATCCGGATGCGGTAATCGGAATGTTTCCCTCCGATCACGTGATTGCCAACCGGGATGCCTATCGCGCAACCATCGAACGCAGCATTAAGATCGCAGGCGCAGGCGAGAATATCGTTGTGCTTGGAATTCGACCAACTCGTCCGGAAATCGGCTACGGCTACATTGAAGCTGGCTCTGCCTCGCGAGGCAAGGGTCTGCGCGTACGACGATTCACCGAGAAGCCGGACGCAGAAACTGCAGCGGCCTTTTTGACTGCGGGAAATTATTTCTGGAACAGTGGCATGTTCCTGTGGAGCGCCCGGACCTTGAAGAATGCGCTGCAAGAATATCTTCCCAAGACAGCGGCTATTCTTGAAAAGATTGCTTCCGCGTTCGGCACCAAGAAGTTCGCCGCAACTTTTCGCAACCTGTATCCCAAGTGTGAGAACGTCAGCATCGACTACGCCGTCTTGGAACCGCGTTCGGCCAAGGGCGAGCAGGCGGGAAACATCTTTTGCTTGCCCGCTGACTTCGGCTGGAACGACCTGGGTTCGTGGACAGCGCTGCATGAGCATCATGCGGCAAAGAGCCGTCCGCTAGAAGATAATCTCATTCACAGCGACGCGATGTTCACTTTGAATTCAAAGGGAAATTACGTGTATGCGCCCGGTAAGTTTGTCGCCAGCATCGGAGTGACTGACTTGGTGGTGGTGGAAACGCATGATGCTCTGCTGATCACAACCCGGCAGCATGCTCAGGAGGTTGGTAAAGTGGTGAAGTACCTGGATGAGAAGAAAATGCATAAGCTTGTGTGAGCCACTGCCGGCGCGAACGCAACAAAAAATAGGGATCGCACGATGAAATTCAGCAAAGGCATTCTGGCTGTTCTGGCGGCTCTTGTGCTTCTTGGCGCGGGCGCCGCAGTTGACAAGGAACGGCTCGCTGATGCGCTCGCCGCGGTTGACGCCAACCTAAAAACTCCCGCTGGGAAGAAGTACGATGAGCAATTTGGCGGGGAACTATTCAACAAGTATCAAGCGGGCATAAAGCAGTGCAAAGGGTCGGCATCGAAAGTCGATCCCTTCGATATCCTTTTGAAGCTCAGCGGCGGCGGCAAGGTCGAGGAGGTGTTGGTATATCCCGAAACCCAGTTTGCCATGTGCAGCCGGGATTTGCTTCTGACGGCAAGTTTCAATCCTCCTCCTCACGGCGAATATTGGGTGAATATTCACGTGCAGTTCAAGCGCTGATACGCCCGTTCAATGCATTGCGGCAGAAATTATTCGATACACGACATGGCTCAGGAAATCAAATTCGGAACCGACGGATGGCGCGGCATTATCGCCGACGATTTTACTTTCGACAATGTGCGCCGAGTTGCTGGAGCCATCGCCTCCTATGTTTTGAAACATGAGGACGCGCGCCGAGGGCTTATCGTTGGCTACGATACCCGGTTTGCCTCGCAACGTGCGGCGCAAGTTGCCGCGGAAGTTATTGCCAACGCAGGAATTCCAGTGAAGCTAGCTAACGACTACACCCCGACGCCGGCGGTTTCTTTCGCGGTGAAAAGCGATGGTGCGGCTGGCGGGGTGATGATCACCTCCAGCCACAACCCGTGGAATTGGAATGGAGTGAAGTTCAAGGCAAAGTTTGGTGGGTCGGCGACGCCTGCCATCATGAAAGAGGTAGAGAATGAACTGCGTGCAGGTGCGATGCCGCACGGCACCAAAGCGCTCATCGAGGAACGCGATCTGAAAAGCCGCTACATCGAAGCGGTATGCCACTTTGCCGATATGGATTTGATCGGGAAGGCGAAATTCAAGGTGGCTATCGACTCAATGTACGGTTCGGGGCGGGGGATCTTGGCTGGAATCTTTCGCGATTTCGGCGTTGAGCATGTCGCGATTCGGCAAGACGTGAATCCGTTATTTCCCGATATCAATCCCGAGCCGATCGAGCCGCACGTTTTGCTGCTGCAGCAAACAGTTGTTCGCGAGAAGTGCGACGCTGGGCTTGCAACGGACGGTGATGCCGATCGAATCGGCGCAGTTGCGGAAGACGGCAGTTTCGTCGATTCTCACAAAATATTCAGTGTTCTGCTGCGATGGCTGCTCGAGCGAAAGAAGTGGCCGGGAGACGTGGTCCGCGCGTTCAATACAACTCGCATGCTCGATCGCATTGCCGCCAGACATGGCCGCAGACTTCACGAAACCCAGATTGGTTTCAAGTACACCGCGGATCTGATGATGGAGTACGAGATCCTGATCGGCGGCGAGGAATCCGGGGGAATCGGCTACTCCCGTTTTCTTCCCGAGCGCGACGGAATTTTGAATTGCTTGCTGCTCGCCAATGTCATGGCAGAAGAAGGCAAACCCCTCGGGCAGTTAGTGGCAGATATTCAACGCGAATTTGGGCCGCATTACTATGGGAGACGCGATTTACACATCCCGGAGAACGTCAAACAGAACGCAATTCAACGTGCCCGGTCGGAAAGCACACAGAGCCTTGGCAAATATCGTGTCATGAAGAAAGAGAATCTGGATGGCGTCAAGTTCTTTCTCGATGCACCGGCCAACCGGAATGGGGCGGAAGCGTGGATCCTTTTCCGCGCATCGGGAACCGAGCCCCTGCTGCGGGCTTACGCCGAAGCCGCATCGCCGGAGTTGGTCAGCGAGATTCTGGCCGACGCTCAGAACTTTGTCATGAATGCCGGGTAACCGTGCCGCAATCCTCGAGCCAGTACAAATCGTCTTCAGACAATGCGATACTGCTAACAAGCATGAATTTTGCTGCCACAACGGCACCGGCGTCCTCTATCGACGATTCACCAGAGGCGCGCCGCTACAATCGGATTCACCGCTGGCTTAGCGTCGCCGACTTCGGAATCGGTTTCGCATTCCTGATCGTACTGTTGCTCACCGGCTGGACCGGCTGGCTGCGCGATCTCGCGTTGCGGAGGGCCTTCCAGAATTACCCCGTCGCCGTTTTCATTTATCTATTTCTGTTGCTTCTGATCGGCAAGACTTTGAGTTTCGGCCTCGATTATTACAATTTCCGGTTGGAACAACGATTCCAGCTTGCCACGCAGAAATTTCGTTCCTGGCTCTGGGATGAAGCCAAAGGATTTCTTGTCGGGTTGGTGCTTGCGGGCATCGTCGTGGAGTTACTTTATTTTATGATCCGCCAATGGCCGCAACACTGGTGGATTCTCGCGTGGGCGCTCTTCATGGGCCTCTTCATCGTTATGGCGCAGCTTGCGCCGGTGGTGCTCTTTCCCATCTTCTATAAGTTCGAACCACTTGAAGATGAGGACCTGCGCCGCCGTCTGGTTCTGTTGAGCGAGCACGCGGGCACACGGATTCGCGGAGTTTATCGCTGGAAACTTTCAGAAAAAACAAAGAAAGCGAATGCGGCCCTTACCGGCCTCGGCAATACTCGGCGAATCATTCTGGCGGATACGCTGCTCGATAATTACGCTCCTGACGAGATCGAAGCCGTGCTGGCCCATGAACTCGGCCACCATGTCCACAAGCACATTTTCAAAAGCATTCTGGTGCAGGCCGGCATTACCTTGCTCGGCTTCTGGGCGGCGAATTGGGTACTGCACCTTGCGGTCGATCGTCACATGTTCGAGGAGCTTTCCGACTTCGCCAACCTGCCGTTGCTGGCTCTGACTGCAAGCGTGATTTCGCTGGCCCTCATGCCCGCGCTAAACGCCTACTCGCGCTATAACGAGCGTCAGGCAGATCGCTATGCTTTCGAGTCCATTGCAACCGTGGAACCTTTTATTTCTTCCATGAACAAGCTCGCAAGCCAGAACCTGGCGGAACGAACTCCTTCGAAATGGATCGAAGCTCTCTTCCATTCGCATCCCGCAATTTCAAGAAGGGTAGCTGCTGCCGAGGCTTGGCGCACGCAAAATGCAGATTTGCAGATATAGTGCAGAGAACACTTGGAGTTTGGCGGCAATCCACAAAGAGCAGTTCAGCGCTTCCGCAGGATTTCAGATACGCGCAACAGATCTTCCTCTGTATCAACCCCGATAGAGTCGAAAGGAGTTTCGGCTACGCCGATTGGGATTCCGTTTTCGAGGAACCGCAGTTGCTCCAGCCGCTCAGTCTTTTCCAGCAATGACTCCGGCCACCTTACGAATAGATCAAGCGCCGGCTTGCGATAGGCATATAGGCCAAGGTGCTTGTAATAAAGCGGATTCGTTCCGTCGCGATCGCACGGAATTGTGGCTCGCGAGAAATAGAGCGCTTTGCCATCGGTTGCGGTAACAACCTTGACCGCATTCGGATTTTCAACCTCGGCAGGAGCGCATGGCGTTTTGACGGTCCCTACCTGGATGTTCGGTTCGCTCATGACCTGAAGCAGCGTCTCGATCTGCTCGGCGCGTACCATAGGCTCATCGCCCTGCACGTTGACATAAACGTCGGCGGAAACCGAGCCTGCGATTTCATGAACACGCTCGGTGCCGCTCCGGTGAGCGGGCGAGGTCATTTGCGCTTTCCAGTTATTGCTTCGGCAGGTTTCGAGAATCTCAGCGGAGTCGGTGGCGATAATCACATCCGCGAGCATCGGCGAGCGCCGCACGGCTTCATATACCCAACCGATCAATGGCTTGCCCGCAATTTCCCGCAGCATTTTGCGCGACAAGCGTGTCGAAGCAAGCCGGGCGGGAATGACGGCAATCGTCCGCATGCAAGGGCTACTCTCTAGTTTTAGGGTGCAACTCGCAACTCTGGAATGGCACCGTCACCAGCAAGACGTTCAAGCGGCGGTTTTTACGGAACTGGGTTCCGGTACTCCCTTTTCCAATCTTCTGCGAATACGCCGCACCTCGACAAAAATGAGCGCAGTCAGCGTGCAAGTCAAACTGCTTAACATCAGCCAAAGTGGATCCATTGATTGCGGGCTCCCCTTCCCGCGAGCGGTTATGTTGTTTCCCCGAAAGACGAAAGTATACAGATTTTCGATTGTCGAAGCGGAATTTCTGTGGAGGGGAGTGTCGTAGACGTTTCTGGTTCTTTTTGTGCTACTCGAGAGTGTCCCGAGTCTCGCGGTTTGACACTTTTTTGCAACGGCTCATAGAATGAAAACTGGGGGAATAAGCGTCGCGAAGGAATGCGTAAGACCGTCGGATCTTTGTGGATTCCTGGATTGACCCGCGACTGTTTTTGTCCTTGATTCTCGATTATCGGCGGCGTAGCTCAGGTGGCTAGAGCGACGGTCTCATAATCCGTAGGTCCGTGGTTCGAGTCCACGCGCCGCCACCAGCTTCGTTCTGCTCTGCCAGATCCTCACTCCCGCATGAATGCACTGCTAGACCGAAATTCGCTTTATTGCGGATTAACGGGAGGCGGCGTTTGTCCGTTATCAGCCGGCGCTCCCGGAGTGAGCTGGCTACCGATTACGTCGCCTGAAACAACCATCTCCACCCGGCGATTCAATTTGCGCCCTGCTGCCGTGGTGTTGTCCGCGACCGGATCAGCTTTTCCCATGCCGACCGCGGCTACGCTATTCATGGAGACGCCCGAACCCACCAGGTAATCGCGCACGGCTTCGGCGCGCTTTTCGGAGAGCTGCTGGTTGTATTCGTCACTGCCGATTGAGTCCGTATAGCCTTCCACCTGTAGTTTCAGATCAGGATAGGCGAGTACGATTCCGGAAATTCTGGCCAGCCGCTCGCGCGCCTCGGGCTTCAACGTGTATTTGTTGAAATCGAACAGGACATCTGGCATGCTCACGATCAATCCCCGCGCCGTGTCTCGCGTCTGCAAGACTTGATTTAGCTGTGCCAGCAGGCGGGCGCGCATCTGTTCTTTTTGCTGGATCGCTTCTTGCCGCTGGCGGTCCGCCTGCTCCGCCGCCTGGCGGGCGGCTTCTGCCTGTGCTTGCGCCTGCTGCTGCTGAGCTAGAGCGGCTGCCTGCTGTTGCTCGGCCTGGGCTCTGGCTGCCTCTGCGTCGGCGCGCCGCCGTGCATCTTCATCCGATTGCGCCTGCGCCTGGGCGGCTGCCGCTTGGGCCGCTTGGGCATTGGCCTCGGCTTGTGCCTGGGCTTCCTGAGAAGCGCGCTTTTCGGCGTCGAGCTTTTCCTGTTCCTTCCGCCGCAACGTCAGCACGCGGGCATCTTCCGCCATCTGAGTCGCCCCGCGAGCCGCGGTGCCGATGGGTGTCCGGCCCTGCTTGCGCTGGTAATAATCCTCGGCACGCTGCAGCATGTCTTCGGCCTTGGTGAGACTATCCGGCGCATACTGCTTCGCTCCGGCTGCTTTCGCGATGGCAACAGCATTCCGGGCTTCGAGCAAGTCGAGGGGAATTTTCTGATTTTCATGGCTCGAGGGAAGCTGGTCCGCGGGAACATCAATGGTGTATTGATTGCCCTCAAGCACATCGAACTTTGCGTCGATCGGCTCTTCGAAACCTTTCACTCCCTGTGGAATTACGTTCTCGGCAACAACTTTGTTGCTCGGATAGATGACGGAATAGTAGGGCTCGGCAGTCACGATCATGCCGAAGGCTTGCAGGTCCGTGGTGACGTCGATCTTATCCTTACCGTTGTCTCCGGGGGTGATTTCGCCGAGGTTCACGGCGCGGCCCTCGGGAGTGATCGCCCACAACACATAAGTGAGATACTGCCCTCCCAGAGAGACAGCCTGCGGCATGTGATTCAGTTCCGCGCTAATGGCGAGACGCCCACCCTTGCTTTCTACTTTGGCATGTCCGGCGACCGCAGGCATAAGATCCGTGCCTTTGATCTCAACCGTCGTCGAGCCGCCGCGGTTGCGGTAATTCACCGCGCGGGCAGTGCGGGCATAAACGTTTACGCGGAAGACCGGCATCTGATCGTTCTGTCCGGTGTTTTGGTTCATCTGCTGCGGCGCAGCGTCCTGACCTGTGGGTGGCGCCTGTTGCGGTTGCGGGGAGGTGGGATACATTGTCGTGCCGGAATTATCTTGCGCGAACACCGTACCTGACAGAGCTACTGCGAGAAGCGCAATCCAAGAAAAGCTCTTCATAAATCCTCCCCTCCGAAGTTCGCGACCTACGAATCAAATCAAAAACAGTTTGCGATGGCCCAGCAATCTCGGCGGATCAACGCAATACTCGGCGCGACTCAATTCAACTGGCACGAGGCAACGGCTTATCGGTCTTCTGCCAGTCCGCCGAAGCTTCCCCGGCAGAGGCTACGTCTTGTGCGCCAGTTCGATCGAGGATGTGCTTGGCTTTTGTCGTCCAGTTGCTATCGTCGCAATGCACTGAGAGCAAAATGCCGCCATCTTTAATTCGTCCCTCGTAGCGTTTCGCCTCATATTCCGGAATACCCATCCCGACCAAGGCTCCAGCAATTCCACCGACCGCTCCTCCCACTCCGACTCCCGCTAATGCGGCAACGATCGGCCCCGCGGCAATAAGGGGGCCCACGCCCGGAATCGCCAAAGCGCCAATGCCGGCTAACCAGCCCAGTACGCCGCCGATTACCACACCGGTTGTCGTACCGGCCGCCGTGCCCTCCGGAGCTTTAGTATTTTTCTCCACTGCGAAATCTTTGGTGCCCTTATTCTCAGGAAAGAGAACGGAAACATCGGTGTTGCGGAACCCTTCGGCCCGCAGAGCGTCAACGGCGTACTCAACATCGGATTGCGTTTGATAAATCCCGAAAACTGCCGTATTTTTTCCCGCCATGAACTCCTCGTCTAAATCCGTGATTTGGTTAGCGTTGGATGAGGGCGGATGGGGGTAGGTTGCCGTCCGGCTTTCGTTGTAGTGATTTATTAAGATGGATCGTGTGGCGGGAGTGAAACGAACTTCAAAACATGTGTGAAATCGAACGGTGCTGAATCATTCATAGCGCAGCGCTTCGATGGGATCAAGACGGGACGCGCGGATGGCGGGAACCATTCCACTGATCAGCCCGACGACACTGAGAATGAGGGTCGCCACGATGAGAGTGCTGGGCGCGATGATCAGCCGAATGTCTGCCGCTTCGGCATTCTTGGCGATTGCGCTGTACAGGGTAAGTCTTCCAACCGAAAGCGAGACGACGAATGCCAGAACAATGCCCAAGATTCCCCCCATGAACGTGATGGTGAGGGCTTCGGCGAGAAATTGAAGGAGAATGTCTGCGCGGCGCGCGCCCAGGGCTTTTTCCACGCCGATCTCCCGAGTGCGCTGGGTTACGGAGACAAGCATGATATTCATCAGGCCGACACCGCCAATACCGAGGGTCAGCGTGCCAATGAAACCAAGGAGGATTTTCAGGCCGATGGTGATTACTTCGAACTGGTGGACCTGTTCCATGAGGTTGAAAATGCGGACAGCGCGCCGATCCGATACAAGAAATTTGTGCTCAGAGGCCAGAATGGCGCGGGCACCTTGCTCAAGTCTGGCGTACTCGGGAGTTTCGTAGTTGAACCAGATCGAGTCGAGATAGTGAGTGTCTTTAATGTCGCTCATCGTAGTGAAAGGGACGTAGACGGCACGGTTGATATCGTCATCGCCTTCCTGCATTTTGGCCCTGAGAACTCCGATGACTTCGAAACTGAGCCCCTCGATGCGAATGCGTTCGCCCAATGCATTTCGTCCGGAAAAGAGTTTGTCTTTCGACTCGGAGCCGATCACCGCCACGCGGGCGCGCTGCGTTTCATCCTGCATGTTATAGAACCGTCCGCTGCTGAGAGCGAGAGCGCGCACCGATTCGACATTGGGATAATCTCCGGTAACATCGAAGGTAAATGTTCGAGTGTCGAATTGAACGCTGGACTGTTTGTCGACTTCGGGGGTGATGTGCGTGATCTGCGGCAGGTTGGTGGTGAGACTATCCACGTCCTCCATGGTGAAGCGAATTTGCTGGCCAGCTTTTTGCCCTCCAGCCTGCATCGATGTGCGGCCGGGAACGACAATCATCAGCTTGGTGCCAAAGTTGGCGAAGATCGCCTGGATCGCTGTGCCGAAACCGTTACCATACGCCAGGAGCATGACGACCGTAGCAATGCCCCACGCCATACCGAGCATGGTAAGAGCCGTGCGGCGCCGGTTGTGGCGCATCGCCCCGTAAGCTTCTTGTAATAGGTCGCCGAACATAGATGGTCGTTTACGAAGCTGATCTCTTACGTATGCCTTATTCCTGACGCAACGCTTCCACCGGTTGCAGTCTGGCCGCTTTTCGCGCCGGATAGAGTCCCGCGATCACTCCGGCCAGCATGAGGCTGCCAATCGCCAAAACGGCGGTGGACGCGACCAGCTTCGGCGGATCAAAACCTCCTTCTGGTTGGGCGGTGCCCAAGGCCGCCATCAAAGCGGCGGCGAAGCCCATGCCGATTAGACCGCTGAACAAAGTCAGCAGGATGCCTTCCAGAAAAAATTGGGCAAGAATGCTTCTGCGGGTCGCACCCAGAGCCATGCGCAATCCAATCTCGCGCGTGCGCTCGCTGACCGTCACCAGCATGATGTTGATCACTCCGATTGCGCCCAGGGCGAGGGTCACCAATCCAACCGCCCCCAGGAACATATTCATTGCATCGAAGATGCTGCCCATGGCCTTCGAATTCTGTATCGTATCCCAGCCTTCGAAGGAATCCTTGTCGTGATAGTCGAAGCCGTGATTGCGGGCAACGATCTTGCGAACTTCATCCTGGGCCAGCAGATGCTCCTCGGTCACGCGTGGCTGGTAATTGATGAACGAGATCGAATTTTCGTGGTTCTCGCCCTTCAGCGGAAACAAACTTGCCATCACGTGAAACGGAATATAGCCGCGCATGTTGGTGGAATTGTCGTCGCCCCGGCCCACGCGCTGTACTGACCCGATCACCTCGAAGCTGATGTCATTCAGAATGATCGTTGAGCCGACTACTGGGCGCCCGGGAAACAGATTCTTGCTCAGCTCGTCTCCGAGAACGATCACGTTGCGTCTTTGGGATTCGTCGAGGTCGTTGAGCCATCGGCCTTGTTTGAGCGGAAGGTAGCGTATGTCGCCGAACTGAGGTTCTACTCCGGCGATCTCTCCATTGGCGCTGGCAAATTCGCTGACCGCGCGTACGTCGGGACGAGTAAGTACCGGCGAGGCAGTACGCACGTGAGGCGCTTCGCGGCGGATATCAAGAAAATCCTGATAGGTCAGCAGATAATTCCGAGCGGAGTTCATGCTGCCCTGGACCACGGGAGCCCGCCCCGGAAAGATGAACATGATGTCTTTGCCGTACTGCGCCAATTCGCGCTTGTTGCCCGAGCGGAATCCTTCGCCCAACCCAACGAGCAACAGCAACGAGCCAACCCCCCATGCAATTCCGAACATGGTGAGAAAGGAACGCAGCTTGTGCGCCCAGAGGGTGCGGAAGATTTGCGCGAAAATGTCCACAACTGTGCGCATATAGGTATTCTACGTGCCAAAGCGCCTTTCGTGAGCATACGTACGACAAGCACATTTTGAAGCGCAACCGGGCTTGTCGGTGACAGTAGCCAGCTCGATTAAGAAAACCTCATTTCGTGCAACCGTTTGGATTCACAAAGGATGCATGAAAACCGCACGAAGGGTCGTGGCGACGCGTTACGGAAGTTTGTCGAATCACGCACAAGCCAATCCCAGTCAATGGGTTACCCATTTATCCTTGATTGGATATACCGGTTCCGGACAAGCCGGTAATCGTGCGGAATTACTCTCAAACGATGCCAACCCAAAAAAACTCGTGGGGTGATTTGCCCTTGGCGGGCAAAGGCTTCGTTGGCATCATCATTGCCGCTGGATTGGTTTCATTGCTGCAGGCGGCAGCCCATCCGAACAGCAAAAACATCGCGGAATTCATTTGCTATTTGGGGGTTTCGATCCTGGCCTCGCGTCTGCGAGTTACCTTGCCCGGCATTACCGGCACGCTGTCTGTAAATTTCCTGTTTATTCTGGTCGCGATCGCGGAACTGAGTTATTCAGAGGCGCTCACGCTGGGCGCGATTTCAATGCTGGCCCAGACGTTGTATCCCCACAGGCCGAGCGCGATCCAATCGACATTTAACGTTTGTGCCGGCTCGGTTTCGACGGCTCTTGCTTACCTCGTCTATCACAATACTTTCGTCAGCCAATTCATCGTCAGCCGTCCTTTAATCCTGTGTATCGCGGCCTCCACTTATTTCTTCGCGAATGCAGGCTGCATCGCCACCGTGATTTCGTTCAGCGAGGGAAGGCCACTTAGCAAAATTCTGGCCGACTGCTATTTGTGGTCGTTTCCCTACTACCTTGTAGGCGCAGGGATCGCGGGGGCGATCGCCTGGTTTAATCAACAGTTCAATTGGGAGACGTCGCTGTTATTTCTCCCAGCCATTTACATCATTTACCGCTCGTACCGCCTGTACCTGGGCAAGTTGGAAGACGAGAAGCGGCATGTGGAGGAGATTGCAAATCTTCACCTGAGAACCATCGAAGCGCTTGCCCTCGCAATCGAGGCCAAAGACCAGACGACGCACGATCACCTCCAGCGGGTTAGAATTTATGCCCTCGAAGTTGCCAAAGAGCTGGGTATGAAGGGCACCGACCTGGAAGCTCTTCACGCCGCGGCCCTGCTCCACGATATCGGCAAGCTTGCGGTTCCTGAGCACATCATCGCAAAGCCGGGGCGGCTGACTCCGGAAGAGTTCGAGAAGATGAAGATCCACACGATCGTGGGAGCTGAGATTCTGGAACGGGTTCGCTTCCCTTACCCGGTGGTTCCGATCGTTCGTGCGCATCACGAAAAATGGGACGGATCGGGATACCCGGCGGGATTGAGAGGAGCGGAGATACCGATCGGCGCTCGGATACTTTCAGCCGTGGATTACCTCGATGCGCTGGCATCCGACCGGCAATACCGCCGGGCGATGGCGCTGGATGAAGTCATGAAGCGGCTGGCGGAGGAATCCGGAAAGTCCTTCGATCCTAAAGTGGTGGAAGTTCTGCAACGCCGCTATCGCGCTTTAGAAAATCTGGCAGTCACGCAGTCTTCGCAAAATAGTGTACTGGGAGCGGCGAGCGCGCGAAAGTTGGCGCCAGGGCCGGCGCCGGCGGCCGGTTACGAACGCGCTCCGGTTTCCGATGCCGCTGGAAGAGAAGCAACTTTCCTGTCGTCGATTGCGGCGGCACGGCAGGAGGCGCAATCGTTGTTTGAGTTGAGCCAGGATCTGGGCGCTTCGCTGAGCCTCGGCGAAACGCTGTCAGTCTTCTCGGTGAAGCTGAAACCGATGGTGCCCTACGACGCCATCGCAATCTATATTCTCCGCGACGATCTCTTAACCCCGGAATACGTGAACGGCGACAACTACCGCCTATTTTCATCTCTGCGAATTCCCCTGGGAGACGGTCTTTCCGGCTGGGTGGCTCAGAACAAGAAGCCGATCGTTAACGGCAATCCCTCAGTTGAGCCGGGATATTTGAACGATCCCGATAAGTTCAGCACGCTGCGTTCAGCCCTGGCTGTCCCGCTTGAGGGGGTAAGTGGTGTAATTGGCGTTCTCGCCCTCTACCGTGCCGAGCGGGATGCGTTTACCTCCGACCATCTGCGTTTACTGCTTGCGGTCAGCGGCAAGATGGCTCTGGCCATCGAAAACGCCCTCAAGTATCAGCAGGCCGAGAACTCAGCGACCACGGATTATCTCACCGGCATGCCCAACGCACGTTCCCTGTTCCTGCAGCTGGACCGCGAATTGGCGCGATGCAAGCGAGACAAGGCGCCACTTACCGTGATGGTCTGTGACATGAACGGCTTCAAGAAGATCAACGACCGTTTCGGCCATCTCGAAGGGAACCGCGTGCTGCGTTTATTCGCGCAGGCCTTGAAAGACAGTTGCCGCGAATACGATTACGTTGCGCGAATGGGCGGGGACGAGTTTGTGGTGATCGCACCGGGACTGGATGCAGAGGCCGCGCGAAAAAAGATTGAGCAGATACGCCCGCTTGCCAAGCAGGCAGGCTTCGAAGTTTGCGGCGAGGAAATCCTCTCGTTGAGCGTGGGGGTCGCTATTTCTCCGGATGATGGGGACGATGCGGAACAACTCCTCACGCAGGCGGACCGCCGGATGTACGTCGAGAAGCAGAAACTGCCTTCTCTCAAAGACCGGCGGCTGCATACCCGAATGAAATGCCGGCTTACGGTTGAATTGCATCCTCAGTCCGGAGGCGGTCCCGTATTCGGGAATCTCATCGACCTCAGCCTGGGCGGATGCTACGTGGAAACCAGCGCGATACTGTCCCCAACTTCGGCTCTCAAACTGGTCTTCTCGATCGACGACGGCGCGTTGAGCGCCGAAGGGAATGTGGCGCGAATCCATCCTGGCTCCGGAATCGCAGTTCAATTCAAGGAAATGAGCCGGGAGTCACGAGAGCAGATGTACAAGATTCTTGAGTTTGTGCAGAGCAAAACTACGCTTTACAACGACCGTTACCTGCAGAATCTTTTCAAGCGCTGAGCGGCTCAGGCGTTTCTGCTCGCAAGATTCGAGAGCCCCGTGTCCGGCGCACAGTCGCTTGAAGCAGGTTTCGCCAGCCCTTACACTTAGAGGAATGCATCTTCACGTTCACGGCGGGAACGGTCCCAAGCGGGTTCTAAAAATCTCGCTGGGCGTTACGCTGGCGTATATCGGGTTGCTGGTCGTAGCAGGGATTCGCGCCCATTCTCTGGCTTTGCTTTCGGAGGCCGGTCACAATCTCTCCGATTTTCTCGCGCTGTTGCTTTCGCTGGTTGCGGTTTATTTGCAGTCGCGCCCCGCCAGTTCGACGAAAACTTATGGATACCACCGCGCGGGGGTGCTGGCCGCTCTGATAAATGCCCTCTCGCTGGTTGCGGTGGCGTTCTTCATTTTTTATGAGTCGTTTCTGCGCCTGCAACACCCTGAACATGTACAAGCTGCAGTGATGATGTGGGTCGCTGGCGCAGGCGTGGTGATGAATGGCGCCATCGCCTTCCTGCTCTACCGTTCCGGAGGCGATGTCAATATTCGCAGCGCGTTGCTGCATGAAGTGGGCGACACGCTTTCAACCGCGGCCGTGATCGGGGGCGGATGGGCCATTCTGGCGACCGGCAAGTACTGGATCGATCCCGCGCTTTCCATCGGAATCGGCATCCTCATTCTTTGGTCGGGCTTCGGGATTGTTCGCGAGACACTCAACATTCTTCTTGAGGGAACGCCGCGCGGGTTGAAAATAGAGCTGGTGGAGACGGCGATCCGCGCCATCGCCGGCGTGAACGACGTCCACGATCTTCACGTCTGGAATATCGGTTCGGAAACGCGGGCGCTTTCTTGTCACATCTCCATTGCAGACATTCCGCCATCGGTGAGCGAACGCATCTTGCGTGACGTCAAAGAATGCTTGCATCACGATTTTCGCATCAGCCACACCACGATCCAGTTCGAACATGCACAGTGCGAAGTCGCGCATGGATGTGTGATCCCGGTTGGCGAGTCACACGAACACCATCATCACAGCCACTAGGCGGTTGAGCGGCCTAAACCGATTGTGCGGAATATATTTCGTCCACTCTCGCAATCGTGTCTGCCTCCTCGGCCGATTTGTCCGGCCTTAAGCGAACGATGCGGGGGAATCGCAAGGCGTAGCCGCTCTCATAGCGCTCTGAGCGCATCATGTTGTTGAATGCAACTTCGAGCACGATTCTTGGCTCAACGGTACGCCGAAAACCCTGATCTTCAATTGTGTGATCGAGAAACCATTGCGTCATCTTCGCAATTTCCGCGTCGGTGAGGCCGGAATATGCCTTGCCGATATTTACCAGCCGGTCTTCATTCCAAACCGCAAACGTGTAATCGCTGAGGACGCCTATGCGCTTGCCATGCCCGTATTCCACTGCGGTCACGACCACATCGAGGGTCGCTAGTTCGCGCTTCATCTTTAGCCACGATTTTCCGCGCTTGCCGGGTAAGTAGGATGAGTTCAGGTCTTTGATCATCAGACCTTCGTTCCCGCGAGCCTTCGCGGCGGTGAACAACTGGTCTAACTCGCCAGAAGTTGCGGTGCGGAACACGGGAGCGCGAATGACCTTGGATTGCGGTCCAGCCTCTTCGTCATCGAACGCAAGCTGCTGTTGTGTGCCAGCTGGATATGAGCTCGGCCTTGCGGGCGAAGTTCCTGTAATACTTTTTGTTCCTAGCAGGTCATCCAGAATCCTGGCTCGCTCTCGCAGGGGACGATCAATCAACATCTCGCTATTCGCGTACAGAACATCGAAGGCAAGAAATGCGACTGGATTTTCTCGCAGCATCTTGTGGCTTACTTTCTTGCGACCCAAGCGTTGCTGCAGCGCGTTGAATGGCCGCGCACGACCCAGATCGGCTGCGTTCGATTCGGCCGCCGCTGAAGGCGGCTCGTCGAAAATCTCTCCGCTTTGCCCGGAATCCGATCGATATTGCCAGGCTACGATTTCGCCATCCAGAATCGCATCTTGCGGTAGCCCGGCCAAGGCCGCGGGCAGTTCGGGGAACGATTCGGTGATTTCGTCGCGCGTGCGCGAGAAAAGTTTCACTTCGCCATTGGAGATGTGTGCCTGTGCCCGAATACCGTCATACTTGTCTTCGACCGCCGCATCGGCGAAATAGCTCAGTCCGTCTTCTGCCGACTCGATCGGGCTGGCCAGCATGAATCCGAGGGGATGAAACATGCGCATCCTGGCTTCCTTCAGCGTCCCTTCAACTGCGAGGCGCAGGGTCTCACCTATGTCGCCCAGCAGCATGTTTGCGCGCTGCACTTCTGGGAGCGATGCCTCATAAGCCTTGGCGATCGCTTCTTCAACCAGACTTTCTTTCAGGCCGATGCGCAGATCGCCCGTCATGATTTTGACGATGTATTTTGCCTCAAGCGGCGACGACCGTCGCAGCAACCCGCGAACCAGAGCAGCTTTAGCGGTTGCTCCACGCGCAGCCGCGACCTGGCGAAATATGCCGCTCACCTCGCCAACGCCCAGCTTGTCTCCACTTCGGTCCGGCAAAACCTCCCGGGCCACAGCGCCCAAGTCGCCATACATTCGGTAGGAAGCCGTAAGAGCCTCCTCGGTCTTCCCGGAAAGTTCCTCTACGAGCTTCCACAACAGTCTTCCGCCGACCTGTAAAGTCGTTTCTTCCCACGCTGGGAACGCCCTCCCGGAGAGAAATACCGCCGATACCGCGGCGTCTTCAGGCGCACAGGACTTCAGATAGTCCGCTACTAATGCGGTCTTTTGCAGTTTCTTAGTGGTCGCCGCGACGGCTTCGCAGGTTTCGGCAAATCTTCGCACGGTGGTCGGAGGCTCTTAAGACGTCTTTAGAGGATAGACGAAACCTGAAGCTAGAGCCGAAAGGTGACCGTGAGAACATGGCCAACCCTGTGATAATCTTGTGTTTGGTGCGTTTTGGAGCCGGGAGCATCTAATTACCGTGCATTTATTGCGAAATCTCGTGCGTTTTCTTGTAGCCGTGCAGTTATTGCCTGCGCTCGAAAGTGGCGAGGAAACTCTGGTCGGCGGGCAGGCTGTACTTGAGGGTGTAATGATGCGCTCGCCGCACGCTTGGGCTATCGCCTGCCGAAAGCCCTCCGGTGAGGTCGTGACCATGGGCGAGCCGCTTGAGCGTCCATCGGAGAAGCACAAGTGGATGGGGTGGCCGATAATTCGCGGAGTCATGACTCTCGGCCATGCAATGACGCTGGGTTACCGGGCGTTGCGGTTCTCGGCGAACGTTGCGATCGAAGACGCGATTGAGAAAGAAGAAGCTACTGTAGCAAAGGTGGAAGCGCCTGCACTCGCGGTCGCAGCAGGCAGTGCGACGGCTTTATCGTCAGCCAACAAGAGAGAAAAAGCGGTCACCATCAGCGGATGGCTGGCGGCAGCGAACGTGATCTTCTCACTGGCTTTTTTCATTTTCATGTACAAATATCTTCCGTTGCTCGCGGCTACGGAATTGAAAAAAGCGAATCCTGCGCTGGGCGGGCAAGTGATATTCAATCTCGTCGATGGCGGGGTGAGGCTGGTTCTATTCCTGCTCTTCATCTGGGGAGTTTCGCTGTTTCCGGATATCCGCCGGGTTTATCAATACCACGGAGCCGAGCACAAAACGGTTTTCGCCTTTGAAGACGGCAAGCCACTGGAGCCGCAGGAAGTACAAAAGTATTCGACTTATCACCCCCGTTGCGGCACCAGTTTTCTGATGACGGTGATGCTGATCTCAATCGGCTTCTACATGCTGATTCCTTACACCACATTCTGGGCGCGCTTCGCCTCACGCATAGCCTTGCTTCCGGTGATTGCCGGCGTTTCTTACGAGATCATCCGCTTTGCCGCAAAACATCGTGGGTCGCTCTTCGCGATGATGACGGCTCCCGGGCTTTGGCTGCAGCGAATTACGACGCAGCCCCCATCCGACGATCAGGCTAAGTGCGCCATTATTGCCCTCGACCAGGCTATGACTTTGGAAAAAGATCATGGCGGCGAGTTGGTGATTGCCTAGGCGGCCCCCGCCGCGAACATTTCTGCCTTCGTGCCTTCGATCATCACGAACAATTCCAAGCATTTCGTTTGCACGCTTTAGCGGCTATGCTTAGAGGTCAAGCCGCATAGGCTCGCTGTCCTAATCAAGAGAAATCATGTTCGAACGCTTAGACCAAATCGAAGCCCGGTACGAAGAGCTTAACAACGCCCTCGCTTCGCCAGACATCGTCAACGATTCGGCGAAATACCAGAGGACTGCCAAAACGCACAGCGAACTTTCGCCGGTGGTCGAAAAGTATCGCGAGTACAAAGATCTGAAGCAGGGTATCGCCGAAAGCAAAGCCATGCTGCTCGAGGAAAAAGATCCCGAGATGCGGGCTTATGCGCAGGAGGAACTCAACAAGCTGGAGCCGAGAGTAACAGCGATCGAAGAGGAACTGAAAGTTCTCTTGCTGCCGAAAGATCCCAATGACGACAAGAACATTATTCTCGAAATTCGCGCCGGTACCGGCGGAGATGAAGCCACCCTGTTCGCCGCCGAGATTTTTCGCATGTATACGCGATACGCCGAAACACAGCGCTGGAAAGTGGAGGTGCTGTCGACTTCGGAGTCTTCGGTCGGCGGCCTGAAGGAAGTGATCGCTATCATCGAAGGCAATCGTGTCTATTCTCAGCTCAAGTACGAAAGCGGTGTACATCGCGTGCAGCGGGTTCCAGCCACCGAGCAGCAGGGACGCGTGCACACCTCGGCCGTAACGGTAGCCGTGCTGCCCGAAGCTGAGGATGTAGATATAAAGATCGAAGCCAAAGACCTGCGCATCGACACATTCTGTTCCTCCGGCCCAGGCGGCCAGTCGGTGAACACAACCTATTCCGCCGTGCGCATTACGCACATCCCCACGAATACTGTCGTCAGCTGCCAGGACGAGAAATCGCAAATCAAGAATCGCGAGAAGGGCATGCGAGTGCTGCGCGCGCGTCTCTACGAAATTGAGATGGAAAAGCAACAGGAAGCGCTGGCCAAAGAGCGCCGGGCCATGGTGAAGTCAGGTGACCGCAGCGAGAAGATTCGCACATATAATTTCCCGCAGAACCGCGTCACCGATCACCGCATCGGGTTCACGCTACACCAGCTCGAAGCTGTAATGGATGGCAAACTGCAACCGCTAATTGAGGCGCTGACGACGCATTATCAAGCGGAGAAGTTGAAGCAGGAAGCTGGCAGCCTAGTGTAAGTGCTATTCTGCCTGAAGTAGTTCGGGCGGCAATAACGTTGGAAATAGCAACCAACACCCTCCGTGGCGCACCGAAGATGTCTATGGCAAAGAACCCGACTCGTTCTCTACTCATGCTCGCGGGTTTCGGTGCGGTCACTGCCGGCGCCGCCTGGTACGGCTCGCACTTCAGCGGGCGAGGCAGTCGCGACTCCTGGTACCGGCGGCTGGACAAGCCCGATTTCACTCCCCCCGATGAGGTCTTTCCCGTCGTCTGGACCGCACTCTATGCCCTGATCGCCTGGTCTGGCTGGCGTGTGTGGAACGCCGCTCCTTCGCGCGATCGCAGCGCGGCCCTGAGGCTCTGGTTGTCGCAGCTTGCGGCCAACGCGAAATGGTCCAGACTTTTTTTTGGCGAGCACCAGCTCGTTGGCTCTCTCGCCGATGCTATAGCGCTGGAGGGAGCGATCTTTTCCTATATCAATCGGGCATCGAAGGTCGATCGCGCTGCCGCAGCAGCTTTCGTCCCATACGCAGCCTGGATCGCATTCGCGACTGTGCTGAATGCAGAAATCGCGCGTCGCAACCTATTTCGTCGCTAGCGCCTCTCGTTGCTCGCTGCGCCCTCATTTCTGCTTCGTCCGCACGCTGGTTGTGATGAAATGTGTCCGTGACTTTGAAACAGGCCCTCGCAACAGGCTTATCGCGCCTTACGACCAGGCAAGTCCCGTCGCCTCGCATGAACGCCGAGTTGCTGCTGATGTTCACTCTGGGCTGCGAGCGGGCTTATCTTTACGCGCATCCTGAGCGCGAACTTAGCGCAGAGGAATGCGACCGCTACGAGACTGCCCTGGGCGCGCGGATGCGTGGAGTTCCGGCGCAATACATCACCGGACATCAGGAATTCTGGGGCATGGATCTCATCGTTTCACCCGCGGTTCTGATCCCGCGGCCTGAGACTGAGCATGTGATTGAAGTGGTGCTCGATACCGCGAAGTTTACGCATGGCCCGGAGCATAAGTTGCGCATCGCCGATGTAGGTACCGGTTCCGGCTGCATCGCATTGGCTCTGGCGAATGAGCTGCCGCAAGCCGAAGTCGTCGCGATCGATATCTCTTCTTCAGCTTTGGAGATCGCCCGCGCAAACGCCGCTCGCCTTCGATTGGAATCGCGAATTCATTTCAAACAAGCAGACCTGCTCGATGGATTGGAATCAGCCTCGCTGGACTTCGTCGTTTCCAACCCGCCGTATGTTGGCGACTCGGAAGAAGATCAGGTCCAGCTTGAGGTCCGCAAATACGAGCCGCGAAACGCTGTGTTTGCGGGCGATCGAGGCACGGAAGTGATCGAGCGTCTCATTCCACAGGCTCATACCGCGCTCAAGCTCGGGGGATGGTTGGTGATGGAAATCAGCGGGACGATTGCACAAGAGGTCTCGCGCCTATTGCGGGACTGGAATGACGTTCAGCTTACGCCCGATCTGCAATCGATTCCGCGAGTCATTCGAGCGCGAAAGTGAAAGGGGTGTGACAGGAGAAGTTAAGTCTGAACCGATGCCGGCTGGATCTCGTCAACATCCACGACATTTGTGGGGTAGGTACCGGTGTAGCAGGCCGAGCAATAAGACGTTTTTTCGCCCTCACCGCATGCTTTTTTAAGGCCCTCGAGCGATAAATAAGCAAGCGAATCAGCGCCGATATAGCGGCGAATCTCGTCGATCGATTTATTGGCCGCGATCAGCTGATCCTTTGACGGCGTATCCACTCCGTAATAACAGGGAGAAATGGTCGGCGGGCAGGAAACACGCATGTGAACAGCTTTCGCTCCTGCGCTGCGAATCATGCGCACAATCTTGCGGCTCGTCGTGCCGCGCACGATGGAGTCGTCAATCAACACCACACTCCTGCCCTCAAGCAGCGAACGCACGGGATTCAGTTTCAGCTTCACGCCAAAATCACGAACGCTCTGGCTGGGCTCGATGAAAGTTCGGCCCACATAATGATTGCGGATGAGCCCGAAGCGGAAGGGAATGCCGCTTTCGGCTGCGTAGCCGACTGCCGCGGTTACGCCCGAGTCGGGGACGGGAACGACAATATCGGCTTCTATTGGCGCTTCGCGCGCCAACTGCCGTCCGAGTTCCTCCCGGCTAGTTTGCACGGCGCGGCCGAACACCGTGCTATCGGGACGCGAAAAATAAACGTGCTCGAAGATGCAGCTCGACTGGGGCGCAGCGGTCGAGTAAAACCGTGAAGTAATTCCTTCCGGCCCGACAACGATCAACTCGCCCGGTTTTACGTCGCGCTCGTAGGTAGCGCCGATCAGATCGAAGGCGCAGGTTTCCGAGGCGAACACAACCGTATCGCGCTTCTGCCCTTCCAGCGCCGGAATACGCCCCATAGCGAGCGGACGGAAACCGCGCGGGTCGCGGGCGGCGATGATACGGTCCGGGCTCATCACCACAAGAGAAAAAGCGCCTTCGACGCGCCGTAAGGCGTCGGCGATGGCTTCTGGCAGGGTCTGCTCGCGCGAGAGCGCAATTAAATGAACAATTACTTCAGTATCGCTGTTGGTTTGAAAAATCGACCCTTGGCGCTCCAGCCGACCCCGTAGATCGGCCGCATTCACGAGGTTGCCGTTATGCGCTACGGCAATCGAGCCCTTGCTCGATTGCACCAGGATCGGCTGCGCATTCATCTGCGCTGAATCACCCGCCGTTGAATAGCGGGTGTGTCCAATGGCGAGAGTGCCGCGAATCTTCGCAAGCACGTCCTCGGTAAAAATGTCAGCGACCAGGCCCATGGCCTTGTGCACGCGCGAAGTAAGGCCGTCAGAAGTGGCAATTCCCGCCGACTCCTGCCCACGGTGCTGCAACGCGTGCAATCCGAGGTAAGCCAGCTTCTCCGCCTCAGGATGCGCGAAGATCGCCACTACGCCGCACTCGTCATGGAACTTATCGCTTCTCATTGAATCGTTCACCCGTGGGCAATGCTTTTCAAAAACGTAAAATACTCAGTCGGCCGCCATCGAAGCGGGGTCAGACCGCAGAGTCGACTCTAAAGCAGATTCATACGCCAGGTTCAAATCGAAAACGCTGGAGGATACGGCTGTACGACCGTCCACAGAAATCTCGAAGTGATCAGAAATCGTAACGCCGATCACATCTGCATTGACGCCAAAGGCATCCGCAACCTGTTTGATTCGGTCGACACTCACCGGGTCGCAAGAGACGAGAACGCGGCTCGCATCCTCTCCAAACAAGACGAATTCAGCGGGCAGCCCGTTGGATTGCAGGTTCGCGCGCGCGCCAATTGCCTTGGGGAGAGCCTTTTCAGCCAGAGCGACCGCTAATCCGCCATCTGAACAGTCATGCACGGAATCTGCCAGGTTTTCCTGAATGATTTGAATGACAGCCTTCTGCAATGCCGCTTCTCTCGGCAAATCGAGTTCAGGTGGATAGCCCCACAAAGCTCCAAGAACTTCTTTCGCGAACTCCGACGACCCGAATTCGCTTTCTACATCGGTGATATCGGCAGCTTCGCCGGCGCGCAAAAGCATGATGATGCGGCCCGCAGCGTCGAAATGCATCTTCGGGGTTTTGCTCACGTCGTCCAGGATTCCAACCACCCCCAGTACCGGAGTTGGATAAATCCCCTCGCCGAGCGTTTCATTGTAGAAGCTGACGTTGCCGCCTGTGATTGGAATTTCCAGCTCTTCGCATGCTTGCGTGATTCCGTCGATGGCCTGGGAAAATTGCCACATAATATGCGGTTTTTCGGGATTCCCAAAGTTGAGGCAATTGGTGGCTCCCGCCGGGGTCGCTCCCGAACACGCCACTTTGCGCGCGGCTTCGGCCACGGCGTGCATCGCGCCGAGCCGGGGATCGAGATAACACCAGCGTCCATTCCCATCGAGCGCCATAGCGAGTCCACGATGCGGCGAACTCGGATTCGCATTCTTAATGCGAATCACACCGGCATCGCCACCCCCCGGAGCCTCGACGGTATTGGTCTGCACCATGTGATCGTATTGCTGCCAGACCCAGCGCTTCCCGCATATATTCGGGCTGGCAAGAAGCTGCCTCAGAGTCTGCGTGAGGTCGAGGGACTGGCCAAGGCTGATGTGTTCGGGCTTTTCACGCGGCACAGGAGGTTCCCAGCGTGACAACGGGCGCTTGTAAACTGGAGCGTCATCGGTAAGGGCCTGATTCGGAATTTCCGCGACCACTTCGCCATGGTGGCGGACCCGCAGCTTGTTGTCAGTCGTGACCTTGCCAACCTCGACGGCGTCCAATCCCCACTTTTCAAAAACCTCGAAAACCTCTTGCTCGCGGCCTTTTTGCGCTACCAGCAACATGCGTTCCTGCGATTCGCTGAGCATGATTTCGTAAGCGCTCATTCCCGTTTCACGCTGGGGCACCCGGTCAAGCTCAATCTCAATGCCAACGCCGCCGCGACCGCCCATCTCGCAGGTCGAACAGGTAAGACCCGCGGCGCCCATATCCTGAATGCCAACGATCGCGCCGGTTCGCATGGCCTCAAGGCACGCCTCAAGCAGAAGCTTTTCCAGAAATGGATCGCCGACTTGCACGTTCGGCCTCTTCGCCTCCGAGGTTTCGCAGAATTCCTCGCTGGCCATCGTGGCGCCGTGAATACCATCCCGCCCGGTTTTCGCACCGACGTAAATCACTGGATTGCCCTCACCGGCGGCGCGAGCGTAGAAAATCTCGTCCCTCCGGACCAACCCCAGCGCGAATGCATTGACCAGCGGGTTCCCCGAGTAGCAGGGCTCGAACTTGGTTTCGCCTCCGAGATTCGGCACGCCGAAACAATTGCCGTAAGACGCCACCCCGCCGACCACCCCTTCGAGAATCGAGTGGTTCTTGTGAATCTCTTTTGCCGACGCCTGCGCGGCATCCCCAGAGCCCGCGGCGCGTGCGGAAATCGGACCGAACCTTAGCGAATCCATCACGGCAACCGGCCTCGCGCCCATGGTGAAGATATCGCGAAGAATTCCTCCAACCCCGGTGGTCGCCCCTTGGAACGGCTCGATGAATGAGGGATGATTGTGCGATTCAATTTTGAAGGCGCAGGCCCATCCATCGCCTATGTCGATGATTCCTGCGTTCTCGCCCGGTCCTTGCAGTACGTGTCTGCTGCGCGTCGGCAGGCGCTTCAAATGCACGCGCGAAGATTTGTAGGAGCAGTGCTCGCTCCACATCACGCTGAAGATGCCGAGTTCGGTGAGGGTAGGTTCGCGCCCACCAAGAAGCTGCCTGATTTTCTCGTATTCTTCGGAGGTAAGACCGTGCTGCTGTACGGTCTCCGGAGAGATAGCGGGAGTCATCGAAATAGTCATGGGGAAGTTCTATTGTCGCACTTCGATGGGCTTGATGGAAGCGCGCTTTGCCCATTGCTGCTCGAAAAGTTTTGCCGTTCTTGACCCTGGAGGGAGTCGCGGCCGGTTCGGCTTCCGGTAAGATTCTAGTCGGATGAAATCGATCATCGTAGGAACGGCGGGCCACATCGATCACGGAAAAACCGCGCTGGTAAAGGCGCTGACCGGGATTGACGCCGACCGGCTCGAAGAAGAGAAACGACGCGGCATTACGATTGACCTGGGCTTCGCGCATATGGATCTGCCGGCCCCAGGCGGGGAAACGCTGCGGCTGGGCTTTGTCGATGTCCCCGGCCATGAACGGTTCGTGCGCAACATGCTGGCAGGTATCGGGGGAATCGATCTGGTATTGCTGGTGATCGCAGCAGATGAAGGGATCAAGCCGCAAACGCGCGAGCACCTTGACATTTTGCAACTTCTCGGAGTGAAGCGCGGGATCACCGTGCTGACCAAGTCGGACGCTATAGATCCGGAAACCCTCGAAGTCGCTCTGCTCGAGACCGAAGAGTTCTTGCGTGGAACATTCCTGGGCAAGCCCAACCCAATCGTGGCCGTTAGCTCGCTAACGGGGGCGGGGTTAGAGGACCTTAAACGGGCGCTGGCGGCGGCTGCCGCCAAAGCCCCAGCCCGCGATTCAGAAGCGATTCCACGCCTGCCGATCGATCGTGCCTTCACTATGAAAGGCTTCGGCACGGTGGTAACAGGAACGTTGGTCGCTGGAACAATTCACCGGGAAGACGAGCTGGAAATTCTTCCGACTAGAAAAAGCGTGCGTGTACGGGGCGTACAAGTTCACGGGAGTTTGGTTGAACAGGCGATTGCGGGACAGCGCACGGCTCTAAATCTGTCAGGGGCAAGCCTCGAAGATTTGTCCAGAGGAATGACGCTCGTGCCCTCCGGAACATTCGAAACTACCAGGCTGGTGGATGTGAAACTGCACCTGCTGTCATCGGCCCCGCGCCGACTGAAAAATCGTGCGCGCGTGCATTTCCACTCGTACACGATGGAAACGGTGGCGGAGATTCTTCTGGATGGTAAGGGAACATCGGATGAAAGCGACAAAAATCTAAACACCGAGCCACCGCAATTTCGCCCGGGCGGAGAGCGGTTTGTTCGGCTCCGGTTGCCGGAGCCTTCATTGCTCCTTCCTGGAGACCGGTTCATCATTCGCCAGTTTTCGCCGGTGGTAACGATCGGAGGTGGGGTGGTGCTGGATGCAGCCCCGATCCCGCGCATGCCAGGGCGCAGCGACTTTTTGAAAATCCTGGATGGAGGGCGCGACCAGGAGATCCTCGTCGCTCGGATCGCACGAAGATTGGCGAACGGCATCACAATACCAGAATTGGTTGCCGAGACTGGATGGACGAGAAAGTCGATCGAAGCACGGATCATCGAAGCACCTCTTAGAGAGCACATCCTCGCTGTTGGCGAGCGGTTGGTCCATCGGCCTGCGATTTACGACCTTCAGCTTTTCATGCTCAGCACGGTTGAGGCTTTTCACAAAAACAACCCGCTTGTCGGTGGAATTGGCAAGGAACAGTTGCGCGAGAAGGTCGCGGCGCGGGCAGACGTTTTCGACGCGGTGATCGCTTCGTTAGATAAAAGGCTGGAGCAGTCCGGGGAACTATTACGCCTCCCCGGCCATGGCGTGGCGATGAAGGATGAAGAGGCGGAGTCGAAGAAGAAAATTGAAGACGCCTTTGCATCGGCGGGATTGCAGGTGCCTGCGCTGAACGAGGTACTTTCGGGCCTCAAGATCGACCGGTCGCGCGCACAGAAGATCGTGACACTTTTGTTACGCGATAAAGTCCTGATAAAGATCTCGGATGAACTCGTCTTTCATCGCGATGCACTCTTTGACTTGAGGCAGAAACTCGCCGCTTACAAAGCGAAATCCGTGAAGATAGATGTTGCGGGCTTCAAAGAATTGACGAACGTGACCCGGAAATACGCGATTCCACTCCTCGAATATTTTGACCGGGAGCGAGTAACCAAGCGAGTGGGAGATGCGAGGCAAATTCTCTAACATATTCGCGGCTGCGGCATTTAGGTCCCAGTTTTCTTTTCCGGGAATTCTGCTCATTTGATTTTCGACAATCTGCGAGCAAGCGCGTTCCAAGAGCACAGCCGCAACTTTCCTGATGTATTCTTTTTGAATGCTTCTGGTTCGGCCCGCTACGATCGACGATGTGCCGCTTCTGCGCAAATTGATTCGAGAACTTGCGGAATTTGAGCGCGAGTTGGATCTTTGCGTGATTGAAGAGGCAGACCTGGCGCGGGACGGGTTTGGCGAGGATCCTAAATTTCGTGCCTTGATTGCCGAATGGACGGGGCAGCCTGCGGGCTATGCTCTTTTCTTCGACAACTATTCGACCTGGGTGGGACCGCACTCTACCTGGAAAATCTTTACGTTCGTCCGCAATTTCGCGGAAAAAGAATTGGGACGGCACTGCTGTCCGCCGTTGCCGATCTAGCCGTGCGGGAAGAGAAAAAGGCAATGCAATGGGAAGTTTTGGATTGGAATCAAGGGGCGATTGCGCTCTACCGGTCGCTGGGCGCGGAGTTCCGCGATCAGTGGAAATCTGTCTTACTGGCAGATGATAATCTGCGCCGGCTTGCGGAGAGAAAATCGTGAGTTCGCAGGTGCGCGTTATCGGAGCAGGCTTGGCGGGGTCGGAAGCGGCATGGCAGTGCGCCGTGCGCGGAGTGGAGGTCGAGTTGTATGAGATGCGGCCCGCGCGTTCAACTCCAGCCCATCAAACCGAAGATTTTGCCGAACTCGTGTGCTCGAACTCGCTGAAATCTGACAGTGAGAATACGGCGCCCTGGTTGCTGAAAGAAGAAATGCGCCGCGTGGGATCGCGGCTCCTGGAAATCGCGCGCGAATGCGCGGTACCGGCAGGACATGCGCTCGCGGTAGACCGCGTTGCCTTTGCGGCGAAAGTAACCGAAGCAATTTCGTCCCATCCACGAATCACTGTACGTCGTGAAGAGGTGACGCGAGTCGAGGAAAATGGCAACCCGATAACTGTGATCGCGACGGGGCCGCTGACTTCAGAAGGGTTGGCAAACGAGATCGCTCGCCTTAGCGGTAACGGTGCATCCCATGATTTGCGAACGGAATCTGGCGGTGCCAAAGCCGCATGCGAAGCAGCAGCGCATGAAAGTTCAGACAGCCCTCATCTATATTTCTACGATTCGATCAGTCCTATTGTAGAAGCAGACTCTATCGATTCGTCTCGCGTGTACATGGCCGCGCGATATGACAAAGGCACTGCCGATTACATTAACTGCCCGATGTCGCGCGAAGAATACGATCGTTTCTACGAAGCGCTGATTGCGGCACAGTCGGTGGAGGAGCGCGATTGGGAAAATTTGAATTATTTCGAAAGCTGCCTTCCCATTGAGGAAATCGCGCGCCGCGGTCGCGATACGCTGCGCTTTGGGCCGATGAAGCCGGTGGGCCTGAAGGATCCGCGCACCGGGAAAATGCCTTATGCGGTAGTGCAGTTGCGGCAGGAAAATCTCCGCGCAGATTCTTACAATCTGGTGGGATTTCAGAATCACCTGAAATTTGGCGAGCAGGCGCGCGTGCTGCGGCTGATTCCGGGCCTTGAGAATGCGCGCTTCCTGCGCTACGGGCAGATCCACCGCAACACATACATCAACGGTCCCGTTCTTTTAGGCGAGACGCTGCAAATGAAAGTACATCCTCGGGTGCTGTTTGCGGGACAGATCTGCGGAGTCGAGGGCTACGTCGAGTCGATTGCGACCGGATTAACCGCTGGGATACATGCCGCTGCACTCGCCTGCGGGGAGGTGCCCATCCCGCCTCCGCGAATCTCGGCATTCGGATCGCTCTGTCATTATGTCACGCACGCCGATCCCAGAAACTTTCAGCCGGCAAATATCACCTTCGATCTATTGCCGACTCTGGAAAACAAGGTGCGCGATCGCAAGGAGCGCCACCGATTGCAGTGTCAGCTCGCTCTAAAAGAGTTTGATAGGTGGATGGAGCAGTTGGCGCCGGTTCTGAAAGCATAAAGACACCACAAATCCCCGACTCGTTCATGGCCACAAATCTCGAAGTTCGTCGGGCTGCCGGGGAAGATGCGGAGGCCATCGGCGCCATACTTTACAGGTCGTTTGTCGAGTTCCGGTCTTTGTACACCGAAGGCGGCTTCGCCGCAACGGTGCTTGACGGCGAGCGCGTGCTGAATCGCATGGATGAGGGACCGATCTGGATCGCCGAACGCGAGGGCGTTATTCTGGGCACGGTCGCAGCGGTTGTGAAGGGCTCGTCCGTTTATATTCGCGGCATGGCGGTCTTACCGTCGGCTCGCGGATCGGGCGCCGGCGCCGCGCTCCTCCAGCAGGCGGAAGAATGGGCTGTCGGCGCGGGATTCCGCCATGTGTTTCTGAGTACAACTCCATTTCTGACTGCGGCCATCCGTCTCTATGAAAAATCTGGTTTTCGCCGAAAGGATAACGACCCTCAAGATCTTTTCGGCACGCCTTTGTTCGTGATGGAAAAGACCATCCCCGACTGACTCCTCTTATTTTCAGGATCCTTTGCGAAAGGCACCTTGATCGCTACCGCATTCGTGCAACAAACAGCCCGCCGAATACGTATCTCATAACGGTGATCAAGCTCGGCGTCCGGGAGATTACTTTCCTTGCCGGCTCGCGTCCAAGTAAGAGTGCCATGACCCTGACCGATCTTTTTCGCGACGTGATTCGGACTCTGTGGGCGCACAAGCTCAGGGCCTTCCTCACTATGTTTGGGATCGCATGGGGCATTGTCTCGATCGTCCTGATGGTCGCTGCCGGGGAAGGTCTGCGAAAAGGGCAGGAAGAGCAGGCCAAAAACCTCGGCAAAGATGTCATGATTGTCTTTCACGGCCGCACCAGCCTGCAGGCTGGAGGAACGCACGCCGGCCGCATGGTGCATTGGGAAGATGAGGACCTGCCCGTGGTGCAGGCAGAAACCCCCGACTGCCAATATGTGATCCCTGAACTCGAGCAAGACACCGTTCGCGCGCACAGCAACTTCAATAATGCGGCGTTCACCGTGACCGGTTCGCATCCGGCATTTGCCTATATTCGCACCCTCAACGTTGGCGAGGGTCGCTTCTACGACTGGGATGACATGCGCGAGGCGAGGCGCGTTGCATTTCTCGGATCGGACGCTTCCAGGCAATTATTTCCCGGACGTAATCCGGTGGGCGAGAACGTCTACTTGAACGATTTTCCTTACGTCGTGATCGGCGTCATGCAGAAGAAGAAGCAGGACTCCAGCTACGACGGGTGGGATGTAAATAAAATCTTTGTTCCATTTTCCGCGATGCGCCGCGATTTCCCGGACAAACCGCCTGGAACTTCCACAACCTTCGATCAGATGTTAGTGACGCCTAGATCTGTCGAACAGCACGAGGCCTGTAGACACGAAGTCCGCGTCGCGTTGGCGCGCATGCACCGCTACGATCCGAACGACAAAGAGGCCTGCCCTATCTGGGACACCGTGCAGGAAGCGCAGGCGTTCAAAACGATGACCGATGGGATGAAATATTTTCTCGGCGCGGTGGGAATCGTCACTCTGATGCTCGGCGGAATCGGAGTCATGAACGTCATGCTCGTCGCAGTTCGCGAGCGCACTCGAGAGATAGGAGTACGCAAGGCCATTGGCGCACCGGCAGGAACCATCTTGCGCCAGTTTTTTGCGGAAGCATTGATTATCGCTTTGCTCAGCGGCGGCATCGGCTTGGGTGTTGCGTTTGGCTTCTGCGCTCTCGTTAACTTGCTGCCTATGCCGGATTTCTTCGCCGGTCTAATTCCGGATTGGACGTCGGCATTGGTCGCGACAGGCTTATTGGGAACGGTTGCCGTGGCAGCAGCGCTGTATCCCGCACGGAGAGCGGCATCCATCGATCCCATTGAAGCCCTGCGTTACGAGGCTGGCGGGTAGGTCCACCGAAAAACAATGCTTGTCGAAATCATTATTGAAGCCTGGATCGCGCTAAAGCGGAATGTTACCCGCAGCTTCCTCACCATGCTTGGCATTGTTTGGGGAATTGCCACGGTCACATTATTGATTGCTTATGGCAACAGCTTCCGCGGAGTTCTCGTCCACGGGTTCAACGCTTTCGGCAAGAGTGTGGTGATTTGCTGGCCACAACAAACCAGCGAGCAGCCGGGTGGACAGCGCGCAGGGAAAAAAGTTGTGATCGAACAGGCTGACGTTGACATGGTCAAAGCAACTGCACCCCTGGTGAAAATTGTCTGCCGTGAAACGGTAACGCGGCCGCAGATCGCTTATGGCGACCGTTCAGTCGGCACAGATCCGGTGCGCGGAGTTTGTCCTGAATATGGCGAGATGCGAAACGAGGTTCCGGCGCAAGGACGATGGCTCGATCCCGAGGACGAGCTCGAACGCCGGCGCGTCATTTTTCTGGGGGGTCGGCTCAAAGAAAAGCTCTTCAGCGGCAGGCCGGCCGTCGGCGAAACGATTACCGTTGCCGGAGTTCGATTCACGGTAATCGGAGTGATGGCCCGCAAAATCCAGCTCAGCAATTATTTTTCAAGTGACGACGAGTCCGCCTGGATCCCTTATTCAACCGCAGGCGATCTGTGGAATACTCGCTACGCACGAGTGATGCTGTTCGAGCCAATCGCCCCGCAGTTCGAGAAAAAGGCAATGGCCCAGGTGCTGGCCGCTGTGGCAAGCCGGCAGGGTTTTTCACCAACCGACCCCAAAGCATTTCAGATGTTCGGTCGCGACGAATTCCGTCCCGTGATCGATGCGCTCACCATTGGGTTGCAGGTGCTGCTCGCTTTTATCGGAACTCTAACGTTAGGGATCGGCGGCGTGGGCGTGATGAACATCATGCTGGTCACGGTTGATGAACGCATCCGGGAGATTGGCCTGCGGCGCGCACTCGGCGCAAAAAAGTGGCATATCAAATTGCAATTCCTGGCCGAAACTTTATTGATCATGCTTGTGGGTGGCGTAATTGGAGTCGGATTGTCTTATCTCATCGCCTGGGCGGTCGGAACTCTTCCGATGATGGGGCCGCTCTTTGAAGACGATTCCGGGCAGGGCGATATTCACCTGCGTATTTCGATGATGACCGTTCTTCTCTCGACCTTAGTGCTGTTAGTAGTTGGTGCAATCAGCGGGCTCGTCCCCGCGATGCGAGCGTCAAAGCTCGATCCGGTAGAAGCGTTGAGGTACGAATAATCGCCGATCGATTATGTTCTTAGAGCGGCTTACCGCGGAAGACCCAGATCAGTTCGATGATTAGAATCACCACCACCATGAGTTCGAGCACGAAGGCGCGGCTCTGATTGAATTCGTCCACCATGAAGCGGTAAAGCTCTTCAGCCGTCTGCAGCTTCTGCTGCACAAGGTCTTTGTAGTCCGGCACTCCAACTTTGGAAGCAGCCAGCTTGTAGAGGCGTGCGGAGAACATATCGCTGAGGAACTTGATTGCATTGTCGGCGCGTTCCGTCAGCTCGCTGACGTCGAGCAGGACAGTGTGCAGCTTCGATGCGGCACGGGCCGTTCGCCAGCGCGACCACAGGCCGTGGCCTCCACGATCGAGAAAGGCATAGACGCCTTCCAGTTGAGTGGTAAGAAGTTCGTCGTAGTGGCGAAATTCGAGCAACTGCGAGTTGGCGTATTGCAAAAGCTGAATGGCGGTCTCAGCGCCCGAAGGGCTGTCGTAGATGAACGCGGCGTTCCACCCTATGACGGCGAGATCGTTCGGGTAATAGGAAATGCGGGACTGCAGGACCTCCTGCCGCTCGCCATCAGAGAGAGTCTGAGTTTCGCCGCGAACAATCTGGGTGATGCGATCTCCCTGCGCCGACAGAAGCTCGGTGGCGTTAGGTGAACCGGCGATCTCACGCAGGTGGAAGATAAAGTAATCTTCCTTGATCCATTCGCCGTTGTACGGCTTTATGACGGAGGCCGCGGCATGCTCCAGTTTTTTCTTCACGACGCGGGCGGCCAGGCTCTCGAAATTTGTGTCCCAAACCCACCGGCTGGAAAGTTGCACGAGCTTCTCCCAGTCGCCGGAAAACGGAAGCTCGAAGACCACGCTAACAACGCCATAGTCGAAGTAGCGGATTTCACCCTGCAAGCGCTCGCCACTCTCAAGCACAATGGGATCCAAAGCCTCTTCCACGGGAGGCCGCTGGTAACGAACGTAGCCGGGGGCGGAATGTTTGAAGCTGGCATCGGCCGTGCGGGCGCCGAGAATCTCGCGAAGCTGATCCAGGCGTATCTCTTCACAGACATCGAACTGGATGAGGACCAGCACCGATCCGCAGAGCGGCGCATGCGGGGGCTTGACCGCAACAAGAGCGGGCAGAGCCTCGGCGGGAACTTTGCCGACAGTTGGCGCGCTGATTGTCGCTTCACGATCCATGACACGGTTACCGCGGCACAAAAACCCAGGCTTTCAGACCGGGACTTCGGGTTCCCGGACGGCGAGAGTCCTATTGTCCCAAAAGCTGGGCATTCTGGCGAGGGCTGAAAGGCTCCTCGACGGTAACAGATCAATTAAGTCCTTTACAATCAATGTTTTCGTGAAACTGCCCAAACCAGTGCAGCGCCAGCCGACACGGCCACTGCTCCGATTCCGGCGAGTTTCATTGATCTGGAAATCTCAGCCTCGCGCTGCAGGGCTCGCCGCGATTCTGGGTAGGGCGGCGAATCCGGGCCCGCGCCGTGTAGCGCCATTTGCAACACCTCGGCCAGGTGAAGAGCCTGACGGCTAGTGCACTGACTGATTTGTTCACGGCAGCTGAAGCCATCCGCAATAATCAGCCAGTCGGGCGGGGCTCGGCGAACCGCGGGCAGGAGTTCAAGCTCGCCGATGGCCAGGGAGATGTCATATTTGTCAGCTTCGAAGCCAAACGATCCTGCCATGCCGCAGCAGCCGAGTGCTGGGCTTTGAAAATCGACGCCGATGCGGCGCAGAACCGATTCCTCGGCGGTCATCTTCATAAGAGATTTCTGGTGGCAATGCCCATGAAGAATCGCTCTTCGGTTTATGCGCAGAGGTGGCAACCGGCTGGCGTGGCTTTCGAGGAACTCACTCAGCAAGAAGGTTTGCCGCGATAACGCTTGGGCGCGACCGTCATTTGGGAAGAGGTTGATGAGTTCATCCCGAAAAACTGCCACGCAACTGGGCTCCAGTCCGACAATTGGAATTCCAGCTTTGATTTTCGGCCACAGTTCGTCGAGAATCCGCAGCAACAGCGCTTTCGCGCGGTCGAGCATGCCGTGATCGTATAGGGGGCGCCCACAACACAGATTCGCGCTTGGCACGATTACTCGAAAGCCGGCAGTCTCAAGCACGTCAACGGCAGCTTTTGCGGTGTCGGGAAGGAAATAGTTGTTGAAAGTATCCGGCCAGAGAACCACTGGCGGAGCATCAATGTCGGGCCTTCGCCCATTCATTTGCCGGCTTCGGCGGTAGAACCAGCTTTTGAAACTCGTTGGGGCAATTGTCGGGATCGATCGGTGTTGAGCAATTCCGGCAGCCAGTTTGGCAATATCGCGAACAACTGGAAGCTGAGTCGCGAGGTTTGCTAGCCCGGGCACACGCGAAGCAACTCGCGCCCAAAGATCGATATTGCCAAAAGCGTAGGCGCTGCGCGGGCGCAGGCGCCCTTCGTAGTAATGCGAGAGGAATTCAGATTTGTACGTGGCCAGGTCGACGCCAACCGGACAATCGCTTTTGCATCCTTTGCAGGCGAGGCACAGATCGAGAGACTCTTTTACTTCCTCACTGCGCCAGCCATCGCAAATGACGCTATCCTTCCGACTTTCGCCTTGAGTCATCTCCCAAAGCAAGTGAGCGCGGCCGCGTGTGGAGTGTTCTTCCTCTCTCGTAGCACGATAGCTGGGGCACATTACGCCACCTTGCTCGCGACGGCACTTGCCGACGCCCACACAGCGTAGCGTAGCTTCGGCGAGACTTCCGTGATCGGCGGCGAATTGGAAGTGGGTTTTCGGTTCCCACGAAGCGTAGCTCGCGCCGAGGCGCAGATTATCGTCGAGCTTGTTGGGCGGCTTTCCAGGGAAACCGATCAGCTTGCCCGGATTCATTTTCCACGCAGGATCCCAAGCCGATTTAAATTCCCGGAACGCCTGCATGAGTTCCGGCCCAAACATTTTCGGAAGCAATTCGCCACGCGCTTGACCATCGCCGTGCTCTCCGGAAATCGAGCCGCCGTAACCAACCACAAGATCGGCAGCTGCCTCCATGAATCGGCGGAATTTTGCAATGCCTTCCTTCGACTGCAGATCGAAATTAATGCGCGTGTGAACGCAGCCGTGGCCAAAATGCCCATAGAGCGAGCCTTGGTAGCCGTAGTCGGCAAACATTTTGCGCAGGTCGCGAAGATAGCCGCCAAGTTTTTCTGGAGCGACCGCAGCATCTTCCCAGCCCTCCCAGCTGTGTGGCTCTCCGGCAACATGCGAAGTGGCGCCCAGAGCGGATTCCCGTACCTCCCACACGCGTTTTTGTTTCGCCTTTTCGGTAAAAAGGCTCATTGCGGGAAGGTGCGCCGACCGACTGAGCGACTGCATTAAGGCGCGCGCCTGTAATTCGGCTGCCGACCGGGTGTCGGCTCCGAACTCTACCATCAGCCACCCACCTCCTTCCGGCAATAGCGCGAGGCCTTCAGAGTTGATCCTCTTGCGTCGCGTGTAGCTCACAAGAAGATCGTCGAAGCCTTCGAGGCCGATTGGCTTGTGCTCCATGATTTCGGGGACATGGTCGGCGCACCGATAAATATCAGGGTAGGCAATGACGAGCAACACACGCTCGGGCGGACTTTCGACAAGGCGGCATGTGGCTTCGAGAATGGTTACGCAAGTGCCTTCGGAACCGACGAGCGCACGAGCGGCATGAAAGTCATTTTCGGGCAGAAGATAATTCAGATTATAGCCAGAGACACGGCGCGGAATCTTTGGAAAACGCTGCCGAACCAGGTCGCCATATTTATCGGCAATGACTTTAAGCTCGGCATAGATTTCCCCGCGCGGGCCTCCGGCGCCGCAGATCTGTTCCAGTTCGGCGGGGGATGTCGCGCCGACTTTCATCCGATCTCCGCCATAGGTGAGGATTTCAAGCTCCTCGATGTTGTCATCGGTTTTGCCCGCCATGACGGAATGCACGCCGCACGAGTTGTTGCCAATCATGCCGCCCAGTGTGCAACGGTCATGCGTGGCAGGGTCTGGACCAAAAGTCAGATGGTGTTTTTCGGCGGCAGCTCGAAGAGTATCGAGCACCACTCCGGGTTGAACCCGGGCGATGCGCCGAGCGGGATCGATCTCCAAAATCCCAGCCATGTACTTCGAGAAATCGAGAATGACCGCTACATTGCAGCACTGTCCTGCGAGAGACGTTCCTCCGCCGCGGCAGAGCAGCGGCGCCCCAAATTCCCGGCATAGAGCGACCGTTGCGAGAACGTCATCGACGTTGCGAGGCAGCACTACTCCGATGGGAACCTGGCGGTAATTGGAGGCGTCGGTCGCGTAAAGTGCGCGGCTCCCGTGATCGAAGCGGACTTCGCCCGCAATCTCACTGCGAAGAGCCTCAGCTAAACCTTCGGCATCGCCGGAATGAGATTTGGCGGAGTGTGACTTGGAAGATTGAGGATGAATTGTGGTGAACGGCAGCGGGTCGGGCGAAGACATGGCGGACCCAGCTTACACCTGCGTACAAGGGAGATAAGATTTGTCGCCTAGCTCCAGGGACGAGTGGCGTAGTCGGCCATCGTAAGCCCCAACAGCAACAGGAGGAAGAACAAGGCTGAGATCACGACCATCTTGGTCAGTTTTTCGCTGGCGTGCCAGACGTGCATGAAGAACAGCACCACCAAAGTAGCTTTCAGTGTTGCAATGCCCAGTGCAACCGCCGCATTAAATTGCCCCAGATCGATCGTGGAGGCTTCGTACGTGACAAAAGTAAAAATCAGCAGCGTGGCCCACACACCGAAATACAACTTCAAAGGCGACGATTTTGAGTGGTCAGTCATATGATCCTCATGGGTGCCGGTCGATCAGGTAAAGCAATGGAAAAAGGTAGATCCACACAATGTCAACGAAGTGCCAGTAGAGACCACCGACCTCAACCGGAGTGTTGTACTCGGGAGTGAATCGTCCCTTCCACGCCATCGCCAGTAGCCAGGCAAAGATTCCGAGGCCGATGATCATATGCAAGGCGTGCAGTCCCGTCATGATGAAGTAGAGGGAGAAAAAGATCTGCGCATGCCGCGGGTTGGCGTACGCTCCGGGGTGCCCGGGGATCGGCACATGGTCGAAACTGAATGTAGCGCCCGGAACGTGATGCTCCTCGAACTTGTCGGCGTACTCCTTCGCCTTAATGCCGAGAAACACCATACCCAGAATCATGGTAATGGCGAGCATCGCGACCAGTAAGGCCTTGCGCGCGGTCTGCGCGGCCCACACGGCGAGCACGACGGTCAAACTGCTGCAGATCAGGACGGCAGTATTAGTGCCGCCCAACTTGGCATCAATCGATTTGCTGGCGGCAGCGAAATCTCCGAAGTACCAGTGCCGGTAAATCAGGTAGGCGCAGAACATGCCGCCAAAGAACATCACCTCTGTGGCCAGAAAAACCCACATGCCCAGGCTTGCGGCGTCGCGCTGCTGCTCCGGTTCGGCAAAGTGATGCAACAGCTCCGGGTGGTGCTCTTCTTCCTGATGAAGGCCCATGATTGTGCTGCTATCGGCCAACTGGAACCTCCTGCGCCTTCGGCGGCGTGTCCAGCTCTTCGTAGTTATAGGCTTCCCAGGTCACGACCGGCTCCTGGTCGAAGTTAAACGTGGGCGGAGGAGACGCTGTCTTCCATTCGAGCCCGGCTGCGTTCCACGGATTATCCGATGCCGGCTTCCCATATCGCATCGACCACAGGAAATAGATCATAGGCAACAAATATCCGACGCCAAGCACAGTCGAGCCCGCTGTCGAGAGCACGTTCAGCACCTGAAATTCCGGCATATGGCTGTAGTCGTAGTAGCGCCGGGGCATGCCCATGTATCCAAGAACGAACTGCGGGAAGAACGTTAGATTGAAGCCGATGAATACGATCAGCGCAGCCAGCCGCGCCCAGCCTTCGGGATAGAGCCTGCCCGAAATCTTCGGCCACCAGAAATGCATCCCGCCGAGATACCCCATCACCGCGCCTCCGACCATGATGTAGTGAAAGTGGGCGACGACGAAATATGTATCGGTAACGTGAACGTCGATGCCAAGAGCCGCGAGGAAAAGCCCGGTTAGGCCGCCGATGGTGAAGAGGCCGAGAAATCCGAAGGCGTAAAGCATCGGGGCATCGTAGTGGATAGAACCCTTGTAGAGAGTCGCGGTCCAGTTGAAGACTTTGATCGCCGACGGCAGCGCCACGGCGTAGCTGAGGAACGAAAACACCAGCGCCGAGTAAACCGAAATTCCCGCCACGAACATGTGATGAGCCCAAACCAAAAAGCCAAACACCGCGATGGCAATCGACGAAAACGCGACAAACTGGTAGCCAAAAATGCGCTTGCGCGAGAAGCAGGCAATGATCTCGGTGATCACTCCCATCGACGGCAAAATCATGATGTACACAGCGGGATGCGAATAGAACCAGAACAGATGCTGAAACAGCACCGGATCGCCGCCGAGTTTCGGGTCGAAGATGCCAAGGTGCAGCGCGCGTTCCGCGGCGACCAGCACGATCGTAATCGCGATGACGGGCGTTCCCAAAAGCTGAATGATGCTGGTTGCGTAGTGCGCCCATATGAACAGCGGCAGCCGTGACCAGGTCATGCCCGGCGCGCGCATGCGGTGAATGGTGACGACAAAGTTCAGGCCGGTGAGGATCGAAGAGAATCCGGCAATGAAGATCGCGATCCCGGCTTCCACGATTTTCGTGTTGGAGAAGTTCGTGCTGAAAGGCGCGTAGAAAGTCCAGCCGGTGTCCACGCCGCCGGTCAGGATGCAATGCAGCATCAGCGCCCCGCCGATGATGTACAGATACCAGCTCAACAGGTTTATTCGCGGAAACGCCAAATCCTTTGCGCCGATCATCATCGGCACCAGAAAGTTTCCCAGGGTCGCAGGAATGGACGGAATCAGGAAGAAAAACACCATGACCATGCCGTGCATGGTGAAGAGCTTGTTGTAGGTGTCGGCCTGCACAAGATCGCCGGCGGGAGTGAGCAACTCGAGCCGAATCAGCAGCGCGAAAAATCCACCGATGAAGAAGAAGAACGTTATGGAGACGAGATAGAGCAGGGCAATGCGCTTATGGTCGGTCGTGAGCAGCCACGACCATATGCCGTATTCCTTATTCAGATAATTTTCGCGTTCAGCGGTTTGAGGGATCGCGATCTCCATACTTATTGCACCTGACTTCCATTGTGTTGAGTCTTGCCGGGAACCTGAGGAACTGCGCTGGCTGTGGTTTTTGCGCCATCAGCCGGCCGATTGTCTGATATCGCCTTGATGTACGCTACGAGGGCGTTGACCTGCTCTTCGCTAACTAATCCCTGGAACGTCGGCATGATCGGCTGGAAGCCCTTCACTCGCTTCGATCCGGGATCGAGAATGCATTCGCGCACGTAGTTCTCGTCAGCGGTGACGGTTCGTCCATCTTCCAGTTGCACCGGTTTCCCGTAAACTCCCTGCAGATTGGGGCCGCGGCCCTGGGTGTCGGCACGGTGGCAGCTTCCGCAGCCCAATTCGGCAAAAAGCTTTTCTCCACTGGCCGAAAGAGGACGAGTCGGTCCGCCATTCACCCAGGCTTCGTAGTCGGCCGGCTGCATGACCACGATTGAGCCAACCATGCCAGAGTGTTGCGTTCCGCAATACTCGGCACAGAAGAGGTGATAGACACCGGGTTTGGTTGCGCGGAACCATTCCACCGTATATCGCCCCGGCAATACGTCCTGCTTGATGCGGAATGCTGGAATAAAGAAGCTATGGATCACGTCCTGCGAGGTCATAATCAGCTTTACGTCGCGCCCCACTGGGACGTGAAGCTCATTGATCTCGCGCTGGCCCTCGGCGTGCTCCACCTTCCACATCCACTGCTTGGCAACAACATACACTTCGGTAGCGTCGGCAGGAGGAGTGCGCTCTTTGAAATAAACGGCGGCACCCCACAGAAAGATTGCCATGAAAACGAAAAAAGGAATAACGGTCCACGTAAGTTCGAGCGCATCGGAGCCTTCGATCTGTTCGGCGCGAACACCGGGCTGGGAGCGGTAGCGGGCAGCAAAATAGATGACGCATGCGCAAACCAGCAGCGCCATCATTCCCGTGACCACGAGCAGGAAAATATAAAGCGCGTCGACGTGGTGAGCTAACGTAGACGCCTGCTCCGGCCAAAGTGGAAAGTTATTAAGCATACTGTTTCTTTGCCGCAGCCTTCTTCGTGGCTGCGCGGTCAAGCCGCCATAAAATCAAGATCAGGCCACCGATAAGCACGATCGTTGCGGCAGCAGCGAGCCGCAAAATGTTGCCGATAATCGCGCCATATTTTCCAGTCTCGGGATCGTAGTGATAGCAATAAAGCAATACCGCATCGACGGCGTTGCCAATCTTGCTTTGAGAAGCCTCAACCAGACCCATGCGCAGGTCTTTCGGCGGAAAATCCACGCCGTAGAAATACCGCGAAATGCGGCCCTGCGGCGTAAGCACCATGATGGCGGTGGCATGAGCGTATTGGTTGGTTTTGGGATCGTATCGATATTGAAATCCCACGGCCTTCGTCAGTGCGTTGATCGAGTCCTGTTGCCCGGTCAGGAAATGCCAGCCTTGTGCGGCACTGGCGCGGCCGTAGCGATCGACGAAGTCTTTCTTCTTCGCCGCAGCCATCTGCGGCGTTTCCCGAGGATCGAAGCTGACCGTGATCACGTCAAATTCATTACCCACATCGAACTTGATCAAGCGCATCGCGCTAGCAAGCCCCGCCAAAGCCTCGCCGCAGAGCATGGTGCAGTTGTAGTACACGAGATTAAGAATGAGAGGTTTTTTGCCAAAATAGTCTCCGAGCTTTACCGGTTCGCCGCTGTCATCCACGAAAGTAAGACCAGGCGGTACCTGGGCATCGAGATGCTGCTCGATTCCTACATTTTCCAACCGCGGAGGCCGCGTGTTCGCAGGCGGAGACATAAGGCCGCTATTGATCTGCGCAGAGGCGGGAAGCGTCAAGGCCATCGCCAGCAACACGCTCGCTGCAGCAGAAATCGATTTCTTATTTTTATCGCTCACCGGCTGCTCCAGCAGCGCCCCGCGCTTTCTTCGCCGCTTTGTTGTTTTCACGTTTCGCCGCGGAACTTTCGCCGGTTGCTTCCTGCGGCAGAACCGGCAATCCGCGTTGCACCAGTAAATCCATCGCGCGATCAATCGGAATTCGCACCGCGCCGGCATTCTGGTCGACCCAGCCGTAGCTGTAAAGTTTCTTTTCTTCTTCCATCAGAACCCCGTTCAGTTGGTTGCGCTCATCTTCTTCCAGTCTCGGGTTCGGAAATGCGGTTTCGGGATATCCTCGCGTCACATGCCGCGTGTCCTCAGGAATCTGCTTCACCAGGGGATTAACAGGTTCCTGGGTTGTCCTTTCTCGATGGTCGAGATATGCGTAAAGCCCCTTCAACCCAAACATGCAGATCACCGTAACTATTAGCAGGCTGAGCAGAAAATAGACGATGCTCGAGGGCTGCAGATCCTGGTGCTCGAAGCCGCCGTGGCCATTCGTGTTCTCGGGTTTGACTTTATCGTTACTCATCTTTCGTTACTGTCGCTTCGAGTTTCCTGGTCTAATGTTCGGGCTGCAAAACCTCATGCGCATCCTGGTCATATGCGGGCAAAAGCGGCAGTGCCGCCAGGTTACGGAAAAAATACCAAAGCCAGATTCCGCCGATGGCGATTGGCACAACGATATCCGCCAGTGTCAGCACGAAAGTCTTCGAAAAATTCGGTTCAATAATCCAGAACAGGTCCACGAAGCGCATCACGATCAGCCAGGTCGCCAGCCAAACCAATTTCCGAATATTGCGTTTGAACGGCCGCGAAAGCAGGATGGCAAACGGAAGCGCGAAGTGAAACAGCACCAGAAATAGTCCCACCCAACCCCATCCGCCATTCAACCGCCGCAGATAAAACGTGATCTCATTTGGCAGATTGCCCGCCCAGATGATGAGCCACTGCGAATACGAAAAATATGCCCAGACCATCAGGAATGCCAGCATCCACTTGCCGTGATCGTGGACGAATTCGGGCTTGAGCAATTCCGACATGGGCTTGTAGTTGTAGAGGATGCGCTCGATCACCACCGCAAAGCACATCGCCGAGAGGATTTCCCCGATGAGAATGATTAGTCCGAAGATCGTCGAAATCCAGGATGGATCGAGCGACATCACCCAATCGATGACAGCAAACGAGATGGTGAATGCGTAGAGAATCAGGCCGGGGCCGGCGACCGCTTTAAAACGCTGCGTATTGTCGGGCGTGTCTGGACGGTCGGTCTGCTTCGAAAACTTCGAGAGCAGGAACGACAGAACATTCCAGATGGCCAGATAAACGACGGCACGAATGATGAATCCGTTGACCGTGAGATAGCTGTGCGTGATCTGTTCGAGATGCTCGCGCAGGTGCTTATCTTCGACGTTCCCGAGCGGCTGCGCCCAGATATAAATGTGATGAACTCCAAGGATGACCGGTATGAACAGCACCGCCAGCAGCGGCAGTGTGCGCATTGCAGCGCCGAGAATGCGGCGAATCACCGTGCCCCATCCCCCGCCGGTCAGATGACGGATCATCACAATAGCCATGGAGCCGAGCGCCACCCCCAGCCAGCACATGAATCCGAGAAGGTAGCTGCGATAAAACTCATCCGGGCGAACAAATGCCAAAGCAACCGCGGCAATGGCAAAGATCACGCCGATAACCAGCGATCGCTGCGACATTTTCTTTATGATCGGCGGCGCCATCAAATCGAGATGAGGAGCGGTTCCGGTGCTCATTTGCTCTCCTCTGAACTCGAATTTGATTTGGGCTGAACCGCCGGCAGCGTTGCGCCGCTTCCGAAGGGCGTGCTGAATTTGGGCGCCTCGGAAGGGATTGCTTGCCCAGGAGGAACGTCGGCCTTGGTCGCGTTCTGGCTGAGTTGCAAAGCGCGAACGTAGGCAACAATCTTCCACCGGTCTTCAGCTCCAATCAGCGAGCGGTAATCGGGCATGATGCCAAAACCGTTGGTAATCACGTCGAACAAATAACCCAGTGGCGCTTTCTGCAGCCGCGGAATGTGGTAGGAGGGTGGCTGGCGCGAGAATCCGCGCGACGGAATGAATCCCTTGCCATCGCCCACCAGAGAATGGCAGGGCGCGCAATAAATATCGTAACGCTCGCGGCCCCGATCGAGAACTTCCCTGGTCAGAGGAAACGGCATGTAATCCCCGGTAGTGTTGCCCAGCTTCCCCGTATACAAATAAGAGTCTTCATGCGCCTGTCCGCGCGCAATCGTGCCTTCCACCAGCGGACGCTCCGAACGCTGGTCAGGGAAAAAATCGCTGCGCGAGTATGGGTTTTGCTTGGGCTGCACGTGCATATCGAGCCGGCAGGCGCCAAGCAGCGCCGTGGAACCGACGGCGATAACCCATAGAATTTGGCGAAGATGCGGCATCTAGCTCGGCACCTCGGCAATCGAGCGCGGTTGCAGGCCCTCGAGAAAGCCGCGCGTAGCCCTTGGATCGTATTTCTCATCGGAAGAAAACACGATCAGAAAAAAACGGTCCTTCGACGCCATCGCGAAGCGCGGCACGTTGAATACCGGATGGTAAGGCATGGGCAGCCCGTTGAGCGCCAGCATGCCGAACAGGGCCGAGATTCCGCCGAAGAGAATCGTCATTTCAAAAGTGATGACGATAAAAGACGGCCACGAGTGGTAGGGCCGGCCGCCGACATTGATCGGGTATGCGATGGTCGCAACCCACCATTGCAGTAAATAACCCGACAAGCCGCCGAGAATCCCGCAGATCAAAACGACCAGAGGAACCTCATCGTGGTGAAACCCGATCTCCTCCGCCAGGCCTTCGATGGGGAACGGGCTGTAGGCGTCGATCTTGCGGTATCCCGCCTCGTATGTACGGTGTGCCGCATCGAGCAACGCGGTTGGCGTCTCAAACTCCGCCATAATGCCGTAAATCGGATCGCGTTTCATCTACTCCCCCGCCTCCGTAGCTTTGCCCTGCGCCTGCGGCAACAGAGTCCGCATTTCGAAGATCGAGATCATCGGCAGGAGGCGCACGAACAGGAACATAGCGGCCAGGAACATCCCGATCGTGCCGAAATAAGTCATGAGATCCCAGCGCGTCGGGTAGTACATGCCCCATGAAGAATTCAGGAAGTCGCGGCTCAGGCTGACCACAACAATGACGAAGCGCTCCAGCCACATACCGACCAGCACCACGAACGAAATCAGGAACAGCGCCACCGGACTGGTGCGCAGTTTACGAATCCAAAGCAGTTGGGGAATGAAAATGTTGCAGGTGAGCAGCGAGATATACCAGAATGCGTAGGGCCCATGTACCCGATTCCACAGCGTGAAGGCGTCATAGCGGTCACCGCTATACCAGCCCATAAAACCTTCGATAGCGTAACCGTAAGCTACGATCAGCCCCGTCGCCAGCATGACCTTGGCCGAGTTTTGCAGGTGGCGCTCGGTGATGAAATCTTCCAGACCGTATATCTTGCGAATCGGAATTGCCAGCATCAGCACCATGGCAAAGCCGGAATAAATCGCGCCTGCAACGAAGTAGGGTGGGAAGATCGTCGTATGCCAGCCCGGCACAATGCCGACGGCAAAGTCGAAGCTAACGACGGTGTGAACCGAAAGCACCAGCGGCGTGGCTAACCCGGCCAGCAGGAGATACGCGGTCTCATAGCGGTGCCAATGACGAGCCGATCCCCGCCAGCCCATTGCAAGCGTGCCGTAAATCATCTTGATCCAGGGCTTCGTGGACCGATCTCGCAACGTTCCGAAGTCCGGGATCAATCCCATGAACCAGAAGAGCAAAGAAATTGTCGCGTAGGTTGAGACCGCAAACACGTCCCACATCAGCGGGCTGCGAAACTGCGGCCATACTCCCATCGTGCTCGGATACGGAAACAGCCAGTAAGCCAGCCACGGACGGCCGACGTGAAGCAGCGGGAAAAGTCCGGCGCAGGAAACGGCAAAAAGCGTCATGGCTTCGGCGAAGCGGTTGATCGAATTGCGCCACGACTGCCGCAACAGGAGCAGAATGGCCGAGATCAGCGTTCCTGCGTGGCCGATTCCGATCCACCATACAAAATTGACAATGGCGAAGCCCCACCCGATCGGAATCGTGACGCCCCAAATGCCAATGCCGCGGATGAACAGGTAACCGATGGCATAGAGCATCATCATCGTCGCCAGGAAGGCGATGCCGAAGCCAAGGAACCATCCATTCGAAGCCGGACGAGTCAGCACGATCGAACTGATCTTGTCGGTAACGCTGGCGAAGGTATGCCCAGGCTCGATGACCGGAGCTTGTTGCTCTTCGACCGTGGCTCTGATTGGCTCGTTCATGAATTCTGCCGGTGCTACCCTGCGTTTCGGTTTTTCTTAAGCCTTCAAATCGGGATTCGGGTTGTGAACCTCTGCCAGATACGTTGTGCGCGGCCGTGTTCCCAACTCACCCAATAGGCTGTAATTGAGAGAATGCGATTTCAATTTCGAAACCTGGCTGTTCGGGTCGTTTATATTGCCGAAGACGATCGCATTCGCCGGACACGACTGCTGGCATGCCGTCTCCAACTCACCGTCTTTGATCTTGATGTCCTTGCCTTCGCGCACGGCTGCGGTTTCGGCATCGATTCGGTGTTCGGTGATGCGCTGCACGCAGTAGGTGCACTTCTCCATGACGCCGCGGCTGCGCACGCTTACGTCGGGATTGCGCATCATCTTGTACTGCGGCGTGGTCCAATCCTGGAAGAGGAAGAAATTGAAGCGGCGCACTTTGTAAGGGCAGTTGTTCGAGCAGTACCGCGTGCCCACGCAGCGGTTGTAAATCATGTCGTTCAGGCCTTCGCTTGAGTGGTTCGTCGCGCCGACAGGACAGACAAGCTCGCAGGGCGCATCTTCGCACTGCATGCAAGGCACGGGCTGGAAGTAGCCTTTGGGATTGTCGCGATCCCCCTGGTAATAAACGTCGACGCGAATCCAGTGCATGTGCCGGCCGATTTCAGTCTGTTCCTTGCCGACGATTGGAATGTTGTTTTCCGACTGGCAGGCCACCATGCAGTTGTTGCAGCCTACACACTTGTTCAAATCGATTGCCATGCCCCAGGCGTAGGCTTCTTCTTTGTACGGATATGGCTTGTAGAGCGTGAGGCCGGGCGGTGCATCTTCACCCTGCCCGGCCGCGAAGTTCGGATCTTTCTTATACTCCTCAAGCGTGGCTTCGCGGACCAGCGGGCGATGCGCGCCGTTGGGCGTGTCCATGCTTTGCATACCCTGAGTCGAGGCCAGCTTGTAAGTTTCTCCGGTCTTGCGCAGCTGTAAGCCGCTGGCGAACCACGGGGCTGCGGTGGTGCGAAGCTGGTAGGCGTTGAAGCCGTAGCCGGTGCCGACGCGGCCGGCGCGCGTGCGGCCATATCCGAGCATTACGGTAACGGAATTATCGGGATGGCCGGCCTGAATCCACGCCGGGCCAGTTACTTTCTTGCCGTTCAGCTCGAGTTCGACCACATCTTTGGAGGCGATCTGCAGCCGCTCGGCCATTTTAGGGCCGATCAGGACTGCATTGTCCCAGGTGAGCTTGGTCATCGGCTTAGGTAGTTCTTGCAGCCAGCCGTTGTTGGCGAATTGGCCGTCGTAGACGGTGGGATCGCGGCGGATGTTGAGCTCGATGGTGTTGGGATCAGCGGTCGGCGCGGGCGAAGAGTTCGCTGATTTCGCTTGCAGCGACTTCGGAGCAAACGCGGTGCCTTCAATCCAGCCATCGTGCAGAGACTTGCGCCAGAAGGCTTCGAAATCTGAGCCGGTGTGCTGCTTCTGCCAGTAGTCGCGGACGAGATCGTGGCCGGAAGGATTTTCTTGCACGTTGAGCAACGCAACAAGCTCCAGTGCGCTCTTGCCGTTATACAGAGGAGCGATCAGCGGCTGGATGATGCTGACGGTTCCGTCGAAGGCGCGAGCGTCTCCCCAGGTCTCGAGTTCATGCGCTTGATTAACGTGCCAGTGGCAAAGCTCGGCGGTTTCGTTGTCATAGAGGCCGAGATGCACTCGGAGAGGAACTTTGTCGCTCTTGAGGACGTTGGCGAAATCGAGATCAGCGGGGGCATCGTAGGCGGGATTGCCGCCGAGAATGATGAGCAGATCGACTTTGCCCGAGTTGATATCGGCAACGAGTTCTTTGATTGATTCGGTTTGGTTGACTGGATTCGCGTCGACGGGATCGGTGTAGAAGACGGTTTTGCCGACGTTTCCGAACCTGGCATTTAATTCATGAGCCAGGGCGTGAACAGTTGCAGGTTGATGGTCACTAGCCAAAAAAACAGACGCGCCTAGATGCTTAAAGAGGTCAGTCGCAAGCGCCTTTTCAAAGACTGCTCCTGGCTGGGTCGCAGACGCTGGCTGGTACACACGCTGCCTGCCCATAGGCACAACATCTCTGGCCGCAGCTAGCATCTGCGGGGTTACTTCCGGCGACAAAATCGGCAGCTGGCGACGGGCGAACTCGACGATGTCCGCAGCCCGCATCGCCAGCCGATGGTCCGCCTTGGCCCCCGTGCTCGTCATCCCACTCTCGATCATGTACAGGCGGTTCATGTTGCCGTCGGGATTGCGGCGGGCGGCGAAGTCACGGATGTAGCGGACATTCCCCGGAAAACCCGCATAGAGAAAATCGGCGTCGAGCGAGACGATTACATCGGCTTTCGAAAAATCGTATCTGGTCTCGACTGGCTGGCCGAAGGCCATCTTCGCGCCTTCGAGCACGTTGTCGCGATTCACCGGCTCATACACATGCCACTTGGCCTGCGGATAAGTCTTCAGGAAATTGCGCAACTGGTCGGCCAGTGCGGGCGAAGAAATCGTCGGAGTAAGAATGCGGATGCCCGCGCCCTGCAGGGCCTTCTGCGCGGCGAGAGGACCGCGAATCGCTGCGACAAAACTTTGCCAGGATCTCTGGTCCCCCAACTCCGTGACGCTCTGCGAGCGGTCGGGATCGTACATCGTGAGAATCGAAGCCTGGGCAAAAATATCGGTCCCGCCGAGGCTGGCGGGATGCTGCGGATTGCCTTCAATTTTCGTCGGACGCCCAAGATGGCTCTCGACCAGCACCGGGCTCGCGTAACCACCCAGGGTCACGGCGGTCGCGTAAAACATCGGCCGTCCGGGAATCACATCCTCCGGCTGCCGCACATAGGGGACGATCTTTTCTTCGGGCAACTTGACGCAGCCGGTCATTCCCGCCAGCGCCATCGATGCGCCCATCACCTTGAGAAATCCGCGCCGGGAAACCGAATCAACCCATTCCGAGGCGCCTCTTGGAAACTCGCGATGCAGCGCTTCCTGAAACTCGGCACTGCCGGCAAGCTCTTCCAGACTGCGCCAATATTCAGGACCGGAAACCTTGTCGATCTCGGCGCGGACGGAGGCGAGATCAAGGGTGACCTTTTTCGAGGGACAAACGTCTTCTTTCTTCTTATCCGGTAAGCCAGTTTTCTTATGCTCGTCCATTGTGAACTCGTGGCCTTTCAGGCCTGCACATTACCGATGGCACGTGTTACAGCTTGTGATATCCAGCACAGAGCGGACGTTGTATTTTTTTGCCAGCGCCGTTCCCAACTCGACCTGATCCGTAAAACTCTGGCCATCGACGAGCACAGGCTTCGCGGCGCTCGGCTGCTCATAGCGCATATTGAATACCTGATCGCGAGGGCGCAAATACTGCTCCCGGTTGCGATGGCAGTTCAGGCACCACTCCATCTGCAACGACTCGGCCTGATACATCAGGGGCATCTGATCGACCGGGCCATGGCACGTATTGCAACCGACTCCCTTGGTGACGTGAATGCTGTGATTGAAAAAAACGAAGTCGGGAAGCTGGTTCACCCGAGTCCACTGCAACGATTCGCCGGAGCGGTAGCTGGCACGCACCGGCTCCAGCAGCTGTGCGTTGGTCCAGATCTGCGAGTGGCAGTTCATGCAGGTTCGTGTCGGAGGAATGCCGGCAAAGCTGGAAACTTCAACCGTGGTATGGCAATAGCGGCAATCGATGCCCAGTCCGGCAACGTGATGCTGGTGGCTGAAAGGTACTGGCTGCGGCTTGCGCACGCCCGCATATGTAAGATAGGGCGAGCGCTGAACCTCCATGGCCACCCAGCCCAGTGCGGCCAGCACGAAGACCGCGCCAAAAATCGTGACGCGCGCCATAGTATTCGTGCTGCGATGAAAGATCTGCGGCATTCTTACGTACGAGCTTCAGGAGACGCGGATGCTCCGCCGTCAATTACAGGTGTGCTGCCGTTGTTGGTTAGGGCGCAATAGAAAATATCCACTCATTTTCTGATCGCCAATTCAAAACAGGAAATTATAAATATTTCGCAGAGAGTTGTCGCGTCCGAAGGCCTACGAAAGAAAAAAAATCCAAAAAGAAATTTTCCGGAAAACGGAAATCCATCTTTGCTCTTCATGTCTTCATGCGTTTTCCTTACTGCTCTGGAATCGCCTCTCAGCCTTCAGCGCGGTTTGTTGCGATCTTCAACGCAAATTCATGACCAGCAATTTCGGTTCAGTCATCTCCTCGATCGCGTATCGAACTCCCTCGCGTCCCAGCCCAGAATCCTTGACGCCGCCGTACGGCATCTGATCGATGCGGAACGATGGAATGTCCCCGGCGACGACAGCTCCGACCTCAAGTTCGTCATAGGCCTGAAACAGCAGCTTCACATCGCGAGTGAAGATTCCAGCCTGCAGGCCGTAATTCGAATTATTCAGCCGCCGCAATGCCTCGTCGAAATTCTGATATGGCTCGACGGTCACCACCGGCCCGAAAATCTCCTGGCAGTTCACTTTCATCTCCGGCCTGGTCCCGGTCATTACCGTAGGCTCGACCACCGAACCGCTTCGGTGTCCCCCAGTCAGGATGCGTGCCCCCGCGCGAACCGCCTCCTCAATCCACTGAGTGACGCGCACTGCATCACTTTCGCGAATCAGCGGACCGAGGTCGGTCGATTCTTCCATGGGATCGCCGATTTTGAGCTTCTTCACTCCCTCGACCAGAATGTCGGTGAATTTGCCGTAGACCGAGTGTTCCACCAGAATCCGTTGCACCGAAATGCAGGTCTGGCCCGCATAGCCGAATCCGCCGGCCACGCAACGTTCGGCTGCGTAGTTCAGATCGGCATCGCTGTGCACGATGGCTCCGGCGTTGCCTCCGAGTTCGAGTGCGACCTTCTTTTTTCCAGCGCGTTTCTTGACGTTCCATCCCACCGGAACGCTGCCGGTAAAGGAGATGAGCTTGATGCGTTCGTCGGTGACAAGAAGGCTGGCGTCCTCATTCGAGAGCGGGAGGACGTTGAGCCCGCCGTCGGGCCATCCCGCCTGCTGCACGCACTCGGCAAGAAGCAGTGCAGACAGCGGAGTTTGCGGCGCCGGTTTCAATACCATCGAGCATCCAGCCGCAATCGCGGGAGCGACCTTGTGTGCGACCAGATTGAGCGGAAAATTAAACGGCGTGATCCCGGCGATCGGACCGAGAGGGAATCGCTTCACAATGCCCCACCGCCCGGCAGTAGATTCCTGCCAGTCGAGCGGGAGATACTCGCCATAAATGCGTGTAGTTTCTTCGGCCGCGACGTTGAAAATAAAGACGGCGCGATCGACTTCAATGCGCGCCAGCTTGATCGGCTTACCCGCCTCTTGCGACAGCGTGCGAGAAAATTCCTCGCGGCGTTCGGCAATCTGCTGCGCAATGCGCCGCAGCACCCGTTGCCGTTCAAACGCCGGCAACCGCTTCGTGGTGCCAAAGGCTTTAACGGAGGCGGCAATTGCACCCTCGGCATACTCGCGGTGGGCTTGAATCACTCGCCCAACCACGCTGCCATCGAAGGGCGAGCGGACCTCCACGGGTTCGCCATCTTCAATCCACCGGCCATCCATAAAAAAGCCATGAATGGCCACTGGCGCGATCGTCATTTCCGCCATGTCGCCTCCCTGATGCGCGTGACTTTTCGATTATAGGACGAAGTGGAGGGTTGCTTTCCATCAACATTGCGACTCCCGGCTTCACCGGGAACTCCCGGGATTTGAGCATATCGTTGCCGCTACAATGGGAACCTTTACCAGGATGCAAAATCCGCAAACAATTGTCGATCTCGCTCCAAGACTGCGGCAAGGGGAAATTTCCCCCGTCGCGTTGACTCGGGCTTGCCTGGAACGGATTGAGCGGCTGAATCCCGCGCTCAATGCCTTCATCACCGTGACCGCCGAATCGGCACTGGCAGAGGCGCGGAGGGCCGAAGAGGGAATCGCACGCGGCGATTGGCGCGGGCCGCTGCACGGGATTCCTGTTGCGTTGAAGGACTTGATTGACACCGCAGGTGTGCGTACAACCGCGGCAAGCCAGCTCTTCGAGAAACGAATTCCCTCCGAAGACGCGGAAGTCGCACGACGGCTACGGCGGGCGGGCGCAGTCATTCTGGGCAAGAACAACCTGCACGAATTCGCTTACGGCGGAAGTTCTCTGGTCAGTTTTTTCGGCGACGTTCACAACCCGCGGAACCAGGCCCATATTACGGGCGGCTCATCCGGCGGCTCGGCCGCTGCCGTTGCTGCCGGACTTTGTTACGCGGCGCTCGGGACCGATACGGCGGGCTCAATCCGCGAACCGGCGGCACTGTGCGGATGCGTCGGTCTTAAGCCAACTTATGGCCGCGTTTCGACGCGCGGAGTAATTCCGCTTTCGTGGTCGCTCGACCATGTTGGCCCCCTGAGCGTAACTGTTGCCGACGCTGCTATCGTTCTGCAGGCAATCGCTGGTTACGATGCGCTCGATGTCTGTAGTGCGAATATTCCTATTACCGATTATGTTTCTGCGTTGCGTGAAGGGACGAAGAGTCTGCGTGTCGGAATTCCGCGCGAGTTCTTCTTCAATGAGCTTGATGAGGAAGTTCGCGTCGCTGTTGAGCAGGCGATTGGAGTGATCCGGTCGCTGGCGGCGGAAGTGCGCGACATCAAAATCGAGATACCGATGGATCGCACCGTGCAAGCGGCTGAATCCTTTGCCTATCACGCCGAAAAGGTAGCGCGGACCCCTGAACTGTATCAGCCCGAGACGCTGCGGCGTATTCGTTCCGGCGAGAAAATCTTGGCTGCCGAATACATTGTGCGGCGGCGCGAACTCGATGAACAAAGGCGGCGCGCTCAAGGGTTCTTTGCAGATGTCGATCTGCTCGTTACGCCAACAATGCCGATCCCCGCGCCCGCGATTGCCGACCTCAAGAAAGACCCAATGGCACTGCGTCCGGCGGAACTGACGCTGTTGCGCAATACGCGCCCGTTCAACGTGTGGGGATTGCCCGCGATCTCAGTGCCTTGCGGAGTTACGAAAAGTGGGCTGCCTATCGGATTGCAGATTGCTGGCCCACACTGGCGAGAGGATCTGGTAATAAGATTGGCCCATGCGTATGAACAGGCAACTGGGTGAACCCGCCAGATATGCGCTACGGCGACGCGAGCTATTGCGTTTTCTGGAACCAATGATCCCTTGGAAGATGAAGCAACATCCGGAACTGAAGAACGGTTCTCCCGTGCCGGTGCGGAAAATCCGGCGCGAAAGTGAGGGACGAATTCCCGCTAACCGCAAGAGAAGTATTACGTTGCTATTTCATTTCAGTCTACCGTTCGCACGTCATCCGGTAGCACTAGCACAAACATACATTTGCCCGTTGCAGTGGAGCAGGAAAGAACTCCGCGGCGGAGGATTTTCACAGGCGTGTCGTCCGGGAAAGAGAGCCGGTATTCGGCAGTGCCAAGGGCATCGGTAAGAATTTTCAGCTTCTCGTCGCCGCCGATGAACTTCACTCCTTCGGTTTTGGCTGGGGCGCCGGCGCCTCCACTAAGCAGGACAAAGAACTCGGCGCTGCCCGTCACTTTCGCTTTGCCCAGGTCGATGGTGCGCAGCGATTGCAAATTTTCTTTGGACTCTTGAGTCGCGTCGCCCGCCTTCGCCGCGTTCTTAGGACCGCTGGCACCGCTGTTGGTGGCGCCCTTTTCCAGAGCATTAATTCTTTCCTGGGTTTCAGAGGTCGGGCGTAATCCGGCCAAGGCTAGTTTGTACGTTGCGAGCGCCCGATCCTTCTTGCCTTCCTTCTCGTAAATCTGGCCGAGGTGGTCGCCGACTTCGCCGTGCTGGCCGAGCGTCCATGACGCCGCGACGTATTTTTCTGCTTTATCGTAGTTGCCTTCGCTGTAATAGACCCAGCCCAGCGTGTCCCAGTAGGCAATGAGCGAGGGCACTAGCGGCAACTCCTGCGAGGTTAGGCTGTCGAGCGACAAGTTGCGCAGAGCCGCGGTGGTGGCTGAAACCGCCGACTCGGCATATTGCTGCGCCCGGTCGAGATGCGACTTCTTCAGTGAAAGCTGATATGCAATGTTATTCCAGATCAACGGCGTCGCCGAGGCTTCGATGGCATGGTCGAAAGTGGCGAGCGCTTTATCATCCTGGCCGAGGTTGAGATAGGCATCGCCGAGGCTGACCTGCAACTCGGCATTGTCGGGAACCAGGGATGCAGCTTTTTCCAATTCGGGCGCCGCGAGATCGTATTTGTGCCATTCGGAGTACATCGATCCCAATCCGGCATGGGCGAACTTGTCGAGCGGGTTAATTTCGATCTGCTTGTTGAACGCGGTGGCGGCCTCGTCGTATTTGCGCTCCTGCCAGTAGGCGCGGCCAAGCGCGTTGTAGGCGTATTCATCGTAGGGATTCAGTTCTATTTGTTTGTTGAGTGCCGAAATGGCGTCGTCATTCTGGCGCATGCCGAGATATGCGGCGGCGAGATTGTTCCAGGCGTATTTGTTCTTGGGATCAACTTCGGTGGCGCGCTTCAAGACCTGAATGGCCATGGCGAGATTGCCGCTGGCCATGGCTGCGCGTCCGCTTTCGATCAGGTCATCGGCCTTCATATCGGCCGGCGGCGACGGGGTTCCGGCAGCGGTATTTTCAACCGATAAAACCTGAGCGAGATCGGAGCCGACGGCATGACGAAAGGCCTCATAATCGCTGGCGCGGGTGACTGGAAGCTCGTCCTGGCGCATGTTGAGCGTGCGCAAGGCTGTGAAGACAGTTCCCTCTAACGTGTAGGTTGCCTGATACTCCGCATAATCGCGTTTGAGAGAAAAAGGAAGCGGAGAGCGGGCAGTGTATTTTGCCGGCAGTTCGAGTTTGATTTTGTAGACGTATTCCGCTTTCGGGCCGAGCTTCAGCGGCTCAGCGCCATCGGCAGCAGTATCGTCGGCAGCGCCGAGATCGGGCAGATTGAATTGGCAAAGCGGCAATAGCACGTCCGATTTTTTCTTTGACCAATCGAGAAAGTTCGACTTTGCTAAGTCATAGGAGAGTGTGAAGGCCTCGCGAGTTGCAGCCGGATCGCTGATCTTGAGATTCGTGATTTCACCGCCGACCGCCGCGTTGACGTTCTCCACGACTCGCTGCCATTGCGCCTCAGGCACGCGGCGGAAAACGGAACGGAGCATCAGTTCTTCGTCGCCACGGAAGGTGTAGTGGACGTGCGCTTCAAGCTTCCCGATTTCGTTGATTTTTCCGACGACATCGTCCACTTCGCTGTCAGGCGTCGGGGTTCCCGCGGGAGTGTTCTCCAAATGTGGTGTGCCATCGGCGGGAATCACCAGGGCGAGCTTGTTCCGCAGTGTGTACGCGAGCAATCGGAATGGCGCGACCTCGGCTGTGGTATCCATCCAGACTTCGTTTTCCTTGGTTCCATCTTTGCCGTTTTTGTCCGGGTCCATCGGCAGCATCGTAATGACGTGATCGAACTGCGAGGGCGACGGCACATCGGGATCGAGCTTGCGGGTCGAGTTGATCAGCACCGAGGAAGCATGAAAACCTTCGGCCTCGAGCAGCGAGGCCAGCAGCGTGTGCTTGTCTTTGCAGTCACCATACTGGTTGTGCAGGACGTCTCCGGCGGCGTGAGGCTGATAGCGGCCGAGTCCGAGCGACAGACTGACATAGCGAAAATTGATGGCTACGTAGTCATACAGCGCCTCAATCCTGTCCATGTCGCTATTCAGTCCCTTTGTCAGCTCCTCTGCCTTGGCGCGAACTTCGGGCGATGGGGAGCGGCGGTCTTTGTCGAGCGCGGCATACCAGCGGCCGATCTGCTCCCAACTGACGAAGGTGGTGAGCTGCACATCGGGATGCTCCTGCTCGGGGATTTTCTTTTTGGCCTTATCTTTCGCGTCGTCTTCCCGCTGAAGATGAGAACTCGTCCAGCGATAGACACGCCGGCCGTTGGCTTCCGTCGTCTTCGGAGCCATTCCCGGTTTGTTTTTCAGCTTAAGCGGCCGTTCGGCGGGAACATCAACTTCGAGTTCCTCATCGAGTGTGATGTTGGTCTTATCGAAGTCGTAATCCATCCAGAACTGATTCGGCGCAAGCGGCGTGTGAATCACGGTAACGATGTCGAATTCGAGAACTTCTCCCGGGCGCAATCCGGGTACGGTGACGTGTTTCTGGCGATAATCGGTGTAAACCGGGGCCTCGCGCTCGACCGGCATGCTCAGATCCTGTACGGCATCGTCCCCGGCTTTGACGATGCTGCCATCGGATTTGACGACGCGAACGTAGCCGATCTCAACCCGCTCGTTGGCGGAGTTATAGCCGAACTGAAGCTGTCCCCATTGCTGAACTCCGGCTTCGCTTTGCACGCGAATGCGCGCGATGTTCTCTTTACGGCCGGTACCGTCGGCTTCAAAGCGGTAGATCGTGCGATCCTGCTCGGCGACGAAGGCTTCCTGGGAATAATCGTGCTTCGGCTCAGCCTTGGGAAGCGCCGGCTGCGATTCGGCTCCCTTTTTGGCCTGCGCGGGCACCGCCGAACTAGATGGAGCCTGATTGTTTTGCGCCGCGGCCAGCGCCGACGCAAAGATCGTTAAGACAGCAAGACGACAAAAAAATGAACTGCGCATGAAGTAATAGTAAGGCCTGACGCGGCCAATCCCAAGGTAGCTAACGGGAAGCACAAATGTTGGCATCGGTACTCCGACGGATGGGCCTTCGAAAGGTTGGGGCCGAGAAGATAGAAAATCGCGAACATCGACGCGTGTTGGCTATGAGATTTTTTCACTGTTCCCGGGCCAAACCGTAGTAAAATTCGCCCTCAGATAGTCTTGCCCGGCCCACCGGCCAGGCAGGCGTGACGCATAACTTATCTTGCGCCACGATCTTTCCGTCGGAGGTTGTTCTGGTATGGAAGATCGGGCCCCGGTTAGTGGTACTTCAGTTGAGCAATCCTCTTCACAGTCCCCAGGAACAAAGCACTTTGCAGGCCGCGGCGCATGGGTTCTCACCGCGTACGGCATTTCCGGACTGGCCCTGTTCGGAGTGCTGGCCTACTTCTTCTCGGACTATATCGCCCGCTAGGAGGATCAGGTAAATGCTGAGGGAGTAGTGTGGCTATTTCTCACCGCCCTGGCATTTGCGTCGCATTTGTCTTGGATATACAATTTAAATGTATATCCAAGGAGAAACGATGCGTGTCGCGAAATGGGGAAACAGCCTGGCAATCCGACTGCCCGCAGCGGTGGTCGAGGCTCTTCAATTGAAAGATGGCGACGACATCGAGATTAGCGTCGCCGGCAAACGGAAGTTTAAAGCGAGCCGCGATTTGAGCCGCGAGAAGGCGCTCGAACGGCTTCGCAAGTTAAGCGTTCGCTTGCCTCCCGGCTTTGTCTTTGATCGCGAAGAAGCCAATGAACGATGAACGGCAGGCCGTTCTTTGACACGAATGTGCTGATTTATGCAGTTGGGCGAGACGATCCTCGGCAAGCCGTTGCTCGACAATTAATCTCCGCCGGCGGCGTGATCAGCGTGCAGGTTCTGAATGAGTTTGTCTCGGTCGCTCGCCGCAAGTTGCATATGCCGTGGCAACTCGTGAAGGAAGTTTTGCAGGCCTTCCAAATTCTGTTCCCGGACCCTGTTCCAATCACGATCAATACGCATCGATTAGCGCTGACGATCGCTGAAAGCTACGGTTACAACATTTACGACAGCGTGATCGCCGCATCCGCTTTGGAGGCCGATTGCAATACGCTGTTTTCCGAGGACTTTCAGGACGGACAGAGGATTGAGGAGAGGTTGACGGTTAGGAATCCGTTCAAGTGAATGTCCTGCCAAGGAACAAGCGGACAACTTCGCCGCATTTTGCATCTTGCTGCAGCCGCCACCTACAAGCCTGCGACGTGTTGCCCGTAGCCCGAACATCGTCAAACAGTATTACGCCAGCCCCAGCAAGGTCCGCCTTACTGCACCTTAGCGACTGGAAGTGCTCTGTCACACTCGGACGCCGCCCGGGATACGCTAGATGAGCCGCAGGAACACTGTCTTTCCTGAAAAGTAACTCTTCGGGATACTGCAGCCACAGGAACATTTTCGCAATGAATCCACACATTAGCTTCGACGACGGCGAGACCTCGCGCGCTAGGTGGCTCGGGACGGGGACAATGTAGCGACAGTCGAATTCGCGCCTCCAGTCATCCGCAAACTTTCCTAGCGCCTCGTAAACTTGTGTGCAGGCAGTTGAGAGACAGGCCGACCCAGAGTCCTTGAAGCAGAGAATGAACTGGGTCGCTTCGTCGCTCCGTCCGAGTTTGCCGGGTTCGTAACGGAACAGCGAAAGCGAGCGATTATCTTCGTCCCAAAAGTCGATGCGCTTACGACAAACGTTGTCGTAGTCCAACTCAGCTCACCCAATCCAAGAACTTGTACCATGCCCCAGCGAACGGCAGGAACCACGGCTTGCCGTTATACAAGCCGAGCGGAGCGCCGGGAAATGGAATGCCGATGAACGGATTATCCGGCTTTTCTCCCGCGGTCTTTTCTGCGGCAATCAATTCTGCCATTTTCTGCCCTTGCCACGTCGCCATCGCCACGCCGTGTCCGGCGTAGCCGAGCGCGTAATAGATGCCATCGATCTGTCCCGCGTGCGGCATGATGTCAAAGGCGAAGTCGAGTGTGCCACCCCAAATGTAGTCGATTTTTGCATCGCGCAATTGGGGATAGACTTCGATCAGGCCGCGGCGCAGGATTTCGGCGCTGCGGCGGATAGTTTGATCATTTTCCGGAAAGAATGCGGCACGGCCGCCGAATAACATACGGCGGTCGGGCGTGAGGCGGTAATAGTAAAGATAGTTTTTCGAGTCGTAGATCATGCGGTTGCGCGGGCTGAGCTCGCGGGCAAGGGACTCGGAAAGAATCTCGGTTGTGATAATGAACGAGCCGATGGGAATAATCTTCCTCTGGAGCGCCGGTGTAGCTTTACCCGTGTAGCCGCTGGTACCAACGAACACTTCGCGAGCCCATAGATCGCCTCGCGAAGTTGCGATCTTCCATCCGGCATCGCCCAGCCTCGATTCGCGCTCAAGGCGTCCAACGGGCGTCTTTTCGAAGATGTTCGCTCCGGCTTTAATCGCCGCCCTTCTAAGACCGGCCACATAGCGGGCTGGATTCAATCCCGCGCTCACTTCGTCGACCATGCCGCCGTAGTAAAGGCTGGAACCGATTTCATCTCCTAGCTGCCCTTTCTGTACGACTCGCAAGTCGTGATCGAACTCGCGGGCAATCACCTCCGCCTGCCGCGCGTAATCGTCGAAATGTTTCTGCTTGCAGGCGACCTCAAGATGCCCGCATCGCGAGAAATCGCATTCAATAGCTTCTTCGCGAATGATTCGTTCCACGCAATTGATCGTTTCCAGCGAAGCAGCGTACATCCGGCGGGTGAGTTCGCGCCCAAACATCGAGATGAGCTTGTTCACGCCCAGCTTCATGCCGGTAAGTACCATGCCGCCGTTGCGCGAACTGGCGCCCCAGCCGATGGTTTCGCTCTCTAGGACAACGACTCTGGCGCCGCGACTGGCCAGCGTGCGTGCCGCTGAGAGTCCGGTGTACCCCGCGCCGATAACAGCCACATCCACGGCGGCCGGAAGCGGCCGCGATTCTGTATTGGGGAATTCAGCGGTGGTCAGCCAATAGTTGTGTTCCAGCATTGCTTATCTTTTTTTTCAAAACGGCAGGTTCACAAAACGGCGGTTTCGTGAATGAGCCGGCCCTCAGCGAAGCGCGATAAATTGAGTGATTTCGCATCGATCAGATCGGTTGTCCCTGTGAGAATGAGATCGCTCAGAATCTTTCCTGTCGCGGGAGCATGCATCACGCCGTGCCCGCTAAAACCATTGGCGAGAAAAAAACCTGGGACGCCTGGCGCTTCGCCGAGAATCGGATGGTGGTCCGGCGTCATTTCGTACAGCCCCGCCCAGGCGCGTTTGGGATTTACCGGGAGATTGGCGAAACAGGGCACGCGATCCGCCGCGCGGATGAGGATCTTCTCCAAGAAGAAGGGATCAAAATCGGTCTTGAACCCCGGTGTCTCTTCAGGATCATTCCATGCCAGCAAAAATCCCCGAGCTTCGGGGCGGAAGTGAAAACCATTCGACATATCTACGATCATCGGCGCGGTGTGAGGGAATTCGTCAAACGGCTCGCTTGGGACCAGCATGCGGCGCAGCGGCGCGATCGGCAAATCCACACCGGCAAGCTTGCCCACCTCCGCTGCCCATGCTCCGGCACAATTCACAACTTTGCGCGTGGCGACGGCCCCGCAGGTAGTCTCGACCGTCGCGACGCCTGCATTGTCTCGCGTAATCGCCGTGACGGAAGCGCTCTTCCACAATGTCGCCCCATGCTGAGTCGCCCAAGCTGAGAATCCATTCATTGCACTATAGGGATCGACGAAGCCGTCGGTTGAGCAGAAGCTTCCACCGACAACGTCGTCGCCGCGCATTTGAGGAAACCTGCTGCGAATCTCGCCGCCTGCCAGCAGTTGGGCAGTCTTCAGTCCCATCTTCATCTGCAGCGCATTGTTCGTGGCCAGATACGCCATCTGCCGCTCGCTCGTGGCGCAAAACAAGTAACCCTGCGAACGATAATCACACGGGCTTCCCAGGTGTTCTTCAAAGCTGGCGTAAAAGGGAATCGAATAGAGCGACATCTGAATGCTGGAGGGAGTTGAAAACTGGGCGCGCACGCCGCCCATGCTTTTACCGGTCGATCCCTTGCCCTGTGCAGTTTCGCGCTCGACGATGAGCACGTTGCGGCATCCGCGTGCGGTCAGGTGGTAGGCAATACTCGATCCGACAATTCCGCCGCCGATAATGATCACATCCGCAATCTGCATGGCCGTTCAATGGTGGGTGACCGAGCATTCTAGCGCAGTTGGCGAGCTGCGTGCCTGAATCGTCTGAAGCGGCGAATGCTGGAATGGAGGTTGCGCGAAAACAAAGAAAGTGGCCGCTCACAAATTCAAATCGAACGGAAACTCGATTCGAAACATGAGCGCCACCTTTCGATCGAGTGGCGAATTTAACCAAGTGGCGAACGCGTGTCGCGTCACTACGTCCTGCATCGCGTTCTACATGATCACAAGCAGCGCGATGCGAACCCCAGGATGCAGCAGATCGAAGAGAAAATACTCGCCGTCGATGTAGTCGACGTAGCAATCGTCAGTGTATGCCCAACCGGCCGGCCATGCGTCGACGAACTGGAAGGTATAGCCGCTATACTGGAATTGCGGCTGCCCAGCCACGATTACCCCCTGTGCACGAAAATGATGACCCTGGCCGAAGTGAGCGCGGAACTGTTCGTCAGGAATGCGCCCCCCTCGTCCCGCGGGATGAGCATTCCCGGGATTATCCTGGCCCACGCGGGCATGCTCGGCTGGCTGTCCGGGGCGATCCTCCCGGTTGGGCATTGCCTGCTCGTGCGATTGATCCTGTGCCGGCTTGTTGTTGGGTTTCGCATCTTGTCTGGCTGGTGCGCCTTCTTCTGGGCGTGCTGGCTTGGCTTCATCTTGTTTAGGTTGCGGCTTTGCATCTTCCTGCCGGGCGGGATGATCCTCTTGCTTGTCGTCTTGCGCGTACGCGAACATCGTGCTTGCAAGTAACCCAGCGAGAATCGCTAGATTCAAAAATCTCAAGTTTCGCATCGGCTCCTCCAATTCGATTTGGACGGCGTAGCTCGGGGCGAACGCTAACGCTTTACAACTCGCCGCGAGTCGAAGTTCAGATGCTGAGCCAAACAGATACAGAGAGGGGCCAATGCTGTACGTGGCGCGCGAATTAACTGTAGGTATTTGATCCCCACGGCGGTCTGATCACCGCTGTGTTCCCAGCCATAAGGGTGGCTGATCACCACTGTGTTTCCAGCCGTACTTGGCGGGTATATACTTTCGGCGTGGTTTATTGAGGTCTTCCCGGTCACGCCTCCATGGGCCGGGACGGGGCGCACATTCATTTCCCCTAATACGCGCTCCGCATGCTGATGGGCCGGTTCCCGTCCGGGGCGGCGAGGAAACGGCACCGGTGCATCTTGCGAGAAAGTTGGCCAGGATGCATTCGGGGGAGGTAATTTAGTGGATCTGATTCTTGTACGCCTTCTTTTTGTCGTCGTCGTTTCCGTTACCTGTTACGTTATTGCTCCGTTTGGACTGCCCCGCAATCTGGATGCTGGCGTCGGGGCAATGGTCGGAGCAGGCATTGTGCTGTTCGAATGGAAGCTGCGCGGGGTCAGCCTGAAGCGGCTGATCGGAGCTGCCATCGGCAGCATTCTTGGCATCTGCGGAGCTTACCTGTTCGCCTTAGTAATCCGCAGCAGTGTGCCCGCCGGCAATACCCAGAGCTTCCTGCAAATCCTGGTAATGCTGTTGATGGCTTACGTCGGCCTGATCGTCGGCGCGAGCAAGGGCGACTTGCTGAATCTGGCGGCTTTTGGCGGTATTTTTGGCGGCGAGAAGCAGGGCAAGAAAAGTTACAAGATCCTCGATACCAGCGTCATCATCGATGGCCGTATTGCCGACATTGCCGAAACCGGCTTTCTCGACGGCATCATCGTCACCCCTCAGTTTGTCTTGCGCGAGCTGCAACTGGTAGCCGATTCAGCCGATTCGCTCAAACGCAATCGCGGCCGCCGCGGGCTGGATGTTCTTCAGCGCCTGCAGAAGATGGCGAACTTGCAGATCCAGATCGTGGAAGACGATTTTCCCGCCGTCCGCGAGGTCGATCTCAAGCTGATCGAACTTGCCAAAGTCTACGAAGGCAAGATCATCACCAATGATTTCAATCTGAATAAAGTGGCGCAATTGCAGGGCGTTGAGGTGCTGAATATTAACGAACTCGCTAACTCGCTCAAGCCGATCGTACTGCCGGGCGAGATCATGAAGGTATTCATTCTGAAAGAAGGAAAAGAATACAACCAGGGCGTGGCTTACCTCGACGACGGCACTATGGTTGTGGTCGATAATGCCCGCAAGATGATCGGCAAGACAATCGACGTCTCGGTCACATCCGTGCTGCAGACTACGGCCGGCAAGATGATCTTTGGAAGGTGGGATGTGCGCGCCTTCACACGAAGCAGCATCCCAGTTTCGCCGGTTCCTGTGTCTGCCGCAACACCAGTGCCCGCAGCGGTTCCGAGTGTTTTATCGGAAACCAAGCCCACGCAAACTTAAGGGGTCGTCGAACGTACCGACGCAACCGATATAGTGTTGCCGTTCAGCATACCCGAAACAGTTACGCGCTCTCCCGCCACACGCTTCAGCGACTCCGGTTCGCCCTCGAGAATATAGAGTTTGTCCCCGTCGACCAGTGCGAAGTGTTCGCCCGCGTGTACGCAGGCGCGCACACAGTCCGCCGCTGATTCGGGAATTGCGGGCGTGTGCTTGGCAGTGCAGCGCGTGTCGGTAACCATGCCGTCGTAGGTTTGGGATGCCCCGGCTATCGTGCGTGCTGAAGGGCTGGATTGCGCTGCCGCAGGTGTCCCTCCGGCTGCGGCTCCAACGGTAACGTAGAAGACCGCGAGAACGCAGGCAATTCCTATGGTGACAGCGAGTATCTCTAGCCAGAGCCGCACTCTTGTAGGATTCACCACTGTTAGGTACGGGGTTGGGTCAAGAGGTTGCTTTTCCTGGCATTTGCGGGCAAATCCGAGTCGAATTGAGAGACAAAAGACCTCAGCAGCGCTCCTATTTTCCGAGAAGGGTCATTTTCGCGATCAGCACCAGAATGAGCGCCACTGCTCCAGCCGCGGCGTTATATTCGCGATGTTTGAGATACAAATCGAAGCAGAACCTGCCTCGTGGGTCATTCTTGTTGACGGGAGATGGCGAGAGGCGCGGCAGCATTCTTGGCACCTGCCGGGCATATTCTTCAAACTCAGGAAAGCGATCTCTCAAGAACGATTCTTCATCGCGAATCACCGGAAGATAGATCGCAACAAACATGGCGGCGAGCGCCAGGCCGATCCCCCAACTTCGCGAAGCCACGGCAAATCCGGCGCCGATCAGCAAAGATCCAGCGTACAGAGGATTGCGGGTGTATGCGTACGGCCCGCTCGTCGCGAGCGCCTCATTCTTGCGCACGTGTCCTGAAGCCCGCGCCCGGAGTAACAAACCCGGTACGATGCCAAGCGAACCCCACAGCAAAGATCGCCACGTCGGTTGCGCCAGATAGAGATAGAGAACAACCAGCGCGAATCCCATAGGAACCCGAATCCGCCGCGCGATTTTGCTCCACCCGGTCATTTCGGTTTTTCTGAAAAATCGACGCCGGCGAGGAGTTCGCTCAATAACTCTTGCGCCGCCGCAAAAACGGTCGCGCCGTCAATTTCCAGGATTCCCGCGTCCGGCGCCGTTTTGCGGGCATGAGATGTGAGGCTTCTTGCACTGCGCAACACGATGCTGCGGGTTCCGTAAGGGCCGTTGCGCGCCGGATCGGTAGGCCCATAAATCGCGACGACAGGTATTCGCAACGCGGCTGCGAGATGCAGAGGCCCGGTATCGCCTCCGATGAAAAGACTTGCCCGACGCGTAAGGGCGATCAATTCCGTCAATGTGCAACTCATCGCGTGCCCCGTCCCTCCGCTTGCAGAGACGGCCGCCTGCACTACGTCGTCCTCACCCGGGCCGTAATTAAAAATCGACTGCAAACCCAACTGCGACAACTTGCGGGCAACCTCTCCATACCGGTCAGCTGGCCAACGCTTTGCACCCCAGCCCGCGCCAGGATTCATGAGGGCAAAGCTCTTTATACCGAGGCCGGCGAGCATGTGGTCGATTCGCGCCTCCACCCGGGGATCCTTAGGCAGTGCGCTGCTCGAATCAGGATTCACTGCAACATCAGCATAGATCGGGTTCCCATCCGTCTGACCATCGATAAGGGCCCGGGCCACAGCGATATTCTGCTCCACCACGTGTCTCGGTTGCGCAATCGCCTGTCGCGTATACCACATGCTCGCGGGAGACTCTCGCGGCTCTGCCGTTCCATACACGACCCCAGCTCCTGAAAGCCGCGCCAGAATCGCGGACCGAATCGCTCCCTGAAGATCGATGGCAACGTCATAGCGGGCACATCGGACATCGTTCCAAACGGTGGCGATGCGCTGCAGAGTTGAAAAGGAAAACGGGGACTTTCCCCAAGCTTTGAGGTTCACGGTGTGAACTTCATCGACCAGAGGCCGCTCCAGTGAACGCGGCCCCCGCCGCGGCGTGCCGGGTGCGCACAAGATTTCGGCCCAACGTTCCTCGATTAACCAGCCGACATGGGCTCGCGGGAAGGCCGCTCGCAGCGTCTCAAGCGCCGGCAAAGTGTGAATCACATCGCCCATGGCGCTCAGCCGTACGATCAGCAACCGTTCAACGTGCTTTGCTCCGTTGCGGCCGGACTCGATCGGGGTGTTTCGGAAGCTGGCGGATTCCGGGGTCACGACCGCCTCGGCGCAAGTCGTGAACGAAGGATCTCGGTCGTTGAATGTTCCTTCGGGTCTCCCACAATCGCTACGCGCCCACCGTATTCCGCCACCGTGTCGCGTTCAGGAACAGAGTCCACCGTGTAATCCGTCCCCTTAGCTTGAATGTCGGGACGGATTTCGCGGATCAAAGCGCGCACGTCCAGCTCGGGAAAAATAACGACGGCATCCACGTCGCAGAAAGCAGCGACAATTTCCGCACGCTCCGACGCCGGCATGACCGGCCTGCCCTCACCTTTCAGCGCCCGCACGGATTCGTCCGAGTTGATCGCCACGATCAGCTTTCCGCCCAGTTCCTTTGCGCCTCGCAAGTAACGAACGTGCCCAACGTGCAGCAGATCGAAATTTCCGTTCGCCAGCACAATGTGCTCGCCCGTCTCGCGCCAGTCCTGCACGCGGCGTCGTAGTCCATCGCGAGTGAATACTTTCGGGATGCTCATGGCATTCGAATCCAATTATCAAATGAAAAGCGAAAGGTGCTCAGTGCGGCCGCGTCTGCGGCGGTGCCTGCTCCAGCGCATGCAACAATTCGGCGGCAGAAACCGTCGCTGTTCCACGCTTCATGACTACGATTCCCCCCGCGTAGTTTGCCAGTTGCGCCGCCTCTTCGGTAGTAGCTCCTGCTGCAAGAGCTGCGCTGAAAGCCGCAATGACCGTGTCACCTGCGCCGGTTACATCCGCGACCTGATCCGACCCAAAGATAGGAATATCCACGGGCGCGTGCCGCTGGTCGAATGCGACCATACCATCACGCCCTCGGGTAATCAGCAGGGACTGCAAGTTCATGCGATCGATCAGCTCTTTGCCCGCGTCTACAACCTTCTCCCAGTCCTGCCCGATGCGCATGCCGAGAGCGGCTTCCACTTCGGGTTCGTTCGGCGTCGCAGCAGTCGCTCCGGAATATTCAAGCAGGCGGTAACGAGAATCAACGATCAGCGGAATTCCTCTTCGCTTCCCTCTTTCGCGCAGCACGTTCACAAGCGCGGGGCTGGCCGATCCATATCCGTAATCCGAAACCAGCAATGCATCCGACGCCCGAAGATACTCTCGCGCCGCCAGAAACAACTCGCGCGTCAGATGCCGGTTGGGAGCGTATTCCGGCTCGCGGTCAACACGCACCACCTGCTGCCGCGTGTTGTGCGTCATTCCGGCGAGAATTCGCGTTTTGGTCACCGTCGTGTAGCTCTTGTCCCTCAATACGCCGCTGACTGGGATGCGTTTGTGCCGAAACGTCTTCAGCAGAAGCCGCCCCGGTTCGTCGTCGCCGATCGCGCCCACGGGCAAAACATTGACGCCCAGATCGGCAAGATTGTTGACCGCATTCGCTCCGCCGCCCGGGACGACCATGCGCTCACGATACTTGAGAATGAGTACCGGCGCCTCGCGGGAGACCCGCGAGATTTCTCCATATACAAATTCGTCGGCGACCAAATCCCCCAGCACCGTGATGGTGATCTTTGGGAAGGCTTCTATGATCTTGCGCAGCCGCTCAGTTTCTTTGAAATGTTTTGTCATCAGTATGGGGTCGACGGCGCGACCACCTTCCCCCGGCATTTTCTCACGACCGGCGCCGCTCCTCGATCACTCGCAGCATCGCATCCAGAGATTGACTGGCATTCGCGAGCTCCATTGCCACCGGAACAACGGCCAAGGGCGCGAGCGCTTGGAGATATCCTCCAAGGTTCACTGCATCCTTTTCGGTGGTGACAAAACCGCCAGCTTCGCTTTGTTCGCGTAGTCGCAACAGGTCGCGCACATCCTTTTCAGAGTAAGCATGATGATCGCGAAAGAAAGCCTCGGCCACAGGATCAATGCCCGCCGCCCGCAACTGCAGCAGGAAATTCTGCGGCCTCGCAATGCCGCAAAACACCACGTATCGTCTGGCTCGATCTCGATCGATAGCTTCCGTCGAAATGCCGCGTCTCACTCTCCAGATTGTCTTGCCTGTGATTGGGTACGAATCCTCAGAAGCTCCGCTGATGAGCACGATCGCATCAGCCCTTCGCAAAGAATTCAGCGGTTCGCGGAGTCTTCCTGCGGGAAGCAAACGATCCCGCGCGTCCTCCGGCGTCACCAGCACGATATCGAAGTCGCGCGCCAGGGCGCGATGCTGAAAGCCATCATCCAACAGATGGAACTGCCCGCCAAATCTCGCTTCCGCAAAACATCCGGCTGCATACCGGCTTTCACCAGCCACCACCGGCACCTGCAGGCGGCGGGCAATCAGCAAGGGCTCGTCGCCGAAATCTTGTGGCAATCCAGCCGGATCGACTAGCCGCACCCCGTGGGTTTTTCGTCCGTAGCCGCGCGAGAGCACATCAAAGCGAATTCCCCGAGCCTTCAACAACTCGCCCAGCAAAATTACAAATGGAGTCTTCCCCGATCCTCCGGTCGAGAGGTTCCCGACGCTGATGACTGGGCCTCGCAGCCTGTGAACAGAGAGACTTCCGCTATCGTATAGCGCATTGCGTGCTGCGACCACGCCGCTGTAGATTGCCGAAAGCGGATGAAAGCTCATGACTTTGCCAGCAACCGTCGTATTTCACCGGCGGTTCGCGGCGTCGCCCCGGCTTGTGATTGCATAGTTTCGGCCGCCCGCTTGCCTAAGCCATTGCGTTCGGCATCATTCACCAGCAGTTCCATCAAAACCAACGGCAATTCTGCAGGACCGACAACTCGCACCGCGTCCCGTTCATGAAACAGCTTCACAATATCGCGAAAGTTTTCCGTATGATTGCCTACCACCGTTGCTACGCCATACTGCGCCGGTTCGATAATATTGTGCCCACCTCGGGGAACCAGGCTTCCTCCAACGAAGGCAATGTCGGCGATGGCGTATAGCGCCGCGAGTTCGCCGATCGTATCTAAGAGCAGTACTTCGCCGCCTAGTGGTTCCCCGTTCCATGCCGACCGAAGCCAGAAGGGAATCGACATACTCTTGAGCAAACTGGCCACGGCCGTAAAGCGCTCCGGATGGCGAGGCGCAAGAATCATCACCGCTCGTGGGTGTTGCACCAGAACGTTTTCAAACGCCTTCACCAGCAGCGGCTCTTCGCCATCGACCGTACTGCCACAGACCAGCACCGGGCCGTCGTCGTTCGCCGCAATTGACTTCCGCAGCGTGCCCACAATCGACGGCTCCGGCGGCGCGGGAATATCGAACTTCAAATTCCCCGCAACCCGCACCCGGTCAGCACTTGCGCCGATGTCGCGCAATCGTGCCGCATCCTCCGCGCTCTGCGCCAGAAACAGGTCAACATTTGCCAGCACTCTCTTCAGCAGGTTGCGAAATCTCCGGTAACGAGGCCAAGAACGGTCGGAGATCCGAGCATTCACAATAGCAATGCGCGCGCCGAACGCATGCGCAAGCCGCAGGAAATTAGGCCAGAACTCAGTCTCGGCGATGACAATCAAATCCGGATGAAGCGCCCGCAAGTAAGGGCGAATCGCGAATCCGAAATCCATGGGAAAGTAAAAAACGTTGTTATCCTCAAAACGCTTTCGCGCCAGCGCCTGGCCCGTATCGGTGGTGGTTGATATGAACACTTTGACTTGTGGAGCGTCGCGCTTGAACTCATCCACCAGGCCCCCCACCGCCAGCACCTCACCCACAGAAACGGCATGGACCCAAATGACTTTGTTCCCGGTGCCAGGAACCTGTAACCGCTCGGAAACTCGTCCAATCCTTTCGGCGAATCCTTTGAAGTATTTTCCCCGCACCACCATCTGGAAGAGCCAATAAGGCAGGCTTGCCAGCATCGCAGCCGCCAGCGCCAGGCTATACAGAAAGCCGTAGAAGGAAGTGATCAAGTCCAGCCATTCTAAATAAACTTGCGCGGCCATGTGCTTCTGTGGCGTCTGCGGAGGAACAATTTCACGAGCGTCTATCCGCTCCGGTGAATAGATTAGGTTCTATAATCGCAGCCATGCAGTTGAAACTAAAGAGGCTCCCGTCGCACGTTCTGTTCGTGGCATGCGCGATTGGGGTACTGTCGCTCTCGCTCGCGGCGAAAGACTTCGCCAAACCAGTCGCCCAGCCAGGCAAATCCTATCCGGCACATGACGATCACTCCGATGAGAAAGTCGCCATCGGCGCCGACCCCTACGACACGGCAGAGAAAGCAAAGATTTTTTCTATCAACTTTCACGAGCACGGATTTCTGCCCGTGTTTTTCATCGTCAGCAATGACGGCGCTCAGCCCATTTCCATCACCAACATGCAAGTCACGCTGACCACCGCAAACAATTCGAAGCTGACTCCGGCGTCGCCGGATGATATTTACCGCCGCTTGTCGAATCCGAAGGCGAGCACCGACCCTGCCATCCCATTTCCCATTCCGCACAAAAAGGTGAAGGGCACGGTGACCCAAAAACAAAAAGATGAAGTCGAAGGTTCGATGTTCGAGGCGCGAGCTGTCGAGCCGCACAACACGCAATCCGGATTTCTCTTTTTCGACGTGCAGGACATCTCAGCTCCACTCGCAGGAGCACACATCTACGTGACCGGCGTCGACGACGCGAAGGGCGCGGAGCTGATGTATTTCGAAATTCCCATGGATAATTACCTCGGCCCGCATAAGACGAACTACTGATCCAATTAGTCCTGGCGCGGTTAATTCCGATTCCCTGTAAAATCAGAAGATTAACTCCGGAGCCGCTCCCGCATTGTCTTTTCTCGATCATTTGAACCCGCAGCAGCGGGAAGCCGTCGAAACCACCGAGGGTCCGGTGCTCATTCTTGCCGGCGCGGGCAGCGGGAAAACGCGCGTCATCACCTATCGCATCGCCTACCTGATCGATCACATGGACGTGATACCCGAATCGATTCTGGCGATGACATTCACTAACAAAGCCGCGGCTGAAATGGGCCAGCGCGTCGAAAAACTAGTCTGCGGCCTCAGCATAGCCAAGCCGGCGATTTCGACGTTCCATTCTTTTTGCGTGCGTGTGCTACGACGCGACATCGAAGCCCTGCAGATTCCCTCGGCCACACCTGGCCAGCCGCCTCTCGGCCTCACCAAGAAATTTGTCATCTACGACGAAACCGATCAGCAGTCGCTGCTGAAGTCGATCATGAAGCGTCTTGGGTTGGATGATAAGCAACTCACGCCCCGAACTGTGCTCTCGCGAATCTCGTGGGCGAAGAATCACATGCTCGACCCGCAGGAGCTTTACCTGCAATCGGCCGATCCCAAGACCGAAAAAATCGCACACCTGTACGAGGAATATCGCAAAGAACTGCGCCGCGCCAACGCGCTCGATTTCGACGATTTATTACTCGAGGCCGCGCGCCTGCTGAAAACAGTCGCTTCCGTGCGTGAGTATTACAACAAGCGCTTTCAATATCTGCTGATCGACGAATATCAGGACACGAATCGCCCCCAATACGAACTTATGCGGTTGCTCGCCGGCGCTCGCCATAATGTCTGTGCAGTCGGCGATGAGGATCAATCGATTTACTCCTGGCGAGGAGCCGACATCCGCAACATCCTCGAGTTCGAGCAGGATTTTCCGGAAGCCAAGATTATCCGCCTCGAGCAAAATTACCGTTCCACGCAGAATATTCTGCAGGCCGCGTCAAGCGTTGTCGCGAACAATGTTCGCCGCAAAGGCAAGAATCTGTGGACTTCACGCCTGGGCGGCGCCAAAATCGGCTACTACGAGGCTCCGGATGGGGAGAACGAGGCCCTCTTCGCCGCCGACTCGATCGCGAAATACCTGCGCGAGGCCGTGCAGCGAGGCGATGAATCTCCTCGCGCCGCCGTGCTGTACCGCACCAACTCCCAATCGCGATTATTTGAAGAGGCCATGCGTCGCTACGGACTGAAATATCACGTGGTGGGAGGATTTTCTTTCTACGAGCGTGCCGAGATCAAAGATATGATCTCGTACCTCAAAGTCATCCAAAATCCTGACGATTCGATCTCGCTGCTCCGCGTGATCAACACGCCTGCCCGCGGCATCGGCAAGAGCACGATCGAAACCATCGAGCATCTCGCGCTCGAGACCGGCCTCTCACTCTGGGGGGCGGCTGGCGAGGCCATTTGCCGTCAGCTTCTGCCTCAGCGCGCTCTCTCTGCGCTACAGAGTTTTCGGCAACTGATCGTCGACGCTCAGGCCATGCTAGCCGGAACATTCGTAGAGCAACTGGAAAAAAGCGCAGATGAAAGTACGCGGCGGGCGCCCATTCGGCAAGCTCAGAGCGAACTCTCGCCCGCGTCGGCGGAAGCTCCGGGGCCCATTCCATCGACCGTCGAAGAATCCGTTCAGGGCGATGAGGCAGCCTTTAACCCGGCCGAATTCGAGAACACCGCCTTCGATTTTGGCGGAGCCTACGATGGCGAAACGGTCGAGATCAATGCCAGCGTGCCATCCGCAGGTACACAGAATGCAGAATTGGAGCTGAAGACAAGCGAACGCGATGCCCCCGCATCCGGCTCGTTTCCCACTCCCGCCATCTCTACGGCCGATATCCTGAAATTTCTGATCGACCGCACCGGCTATATCAAAATCCTGGAAGCCGAGGACACGCCAGAAGCATTCTCGCGCATCGAGAACCTTCGCGAACTGGTGAATGCCGCCATGGACTCGCGCGACCGTGGCGAAACGCTTGACCAGTTTCTCGACCATGCCGCACTCATCAGCGACGCCGACGACTATGACGAGCGCTCGCAAGTCACGCTCATGAGCCTGCACGCCGCCAAGGGACTCGAATTTCCGCTCGTATTTCTCAGCGGCCTCGAAGAAGGATTGTTCCCGCACTCGCGCACCATGCTCCAGCCCGAAGAAGTGGAAGAGGAACGCCGGTTATGTTATGTGGGCATGACTCGCGCCATCGACCAGCTCGTTCTCACACGTGCGGTCTACCGGCGCCGCTATGGCACCGATCTGCCCGAGGCCAGCGTTCCCTCGCGCTTTTTGGAGGAAGTTCCGGCGCCGCTGATCGAAGAGATCGGAACGCGGCGGACGGCTCGGTCCGATGCGCACAGCCGCCCGGTTCGATCCTACGACCGCGAATCCGCGCATTACAGTTACGAAGACGAGGACCAGAGCGCAAGCTGGAAGCGTGGGCGCGTCGCCGAGATCAGGCAGAAATCTGCGTCACCCGACGGCCATTACAATTCGATCGAAAACATCGCCGAGTTTTTCGCCTCGCGCGGCAAGAAGTTTTCGGTATCGAAAGGAGCTCCTGAGGAACCGGCAGGAAAGCGCGGTTTCCGCCCCGGCCAGAAAGTTCGCCATCCGAAATACGGCGAAGGAACCGTCTATCGCCGCGAAGGAGAAGGCGCAGAAGCCAAGATTACGGTACAATTTCCTCGCTTCGGCTTGAAAAAGCTGGTGGAGAAATATGCCCAGCTGGAGAACGCCTAACGGCGATTTGGTAATTCTGTAATCGGGTAATTTGTAAGTTCCAAAATCATTTCGGATAGTTCTTAGATCGCAAATTACTCAATTACCAAATTACAAATTGTAAGGGAGTTCATGGCAAATACAGCAGAGTTAAGCAGAGACGACCGCAAGAAAGCAAAACGCGCCTCGCGCAAAAAGGCCAAGGTGGATAAGCCGAAGAAGCCCCGCGACTATGCCCGCGGATCGAAAAAGCGCAAGGTGAAGAAACTGGCTCGCGGCCAGTCGAAGCGGTAAAGCGGCACTTGGCATTGGGCGCTTAGCGTTAGCCCGATAGAGCGGGACGACAGCTCGAAGGGCTAACCGCTAAGTGCCAACTGCTAACGCGCCAGTTTCAGGAGACCAACTACCACTTGTCGCAACCATCGACGGAACCCGCGGAAACGGTTCGGGATTCAACGGTACGAACCTCGGACAACCAGCTTTTCTGTTGCAAGTCGATCGACAAGCTGATTTCTGAATCGGAGGCGCCGGGCCAGCGCCTGCAAAAAACCTTGGGTCCGTGGTCGCTAACGGCGCTGGGTATCGGCGCGATCATCGGATCGGGAATCTTTATTCTCACGGGCACCGCGGCGGCGGGCGAATATTTCCAGGCCCCGTCCATCCTGCATGCGCAGGCGCTCGATATCATCATCAATCTCCTGCGCACCGGCAGCACGGCCGGAGCTCTCATGCACGGCCGCCCGCCCGCCGGACCATCGATTGCCATTTCGTTTTTCCTGGTCGCCATCGCTTGCAGTTTTGCCGGATTGTGCTACGCCGAGCTGGCTTCGATGATTCCGATCGCCGGCAGCGCCTATACCTACTCATACGCCACGCTCGGCGAAATCTTTGCCTGGATCATCGGCTGGGATCTGATTCTCGAATACGTAGTTTCGAACGTCGCCGTCGCGGTTGGCTTTGCCGGTTATACAAAAGCGCAATTGGCAGTATTCGGCATAAACCTGCCGGAAAAATTTGCCAGTCCAGTCTGGGCCGGCGGGCAGTGGACCGGTGCTTATTTCAATCTCCCCGGTTTCCTCATTGTTTTCGTCCTCACGCTATTGCTGGTGCGCGGAGTGAAGGAGTCGGCCGAGACCAACAACATCATGGTGGCGGTCAAGATCGGCGCCATCCTGACCTTTCTGGTCGTGGGGGGCATGTTGGTTAAGCCCGCGAACTGGGTGCCCTTCGCGCCTTCTGGCTTCGCCGGAATCGTTACCGGAGGAGCCATCGTTTTCTTTACCTACATCGGATTCGATTCCGTTTCCACCGCCGCTGAGGAATGCCGCAATCCGCAGAAAGATTTGCCCTTCGGCATCATCATGTCGCTGGTCGTGTGCTCGCTGCTCTACATCGGCGTTGCAGTAGTGCTCCTCGGCATGATGAAGTACACCACCTTCGTTTCCGGCGCAGCCGCCGAAGCGCCCGTGGCCTACGCAATGAAATATCTGGGCGTGCATCCCCTCTTCCGCTCGGTCATCGTGATCGGAGCGCTGACGGGCATGATCTCTTCATTGCTCGTGTTTCAGTACGGACAGGCGCGCATCTGGTATGCCATGTCCCGCGACGGCTTATTGCCGAAGCTGTTCTCCGCGGTACACCCGAAATATAAGACGCCGCACTGGTCCACGTGGATTGCCTGTTTCGCCGTTGGAATTCCCGCCGGCCTCGTCGATATTGGCGATGCCGCCGACCTGGCCAACATCGGAACGCTGTTCGCCTTTGTTTTGGTTTCGCTGGGCGTTATCATGCTGCGCCGCAGTCAGCCTGATCGCAAGCGCGCTTTCCGAGTTCCGTTTGTCCCGTGGTTCCCGCTGATTTCCATCATCCTCTGCGGCGGCCTCATGACTGGGCTCACAGTCATTACTTGGCTTCGCTTCATAATCTGGCTCGGCCTCGGCCTGCTGATCTATATCTTCTACAGCCGCCATCGCAGCGAGTTCGCGAAGAAGTCGAAGTAGTTTCGGTCGTAGGTACGCATTTCCAAACAACCCGCGCGCGGTCTAAGGGACTCTCTCGCTAGCTTCGTCCGAACGCTCACTCTCATTGCCGCGCTGATCGATCGCCGTAATCGAGTAAAAATATGTCTGGCCTGGATTGACTTGCGTGTCGCGAAACGCCGGGGTCTTGACCAGTTCCGAATTGAGCTTCACCGGAGCCTCACCCCCCTGATGCCGGTAAATGTTGTACCCTGCGAGATCCGCATCTGTGACCGGAGGCCAACTCAGATCGATGAACGGCGCTTGTCCAGGCCCGGAGAAAACCGCCTGCAATCCTGTGGGCACCGCGGGAGGGAAAATATCATGCGCAAGCACCTTCACTTCGGTGGTGTCGTCGCCCTCAACTGCTACGGGCGATTTTCCCGGAACCGGCATCACGCTGACCACGGCGCCGCGATATAGGTATGCTTTCTCCCACTCGAAAGTCTGATCAAGAAAAGACGAAACAATCTTGTCGGGTTCGGCCGCAGCTTTTGTCGGCCCAGTTGCGCAAGTCGTGTCGTCGATCTCGGCGATTCTCGTTTCGGCTCCGCCAGCGTCGTCGCGTCTGAAGACTCGAAACAGGTACTTCATTCCGGCTAGTCCTACAGGTAGCTTCATGCACCGCCAGGTAATGAGTACACCTTGCGCGGTGACTTTGGCCTGAAAATCAGGGAACGGTGGCAAAGTTGGAAGCAGTGTCACGTGCACCTGATTTGAGAGTCCCGCGCCGCGTCCCGAAGTATTCAGCACTTCGACGGCGTAGGTTGCGGAGCTCTGGGGATGCTCCTGCTCAAGCGCCGCAGGCAACGTGTCGACAATGGTCGCCCTCAGCTTTTTCGCCGGAGCCTTTTTGCCACCTTCGAAATCCGCCGTCCGTGGCACTTCAGCTACCGGCCTTCCACATTCTTTCAAAACCGGTTCAAGGCCCCGGCAGATTTGCGTCTGACCTAGGAAGCGCAAACTGCGGCGGTCGGTGGTTCGCCTCGGAACGGTCCACGTCAAAGTAACTTTGTCGCCCTTGCGCGAGGCGTGCAAATCTGCTGGCGGGCGCGGTAATTCGAGTGATGGCGGAAGTGGTGGACCAATCGAAGCGCAGCCAGTCAGACCAATACAGGCAAATGCCAGCAACCAATGTATTTTTAGAATCGCCATGCGCAGAAAATATCAGAGTACATCAGAGGGGCTATCTGCCCGTTTTTTGTCTAATCTCGCGCCTTGTTCTTAATCCAGATCGGCGTCCCCACGAATCCAAATGCTTTGCGAATCTGGTTCTCTAAAAATCTTTGATAGGCAAAGTGCAGCTTTACCGCGCGGTTGGTGAATAACACAAAGGTCGGCGGAGCTACCGACGCCTGAGTCATGTACAAAATCTTCACGCGCTGTCGCATGGGAACCGAGGCACGTTCGAAGTCGACGTGTTCAATAAAGCGGTTCATTTCTGAGGTCGAGACGCGTTTTCGCCGTTCGCGTGCGACTTCTTCGAGCAGCGAAAAGACTTTCTCGGTGCCCTTTCCACTCTTCGCTGAAATGAATACCACCGGCGCGTAGCTCAAGAATTTCAAATCGTAGCGCAGCCGTTCCTCGTAGGCCTCGCGATTTCCCGGGCGCTTGCTTTCCCGCATCCGTTCCGATTTTGACGGCCTGCCGGTCTTTTGCGAGCCGCCGATCATCAGATCCCACTTGTTTACGACAATGATGATCGATCGTCCGCTCTCGTGCGCATAGCCGGCAATCGCCGCATCGAGCTGGCTCACGCCTTCGGTTGCGTCGATCACCAGCAATGCAATGTCGGCCGCTTCGAGATGCTTGCGCGCCATTACCACTGAAAGCTTCTCCGCCATCAAGTGGGTTTTTCCCTTACGGCGGATTCCGGCGGTGTCGATAAAGCGGAATCGCCGCCCATCGCGCTCCACCAGTTCATCGACGGCGTCGCGGGTAGTGCCGGGGATCGGCGAAACGATGGCGCGGTCGGAAGCGGTCAACGCGTTCAAGAGCGTCGACTTGCCAACATTGGGATGGCCGATGATCGCAACTTTGGTCTCATATAAAGTGGGCTCAATTTCCGTCGGTGTTTCCCGTGCTTCCGATCCCTCTGTTCGGGTTTCCTCGATGATCCCCATTTCCTCAGGGATAAGGTTTGTTTGCCGAGGCAGCACTTCCAAAACGGCATCGAGCAGATCGTCAATCCCGCGCCCATGTTCGGCGGAAATTGGAAACATCTCCCGAATGCCAAGCCGGTGAAAATCGTCGACCAGGGAAGACTGTTTTTCGCTGTCCGCTTTGTTCACCGCGAGCAACAGCGGCTTGCCTGTCTTGCGCAACAACCTCGCCAGTTCTAAATCAGGCGCCGCCAGCTCGCTCCGGCCATCCACTACCATCACGATGGCAGCCGCTTCGTCCAGCGCAACTCTCGCCTGGCGAAAAATCTCCGACGGGATGAAATCTTTTTCTTCGGGAAGAATGCCGCCGGTATCAATGACGCGAAGCAGAATTCCGCGCCACTCCGCATTGCCGTAGAGCCGATCCCGGGTGATGCCGGGTTCGTCGCCAACAATCGCTCGCCGGGATCCGACAATCCGATTGAACAATGTGGACTTGCCGACATTCGGCCGACCCACAATCGCGATCATCGGAATGCTGACACCTGCCGTGACGGTTGTGCCGGCCGAATTGTAGGTGGGTTGGGTCAAAATAATTCCGATCTAAAGATTACCGACGGCCAGAGTCGCGATCTAAGCTCGCCTCGAATGTCCGATAGTCGATGCAAATTGGGCGGAACTCGTATTATAGAGACTCTTGTGGCTTTGAGTTCTCAACCCGCATCATCGACGTGGCCACCGCGTTCGGCGCCAGGCGGTAAAGACGCTTCGCTTTACCAATTCTTCGCTCCCGGGGGCGTCTTGGCGCGCACGCATCCGGCTTATGAATTTCGCCGCGGCCAACTGCAGATGGCACAAGCTGTGGAGCAGGCGCTCCAGGAAAAACGTCATCTAATCGTCGAGGCCGGCACCGGGACCGGAAAAACTCTGGCTTATCTATTGCCGGTCATCCGATCGGGCAAGCGAGTAATCGTTTCGACCGGTACGAAGAACCTCCAGGAGCAACTTTTCTACAAAGACATCCCGTTCCTTGAGCGTGCCCTATTCGGCGATCAGGCCAAGAGCGACGCGCACTCCGGTCCAGGCCAACTCTCTGTTTGCTACATGAAAGGCCGTAACAATTATCTCTGCCGCAAGAAGCTCTACGATCTCACCGGAGCGCCTGTCCTGAACGGACTGGAAGAAATCGATCAGTTTCGCGCCATTTCCGCCTGGGAAAAGACTACGTCGACCGGCGATCGGGCCGAACTGGCTGAACTTCCCGAAACCAGCCAGCTCTGGCACAAACTCGATGCGCGGGCGGATGCCTGCTCCGGCCAAAAATGCAGCGAGTTCGAGCGCTGCTTCATCACCGAAATGCGCCGCCGCGGCATGGAGAGCGACATCATCATCGTCAACCACCATCTCTTCTTCGCCGACCTTGCGATCAAACTCCAGGCCGACGGCGCGCCCGATGCCGGTATTCTTCCCGAAGCCGCTGCTGTCATCTTTGACGAAGCCCACGAACTCGAAGATGTCGCCGGCAACTATTTCGGAATCTCGGTCGGCAATCTCCGCGTCGAGGATCTCGCGCGCGATGTCGAGGCCTCGCTTCAACACACCCACATGATTTCAGCTTCTCTTTCGGGAGCGCTGGGAAGCCTGCGAGAAAAATCTCAATTCTTCTTCTCGCTGCTGCCGCCGGGCGATGGGCGTTTCGCCTTCGAATCGCGCCGCGAATTTCTCGAAGAGAACGGAGAGGAATTCCTGGCTCTTAATAATTCTTTGACTCGCCTTGCCGGCGAACTCGAAGGTCTCGCACAGAAGCCCGAGGAAGTCTTCAATCTCGTCCGCCGCACGCAGGAAATTCAGATGCACCTCAGTTTCGCAATGGAGTCCGACGATCGCAATACCGTTTTCTGGATCGAACGGCGCGGAGGACGCGGACGAATGAACTCCCCGCAGAGAAACAAGGCCGAAAACCGAGATGCGGTTGCCGGCCGGCAACACGTTTTTCTTCAAGCCACTCCTATTGACGTCGGGCCGATCCTCCGCGAATGTCTTTGGTCAAAACTCGAATGCGCAGTCCTGACTTCCGCCACGCTCGCCGTCGGCAAAGGCTTCGATTACATTCGCCAGCGCCTCGGCCTCGAACACGCCCGCGAATCGGTTCTGCCTTCGCACTTCGATTATCAGGCGCAGTCGCTCTTCTATGTACCGCCCGATCTGCCCGACGCGCGCACGCCCACATTCACCACGAAAGCCGCCGACCGCATTCGCAAACTTCTGGAGATCACCCGCGGCCGCGCATTCGTGCTCTTTACCAGTTACGCACAAATGAACGATGTCTATGAGCGGCTGCTCGGCGAACTGGAATATCCCATGCTGCGCCAGGGAGACGCTCCGAAAAGCGCGCTGCTCGAAGAGTTCCGGCTCACACCCAATGCCGTTCTCTTCGCAACTTCATCGTTCTGGCAAGGCGTCGACGTTCAGGGAGAACAGTTGAGCTGTGTCATCATCGACCGGCTTCCGTTTGCTGTTCCCAGCGATCCCGTCGTTGCCGCGCGCGTTAAGTCAATCGACTCCGGCGGCGGCAACGCTTTTTTCGATTACCAGGTTCCCGCCGCAGTAATCACGCTCAAACAAGGCTTCGGACGACTGATCCGCTCGCTTCACGATCGCGGCCTGCTCGTGTTGCTCGATAACCGCATCTTGAAGAAACAATACGGCCGTGTTTTCATCGAGAGCCTGCCGAACTACCGGAGAACTACAGAGATGGGGGTCGTTGAAGAGTTCTTTGGGGCTGGCATCTAATCCCCGCGGTCTTAGAGCACACGTACTCCCGCTCCGCCCGGCGAATCTCCCGATACCGCTCGAATACTTTCCTGCCGCGCGAGGGAATCGGGTATGGAAAGCAGCAGGACGTTCATGACAACCAGTCCTTAACGGTCTCGCTGTGATCCCTGCAGGTCAGCTCAATCGCAGCGAGCGCACGGCACCTGATAGGGATTCTACTGCCCGAGATGGGGTGATGAAAAAGTTCGCGTAAGGCTTTGCTATTTCCGCTGTTCGGCCGCTCCCGGAGCCGCCAAAACTCCCACGCCAATTCCAGAAGCCTGCGCCTTCTCGTGATACACGCGTTCAGTGGCTTTCACAAAATCAGAAGGCTTCGCGAATGGAATATCGACGAACGTTTGCGGATTTCTGTCGGTGAGCGGGAACCACGAACTCTGAATCTGCACCATGATCCGATGTCCGCGCTGGAACGTGTGATTCACGTCCTGCATGGTGAAATCGATCTGCTCGATTTTGCCGGGAACGAGAGGTTCCGGCTTCTCGAAGCTGTGCCGGAATTTGCCGCGAAACGGCTCGCCGCGCACTAATTGCTCGTATCCGCCCATCTTGAATTCTGGGGGTCCCACGTCGGTTCGAGGCTTGTCTTTATCTTCTGGTTTCGGTGTATCGAACCTGCTATCCGGATAATCTGGGGGATATACATCGATCAACTTCACGTCAAAATCCGAATCGGTTCCAGTAGTCGAAACGAACAACTTTGGCGAAACCGGTCCCGCTATCGTCACGTCTTCTTGAAGCACCGGAGTTTCATAAGTCAGAACATCCGTCCTGCCACCCGCGAAGCGTTGGTCGGAATCCATATACTCCTGGGGAACATTCGTGGATACATAACTCACAAACGGCACCGGCTTCGCTGGATCGCTCACGTACTCATCAAAAGCCGGTCCGGTGCCTTCAGGCGGATCAAACGAAAGCTCGCCTCCAGCATGCAAATAAAGCGTTCTCGGCTCCGCTTCTTTCGGAGGCCATGCCGGATACCGCCGCCACACGTTCGTGCCGGTCTCAAAGACGTACGCTTTGGGGAGTTTCGCGTCCTCCTTGCCCTTCAGATACTGCTCGAAGAATGGAAATAGAATATTCTTCCGGTAATACTCGCCCGTGTTCGATGCGAACTCCACCCGGCCGAGATGGTTGCCATCATATCGAGCCCAACCGCCATGAACCCAAGGCCCAACCACCAGCGCGTTGAAGATGCCCGAGTTGCGCTCATCGATCGCATGAAACGTGCTGAACGGCCCCTGCAGATCTTCCGCGTCGAACCATCCCCCCACGGTTAGCACGGCGCAGTGAATGTTCTTCATGTGCGGAGCGAGATTCCGCGCCTTCCAATAGTCGTCGTAGATGTCGTGCCGCATCTGGTCGTCGAACAACGCGCTCTTGCCCACAAGAAATTTGTCAAGATTCGATATCGGCCCAACATTCAGATAGAAGTCATATCCGCTCGTGGTCCCGTAATCGAAAGGCACCCGAACCTTTGGCGGCAATTCCGGATTCTCCTGCGGCTTGAATGAACTATAGAACCCAAAGTTCGCATTCAGCATGAAAGCCCCACCGTGATAAGCGTCGTCGCCCATGAAAAGATTCGTCATCGGAGCCTGAGGCGATGCCGCTTTAAGCGCGGGATGGGAATCGATAATGCTCGCCGAAGTAAAGAACCCCGGATAGGAGATCCCCCAGATTCCTGCGCTCCCGTTATTGTTTGGCACGTTCTTCAGCAACCAATCGATGGTGTCGTACAGATCGCTTGCGTCGTCGACATCCTGTTTTGACTTCTTGTTGTCGATGTGCGGGCGCATTTCGACAAATGCCCCCTCAGACATGTACCGGCCACGCACATCCTGAAAAACAAAAATGTATCCTGCTTTGTCGAAATCCGGCGAAGGGCCCAGGTTCTTGCGATATTGATCCACGCCATATGGCGCAACGCTGTAAGGTGTCCGATCGATGAGGAAAGGATAGGTATGCGAGGAATCTTTTGGCACATATAGAGACGTGAAAAGATGTACGCCGTCACGCATCGGGATCCGGTATTCGTATTTTGTGTAATGTTCCTTGACGTCGAACTCCGGCGAGTCTGGCTTGTTCTGGGCAAAGAGATTCGAAATGATGAACCAAATTACGAAGGCTGCGAAAGCGCGGATTCGTCGCGTCATGAGGGCTCCTCTGCAGAAACGTTTCTTACGAAATGAAAAAAGACAAATACGCACCCTATCCGTCGGAAAGCTCGCAGTCAAGCGATAACTCCGCGTTACAATAGACCTTCAACACTCCGCGCGTCCGGATTGAATGACGGACCCACAAGGGATTCATGTTCGAAGTTACCGTAGACGACACTTTTGCCGCAGGCCACTACCTGCGCAACTACAAAGGCAAGTGCGAAAATCCGCACGGCCACAACTACAAGATTCGGGTCACGCTCGCCGGCGCCGAACTGGATAAAGCCGGTCTGCTGCTCGACTTCAAAGATTTGCGCGATGTGATGCGCCACGTGATCGACCGCCTGGACCACCAGATGATCAACGACATTGAGCCTTTTACGGTCATTAATCCGTCGGCCGAGAACCTGGCGAAGTATTTTTACGATCAGTCGAACACGCGGCTGAAAGCTGTGACCAACGGCCGTGTGCACGTGAAAGACGTTACAGTCTTCGAGACCGATACCACTACGGCGAAATACAGCGAGTAGGGGCGGCCATCCATTCTCGATCCATGTTTCTCGATGCATGTTGATTACGGAAATTTATAAATCCCTGCAGGGGGAATCGACTTACGCCGGCTTGCCCTGCGTCTTCGTGCGCCTCACCGGCTGCAATCTGCGCTGCTCCTGGTGTGACAGTGAATACACATTCACCGGCGGGCGCAGAATGACGCAGGAGGAGATATTTGGCCAAGTGCAACGCCTGACTCCTGAGGGCGGCCTAGTGGAAATTACGGGTGGCGAGCCCATGCTGCAGGAGCGCGAGCTTTTGCCTTTCATGCAGCAATTGCTCGACGCCGGCTATCGGGTGCTGCTTGAAACCAGCGGTGAACGGCCACTGACGCAGGTTCCTGCGGGAGTGGTAAAGATCGTCGATGTAAAGTGTCCCGATTCCGGCGAAGGCGATACGTTTGATTTGGGGAATCTGCCTACCCTCACGCCCAGTGACGAAGTAAAGTTCGTGCTCGGTAGCCGAGCTGATTACGAGTTTGCGCGCGATTTTGTGCACCGGCATCAGCTAACGGTGTGCGTGAATGCGGTGCTGTTCTCCCCGGCTTTTCGCAAAGATGCAACCGGCGCCCGCGACAGTTCTCACTGCCTGCTCGATCCGCAACAACTTGCGGAGTGGATGCTCGCCGATAACCTTGGCGCGCGTCTCAGTTTACAACTGCATAAATTTATTTGGGACCCTGCGGTGAAGGGGGTTTAACCGGAATCGCAACTCACGATATGCCACGTTCCACTCAACGCGCGATCGTTCTCCTCAGCGGAGGAATGGATTCATGCGTCTGCGCCGCGCTCGCCGTGCGCGACTATGATGCCGCGGCGTTGCATATCAGTTATGGGCAGCGCACTGAAGAACGTGAACGCCAGTCCTTCCTCGCCATTTGCCGCCGGCTCAATATTCACGATCAGCTCGCAGTTCGAAATGAGGCTCTGCGCGCCATCGGCGGCTCAGCCCTTACCGATGAGACGATCGCGATTCCTGCATCTGAAAACATTGGCCGTGGCGTTCCGGTCACCTACGTTCCTTTCCGCAATGCGCATTTCCTTTCGGTCGCGGTAAGTTGGGCCGAAGTCCTCGGAGCGGGGAAAATCTTTATCGGTGCGGTCGAGCAGGATAGCTCCGGCTATCCCGATTGCCGCCCCGCTTACTATGAAGCCTTCAATCTGGTTATCAAAGCCGGCACGAAGGATGGCAATACTGAGATCGTTACTCCGCTCATTCACCTGCGCAAGGCTGAAATAGTGCGGCTGGGTCTTGAACTGGGCGCTCCCTTCGATTTAACTTGGTCATGCTACAGTCGCCAGGATCGAGCCTGCGGTGTGTGCGATAGCTGCGTGCTGCGTCTGCGAGCTTTCGCCGCGGCCGGAGCCAAGGATCCCATTGCGTACGCGAAAGACAATGAGAATATCTGATGTCCGCACTTTATAATGCAAGGTCCTGCCAGGAGGCATCATGAAGAAGCATTTCGTCGTAGGCGTTCTGATTCTGCTTGCAGTCGCGCTTTGTGCGCCTCAACTTTTCTCGCAGGCCTCCGGAACGGTCAAGGGAGTTGCCAAAGACCTTCAGGGCAATCCCATCGCGGACGGAGTAATCGTTTACGCCAACCAGGATAACGGCCAGAAGTACACGCTCAAGATCAATAAGAAGGGCGAGTACTTCTCTCTTGGCGTTGCTACCGGCACCTATAACGTGACGCTGTACAAGAGCGCCGACGACGCCAAGGCGAACAAAGAGATGTTCCATGTGAATCACTTTCAGGTCACGGGCGATGAAAATACGCTCGACTTCGATCTGAAGAAGGAACAGGAGAAGTCTGCGCAGGGCCAGGGACTGACGCCTGAGCAGCTTAAGCAGCGCCAGGAAGCGCTGGAAAAAGCCAACAAAGAGAACATGACGGTCAAGCAGCTGAATGAGAAGATCACAGCTGCCGCGACCGCCTCCAAAGCAGGGGATTTCGACCAGGCAATCAGCATCCTGACCGAAGCCACACAGATGGATGCGACCCGCGACGTGCTCTGGGCTCAGCTCGCAGATGCGAACCGCAACTCCGCGGTGAAGCAGACCGATCCCGCCGAGCGATCGAAGCGGCTGCAGGAAGCTGTGACCGATTATCAAAAGGCGATTGATATCAAGCAAAAGACAATGGACGCCGCCACGAAGAAGGATCCCCAGGATAATGAACGGCTGGCAGCCTATTACAACAACCTCGGCGAGGCCGCCGGCAAGTCCGGAAAGCCCGAAGAAGCCCTCAAAGCCTATAACCAGGCCGCGCAACTGAATCCTGCCGGAGCGGCGGGTTACTACTACAACGAAGGCGCAGTGCTCACGAACGCCGGAAAGGTGGATGATGCGATCGCCGCATTCGACAAATGCATCGCCGCCGATCCTACGAAGGCCGACGCCTACTACCAAAAAGGCGTCAATATGATCGGCAAAGCCACGCTTCAAGGCGACAAAATGGTTGCCCCTCCCGGCACCGCCGAAGCTTTCCAGAAGTATCTTGAGCTTCAGCCGACTGGCCCTTATGCCGACGTTTCCAAGCAGATGCTCACCAGCATTGGCGCATCGGTTGAAACCGGATTCGGAAAGAAGAAGACGCCTCCCAAGAAAAGCCAGTAATTACCGGCTCAAACCTGCCGTCTTTGCGCACTTGTGCGCAGAGACGGCTTTTCGTTGAGACGAATCCGTAAGTTTCTACTTTCGAGGCGAGCCTGACATTACCAAGGGCTATGTCCTAACTGGCCTTAGCGTTTTCTCACCCTTCCGGTAAAGTGAAGCTACTCGGCTGAATCGGGTTTGGCTTTAACCTCCTCTCTGTGGCAGTGCAAATCCCTGGAAAAGCAGAACATTCGAGGATGGAATGGCATCGCCTGGCATTGCAGCAAGCTCTGTTTCGCTTGAAGATTATTCGGGCAGCGGCAAGGTCGCCACTCCGGCGCTGCTTAGCGCCATGCTGCGGGCTGCCGATAAAATCAGCGACCTGATTTTCTCTCCCGGACGTCCGCCGCAGGTTCAGGTTTATGGCCAGCTGATCTCGGTGCAGGTGCCGTCTATGGCCTCGCTTACCCCCGACGACACGCGCCACATCGCCGCCGATCTCATTGGAGATAACAAGCAGGCCATGGCCAGCCTGCGCGAATATGGCTCTTGCGACATTTCTTACGGTTTATCTGGCGTGGCACGCTTTCGCGCCAACATTTTCATTCAGCGCAGCAGTTGCGCCATTGTGATGCGCGTAATCCCTACTGCCATCCCTGACTTCGCTTCTCTTCGTTTGCCGACGCACCTCGCTGAGGTCGCCAAGCTGCGCGATGGCGTCGTTCTCGTTACCGGTCCTGCCGGGTCGGGCAAATCGTCGACGCTTGCCGTGCTTCTCGACTGCATCAACCGCGAGAAGAGTTATCACATCATTACCATCGAAGATCCCATCGAGTTCCTGCACAACCACAAATCTTCAACGATCCACCAGCGCGAGCTGCACAGCGACACCACGAGCTTCGCTTATGCTCTGCGGTCTGCCCTGCGGCAAGCGCCCAAGGTGATTCTGGTCGGCGAGATGCGCGACCGCGAAACCATCGAGATCGTTTTGGAAGCTGCCGAAACCGGGCACCTTGTACTCTCGAGCCTCAACACGATGGACGCCCCCAAGACCGTCGAGCGCATCGTCAGCTCTTTCTCGCCGCAAGAGCAGCAGACCATCCGCGAACGTTTTGCCAAATCTTTCCGCTACATCATCTGCCAGCGGCTTGTGCCAAAAGCCGATCGCAGCGGACGCATCCCCATTGCAGAGATTCTGAAAGCCAATCCGCGCACGCGCGAGTGCATCGAAAAGGGCGAGCGCGACGGCAAGACTCTGCTGGACGCCATGAAAGCCGGCGCGTCGGAAGGCATGCAGCACTTCGACGGCGAAATCGCTCAACTCGTCCGGGATCGCGTGATCGAACTGGAAGCCGGTTTATCCTTCGCCAGCAATCCGACCGTGTTAGGACAGGAAATCGCGCGCCAGCCGTTCTGAAATCGGCGTCTCTAACTTAAAAAGAGGTAGTGAGTTCGCGTGCCTTGATCGTTGACGCTGATCTATCATCCCACCATGGCTGCCCCGCCGACTGAGTCTCTTGTTTTGACCTTCGAAGAAGCGCGCCGCGTCGTGGAAGGTCACGCTTCGCGGCAGCTACCCGACGCTGAGGAAACGGCTATTCTGCTGCATGCCACCGGTCGCGTACTGGCCGAACCCATCGCCGCCGATCGCGACATCCCTCCATTTCACCGTTCCACGCGCGACGGCTACGCGGTCCGTTCCGCCGATCTCGCCAAATTCCCCGCCAAGCTGAAAGTTATCGGAGAAATCAAAGCCGGTCCCGACGACCGGCCTCGTGCGATCAATTCCGGCGAGACTTATACGATCATGACCGGGGCACCGGTTCCGGCGGGCGCCGATGCTGTGGTGATGGTGGAATACACGAGGCAGCAGGGAGATTGTGTCGAGATCGCTCGTGGTGAGGCGCGCGGCGAAAACATTGTCCCACGAGGAGCGGAAGCGAAAAGCGGAGCGCTTGTGCTCGATCGTGGCGCGAAGCTGAACGAGGCGGCCATCGCCATCGCGGCCTCAGTCGGCAAATCGAAGCTGAAGGTCTTCGTTCGCCCTCGCATCGCGATATTGACCACGGGAGACGAAATTGTTCAGGTCGACCAGACACCCGGTCCCTCGCAAATCCGAAATTCCAACAGCTACTCGCTCGCGGCGCAAATTCAACGAGCGGGAGGGGATCCGGTCATTCTGCCCATCGCTCCGGACGTACCCCGGCAATTGCGTGAACTGATCGAGCAGGGGTTGCAAACCGATCTGCTGATCATGACTGGCGGGGTTTCGATGGGACGCTATGATTTGGTCGAGCAGGCGCTTGCCGAACTCGGAGCCGAATTCTTTTTTACGGGAGCAAAAATTCAGCCCGGCCGTCCGGTGGTGTTTGGGCGAGTTCGCCTGGGCAAAGCCGCTGGCGAAACGCCGAGAGGCAATAAATACTTCTTCGGCCTTCCCGGCAATCCGATTTCGACGATGGTCACGTTCGAACTGTTTGCGCGCCCGATGGTCGAAGCGCTTGCCGGGATGAAGCCGCGTCCGCTCCAGTTTCTACATGCGAGGGCGAAGTCAGAAATTCGCGTCAAGTCCGGCCTTACTCGATTCTTACCTGCGATTCTCACGGGCGAATACGAAGGCACGTGTGTCGAACTCGTTCCCTGGCACGGTTCCGGAGACATTGCGGCCCGGGTTCGCGCCAATTGTTACGCGGTGATTCCGCCAACTGCAGCGCACATTGCGGCAGGTGAATGGGTAAGCGTTTTGCCGCACGAATGACTCGGGTACGTGACGTGACTTCATGCTCGCGTCAGGCCAAGGCTCAACCACTCGGGGCAGGGAGGGACACAGGTTAGACCGATGAACTTACCAGAGACTCAACCAGAAGCTCACCAAGTGTCGCCGCCCGCACGCGGCGGCCAGGCGCCAAGCGTGCGGCGAATCGTCACGATCTGCCCCGCGTGATAGCTGTTATGCGTAACAAGTTGCCATAAAACGGCCTCAAGCGTTGCGGCGCGTTCCTTGTGGCTGGGGTGCATGGCTTCGATTTGAAGTTCGAACTGCTCGGGCGTTGACCCAGCAAGCGCGGCCGATTCCAGCAGCAGGGTCGCAAAACGCTTCCGCAAATCATCCCACTGCTGCGCATCTGTGGGCGTGGGACCTGGCGGAAAACTCTCCGAACTATGCGCCGGATATTGTGGCCTCTCACCGCGTATGCGGCGGAGGTCGTAGTCCATCCAGAAATTCATGTGGAAGACGAGTTGGCCGATGGAATGCGGGAATCCGGCAATGTGGCGCGCAGCCAACTCTGCGGAAAGATCTTCCACACAGCCAAGAGGATCGGCGTGCGCACCTTTGCCGCGCAATAGTTCAATCAGCGCACGATTGACCATCGCTACCTGCGGCCCTCAGCAAAATATTTTTCTTCGAGGATTCTCCGATGATGCAACTCGTGGCCTGCAATGATGTAGGCGAGGGCGCGCACGGTGACCTCGTTGTTGTTGGCGATCCCGCGCCGCATCCACGCGGCTTCATCCAGATTGCGAAGGAGCGAGAGGGTTGCGCGGCGAACTGCGATGAAGTCTTCCACCAAATCAGCCAGAGCACGGTTCGCGAAAGGCCCGTTGCGGACGTAATCATCCTGTTCGAAACCTGCCAGGGGCGTGGCATCGGCCCGGGAAAAACGCAGAGCCCGATAGGCGAAGATGCGCTCGGTATCACAAACGTGGCCAAGCACCTGTTTGGCGCTCCACTTTCCCGGCGCGTAGCGAAAATCGCCATCCTCTTCGTCGCGTCCGGAGAGGAGCAGCATAGTCTCGCGGCGCTGCTGATCGAGCCTGGCCAGGATGTCGTCGCCTGTTACCGCGGCGATGTAGCGATCATAGTAGGGCGCGTACTCGCCCGGCTGGGGACGGGAAACGGTGAAACCTAAGGCAACGGCGGCTGGTTCTGACATTTGTGCACTCCTTCTAGCGGCAGATGATTTCTTAGAACTTGTTAGACGGACCGGGAAGGAAAAAGCATACTCCGAGTGGCTGTGAATCGGTTGGCGGCCGTAAATCGTTTTCGGGAATGTTTACATAGTAAGGGTGCCGAAATGGGGGATTCAAGCAGCACAAAATGGCGTTTCAGAATTACTCGGAAGTACGTACCACAGTAGGAAACTTTGCTGAAAATACAGGCTTTTCCACAGTGTTTAACATGGTATGCGGGAGTACAATTCGTTTTGGTCACGCAAGTGCGGCGCGTGATCCCAATCCCAACAAGGAAAGGAACTTTGTAACCCATGTGGAAGCCGACGAATCAGCCTACGACCCCGGGCCGGCCAGCGGAGCCGGAGCGTCCAACCATGTCTAGCCCCAGCGCGCCCGCGACCATGTCGAGCGAGCCCGCCGTGCCCCCGCGTCCGGTGGCCTCAACCACCACTACTGCAGACCAGGCTACGATCGGCAAGTCGCTGGTGATCAAGGGCGAGGTTACCGGATCGGAATCGCTCTATATAGACGGGCGGGTGGAGGGCTCGATCAGCCTGGCGGGAAATCGCGTCACCATCGGTCGGAACGGCGTCGTGGCCGCCAATATCAATGCCCGCGAGATCGTCGTGCTCGGCAAAGTGCGCGGCAATCTGACGGCCAGTGATCGCGTCGACATCCGCAGCGATGGCTCGCTGACCGGCGACGTGGTCGCGGCGCGCATCTCGATCGAAGACGGCGCCTATTTCAAGGGCGGCATCGACATTCGCAAGGGCGGCCAGCCCGCGCAGCAGAAACCCAATGGCGAGGATAAGAGTGTGCCGGCGGCGGAGTCGGCTGTGGTCGGGGCCAGAGCTTAGTTTCTTCGGTTTGTTCGTTCGCGGGTTCGTCGCATTTTGGCGGCGGCGTTCGCAGAGGGTGCGAGCGTCAGCCGCTTTCGTTCTTGGAATTGCTAGGGCTGCCTTCCCGCGTCGAGTATCTCTTTGCTCTCGGCCTGCGCCACTCCGGGATATGAGGTGGCTTTCCGCCGACGAAGGTCGCGCGGCAGTTGCGATCTCAATATCCAAAGGCCGAGAGTTGCCGCCGCCGCCCAAGTCACCGAAATCACCGCTAACTGTAGAACATCGGAAATGCGGCTGCCGTGAGCCGAGACGAGCGGGGTTACGCTGCGCGCTACTTCAAGGCTGATGCCGCCTGCGGCGAGCGCCGTTGTGGCGGATTTTCCCAACTCATCCCAACGCAGCGTTTTCAGCGAAACCATTTTTCGATAGTGCAGCAGCAACGCCAGTGCGAGTAGATTCGCCCCGATGCCGATGTCGGAGGCATACGCCAGACCGACGACTCCGTCTTTATGAAAAAGTAGCGAGTAGATCGGAAGTGAAGCCGCGGTGATGATCGTAACCGCTGCCATGGGAGTGAGCGTGTCGCCGGCGGCATAAAAGGCTCGGGCGTAAAGTCCCTGGGCCGACCATAGGGCCAGCGACAGCGAGAACCAGAAAAAATATACTGCAGTGGTTTGCGTATCGGAAACAAGGAATCGTCCCCGGCGATAGACAAGATCGATCAGCGGGAAGGCGGCGGCCATCATCCACCCGGTTGCTAGGAACGATGCTGCCGCGACGCGGTAAACCGAATCGTTGACCGTGTCGGCGAACTCATTCAGCCGTTTCTCATTGAACAGGCGGGCAAAAAATGGAAGCGACGCCTGACCTGTGGCCTGGCCCAAAACCGCAATTGGGACGGCGAACAAGCGTTTGGCATAGTTGAGCCGGGCGATGTCTCCGATACCGCTGGAAGCGTAGTGGCGCAGAATCCAGTCGTCAGCCGTAACCAGCGAAACTCCAAGCATCAGTGGAATCGAAAGCCGCACCCACTCGCGAAACGCAGGATTGGTGACGTCGAATGAAGGCCGGTAACCAGTCCCGATTTTCGCCGCACCGATTACGCTGGCCAGGAAGGGACCGAGGACACTTCCGATGGTGGCGCCCCACGCCAGCGAGGCAATTCCCAAGTGGCGGCCCGCGGTCACTCCGCCGAGAATAATAAATACGTTGTAGAGCAAAGGCCCCAATGCCGGGAAGAGAAAGAGCCGGTGCGATAGCAGTACGGCCGAAACAACTCCGCCGACGTAGAAAAAAATCTGCGCGGGCAACAAGATGCGCGTCAGGTGGACGGTTAATTCCATCTGGGCAGGAGAAAATCCGTGAAACATCCAACGCACGAACTGCGGTGCAAAAATCTCGGTGACAATCGTTCCCAGGACCATGACGGCAGTCATGACAGTGATTACGACAGAGAAAGTCTTCTCGGCATCGGCATCGCGCTTCTCCGCCAGGAACCGCGTGTAGATGGAGATGAACGTGATCGAGGCCGCGCCGCCGGCAACGATATAGTTGAGCCAATCCGGCAATGTGAAGGCCGCCACGTAGGCGTCGGTCTGCGGGCCGGCGCCGAATGCGTATGCGATGTAGGCTTCGCGAACATAGCCGATGACGCGCGAAAGCATCACCGTTCCCATCAGGAGCAGCGTGGCCGACAGAGCCGTGTGCTGATGCGAGGGACGGAAGAACCGCAGGAATTTCGTCATGGGCCGCAGATTTGCGTTATATCGCCGAGCAGGCCTGTCCTGATGCGATGCGTGAATTTCCTTCAAAGCCTAGCAGAGGCAAGCGCGAACCGCAGAGTTTATCGGTTTAAGCGGCAACGAAAGTTCCTTTTTTGACACTGCCGCGTTCACCTACTTGCGCAGCGACATGCGCAGCATATAGTACTCGTTAATCGGCCGGTCATCGCTCAGCGCAGGGGTACGCGGCGAAAGCGACAGCAACTCCTGAACCGGCAGTTCGTTCTTCAACAAAGAGTCAAATCTGGCTTCGACGTTGTGATCCCGATCCCATTCCACAAGATCGATAGCCGCGGGCTGCGGCAACCGTTGGGCCAGCCCGGCGGCCGTACGGCCACCCAAGGGCTGATCACTGGCCAGAAAGTGATATCCCCAGTTTTGCCCGAAAGCGAAGACCCTCACGTAGGGGAACGACTGACTTAGAGCCCGAGTCACGGCGGTTAGATCTTCCTTGTCGCCAACAGGGAGCCATTGCTGCAGTATCCCGCCGGGTCGAAGGCGCTCGCGAACCACGGAATAAAAATCCTCGGAATACAGCAGACTTGAACCCGCAGCCTCGACCGGAGGCGGTGGATCGATCGTGATTACATCGTATCGCTTGTCGGTGCGCTCCAGGTAGCGGCGGCCGTCATCGACCACCACATGCGAAAGCGGGGAATTCAAAACCTCGGAGGCATCGCTGTGGAAGTAACTAAACAGCTGGGGCACGCTCGGCACCAGCTCGACAACCGTCACCGGAATTCCCCATGAATGCAATGAACGAAAGGTTGTTCCCATGCCGAAACAAATAACCAGCGCATCCTGCGGAGTGCGATTGAGGAACGCGAGCGGCAGATGCGCCATCATTTTGGTGATCGGCGTTAGTGAGGTCATGCCGTACCCATTTACCAACAAGTTCTTGCGCATACCGGTTCCGGTTGCGATCACCGTAGCGGTGGAGTCACGCATGACACGGCCGCTGGGGTACGCCTGCTCATAGTCCATACTCGAGAAGAGAATCACCAGGGTCACGGGAAGGAGCGCATAAGCCGCGACTCGAGGAGCCCAGCCATTTGACGCACCAGTTGAAACCATTGGGCGAAGGCCGACGATCAACCAGGGTAACGACATGATCAGGAGAGACCAGCGTTCGCTCAGCCATGGCAGCAGGAGGAAGCCAGCCAACAGGGGCCCCAAAATGCATCCAACCACATTGATAGCGTAGGCTTTGCCGGCTTTGGCGGGATTTCCCGCAGCCCAACGGTCGACGAGCATCGGCGTGAGAAATCCGAGCAGTCCGGCAAACGGCGCGATGCCCAGAATGGGCCGCAGCAACCAAAAAACAATAAACTTTGGATTGGCGGCGATAAGCGGCAATAACGCGAATACTGCCAAGAGCGTCCAGAGGAGGACATTCTCGTTTGTTCCACCAACGCTCCACTGCCGATAAATACGCGAGCCGAGAAACGTGGCAAACAGATAAATGCCCAAAATCGTGGCGAAAGCATAAACCACTGTTCCGACAAATGGAGTGAACTCCCGGACCCAGACTACTTCCATCCCCATGCTGGTTAATCCAGTAGCGAATAAAAGCACGAGGATGGAGTTTCCTCCGGAAGTGGATGGTCCAGTTTCAGCGGCAGGAGGCGCGGTTTCACGCGTTTGTTTCAGTTCCGGAGCGCCAGACTGACGCATTGCCAGAAGTGCGATCAGGCAGTTGCAGACGGCGCCAACCTTTAAAGTCCCGCGAAAACCCAGCAACTCGACAAAAAACAACGGAAGAATCGTTCCTACCAGTGCGCCAGCCACGTTGGCCATGTAGAGGTAGCTGAACGAGCGTGACGACTCCGGCGGAAATGTTCGCTCGATCGCCAGCATCGCGACCGGAATGGTCGCACCCATCAGGGTGCACCAGGGCAGTAAGGCGAAAGCTACCCAGATTCCTGAAACCAGGTAATATCCGGCGGAGGAAGTCGAGCCGAAGTGTTCGAGGATGCCACGACCGAATCCGAGTTCATATGGAACGACAATCCCGGAAACGCCGATCAGCAACTCGATGATGGCGTAAAGGCGCAGGGGTGAAAAATCGAGGCCTTGCCCGTTCTGGCGTATCCATTTTCCGCTCGCCCAGGATCCTAAGCCCAGTCCGCCCATGAAGACCGAGAGCACGATCGACACCATGGCGGTTGTCACGCCGAACTGTGCCATCGAGAGTCGCAGCCAAACCAGCTCATAGAGCACGCTGCAGAAGCCGGAAAGGAAGAAGAAAATGAAGTACCAGACCACGGCTGTCCTCTTTCTATATTGGAACCTTGCTGCGAAGGCGCGAACGACCTGACGCGAGCGAAATGAATTGTGCCACGAAGGTACCCAATGGCAAAGTGACTTTGGTGTTTTGGCGAAGAAGTCGAGTGAGGCCAGGCTCCAGGATCACCGATGTGGGAATCATGCTGGAATCCAGGTAAGCGGTTCTCGCACACGCGCTGCGGTTGAGCCACGAATTTCACCTGTGTTAGCATCCTAGGTTTTGGCGGGTGTTGTTGGTCTGGCCTGCATACGGCACTACTACTCTTCTGGGCCTCTCTCTTTCCACGCCTGCGAAGGAGCCTACTCGTGAAAGTTTATTCCGGAGAAAATATTCGTAATGTGGCAGTTGTCGGGCATGGACATGCCGGCAAGACCACCCTGATTTCGGCAATGCTTTATGCAGGGGGGGCGACCCCTCGGCTGGGGCGCGTCGACGACGGGACCTCGACGACCGACTACGACGAAGAAGAAATTGCCCGCAAAATGTCGATAGCGGGCTCCGCAGCTTATGTGGAGTGGGGCAAAACGAAGATCAACATCATTGATACGCCCGGCTTCAACATGTTCGTCCACGAAGCCAAGATGGTGCTGCCCGTAGTGGACGCGGCGATCGTGGTGGTCGATGGCGTGGCCGGCGTCGAGGTGGTGACGCAGCGGGTCTGGAACGATTGCGAGGAATACAAGACGCCGCGGCTGATCGTAGTGAACCGCATGGACCGCGACCGTGCCAATGCGGAGCGGGTGCTGGAGTCGCTTATCAATGCTTTCGGGCGAGACGTGATTCCGATCGAATTGCCGATCGGCAGCGAGAAAAATCTGACCGGGGTGGTCGATCTTGTCCGCATGAAAGCCTACACCTACGAACTGGGAGGCAATGGGAAAGGCAAAGAAACTGAGATTCCGGCGAATATGCGTGGGCAGGTGCAGGAGGCTCATGAGCAGTTGGTCGAACTTATAGCCGAGGGCGACGACAAGCTGATGGAGAAATTTTTCGAAGCCGGCACGCTGCCGGAAGAAGACCTGATTCCCGCGCTTCACAACGCGATTCGCGAAGACAAGATCTTCCCGGTAATTTTCGCGTCGGGCCTGGGAAATATCGGCGCCGACCGCGTCATGGATTTTATCGTCGATTACACTCCGGCGCCGTCGGAGCACGAGTGGGTGCAGGGGGAGCCGGCGGCCTCGGGCAATGGGGATGCGCCGAAGCGGCATGAGACCGACGCTGAGCCGGTTTCTTTATATGTGTTCAAGACTGTTTCGGACGCGTTTGCGGGAAGAATTTCTTATTTCAAAGTTTTTTCCGGAGTGCTGAAGAACGAAGCTACGGTGCAGAATTTTTCGCGGGGGTCGGGGGAGAAGCTGTCGCATATTTCGATCATGCAGGGAAAGACGGCGGTTCCGGTCACCGAGTTGCATGCAGGTGACATCGGCGCTGTCGCAAAGTTAAAAGATACTTTGACTGGCGACACTCTCGGGGACAAGGCTGCGCCGATTCAGTATCCGCGGGTGAAGCTGCCGGAGCCTGCGATCACGTTTGCCATCGAGCCGAAATCGCGCGCCGATGAAGATAAGCTGGGGCCGGGAATCCACAAGCTGATGGAAGAGGATGCAATGCTGCGGTTCTTCCGCGATGCGCAGACGCAGGAATTTCTGATTGCCGGCACGGGGCAGCAGCATATTGAAGTGATCGTTTCGAAGTTGAAGAAGCGGTATCACACGGAGGTGGTGTTGAAAGCGCCGAAAGTGCCGTATCGCGAAACCATTCGCGGTAAGGCTGATGTGCAAGGCCGACATAAAAAGCAGACCGGCGGGCACGGGCAGTACGGCGACTGCAAGATCAAAATGGAGCCGATGCCGCGCGGCGGACAGTTTGAGTTTGTGAACGACATTTTCGGCGGCGCGATTCCGAAGAACTATATTCCTGCGATTGAAAAAGGAATTAAGGATGCGGCGGCACGCGGATATCTGGCGGGATATCCGGTCGTCGACTTCCGGGTGATTCTGTATGACGGCTCGTATCACGATGTGGATTCAAACGACATGTCGTTCCAGATGGCGGGTCGCATCGCCTTCCGAAAAGCCATGGAACAGGCCAAGCCCACGATTCTGGAGCCGGTGATGCACGTCGAAATAACCGTGCCCGACGATTTTGCCGGCTCGATCATGGGCGACCTCAACAGCCGCCGCGGCCGCATCCATGGCATGGACAACAAAGGCGGCAACACCGTTGTGAAGGCTGAGGTACCCATGTCAGAGATGCTGACTTACGGCGTGGATTTGACATCGATGACGCAGGGCCGCGGATCGTTCAATATGGAGATGCACCACTACGACGCGGTGCCGGGTGCGTTGCAGGAGAAGATTATTGACAAGGCTCGGGCTGAGCGGGGCGAGGTGAAGGAGGAGGAAGAGTAGAGGTAGTTTATCTCCGCCGGCTCTGCCCCTGTACCAGATTCCGCTCAGCGCTTCGTCGGGCCCTTTCATGGGCCATGGAGGTAGCGCCATCTTTATCGAAGGAGTCCATTTCAGTGCTCCATCTCGCTTTAGCCGACGACAAAAAGTTCGTAGGAAGTTTCATTGATGTTATTCCCCTTACGATGTCTCTATGCAAACGATTGACCTTGGCGAAAAAATCCTTAAACCCGGATCGGGTAACCACATCAATAATGTAAAGTTCCCCACGATGAAATGTGCGGACTTGCACGTGAGGGCGCTCTGTTATCTGTATATCATCCTTGTCTACACGAGCTTCAAATAGACGACCATCTAGTACGACGGTTGGTACGTAGAATTCGGACAAGACCCCGAACCTATCCTGCAGTTTATATCTCTGCTCTTGGGCATAAGACATATAGCTGATCACCGAGTCAATGGCTCGATATATTTCAGACGGTGCAGACGTACTCTTGAATGCTTCACAGTACGAGATGCATCTCGAGAGAAGCGGATCGCCATAATGGCTATCCATGATGTATGGATGAATTCTGGGTAAGAGAGGAACACCTCCTTTTTCCCTGAAGTAGAAGTCAAACTCGCTTGAATATTTAAGGAGCCACGCAACGTTATCAAACGAGTATGCCGGGGAGGAAAAGAATACCCACGGCTTTTCGGCCGATTTCTTGCATTCGATTATCATTTCGGTAATCGTGCGGTGAGGAAATCTCTCGTCGATTTTCTCGAAAAACGCTACTAGATCAATTTCACGTAATTCGCCTTTGTAATCGTAGCGAATGCTTGGCATTCGCCCGGTATTCCTACTCGAACAAATGTTTAAAACTTCAACTTCAAGAGGAAACCCCGACTTAGCTATGTCGTTCTTAATCTTATTTACGAGGTCAGTTTCCGCTTTGTGCGAATCTTTGTCGCTCATATCTGACCGATTGTACTCGGGAGTACACCTCGAATTGTCCTCGCGGTTTGCTGCTGCGATGAGCCTACCGTTTATCTTTTGAATGCTGCGTCTTGGAATCTTTAACCGCAACGCATGGAATAATGTGCGCAATCACGCGGTTTCGTTCGCGCAGTTCAACTGTTTTTCCGGCGCGAAGCCATGCGAGCAACTGGCGCGTGTTGCGTAGCTGACTCAAGAGTTGATCGACGGCATTTTGGGAGGTCGCGTCATAGTAGCTTCGGATGTCTCTTTGAAATATCGGCTGCACGGCGAGTTCCAGCAGCCAAAATGAGGCTGCGCTAACGAGACCACGCCGCGCTACGCGCAGCGGACAGCCGAGGGCGGCTGTCCGACATTCCATTTATCTAAATCCTTTTTAGCTCACCGATTTGCTCTCAAACCTTCGCAAGCCGATGACGAGCAGCAGCAAATCGAAGAAAAGTAGCGCTGCGATCACAGCGACGGTGGAAAGATGCGGAAACTGCGGCACCAGAGTGGCGCGCAGGCCTTCGCTCGCGTACACAAGCGGGTTGATGAGCACGATTTTCTGCAGGATCGGAAAACTGTTCAGCGCACTCCACGGGTAGTAGGTGCAGCCGAAGAAAATCATCGGTGTGAGCACCATGCTGAACATCAGTCCGATGTGCTGCTGGTTTACGCTGCAGCCGAGCGCGAGGCCGCCGCTTGCGGAAAACAAGGCGACCAAAAGCGTGACCGCGGCGAAGCCCAGCGGATTGATATCGAATTCCACAGGCCTCAGCAGCAACCAGGCCAGCGGAATCACTACCAACCCGGCAATCAGCGCCTGCACCATGCCGGCGATGACTTTCTCGATCGCGAGCCAGCGATTCTCGATGGGCGCGAGCAGCCGGTCTTCGATTTCGCGGGTGAATTGAAATTCGGCGATTACCGGCATGGCCACCGCCCACACACCGGTAAAGACCATGCTGATCGCCATGATTCCTGGCAGAAGCAGGCTTTTGTATCGCGGGGGCATGTATCCGCTCTGCACCATCACGCGGCCGAAGATGAAGACGAACATCAGCGGCTGCAGAAAGGTTTGCAGCAGCAACTGCAGCGCATTGCGCCGTGCCACATGCGCGTCGCGGGCCAGCAAAGCTCCAAAAGTCTTCCAGTTCAATCGCGCAAACTCCTTCCGGTGTGGTGCAGGAACAGATTTTCCAGGCTTGGCTCGGAGATGTGCACGTCGTTCAGTTCCGCGCCGGAAGCGGCCGCCAGGCTGGCAATCTCAGGGATCAGCGAGCCGCCGCGGTCGGCGTAGACGTCCGTGCCTGTGCCATCTGCCGCGCGTACTTCGCGCACTCCGCTGAGCGATTGCAGGCGCTGCAACAGATCTGCCGGTTGTCTTCCGAAGCGCAGGCGCAGCAAATACCCTCCCGGAATCGAGGCCTTCAGTTCCTGCGGTGTGCCCGACGCAATCATGCGGCCGTGATCGACGATAGCCAGTCTCTGGCAAAGGGCGTCAGCTTCCTCCATGTTATGCGTGGTCAGCAGAACGGTTTTTCCCGCTGCGTTGAACTCCCGGATAATTTCCCACAAAAGAATTCGCGTCTGCGGATCGAGGCCGGCGCTGGGCTCGTCGAGAAAGAGCACCTGAGGATCGTGCATCATGGCGCGGGCAATCGAAAGCCGCTGCATCATGCCGCCGGAAAAGCCGCGCACCATCTGGTTGGCGCGATCGGTGAGCTTGAATTTTTCGAGCAACGCTGCGGCGCGATGGTTTCGTTCTTTCGATGCCTGGCCGAAATAAGCGCCATGGAACGCCAGGATTTCGTGGGCCGTCAAAGAAAAATCGAGATTTGCGCGCTGGGGCACAACGCCGATCAGCCGCTTTACCGCAACTTGTTGCTTCCAAACATCGTGGTCGCCGATCCAGGCCTGGCCGCTGGTTGGTCGCACGCGGGTTGTAAGAACACCCACGGTCGTAGATTTGCCGGCTCCGTTCGGCCCAAGGAGACCGAAAATCTCGCCGGGAATAACTTCCAGGGCCAGGCCATCGAGCGCGGCAATTTGCGCTTTGGGTTGCTTGGAACCCTTGGCGCTTCCACGCGGGCCGAAGCCCGTGGCCGCAGCCATGGGAGGCGGAGAGTTGTAGACCTTGCGGAGGTCGACGGTGCGAATACCTACGGCCATAAATTGTTCAGCGTGAGCCAGACTCAGGATTTAGCCCGTAAGTATAAACGACAGGCCCGGCTGAAAGGTTACGCTTCGCGGGGGTGACTCGCTTCGGCTCCCGAAATGCGCGGGACCTGGAGTCGCGGATGTCGCAATGATGTGATTGCGCGGTTTCGCATTTCGTTCTACCATCCGAAGCAGTGGCCACCGCGCACAACCATCTCCTCCCAAACCGTCACGCAGACCGCCTGGTCTCGGCTGCGCCGGTCGAGGACGATTCCTCGTTTGAGTTGAAACTCCGGCCGCAGTTGCTGAAAGAATTTATCGGGCAGAAAAAGCTCAAAGAGAATCTCGACGTGGCGATCCAGGCGGCGAAGTCGCGCGGCGAGGCAATGGACCATGTCTTGCTCTACGGTCCTCCCGGCCTCGGCAAAACGACTCTGGCGAACATCATCGCCAATGAACTCGGTGTTCATTTCCAGCCGACGGCTGCGCCACTCTTGCAGATCAAAGGCGACCTGACTGCCATCATTACCAACCTGCAAGACAAGCAGGTTCTTTTCGTCGACGAAATCCATCGCTTG
>Ga0210391_10000078_pt1 | contig 113736 bp, 82 predicted proteins | sample IncBWC12OmetaG_FD_160573 | JGI IMG/M metagenome (GOLD analysis project Ga0210391, IMG submission 160573) | Forest soil microbial communities from Barre Woods Harvard Forest LTER site, Petersham, Massachusetts, United States - Inc-BW-C-12-O ...
TAACAAGTCTCGGAACCTCCTCCGTATGGAGTGGCCTCCGGTTTACCACGTTAAGGGGTGGGGAATTTTCAATCGGCACTATCGGGATTTTTGCACCGGCGCTGACATTTTTGATCGGCAGGGGTTTTTGTTGCGCCGAGTGCGTCCCGATCACATCTGGTATCGTCCACAGCCCCATGCTTCCATCCATTCACTCGAACGCGCACAGCTCGTGGTCATGCGCCTCAACACGCGGGACCTGAGACTCGCTTTTCTGAAGTCCTGATTGATGTCTTAACGAGGTCGGCCTCACAACGGCCCGAGTAGACTGTTCGGTGTTCGCCCTACAGAGCTCGGATCGAAGGAGGCCGAGATGAGAATTATAGGATGCGATTTGCATAAACACGGAGGTTATCCAGAAACGGGGATCTCGGAAGTTACTGTCCCGCAGCGAATGCTCTGATTCTGGACGAATTCTCGCCTACTCGGAAGGTACTGAGCTTTCTCCGCTTCATTGAAAGGCCAGTGGGCAAAAACCCTACTCGGAGCGAGGCTGTAACTTCCAGAAATTGAAGACTGAGCTTGAAGAAATTCTAGTTTGGCAGAAACATCGGAACCATGAGGATGCCGCTTGTGGCCATCAGACTGCCACAACAATGTCAGCGGCCGAGCTCAAGATCAGCCAGCGACTGGGTAGCGAATGCCAGAGGCGATCGCGCTCGCGCACGAGATAGACATTGCCTGGGCCGGTGAAGACCAACGTGAGCAAAACAAGTGTCTGGAGGCGCGAGAAGAAAGACGCCCACGGATGCCCCGCCGTTCGCCAAGGCCCGAGACCTCCTGCCATCCCTAGCTTTTCCGTTGGCGCGCAAACAAAAGAGCGACACCACCGATGAGCGCAAGCGCGCCGAGAATAGGGGGCACCAAATTGGTCTTATGAGCTTGGAAGTCCCGAAACATGAGACGTACAGGGTCTTCAAAGTACGCAAGCGAAGTGATTCCCACGGCGATCAAAATCAACCCGAGGATTGATATCGCTCTCATGAAATCTCCTTATCCCAGGTCAGATTCGGGACGCGCACGCCGAAAACCCTCCGCTCGGCACGCGTTAATCACGAATTGCCCCGGATTCTGCCAATCGAGGCGATCAAGCCGGACATGGGACGTTGAAATTGCAATGCAGCGTCACCCAACTATTGACCAACAACTGCGATCGATTGATCTCGCATCCCAAACGCTGAGCGCGTGAAGAGGTGGTCGGGATCGTCTTGATGCAACTCACTGACTCCCAATCGGCCATCCAACGAATCGCTTCACCCAGCGAGCCTTCGTTGCTAATCGCTCCCGTTAATCTTGTGTTCTTGGATTTTGTCGTAGAGGAGGCGTCGATTGATTTGCAGACGATTGGCGGCTTCGGTTTTGTTTCCCGCAGCGTCGCGCAGAGCTCTCTCGATCAGTTGGCGCTCCAATTCCGCGAGGGCCTTGTGAAACGGAAGCGACACGAGGTCCATGCCTCCGTTGGCTGAATCACCCGGGCGGGAATCTCCTCGGTTAGCCGAGAAATGGGCGGGTATCAGCACGCGGCCACGAGCCATCAATACTGCTCGCTCGACCATATTTTCAAGCTCGCGCACGTTGCCCGGATACGAACATTTCTGCATTATCAGGACCGCGTCGTCGGAAAAGCCGACCGCAGGAAACCCATTTTTTTCACTGTAGATTCGAAGAAAATGCTCGGCAAGCAGGACGATGTCCGACCTTCTCTCTCGAAGAGGAGGCACGGAGATCCGAACAACGTTCAGGCGATAGAGCAGGTCTTCGCGGAACAGCTGCTCTCGGACGCAGGTTTCCAGGTCGCGGTTTGTGGCCGCCAAGACTCGAAATTCCCCGTGAATGGTCTCGGTACCGCCGACGCGCTCGAAGGAGTGCTCCTGCAGCACGCGCAGCAGCTTTGCTTGCAGGCTCGGCGGCAGCTCGGCGATCTCGTCAAGAAATACAGTGCCACCTTCAGCCATCTCGAAGCGGCCCGGTTTCTTGCCGACAGCCCCAGTGAACGCGCCGCGTTCGTGGCCGAACAGCTCAGATTCGAGCAGGTTTTCCGGAATGGCGGCGCAATTAACAACCACGAAAGGATGCGCCTTCCGCTGGCTGTAGTCATGAATCGCCTCGGCCACGAGCTCCTTGCCCGTGCCGGATTCTCCGCAGATCAGCACCGTCGAATCGGTTTCCGCGACCTTTCCTATCAGCTTGAACACGTCCATCATGGCGCTGCTGGAACCGATCAAGCGCCCGGCTCCGGCGCCGTTATGTCCCGGCGCATGGGTTTGCGCTTTCAATTCCATCAATTCACGATTTAAGCCCGCGTGCGCGAGCGCGCGCTTCGCGGTCAACGTGATTTCCTCTAGATCGAAAGGTTTGGTCACAAAGTCGTACGCACCTAGGCGAACTGCTTCAATCGCACTGTGACTGGAACCGAACGCCGTAATCACGATCACCGGAATCGAAGCGAGGCGACGATCGCTCCGAAGGTACTGAAGGAGTTCCTCGCCCCCAACGTTCGGCATTTTCCAGTCGCTGAAGATCAGGTCGGGGTTGGCATTTCGGAGCAACTCGATGGCTTCGGCGCCGTCGCCGGCTTCCAGGGTGGCGTAGCCCCGTTTTCGAAGGATTTCGGCGAGCGTCCTCCTGAGATTTAACTCGTCGTCGATGATGAGAATGGTTGCGTTCATCAGTTTGCCGTTTACGCCGACCGCCTTATATTTTGCTCCTGGATCACCGGTATTACGACCCGGACGGTTGTCCCGCAGCCCCGGGCGCTGGCGACGTTGATTTCACCACCATGCGCCTGCACAAGTTCGTGACAAATGGAAAGTCCGAGGCCCGTGCCGGTTGGTTTCGTCGTGAAAAAGGGATCGAAGATTCGGCTCACGACTTCGGGGCTGATACCCTCTCCCGTGTCGTTAAATTCCACGCAGACTTCGCTGGACTCCGCAGTCTTCCCTTCGGTGGTGACGTTGACACAGAGCGTTCCGCCTTCGGCCATCGAATCGATAGCGTTGCGAATGATGTTATCAAATACCTGGGCCATGCGGCTTTGATCCACGCGCACGAGCTTGGAGTCGCGATTGAACTTGGCAACGAACTTTACCTGGTGCTCTTTGGCGAGTTCAGCGAAATTGCCAAGCCTCTGCTCAACCAGGCGCCCCAAACTGGTGGGCTCCGCCTGAAGTTGCACGGGCCGCGAAAAACTTAACAGTCGATTTACCATGCTATTCATCCGCTCGACTTCCTGAAGCGCGATGGCGCACGACTCCCTGACGTCGGGATTCAGCGCGTCCTGCTGGCACATCTGTACTCTCAATCGAATCGTGGCCAGCGGATTGCGAACTTCGTGCGCGACTCCGGCAACCAGACGTCCCAGTGCGGCAAGCCGTTCCGCGTGCCGGAGCCTGTCCTCGATCTGTCGCTCGCTTTCAATTTTGTCGCGCAGCGCGGCACCTAGGCGATTAATCGCGTTTGCGACCTGCCGGATTTCTTCCGGATCGGATTCAATGCGGATCTCCGATCCGAGATTGTGTTCGAGGTTCCTGAGCCCGCCTTCGATCTTTCGAACGCCACCCTGCAGACCGCGGACGACCAGCAGCGTCAAAAGCACACAAGCGAAAGCCGCGGTGCCTAGGCCAACCGCCACCAGATAGGTCCGAAAGCGGTTCGTTCCGGGAAGACTTGAGAGGCGCATAACCGTCCATGCGCCGCCGACGTAGCGCTGCCCACTTTGAAGCGGAAGCGCATCGATCAGCGCGATGTCATGGCCCTCGGTCAGGATCTGCGCCGACGGAGCGTGCGACGCCGCTGCATTGCGAGCCGATTGTAGGGCGGCCGCACGGACGGCGGCCGAAAGTCTGTCCGTTTCAGGCTTCTCAATATCTATCCGACGCGCTTGCGGGAAAACGCCAACCAGTGCGTCGGTCGCGGACGAATAGAATCCACCGTCCACACCTGCCACATTCTGAAGGACGCCTCTGCTGAGACCGACCAACGCATCCTCGGAAACCGGAAAGCCCGAAGAATCCAGCACGTCCGCCTTATGGTTCCGTTGCGCGTCTTCGAGGAGATTGTTACATTCGCGCACGAGTGCATTTGTCGTTTCTGTGAGATGCCGTTGTTCGTCGCGGAGGACTGCGGACTTCGTGTACTGCAACGCAGCGAACGTTGCGACGAGCACGGCAAACAGCAACATAACGGCGATGATCCCGAGCAACATGATCTGCCGGCGAAAGCTGATTCTCGAAAGAGAAAGTTTAGGTCGCAAGCCAGTCCTCCCCCTCAGCCGCCACCCGGATCCAATCCTGAGCGTCCCGACCGCGGAGCCGATGCAGGTAGCTTCACAAGAATAACTCCGCACCCAGCCAGACAAAAGGAGGCTGCCTTCGCGCCGCTGGCGATTCGAGTGAAGCCGGGCGGCCCAGCTTCAAGAGCTCGATCGGCACGCTCCCGTCGCTATACCGATCCCGACAACGGCGAATCCTCTGGGACGCAATTCGAAACTAAGAACTCGAGGACGCGTACGAGATTCGTTGAAACAGCCGCAAATTCGCCGGCGCTTTCGAAATCTCGGACTTCATATCGGCACAGTGCGCGAACATAGGCGTGCTGCGCCTCCTCGAAATATTCGCCCACTTCAGGCCTCTCGCGGTTCATTATGCTGAGATACATGAGCGTCGCCTGTATGCGATGCAGTCCGTCGTAGGCTCTGTCGATTTCGTGTGCCACGTCGTCGGCTCTGGCCGACTGCGACGACCCGCAAATAGGCTCGCAGGTGGGAGCCAGAGGTGCCTTCTCGTGCGGGGGAGCGCAGTTCAAGGACGCCTCTGGACTGTTTGTGGTTGGCCGAAGGTGGGGTCTGTGTGTGCGGAGCCTAAACTCATGAACGTCCTCGCGTCCGCGTTGGCATTACTCCACGGAGATGACGATCCAAAATCCGGCCGGTGGTTCTCACTCATATCGTTGGTCTTCACTCCATGTGCCGGCGCAGGAATCGAAAATAAACATAGAGCAGGGCAGCGTAGCCAGCTGCCACGGCGAATCGGAATGCTTCGTAACTCGCGCTCGGGCTCATGGCAAATACCGCTTCAGTAGGGCCCTCCGTCTCGGTCTCGCATGCTAGAACCACATTTAACGGGAGCAACTTAAATGCCACATGTGTGTGCCGGGGGAAGTGTCATAAGTGGCGATTGGCCGCAGCCTGGAGCAGTTAAGCTCTGCCCACCTCACCGACCTCTATAAAGATTCCGCACCTTTTCGTCTCAGTTTGTAAGGAAATCGAACAGTTGCCACACAAATGCCCGAGACCGCGAGGTGCCACCGAGCAATCGACGTGTAATCGGTCCCAGATACAATCCGATAGCAGCAAGGCGTAGAAACCTTATCCCGCTGGAGCTTGCGCGCACTTTTCCCGTTGTCGGGTCATATCGAGTTGCTTGATTTTCTCGTCTCACCCTGACGCCCCGGCTACACGTTGTCCCGTTTTCAATTGGAATCCGAAATGCTCCCGTCGACACGTTGTCGGGAAACAGGCGCAGGGCGTGACAAGGAGGTGCCACTTGCAGTGCGAACTCAGCGTTGGCGCGAGTTCAATTCGCGATTCGGATTTGATGCCCGGGATCGATGCGGCGGCTATCGATCGACTATTTGGACCGTGCATACCCCGGCTCCGAAAGGCAGCGGCGCGCTTGTTGCGTAACCCTCACGATGCCGAAGACGCGCTGCAAGACGGTTTGCTCTCCGCCTTCCGGCACCTGGATCAGTTCCAAGGCCGCGCACAGTTGATGACGTGGATGCACTCAATCGTCACCAATGCCGCGAAATCAAAATTGCGACGCGAGCAGTCCCGGCCGTTCCTTTACTCTCTCGACGAGCCTTGCTCGACGCGCGATAACATGTCTCTTGCCGACACGATCATAGATCCCCGCGGCAATCTTGATGACCAATATACTCGTATCGAACAGGGCCAGATCCTTGCTGCGATTCTCAAGGAACTGCCCGCGAAACTGCGCGCGATCTTGGTGTTGTGCGATATCGAAGGTTACCGCCTCCAGGAAGCTGCTGCAAAACTTGGTCTCAGCGAATCCGCCGTTAAAACCGGTCACTTTCGCGCCAATCGCTTGCTTCAAAAAAGGGCCAGGGACCTGCAATCCCGTGCGAAGTTCAGGGCGCAGTTCAGGTGAGTAAGGTGTGTAGAACGCCGAGCTTCGAGATAACCCGGCGTCGTTGAAGGAGGAGTACCGATATGAAAAAAGTGACTCTGATGCTAGCAATCTCTCTCCTGATTCTTGTTACTGCCACGTTCTCGCAAGAAGTTATTCCACCCGGAACCGTGATTCCCATAGAGTTGAATTCTTCGTTTTCTCTGAAATCCAGTCCAGGCCATGTGCTGACCGCTAGGGTCAAGCAGGACGTTCCCCTATCAACAGGCGGAACGATTCGCGCCGGCGCTAAGGTCATAGGTCGTGTACTGAACGTAACTCCAGCAGGAGGCAGCACAGACGGGCAGATCTCGTTTGTATTTGACAAGCTTGTACTTTCCAATCGAATGGTTCCGCTGAGCGTGGACCTTCGCGCGATCGCATCTTTCGTGGAAGTCGATCAGGCGCAGATTCCGCAAACCGGCCCCGACCGGGGAACTCCGGAAAATGCCTGGACCACGGTTCAAGTGGGAGGCGACGTCGTTTACCGGGGCGGGGGCCCGGTCACGGAAGGATCGACAATTGTTGGCAAGCCCACTTTTCAGGGAGTGCTGAGTCAGATCGCCGCAAAGATCGGAACGAGTTGCCGTGGCGCGTTCGACGGGAATGATGAACCACAAGCGCTGTGGGTTTTCTCGTCCGATGCGTGCGGTGTGTATGGCTTTCCCGGAGTCGTTGTCGCGCATGCCGGACGAACGAGGCCGCCGGGCCAGATAACATTAGCCACGCGTCATGGCCACCTGAACGTATCGGGCGGGACGGGAATGCTGCTTCGCGTAACAGGCGCAAGTCAGAATGGCGCGATAAACAACAACGGTTGACTGGAATAACACGACGTTGCGTGGCCGGGGGGATGCGCGTTTTCCGCGTCAAGGGTGGCGGCTACGTACGGGGGGGCATCGTCGAATGAGTTGCGACGCGCCCCCTCTCTTGTTTTCAACCAGGTTGACGCCCACGACAACGCCAGCGCCTCGGCTGCCATCGACGGTCCGTATCCCGATACCCGCATGTTGGGGGACGCCATTCGCTCTTAGACTCCCCCGAACTGCAGTACCTCGATTTGCGCGCGGATAAACTCCTGGCAAGGGGCAAAGCAGACTCAATCGCGATCCGTGCTTTGAACCAAGACGATAAACCTCCACGGACTCAAGAAAAGCTGCCACTCGCCTCGGGACTCTAAAACAGCAGGAGGTAGGTTCCTTTCATCGCCCGATCGCTCCTCGGCCGAATCGAGCGCCTTTCGCCACCGGCCCGGGGGCACGGGCAGGCTGATTTCAGTCGGCGTCTGACCGAAATTACTCACGATAAGTGCCGAACCGTGAGCGTGCCCTCTCTTGACGAAGATCACTTTGTCGTCGGCAAACGAAGCGACGTCCAGGGCGTTCTTATCGAGCCTAGCCAGCGCCGGAACGTCTCGCCGCAGGCAAAGTAGCTCTCGATAGAAATGCCAAAGGACGCCGTGGCGGCCCGCGCTTCGCGAATCCCAGTTCAGCACGCAACGACGGAATGTGGATTCTTCGGCAGGGTCCGGAATTTGTCCGGTCCACCCGAAACGGGCGAATTCATTTCTCCGCCCTTGACGTACGGCTTCAACCAGGGCCGGATCACCGTGACTTACGAAATACTGAAACGGTGCTCCTTCACCATACTCTTCGCCCATGAATAGGAGCGGAAGATAGGGCGAGAGCAAAACGATTCCCGCAGCAAGCTTTAATTGATCGAGTGAGAGCGATTGCGACGGTCGATCGCCGAGACGGCGATTGCCAATCTGGTCGTGGTTTTGCGCAAAGACGACGAAACGCTTGGCCGGCACACGCGTCGAGTTTTTTCCGTAATGCTTTTGGCGAAAACGCGAATATCGACCGTCATAGAGAAACCCGTCCTTGTAACTGGCGGCAAGGTCCCCGATTCCCGAATAGTCTTCGTAGTATCCATCGTGCTCGCCCGTCAAAAGTGCATGCACCGAGTGGTGGAAATCGTCGTTCCAGACAGCATCGAGCCCCAGGCCATTCTCCGCAATGGGGCTGACAACACGCGGATCGTTTCTGTTACTTTCCGCGATGAGAAAAGCGTCGCGACCGATCTTTTCCGCCCTGGCGTGGACGGCAGCGCCAAGCTCTTCCAGAAAAGTTTGCGCGGAAGAATCTACAATCGCATGGATGGCGTCGAGTCGAAGCGCATCGATATGAAAATCCGTTATCCATTCCAAAGCATTCTCAATGAAGTAGCGGCGGACCTCATCGCTGCCTGCGCGGTCGAAGTTGACCGCCTGCCCCCAAGGAGTCTTATAGAAGTCAGTAAAATAGGGGCCAAAATCCCCCAGGTAATTCCCCTCGGGACCCAGGTGGTTGTAGACTACATCGAGCACCACGGCGAAACCGTCTTGGTGGCACGCGTCGATGAGCGCTTTCAGTGCGGTCGGGCCGCCGTACGACGTCTGGACGGCATAAGGGTAAACTCCGTCGTAGCCCCAGTTGCGGTCCCCGGGGAATTGCGCCACCGGCATCAGCTCGATCGCCGTGACACCGAGATCTTTCAAAACCGCGAGCCGCGGGATGATGGCCTCGAAGGTACCCTGCGGTGTGAAAGTCCCGACATGGAGTTCGTAGAAGACGTATTTTTCCAGGGGAAGCCCGCGCCATTCGGAATCATTCCAGTCAAATTGACCGTCCACGATTTGCGAAGGTCCGTGCACTCCCTGCGGCTGGTAACGGGACGCTGGATCAGGCCGCTCCTTTTGGCCGTCCAAGCGATACTGGTAAAAAGCTCCCGCGGAAACGTCTTCGACAACCGCGTGAAAATAGCCGCCTCCCACCGACTGCATCTGAAGTTTCCGATTTCCCGGATGGGCCACGGACACTTCAACACGGGTTGCATGTGGGGCCCAGACAAGAAAACTGCACGCGTTTCCAGACAGAAGGCAGGCGCCGAGGGGCACTTGGGGTCGTGACGCGGCGGCTTTTGAGCGTGTCATACGTTGGCGCGGCACGTCAAGATTTCCAGTATACACAGCTTTGGACTCTCCGCGTTCGCGCCCGACACCTTGGCGTCGAGCATTGCATCCAACCTAAAGCACGGGGGGTTACCAAATTTCGGCGTGGCGGCCATCGAACCGCTCCGAGATCGGAAGCTTCGAGCATGGAGGAGCGCCAAGAGGACGGACGACGTCGTGTGGTCATCGAGGCCGTGTCGCCGGAAATCGATTGTGGGCGATTCGCGGTCAAGCGTGTCGTGGGGGAAACGGTGGTGGTGGAAGCGGATGTATTCGCCGATGGCCATGATCAGGTCGCATGCCAAGTGCTGCACGGCCACGGCGGGGATCCGTTGCAATCGTCGCCGATGACACCACTTGGAAACGATCGCTGGCGCGGTAAGTTTCCAGTCGAACAGCTGGGGTGCTATCGCTATACGGTGGTAGGGTGGATCGACCCTTTCCGAACGTGGCTTGCGGCCCTGAAAAAACAAATTGATGCAGGGCAAGATGTTCACGTGGAATTGCTCACCGGCGCAGGTCTTATTGAGGAAGCGGCGCGACGAGCGTCGCGAGATGACGCTGAACGGCTGCAGGGGTGGGCCGCCACGTTGCGTGAAGCCAAAAAATATCCCCAAGGTCCGGGACTTGCGTTTGACGATACCCTTATCGAAATTATTCAGCGGTATCCCTTCCTCAGGTTCAGTAGCCGCTATGCGAAGGAGCTAAGGGTTACGGTCGACCCTCAAAAGGCACGCTTCTCCACCTGGTACGAAGTATTCCCTCGGTCCTGCTCCGGTGAACCAGGACGTCATGGAACATTTCGCGATTGCGAGCAGCAACTGCCGTACATCGCATCCATGGGTTTCGATGTCGTCTACCTGCCTCCCATTCATCCAATCGGCGTCGCGTTTCGAAAAGGAAAGAACAATGCGGAAGGCGCCAAGCCGGGCGATGTCGGCAGTCCTTGGGCCGTCGGCGCGGCCGAGGGTGGTCATAAGTCCATTCACCCACAACTGGGGACATTGACGGATTTCAAACACTTCGTCGCTGCGGCGGGCAAGAACGGCTTGGACGTAGCGCTCGACATCGCGTTGCAGTGTTCCCCCGATCACCCGTACGTGAGTGACCATCGGGAATGGTTCCGCTCGCGTCCCGACGGGACCATCCAATACGCCGAAAATCCGCCCAAGAAATATCAGGACATTTACCCGTTGGATTTTGAAACCGAGGACCGGCAGGCGCTGTGGAACGAGCTGAAAAGCATATTCGATTACTGGATGGAGCAGGGCGTGCGAATTTTTCGTGTCGACAATCCCCATACCAAGCCCTTCGCCTTTTGGGAATGGGTGATCGCCGCGATTAAGAAAGATCATCCCGACGTGATCTTCCTCGCGGAGGCTTTCACCAGACCTCACGTGATGCAACGGCTGGCGAAACTCGGGTTTTCCCAGTCCTACACCTACTTCACATGGCGCAACACGAAGCAGGAACTTACCGACTACGTCACCGAGCTGACCCAAACGGAGAGTCGAGAGTATTTCCGCCCCAACTTCTGGCCCAATACTCCTGACATTCTTCCAGAGTTTCTGCAGCGAGGCGGGCGTGCCGCATTTATGATTCGTCTCATTCTTGCGGCCACCTTGGCCGCCAGTTATGGAATCTATGGCGCTGCGTTCGAATTGTGCGAAAACACACCGCGTCAACCTGGAAGCGAAGAGTATCTAAACTCTGAAAAATACGAACTGAAGAATGCCGACCGACATTCGTCGCAGAGCTTGAAAGATCTTATCGCTCGCGTCAATCGTATCCGCCGGGAGAACCCGGCCCTGCAAAGTGACGATGTCATTCGATTTCACCGGACCGACAATCCGTTGCTGATCTGTTATAGCAAGGCAACCCGAGATCTCTCGGACGTAATCATCGTGATTGTCAATCTTGACTACAGCTACAGGCAATCCGGCTGGGTCGATCTCGATCTGGAATCACTGGCGCTGGACAGCGAACAGGCATTTCAGGTACACGACTTGCTGGGCGAAGGAACGTACTCGTGGCGGGGTGCGAGGAACTACGTGGAACTGACACCGGACAGTCTGCCCGCACATATTCTTCGCGTGCGGCGTACGGTCCGAACGGAACACGATTTCGACTATTACGTTTAGCAGGCGAACGGGCGAGACCTTGGGTCAGTACGAGGAGCGGGCACTGTGCAACAAGTTTTGACTGAACTCGATCGGTACTTGTTCTCCGAGGGCACCTACTACCGGGCCTATGAAAAGCTCGGCGCTCATATCACCGACAGCGGCGGCCGTCGCGGAGTGCAATTCGCCGTGTGGGCACCGAATGCGAAGTTCGTCTCAGTCATCGGAGATTTTAACGATTGGAATCCGGCGGCGTGCGCCATGACACCAAGCCCGTCGGGCGTATGGCAAGGCTTTGTTCCCGATATCGGACAAGGGGCGATCTACAAATATCACGTCGAGTCCCGCCTTAGCGATTATCGGGTGGATAAAACCGATCCCTACGGATTCGCCGCCGAGCTTCGCCCAAAGACTGCCTCTCGCGTGTGGGATTTGGAAAAGTACGAGTGGCACGACCATGTATGGTTGGCGAATCGGGCAAAAACCAACATTCTTGAGTCTCCCATCTCCCTATACGAGATGCATCTGGGTTCTTGGAAACGAGTGCCCGGGGAAGAAAATCGTTGGCTGAGCTATCGTGAGCTGGCGCCTGTGCTAGCTGACTACGCCCATGAGTGCGGATTCACGCACGTCGAGTTTCTTCCGGTCATGGAACACCCCTTTGACGGCTCCTGGGGATATCAAACCACGGGTTATTTCGCTCCGACCAGCCGCTTCGGAACGCCGGACGACTTCAGGTACTTGGTGGACTATCTCCACCAGCACGAAATCGGCGTAATTCTGGACTGGGTTCCGGCGCACTTTCCAAAGGACGAGGCAGCCCTCGGCTATTTCGATGGCTCCCATCTATACGAGCACGCGGATCCTCGCCAAGGAGAACAGCCGGACTGGAACACTTTTGTCTTCAACTACGGTCGCAAGGAAGTGCGCACTTTCTTGATCAGCAACGCGCTGTTCTGGCTGGACAAGTACCACGTCGATGGTCTTCGCGTCGACGCGGTTGCGTCAATGCTGTATCTCGATTACGGGCGGCGCGAGGGCCAGTGGATACCCAACCGCTTCGGCGGCAAGGAAAACATCGACGCAATTGATTTTCTGCGGGCCTTCAACGAGCACGTCTACGATTCGTTTCCCGATACCATGACCATCGCGGAAGAATCGACCGCTTGGCCGCAGGTCTCTCGGCCTAACTACGTGGGCGGGCTCGGTTTCGGTTTCAAGTGGAATATGGGTTGGATGCATGACGTACTCAATTACATGTCCCAGGATCCGGTTTTTCGCGCCTACCATCACAATGAAATCACGTTCAGCGCGATGTACGCCTTCGCCGAAAATTTCGTCCTGCCTTTCTCACACGACGAAGTGGTTTATGGCAAGGGTTCGATGCTGCGGAAGATGCCCGGTGACGATTGGCAGAAGTTTGCAAACCTGCGCCTGCTTTACGGATTCATGTTCGGCCATCCCGGGAAGAAACTCCTGTTCATGGGCGACGAATTCGGCCAATGGTCGGAATGGAATCACGACGCAAGCCTCGAATGGCATCTGCTGAAAGGACCCTTTCACGCCGGGTTGAAACGCTGGGTTCGCGATCTCAACACTCTGTATCGCGGCAAGCACTTCCTTCATGAAATGGATTTCAATCCGGCCGGTTTCGAGTGGGTCGACTGCAAGGATTTTCAAAGGAGCGTGATTGCTTTCCTGCGACAGGGCCGGGATCAGAGGGATCAGCTCCTTTTTGTGTGTAACTTCACGCCGGTTGTAAGGAAGAACTACCGCGTCGGCGTTCCCCGAGGCGGTCACTGGCAGGAAATTCTGAACAGCGACGCCTCGTTGTATGGCGGTTCCGGTCAGGGAAACTTCGGCGGATTATCCGCCGTTCCGCTTCCGATCCATGGCCGGTCGTACTCCTTGAACATGACGCTCCCGCCTTTGGGGATTGTCGTCTTCCAGCCGGAATCCTGCAATCCGGCCTGAGATGCGGAGAAACGCGACGTGCCCAAAAAGCTCGGAAGTGCATCGGAACCGCTGTGGTACAAAGACGCCATCTTCTATGAGCTGCACGTACGCGCGTTTTTCGACAGTAACGGCGACGGCGTCGGTGATTTCCCTGGGCTCATTCAGAAAATCGATTACGTTCGCGATCTAGGCGTTACCTGCCTCTGGCTTTTACCCTTTTTTTCGTCCCCGCTTCGGGATGATGGCTACGATATCTCCGACTATCTGAACGTACACCCGATGTACGGAACGATCGAAGACTTCCGGGCGCTCCTGGCTGCGGCGCACGAGCGCGACTTGCAAGTGATGATCGAATTGGTGGTCAATCACACATCGGACCAGCATCCGTGGTTCCAGGCCGCCCGACGGGCTCCCCGCGGTTCTCCCGAGCGAGACTTCTATGTGTGGAGCGACACGGAAGAAAAGTACAAGGACGCTCGCATCATTTTTAACGACACCGAAAGATCCAATTGGACGTGGGATCCGGAGGCCAAGCAATTCTACTGGCACAGGTTTTTCTCGCACCAGCCGGATTTGAACTACGACAACCCCATCGTCGTTGACGAAGTTCTCAAAGTGATGCGGTATTGGCTGGACATGGGAGTCGATGCGCTTCGAATTGACGCCATTCCTTACCTTGTGGAACGCGAGGGCACGAGCTGCGAAAACCTTCCGGAAACTCATGCGGTGATCAAAACGCTGCGTCGCGAAATCGACGCGAATTATTCAAACCGGGTTCTGCTCGCGGAGGCCAATCAGTGGCCCACAGACGTCCGTCCCTATTTTGGCGACGGAGACGAGTGCCACATGGCATTTCATTTTCCCCTGATGCCTCGAATCTATATGGCATTGCGGCAGGAAGATCGACTTCCGATTACTGACATCATCGCCCAAACGCCCAGCATCCCGGACTCCTGCCAATGGGGCCTGTTTCTGCGGAATCACGATGAATTGACGCTGGAGATGGTGACGAACGACGAGCGCGACTATATGTACATCGCCTACAGCGCGGATCCCAGAATGCGGGTCAATCTCGGCATCCGCCGGCGCCTGGCTCCGCTCGTCGACAACAATCGACGGCGAATCGAATTGCTCAACAGCCTTCTGCTTTCCTTCCCGGGAACTCCGATTCTTTACTACGGCGACGAAATCGGAATGGGAGACAACATTTATTTAGGCGACCGCAACGGTGTTCGCACTCCGATGCAATGGAACGCTGATCGGAACGCCGGATTCTCGACCGCGACTCCGGCCCGCTTGTACAGCCCGGTCATCATGGATCCGGTTTGGGGATATGAAGCAATCAATGTGGAGGCTCAGCAGGGCGATCAATCGTCGCTTCTGAACTGGGTGCGAAACATGATTGCGTTGCGGAAACTTTTTAGCGTCTTCGGCCGCGGAGGCATTGAGTTTCTGGAGCCCTCCAATCGCAAAGTGCTAGCTTATCTTAGGACCTACGGGGACGAACAGGTTCTGTGCGTGGCCAATTTGTCTCGATTTGCGCAGCCCGTGCAGCTGGACCTATCCAGATTGGAAGGCATGGTGCCCATTGAAATGCTTGGATACGTTGAATTCCCTGCGGTTGGGCGCGAGCCTTACCGGCTCACCTTGGCTCCATACGGATTTCTGTGGCTGGAACTTCAGGCCACAGAGCAACCATCGGACCAGGCAGTCGATCTTGCCGAGCAGGCAGCATTGAATCTAACGGCCGGCTGGCAAGCCCTTTGCGAAGGATCTGCACGCCAGCGTTTGGAAACGTTATCCCTGCCTGACTATCTTCCCAAGCAACGTTGGTTCGCCGCAAAATCCAGCAAAATTAAATCGACCCGGATTACCCAATGCATTCCGCTGAACGGCACTCAGTCAGCTTTATTAACAGTCGAAATCCAGGTCGACGCCGGAGAATCGGCGGTGTATCAGATCCCGCTGGCACTCGCTTTCGGAGAAGGGGCCAATGAGCTCCGGCGCGCGACGCCCAATGGCATCATTGCGCCCGCAGTATCCGGAAAAGAGACCGGCGTGCTCTACGAAGGAGTTTTGAGCGATAACGTGTGCCATGAACTGCTGTCACTGATCGAAGATAGGCGCGAACTGAGTGCCTCTCATGCGACCATCCAAGGAATTCGTGGCACGGCGTTTCCAGATATCCTCGGTTCGGCGGAGTTGCCGCTGTCAGTCCGGCGGGGTTCGGCGGAGCAGAGCAATACTTCGATCTTGTTCGGCGACCGCCTTATTTTGAAATTATTTCGCCGCCTGGAATCCGGGCTCAATCCGGACGCCGAAATCGGACAATTTCTAACCGAGAAAACATCATTTTCCCGGATCCCGCCTTTCGCAGGTTCGATCGAACTGAAAGCCTCCCCCGACTCCGAACCGATAACTCTCGCGATGCTGCAGGGCTTGGTGGCGAATGAGGGCGACGGTTGGAAATGGACCCTCGAAGAGTTAGATCGCTATTTTGAGACGTGTGCTCCACTGCGGTTTCCCGAAAACGTCGAGGCTGAAATGGGCGATCCGCTTGAGCTTTCCGATCAAGCGGTGTCCCAGGTGGCGCGAGACGCGCTGGGCATCTATTTTGAAGCCGCAACTACCCTGGGACGGCGGACAGCCGAATTGCACCTGGCGCTGGCTTCGCGTGCTGACGTTCCAGCGTTCGCACCGGAGCCGCTGACGCCTGAGAATCTTCAAGCTGTGCTGGCCGATCTCCATCAGCATGCCACTCGAGTTTTGGATGCCCTGAGAGAGCGTGTTTCGTTCCTGCCTGACGAAGTCGTCGAGATTGCCGCAGCTGTTCTCAGTCGCCGGCGCCGGATTCTGGATCGCTTCCGGGCACCTGAATCGGAATTTCTCCAAACCCAGAGAATTCGGATCCACGGAGACTATCACCTGGGGCAGGTTTTGAAGGTGAAAACAGACTTCGTGATCTTGGATTTTGAAGGTGAACCGGCCCGATCACTCGCCTATCGCCGTGCCAAGCAGTGCCCGCTGAAGGACGTGGCCGGTATGCTGCGTTCGTTCAGCTATGCCGCCTATTCAAGTCTGATCAGCTATACCACGCGACATCCCGAAGATGTGGCTCGTCTGGAACCTTGGGCGCAACTTTGGGAGAGGTCAGCAGCCGCAGCTTTCCTACGTGGATATCGCGAAAGTGCCGAGGGGACAGAACTTGTGCCGCCCACAAGCGCGGAGGTTCGCAAACTGCTCGATGTTTTCCTCCTGGACAAGGCACTCTACGAAGTGCTCTATGAACTGAATGCCCGTCCCACGTGGTTGCGGATCCCCTTAATGGGAATTATGGCGCTATCTCTGTGAGTCAGCCCGCGACATGAAATCCGGCGGCGAATGAGTCGAGGCTAAACAGTGGAAGTTGAACCTGTCGAGCAGCAAGCGCAGCAGAAGATCGAACAACGGGAGACTGCCGATCTTGTGATCGGCATCGTCGCCGAACCCGATTCGGAGAGTGTCACCGCAATTCGCGACACCGTGCGAACGCTTCCAGGATCGCCACGCGTCGCGATATTAATCGACGACAAAGCGCTGAACCCTCGACCGTCTGACTCGGAAGCCTCCCAAGCGGGGGACTCAACGTTCTTGGTTCCCTGGCCGAAATTGACGCCGGATGCTGCGGGCACACCGATGCTTAGCATGGCGACCGCCTATCAGTCCGTCTTTGCTGCGTGCGAAGAATTCGGAGCCCAAGGCTGCTGCGTGGTTGCGTCCAGGCTTGAATCCGCAGGGCCCGAGTGGGTGCGCCAACTCCTGCTGCCGCTGCTTGGGAACGGTATGGACCTGGTCGCGCCTCGTTATGCTCGCCGCAAGTTCGAGGGATTGCTGAACAGCAGCATCGTTGCGCCCCTCACGCGGTGCCTTTACGGTAAGCGAATCCACAATCCCATGGGGCCCGACTTAGGAATTTCCCGCCGGCTTTCCCAGAAAATGCCGGCCACGAACGGAAGCGGCGGGAGCGCCGTCAGTCGAGGAAATCCGTTGGCGTCGGTTGCGCCTGCCGCTCTTTGCAATGGTCTTCAGGTGTGTGAAGTCAATATCGGAGCGCGCATATATGCGCCAACGGACTGGACGAATATCAGTTCGATCATCGCCCAGATCCTGAGTCCCCTCTTCGTCGACATGGAGCGCTACGCGCCGTGTTGGCAAAGGACCCGCGCTTCGGTTTCCGTGTCGGCCTTCGGCGATCCTGTTGCTGTCATTCAAGACGAAGGTTCGGTGGACATCAGTCGGCTGGTCGAATCGTTCCAGCTGGCGAATCGTGATCTGCAGGAGATATGGGGTTTGGTCCTACCGCCCTCGACTCTCGTCGAACTTCGAAAGTTGTCGCGCCAGCCGGTCGAACAGTTCCGCATCTCCGACGATCTTTGGGTCCGTATCGTCTACGATTTTGCATTGGGACACCGGCTCCGAATCATCAATCGCGATCATTTGCTCAAGTCCATGACGCCACTCTATTTGGCCTGGGTCGCCTCTTTTGCCCAAGCTTTGGCGTCATCTCGAGAATCGACACTGGAACAAAGGCTCGAACGGTTGGCGGTCGCCTATGAGTCTGGGAGGCCCTATCTTGTTTCTCGATGGCGCTGGCCGGATCGGTTCAATCCATAGATTCCGGTAAGCGATGGAGGTGTATGTATGTGGGGGCAAATCAAGCAGGCTTTGGCGCAGTCCACTGCGCAGTTCCTAACCAGACTTGCATCCCTGCTTCCGGGGGTTGTGGCCCTGATACTGGCTCTATTGGTATCGATCACCTTGGGCTGCATTCTTGCGGCCGTCCTGCGGAGGCTGCTTGCGGCCATCCAGTTCGATCAGCTCTTGGCTCGCTGGAGCCTTCCCTCCCTGGCGGAATTGTCACCGGCGAACAGCCCTGCGCTTCTCGTGTCGCGAGCGATTGCCGCCCTGGTGATCCTGGCGGGTTTCCTGATCGGCATCGCGGCCTTCGACGCCGAATGGACGTCGCTGTTTGTGCGAAGTGTCTTTGCCTACATTCCCAACGTGCTGGGTGCCGCGCTGGTTTTGCTGGTCGGTAGTGTGGTCGCGCGCTTTCTTGGGCGAAGCGTGCTGATCGGCGCGGTGAATCTGAACCTGCAATATGCACGGTTCTTGAGCGTGGGCGTGAAATGGCTCGTGGGCGTGCTCGCGGTTGCAATGGCTCTCGAGCATCTTAGGATCGCCCCGGGAATTGTTAAACTCGCTTTCGGCATACTCTTTGGCGGAATTGTCTTCACCCTGGCGCTCGCGGTGGGACTTGGTTCTAAGGATCTTGTTACCAAATCATTGGAGCGGGATGCACGGCGAGTTTCCAGCGAGAACATCGAAGAACCATTTCGCCACGTATAGGCAGAGGACCTCGATGTAATTCGACGCGAGCCTAGCGATAGCTGGCCGCCTGCAGTTCGAACATCTTCGCGTACCTACCGCCGATTCCGATCAGGGTGTCGTGCGACCCCTGTTCGACGATGCTTCCGCTCTCCAGAACGATGATTCGATCCGCCATTCGAACGGTAGAGAAACGATGGGAGATCAGAAGGGCCATCTTGCCTTTGGTGAGTTCACCAAATCGCTCGAACACTTCATGCTCCGATCTCGCGTCGAGTGCGGCTGTTGGTTCGTCCAGGATGAGCAGCTGGGCATCCCTTAAATAGGCGCGGGCCAGCGCCACTTTCTGCCACTCTCCGCCGGAAAGATCCATGGCCTCTTCGAACCGGGAGCCAAGCGGCTGGTCATAGCGCTTGGGCAGGTTTCGAATAAATGTCTCCGCCAGGCTCTTATGAGCTGCTGCGCGGATGCGGAATAGGTTCTCTCGCTCCTCGATCTGACCAACGGCGATATTTTCAGAAACGGTCATCTCATAGCGCGTAAAGTCCTGAAAGATGACGCCAATCTGCTTCCACAAATCCTCTAGGTCGTACTCGCGAAGATCTACACCGTCCAGAAGGATCTGCCCTGCCGTAGGGTCGTACAAGCGTGTGAGCAGCTTCACGATGGTTGTCTTTCCCTGTCCATTCTCTCCAACCAGCGCAACTCGCGAAGAAGGTTCCAAGTGAAAACTGAGATTGTCCACCACGAGCCTTGGATTCGCCGGATATGAAAACGACACATTCTGAAACTCGAAGCCTCGTCGAATCGGCTGCGGAACACGCAGTGCACCGGGTTTCGAGAATATCCTGGGCTGGATTGATAAGAATTTCAGTAAATCGCTCATGAACATCGCCTGGTCAGCAATGATGGAAAAAGTGGAAAAGAACGCTTGGATGTTCATACTGGCACCGGCGATAGCTCCCACCAACAGAGTCATCGTTCCGAGGGTGAGCGTGCCTGTGACGGTCCGATAGATTACGAATGCATATGTCCCGTAGTAACCAACCGTGCCCAACAGCGTCAAGAACGACCCGTAGACGAGCTTCCGCTTCGCGAGCCTTACTGTCTGACGATGAAGCTCGTCCGAGAGCTCCGTGTAGCGGCCCACAAGATACGGTGCCAGTCCGAATAGCTTTAGCTCCTTGGCGCTTTCCTTGCTCCCGCCCAGAGTCCGCAGGTAGTCCATCTGCCGGCGAGCGGTCGTCTGGCGGAAACAGAGCGAGTAACCAAGAAACGCGAAGTGGGTCTCGCCCAGGAAAGCCGGAACCACGCAGATGATGAGAGCGAAAAGAAGCCAGGGAGAAAACGAAAAAATGCTAGCCGATAAGCTAGCCGCCGTGATGCCTTCCTGGAACAAGCGTCCGGCCGATTGAATCATGATCAAGCGGTCCGTGCCCTGCACCCTGGCACGCTCCATCATGTCGTAGAAGAGCGGGTCCTCGTAGGAAGTCAGGTCGAGACGCGCAGCATGCTTCACGATTCGCGTGCTGATATGCCGAGTGAACTTATCGGCGAGCACGCTGTCACAAAAATCGAGGACGCGAACCAGGATCGTCGCCAGGCTCGCCAGCGCAAACTCCAGCACAACCAACCACCAAAAGTCCCCTGGGAGCGCCTGGTGATGCGACAGTAAGCCATAGATCGCATCGATGATTAACTTGGTGACCGCCAATATCGCGAGCGGAATCAGCGCGGCAACGAATCTCGCGGAGAGGCTTGCTACTACCACCTTCGCGGCCGATTCCCAAACCATCTGAACGATCGAAGGAGTGTTGAGGCGTAGCGCCTTCAACCGTTCACGCCACTTGGGGCTGGGCTCTTTCGCGCCTCGCTGAGTCGCCGCGTCCACCGAATTCATGGCTTGAAACCCCTTATCGCTCCGGAAGAGTCGTCTATACACCGATCCAGCAACGGACATTCGCAACGGGTGAAATATCGATGGGCAACTCGCGTAAACCGAAGCCGACGAAGGAAATGTCGCCGGGATTAATTCGGGGGCCGATTTGCAGGAGCGGCTAACGCTCCTGCTATTTTATTACGAGGTGTGAAACTACTTTGCGCAGTGCCGAACTTGCGGTGCGCTGTTGCCAAATGGTCGCGCAGTTCGCGTTCCGAATTGTATTGAGCGTTGCATTCGCTACACGTGGTCTGAGCCATCTGCTCCCTCCGTGGTGCCAGTAGCGAAGTATCCCAAACGGTGAGGGTGCGGGTCTGTCCTTTCTGGGACAGTTCTGCCTCCCGGGCTTGTCCGATAATGGCCCGCACGGAGTGACCAGAATGGGACACCTTGGACGGGGATGGGTCCACGAGGCTCCGGCCCCGACAACGAAATCGATTCCGACATACCCCGATAGAGACGCCCGGGTGCGAATAGAAGACGCCGCGCGCATCGAACCAGCGGTATCCCTGTGCTGAATACATGGTGGTCGATCACGGGTCTCGCATTGTGTATGGGAATAGGCACACCTTCGCGTGCGCAGACCGTTCAACCAGCCCCGCCAACGCCTATCGACGTCAAAAAGGTCGAACTCGGTGGGACGCCTTGGAACCCACAATGGGATCAGATCCTCGAGAAAGCGCTGCCGCCCGAAATGCTTTCTTCCCAGGTTCCCCGGGACGTGCGTCGATTCTGCCCGCGTTTTTACGAGATGCGTGCGACAGACAAACGCACATTTTGGGCTTACTTTTTCCAGGGGCTTGCCGGTGCCGAAGCCGGACTGAATCCAAACACGAGCGTCCGTCACAGCGAGCCGGAAGGCGCACCGGCTATGCGCAGTGAAGGATTGCTGCAGCTTGCATATGCCGACCACAAGCGTTACGGCTGCGATTTCAATTGGCAAGCGGATCGTTCGCTAAAGGCGAACGATCCAGCCAAAACGATTCTCCAGCCGAAGAACAATCTCGAATGTGGAGTGAAGATCCTGGTTGACCAGATCATCGTCCATCACAAACCATTACTGACCCCGTCGGGATACTGGTCGACGTTGCATCCGGACACACCGAGCTTCCGTGTATTCGCCAAGCAGATGACCAATCCTCCCGATGCATGTGGTCTGTCCACCAATTCGGGGATCGACAAGTCAGCTACGACAAGGTCCGTACAGGACGACGCGAACCGGGCCGAAACTCCCCAATAGCTTCTCCACCCAGCGTCCGGTTATCTGTATCGGTCATTCCCGTCCGAGTCGCCGGGAGCTTGATTCAGCGCAATGCCTGAACACTTTGGAGCAGACTTCTCCCATCACGTAGAAGAGTTCTTGTCTTTCGCTTCCCGGGTTGTCCTTCTTCTCGGCCTTGACGACCACGGCTCGCTCCTAATCGAGTGGTTGGCTTCCGTCCGATCCATGCGCCACCGGTGACGCTCGGCTCCTCGCGCATCATGCTCCGCTGCCGGATTGTGCCGTGGATTGTCCAGTCGCGGCGCGGTCGGCCAGCAAGAGCGCGTCATCGCTCCGAACGCGCCCGGCCGGAATCGATCGGTCGCCAGCTCTCAGCCGACATAGCATTTCGACCTTCTCGCTGCCGGTGACAATCCACAACACGCACCGCGCGCGATTGAGCACCGGGTACGTCAACGTCATCCGCCGGCGCCCTTGATAGACCCCCGTCACAGCCACGTCGGCGTTATCAATATCGAGAGCCGGGGTTCCGGGCACGAGTGATGCGGTGTGGCCGTCCGGACCAAGGCCGAGGTGAACCAGGTCCAGCACTGGCGGCGAGCCCGCGACGTCTCGCAGCACCGATGCGTACTGCGCGGCCGCCGCTTCGAGATCAGGAGATTCTACCGGCATGGCGTGAATCTGTTCAGGACGCAGGGGTACGTGTTGAAGCAGGCTTTCGCGCAAGTGGGTCAGGTTGCGATCCGGATGCCCGTCGGGAGCCACACGCTCATCAATCTGGAAAAGATTCACGCCCGCCCACGGAACATCTTCGCCGGCCAGGGCACGCAGCATGATCCACGGGGTGTGGCCACCGCTCACCGCCAGAGTGAAGAGGCCGCGGGAAGCAACCGCGGCGCGCGCCGCGGCGGCGATGGTCGACGCCCCGGCTCGAGCGACCGAAGCCGCGTCATCAAAAACTTCGAGCTTCATGAGATTTCTCCTGGTCGAGACCGGCGATTCCGACAGAGGATCCGGCAACTCGCATCCGGTTCAGACGACAACTTCGTCAGGCTGTTTGCGCCGCAGCGCGAGAATCCCCCTGCTCCGCTGCGGTCGGGTTACGCCAGCCTTCCGGTGGGCGCACACTTCGGTCCACTTCACTCGGCCCCCAGGCACCCGTGTCATATTCATAGACGGGAGTGCCAGCCTTCAGGATCGGATCGACGATTCGCCACGCTTCTTCCACATAGTCCTCGCGCGCGAAAAGAGTGGAATCGCCAGCCATCGCGTCGCCCAGGACTCGCTCGTACGCATCCATCTCCCGAGGACCTGCTTGACTGCTGGCCACCATCTCGATCGCCTCGCCCTTCAGGACATCGCCGGGACTCATGACCGTTGTTCCGATCGCGATCGTCATCTGGGGACTAATTCGAAATCGGAGGTGGTTCTGAAGGAGCGAGGAATCGCTTATCACAGCAGGCGGCTTCCGAAAGCGCGCCAGTACTTCCGTACAGGTAACCGGCAAATTCTTGCCGGCGCGGATGTAGAAGGGAACGCCCTTCCAACGCCAGGAATCGACCTCGAGCCGCACGGCGGCGAATGTTTCCGTCTTCGAATCCGCTGCCACACCCTTTTCCTGGCGATAGCCCCGGAACTGCCCCCGGACGACATTGACCGGATCCAGCATCGGAATCGCTTTCAGCACCTTCACCTTCTCGTCCCGAACAGTTTCACTGTCGACGCGGACGGGAGGCTCCATGGCGAGATTGCACAAGATCTGGAAGAGATGGTTTTGGATCACATCGCGAATTGTCCCTGTTTGATCGTAGAAAGCGCCGCGCCCTTCGACGCCGAAATCTTCCGCCATCGTGATCTGAATGCTCTCGATGTAGTTTCGATTCCAGAATGGCTCCATGAACGCATTCGCAAACCGGAAAATCACGACATTGTTTACCGGCCGCTTGCCAAGATAGTGGTCGATTCGAAAGATCGCGGACTCGGCAAAGAATTCGTGCAAGGTTCGATTGAGCTCCCTCGCGGAGGCGAGGTCGTTCCCGAACGGCTTCTCTACGATCACGCGAGCGTCGCCGGCGGAGTCCGCTTCCGCCAATTGCTTCACGACCGTTTCAAATAGCGAAGGCGGAATCGCAAGATAGTGGGCCGGCCGCTGGGCGGAACCGAGCGCTGTGCGGATTGCTTGAAACGTGCCCGCATCGTTGTAATCGCCGTCCACGTACCGCAACAGGCCGGTGAGCCGTTCGAAAGCCGCCGGATCGATTCCACCGTGCTTTTCGAGGCTCTCCTGCGCTCGCGCGCGAAACTGCTCCAGATTCCAGCCGGATTTCGCGACGCCAATGACAGGCACGTTCAGGTGGCCGCGTTTGATCATCGCCTGCAGCGCTGGGAAGATCTTTTTATACGCTAAGTCACCTGTAGCGCCGAAGAATACCAGGGCGTCGGCGTCGGAATGGCTCATCGCGAATCTCCTTTTGTTCGATTATTTGCCGGCCGCCTTCTCCAAATGGCCGCCGAAACCGAAACGCATCGCCGAGAGCAACCGGTCCTGATAATCCGCTTCCCCGCGGGAGGCGAATCGTTCATACAACGCGGTTGAGAGAACCGGTACCGGCACGGCCTCGTCGATAGCGGCTTTGATCGTCCACCTCCCCTCGCCTGAATCAGAGACACGCCCGGCGAACTGGGACAGCGAAGGGTCCTTCACAAGGGCCGCGGCCGTCAGGTCGAGCAACCAGGACGCGATCACGCTCCCGCGCCGCCATACCTCGGAGATATCCCGCAAATTGAGATCGTATTTATAATGCGCGGGATCGCGTAGCGGCGTCGTCTCTGCGTCCACGGCACCCTGCTCCTTGCCTACGTTCGCGGAGCGCAAGATGCTCAGGCCCTCGGCGTAGGCAGCCATCAGCCCATACTCGATCCCATTGTGGACCATCTTGACGAAATGCCCGGCTCCGTTGGGGCCGCAGTGCAGATAGCCCTGTTCGGCCGTGCCGTCAAACCCCTCGCGTCCCGGGGTAGGCGGTATGCCGCCAGCGCCCGGGGCCAGAGTCGAGAAGATGGGGTCCAGGTGCTTGACGACCTCCGTCTCACCACCGATCATCATGCAGTAACCTCGCTCCAAACCCCAGACTCCGCCGCTTGTTCCCACGTCGACGTAGTGAATCCGCTTCACGGTCAGTTCCTTGGCTCGACGGATGTCATCAATGTAGTAGGAATTGCCTCCGTCGATGAGGATGTCGTCAGGCTCGAGGTGCGGCAGGAGGTCGGCAATGGTTTGATCCACCGCGGCCGCAGGGACCATGAGCCAGACCGCCCGAGGCTTCTCCAGCCCCTTGACGAGATTGGCCAGCGAATCCGACCCGGCCGCCTTTTCCCGAACCAGATCCTGCACGACCTTCGGTGACCGATCGAAGACGACGCACTGGTGTCCGCCCTTCATCAGCCGCCGAGCCATGTTGGCTCCCATCCTTCCAAGACCAATCATTCCAAGTTGCATCGCTCGCTCCTTTGGCTGCCCCGTTGTCGGGTCACTCACTTGGGGGTCTCCGACGAAAACTGGATGCAGGCCCACTGCGGGGTCGATCCAAGACTCCGCGTCCGATCCACCCATCGTCAGGATGCCCGACTAAGCTTTCGGTATCTCCGGATCAAGTTGTTCGTTGAACTGTCATGGCTGAGCGAAGGCTCCGTCTCGCTCTCAAGTTCCGGAATGATACGCTGGGCCAGCACTTTGCCAAGCTCTACGCCCCACTGATCGAACGAGTTGATCTTCCAGATGGTGCCCTGCGTGAAGACGGCGTGTTCGTAGAGAGCGACAAGTTTGCCGAGGATCTCCGGCGTGAGCCTTGCGGCAAGAAGGGTGTTCGACGGACGATTGCCCTCGAACACACGATGAGGGACGAGCCAGTCTGGCGTGCCCTCGGCCTTGACTTGCTCAGGTGTTTTTCCGAAGGCCAACGCTTCGGTCTGTGCGAAGACGTTCGCAAGCAACATGTCGTGCTGACGGCCAACCGGGTTGAGCGGCTGTCCAAACGCAATGAAGTCGCAAGGAATTAGCCTGGTCCCCTGATGAATCAGTTGATAGAAGGAGTGCTGGCCGTTGGTTCCGGGCTCGCCCCAATAAATCGGGCCCGTCGGATAGGTGACCTCGTCCCCGCCGATCGTGACATGTTTTCCATTGCTCTCCATTGTCAGCTGCTGCAGGTATGCCGGAAACCTCTTTAGGTACTGCTCATAAGGCAGTACCGCGACCGTTTGCGCGCCGAAAAAATCGGTGTACCAAATTCCCAGAAGGCCCATCAGTACCGGCAGGTTGCGATCAAACGGCGTGGTGCGGAAATGTTCATCCATCTCGTGGAAACCGACCAGCATGCGCCGGAAGTTGTCCGGCCCCACGGCCAGCATCGTCGAAAGTCCGATCGCCGAATCCATGGAGTAGCGTCCGCCAACCCAGTCCCAAAAACCAAACATGTTGGCCGTATCAATTCCGAACTTCGCTACTTCCTTGGCGTTTGTCGATACCGCGACAAAGTGCTTGGCCACGGATTTTTCGTCGCCGCCCAGGGCGGCCAATGACCAGGCGCGAGCGCTGTGTGCGTTTGTCATCGTTTCAAGCGTCGTGAACGTTTTTGAGGAGACCACGAAGAGCGTCTCTGTCGCGTCGAGATCGCGAACCGCTTCCGCGAAGTCCGTACCGTCCACATTGGAGACGAAGCGGAATGTCCTGGTGCGGTCGCTGTAGTGCTTCAGCGCCTCATACGCCATCACCGGCCCCAGGTCGGAACCGCCGATGCCAATGTTAATCACGTTGCGAATCCGTTTGCCGGTGTGGCCCTTCCATTCACCGCTGCGCACGCGATTGGAGAATTCCGTCATCTTGTCGAGCACGGCGTGAACCAGTGGCACGACGTTTTCTCCGTCCACCAAGACGGATGTCCCTTTGGGTGCGCGCAGGGCTACGTGCAGCACGGCGCGCTTTTCCGTGAAGTTGATTTTGTCCCCTCGAAACATCGCGTCGATGTGCGAGCGCAGTTCCGATTCCTCGGCGAGGCCGACGAGAAGCTTGAGGGTTTCGTCCGTGATGCGATTTTTCGAGTAGTCGAGGAAAATCCCGGCTGCGTCGGCGGTGAGCCGCTCGCCGCGCCGGGGGTCTTGGGCGAATAGCTCTCGCAGATGAAATTTTCGAACTTCCTCGAAGTGGGCTCGGAGCGCCTCCCAAGCCTTGCTTTTCGTGAGTGGTTCAATGACCCGGGACGTAGCGTCTGGTGTAGCGGGTGTGGCCATTTTCATGCTCCTTTCTTTTCACGATTACTTTGCTGCTCCCTGCTTGAGCGCAGCACTCCTGCCCCCCCTCATTTCCATCCGCTCGCTCCAGGACTGAACGAATGACTTCGCGCCTTCCCCTGAAGTCTCACTGCCAAAGGGTCGATATCGATGCCGGCGCAGCCGAACCGTGCCAGCGCTTCCTCGCCGTCGTGTGCTGGCAACATCGCGCCGATTTCGTCCTGATCCGCCAGCCTGGCCAGGCCGATCAATCCACGATCCTGCGACGGGTCCCAATTCGCCGATACCGCAGGGCGACGGCCGTGAGTGGACATGCAAGAGTACTCCGGAAGCGCGGTCGTCCGGAGCAAAAGGCGGCCGGCGGATGCCCGGAACGCTTCAAACGTCCGACCGATGGCCCATTGCCATCGGACGGCTCGCTCCAGGAGAGCTGGATGTCGAACGATTCCGTGTTCATCGTCACACTCAACGCCACGACGGTGCGTCATGCCACAAAATAAACGGGGCTTCCAAGGGCACGAACGCTCCGCTGTGCTGGGGAACAAGCCGCGGAGTGTAGTCAGCGGCCGGACGAGTTTCCGAGATAGCGGCGGTGTAGGTAAAACCGTTTGCGGACCCGACGAGATGCTCACCACGAGTTAGCGGTTGCGTGACGGGAGCATTGCCGTTCTGCCCTTCCGCGTACAGTTCAACCTTCACGGCCTCCGGATCGAGATCACCCAGAAAGACCTGAACATGAAATGTGAACTGTCCGTCTTTTTGCTCGACGGTGGCGCTGCCAAAACGCAGCAGGGACCAGTGTTTTGCGAGTCGGCCCTGCCAATTCAGCAGATCGGCCGCTAGCGAACCGCCCTTCTCGGTACGCCGGCGAAAGGCGGCCGCAGCCGGGACATAATGGTTCTCGGTGTACTGGCGGACCGCGCGGTTGGTTGAGAAGGCCGGTGTCAATCGAGCCATGCTTTCCCGCATGCGAGCAACCCAGCCGCGCGGGATTCCATTTTCGTCGCGCGTGTAGAAGTTCGGAACAACCTCTCGTTCGAGGAGGCCGTAAAGGGATTCGGCTTCCGTGGCATCCCAGGAAGGATCATCGCCGTGTTCGCGGCCGTCGCCGATGGCCCAGCCTACTTCGGGCGAATACGCCTCCGCCCACCAGCCATCGAGTTCCGACAGGTTCAGCCCGCCATTGACAAGCACCTTCATGCCGCTCGTGCCGCTTGCTTCCCAAGGACGTCGCGGGGTGTTCACCCAGAGATCGACGCCCTGGACAAGTTGCTCCGCCATCAGCACATCGTAGTCACTGAGGAAAACGACGCGGGGCCGCGCTTCGGGGCGATGGGAAAACTCGATCCACTGCCGAATCATGTTCTGCCCCTCCCGGTCCTGCGGATGGGCCTTTCCGGCAAGCACGAGCTGGACGGGATGTTCGTGATTCGTCAGGATGCGAAGGAGGCGATCCGGATCATGCAGGAGAAGGTTGGGGCGCTTGTACGTTGCAAAACGGCGGGCGAAACCCAGAGTCAGAGTATCAGGATCAAGAACCTGGGATGCCCGCGCGATCTCCTCAGAAGAGGCTCCCCGGCCGGCCAATTGACGGACGTGGCGACTGCGAACGTAGCGAACGAGACACTTGCGGCCATCCGCGCGAAGTTGCCATAGGTCCGCATCGCCGACGGCGCGAAGGCTCAGCTCCGCGCCCGACACGGCTTCGCGCCATCGGTCTTTTCCGGCCGCCGTTTCCCATAAATGATCCGCGGCGGCTGAATCCCAGGTGGGAGCGTGCACGCCGTTCGTCACGTGCGACACCGGCACTTCGTTTTCCGGCCACCGCGGAAACAACGTCTGGAAAATTCGTCGGCTGACCTGACCGTGCAACCGGCTGACGCCGTTGACGATGCCGCTGCCTCGGATTGCCAGGTACGCCATATTAAATGGCTCGGACGAATCCATACGATCTCGCCGCCCGAAGGCCAAGAGATCCTCCATCGAAACCGCGAGGCCCCCCTCGGCATACCTCTTGAGATACCATTCCATCAGGCCGGGATCGAACCGGTCAAAACCCGCGGCCACGGGAGTGTGGGTGGTAAAAAGATTTCCGGCGCGCGTGGCCGTAAGCGCCACGTCGAATGGCTGCTTATTGTCGGTCATGTAAGTGCGGGCGCGCTCGAGCACCGCGAACGCGGCGTGACCCTCGTTGAGGTGGCATACCTCCGGCTGCAATCCGAGAGCCCTCAAGACCTGCCAGCCTCCAATGCCCAGAACGAGCTCCTGCTTCAGGCGCAGTTCCGGACCGCCTCCGTAGAGCTCCGTGGTAATGCCGCGATAGGCCGGAATATTCGCAGGGTCGTTTGTGTCAAGCAGATACAACTTCGCCCGACCCACTTTCACCTGCCAGGTGCGGATCCAAAGCTTGCCGGCAGGAAAGTCCATTGACAGGCGCAGCCATTCGCCATTTGACTGACGCACGGGCCGGATTGGCAGCTGGCCGGGGTCGTTAAACGGATATAAAGCCTGCTGCTGACCCTGCGCGTCGATTTCCTGTCGGAAATATCCTTGCTGGTAGAGAAGACTTACGCCTATAACGGGCACTCCCAGATTACTGGATGTCTTGAGCTGGTCGCCGGCCACATTTCCGAGCCCGCCCGAATAAATGGGAAGCGCCTCGCTGAGCATAAATTCCATGGAGAAATACGCCACGGCCGAAAGACCGGAACCCGGGTGCGCCCTTTGGAACCAGCCCTCGGATTCCTCCAGGGTCCGTTGCTTGCCGTTCAGTTCGGCGAGAAGCTTTTGGAAGCTTGGATCGGAGGTAACACGGCGCAGTCTTTCCCGGGACACCGTTTGCAGCACGACCCAGGGATTATGGGTCAGTTCCCAAAGTTCAGGGTCGATCTGTTCCCAAAGCTGATCGGCCGAATGATTGAAGGACCATCTCAGGTCCAAGGCCAATTCCGTGAGGGCATCTGAAACCGCGGTTGCGGAGGGGAGAATGCTTGAGGCGGCACTGCTCATACATGATTCCTTCCTGCGGGCTTAAGAGACGGCCGCTGCTCGCGCGCCACGTGCGAGCGTTTCGGAAACAATGATCTGGGCTTGTTCTTGGATTTCTTGCAGATGGTCCTGACCGAGGAAGCTCTCGGCGTACACTTTGTAAATCTCCTCCGTGCCCGAAGGCCGCGCCGCAAACCATCCGTTCTTTGCGGTCACTTTGATTCCGCCAATGGCGTTGCCGTCTCCGGGGGCTGCGGTGAGGACCTGCTGGACCTTTTCGCCAGCCAGTTCGGTGATGTGGATATCGGGGGCCGACAATTTCTGCAGGACGGCCTGCTGTTCTCGGGTGGCGGGAGCCTCACTGCGTTCGTAAACCGGATCGCCCAGGTCCCTGGTGAGTTCGCGGTAGATTTCGCCCGGATCTTTTCCCGTGCGCGCCGTGATTTCCGCCGAGAGGAGGCAGGGAATGATTCCGTCTTTGTCCGTGGACCAGACTCCGCCGTCGCGCGCAAGAAACGAGGAACCGGCGCTTTCCTCGCCCGCGAAGCCGAGACGGCCGTCGAGCAGCCCTTCGACGAACCACTTGAATCCAACGGGAACCTCGTAGAGGCCCCGTCCCAACCGAGCGGTGACACGATCGATCATGCTGCTGCTGACCACCGTCTTGCCGACGGCAACATCCTTGGCCCATTTGGCGCGGTTGGCATACAGGTAATAGATGCAGACGGAGAGGTAGTGGTTCGGTGGAAGAAGGCCGCTGCCCTTGGTGACGATGCCGTGGCGGTCGTGGTCCGTGTCGGCGGCAAATGCGATGTCGAACTTGTCCTTGAGCCCGATGAGTCTTTGCATGGCATACGGCGAAGAGGGGTCCATGCGAATCTTGCCGTCCCAATCCACGGTCATGAATCGAAAGGTCGGATCGACAGATGTGTTCACGACGGTCAAATCGAGACCATATCTCTCGGCGATCAACGGCCAGTAATCGATGCCCGCGCCGCCGAGCGGGTCGACACCGAGCGTAATCTTGGCATCGCGGATCGCCGCCATATCGATGACGGTCTCGAGATCGTCGACATACGTGTGCAGAAAATCATATCGATGGGTGGTCCCGGCTCGAAGTGCTTCCGCGAACTGCATTCGCTTGACGCCTTGGAGCGCGCCCCGAAGAAAGTCGTTGGCCTTCGTTTCGATCCAGGATGTGACCTGCGAACTGGCCGGTCCGCCGTGCGGTGGGTCGTATTTGAAGCCGCCGTCGTCGGGGGGATTGTGAGACGGCGTGATCACGATGCCGTCGGCAAGCCCGATTTTGCGGCCGCGGTTGTAACCTAGGATCGCATGCGAGACGGCGGGGGTGGGCGTGTACGGAGTTCCTTCCGACAGCATCACATCGATGTCGTTCGCCGCAAGCACCTGGAGCGCGCTGGCAAATGCCGGCTCGGATAGCGCGTGCGTGTCCATTCCAAGGAAGAGCGGCCCGTCAATTTTCTGCAACGCGCGGTAGTCGCAGATGGCCTGCGTAATGGCAAGGATGTGCCACTCGTTGAATGCCCGGTCGAAAGCGGAGCCGCGATGGCCGGAGGTGCCAAAGATAACCCGTTGTGAAGGTTCGTTCGCGTCAGGCCGCAAAGAGTAATAGGACGTGATGAGTTTCGGAACGTTTACCAACATCGCCGGGTCGGCCGGTTTTCCCGCGTTCACATTCACTTTCACTTATCGCCTCACCGAACAGCAGAATCTCAACACGCACCCGCGACCGACGCACGGCACCCGGGGAACCTCGTTGATAATGTAAGCAGGCCTCAGAATCGTCGTTTTGGCTGCCGGCGACGCACAGCGTCACGCCAGAAACCTTCTCGGCGGCGCTCCGTCAGAAATTCGTAAGCCCCTCGCCCCTGCGGCAGCGACGATTCGATCCCATTCTCTCTCCACACGGCCCCGTTGGGCCATGTCAGGTGCACTCGTGTCCCTCCCGATCTGCAACGCAACCCAGCAACCGTTCGATGCTCTGCCTCTGTGAATGGTCGCATCCCGGTCTAGAGGGAGGGACCAGCATGGCGGATGCTCGGCAGGCCTAGATTTTCTGCGCGGCGCGTTTGCGCACTTCAGCCAAGCCTTGGGCATCTTCCAGGTGCTGCTCCGGCTTTTCCTCATGGTATCTCGCGAATAACGCAACCCCCATGGGATCTTCCAGAATATCCACCTGTACGCCCTTCTGACGCACCATTTCCTCGTTGCCCGAATAATTCGTGATGTCGCCGACGACCATTCGTTGAAATTGACGCCTGTGGATCAGCGCTGCACAGATGTCACATGGGCTGAGCGTGGTGAATATCGTCGTCTGGCTGAAATCCTGGCGCCCCGCGTCGCGCGCCGCCGATGTCTCGCCGTGATTGTAGGGATGGTTTTCCTGAACCAGCGTGTTATGCCCTTTGCCCACGATCTGTCGCGTTTCATTGTGGATGATCACGCCGCCAATGGGGCAGCCGCCTTCGTCATAGCTCTTCTTTGCGAGAAGCACTCCAATCCGCATGAAATCTCTGTCGCTCAGCTTCTTGAAAAATCCATCCTCGACGATTTCTGGAAGACTCTTCGTGGGAAGGTGCGCGATCGTGTTCAACACCTCGTCGGTAACGGGCGTATCGCTGGTAATAAACGCCTTCATGAAAACTCCTCTCGCGACCCCTGGTACCCAAAGCCCGTACGCATTTTTGAGCGGCTCCTTCTCCACGAACCGCGCACATCGCGCAAATCGCGTCCACTCCTACGATATTGCAAGCAAATCATCTAGCCCGGGGCCAAATGAGACGCCCATTGAGTTTCGCCGCGTCACTTATCTTGCCAGCCTCCGCCCAGTGCCCGATACAGCTGCACGAGGCTCTGATATTCGGCTCCGCGTGCCTGGGCCAGCTCGAGTTCCGCCGCAAATAGCGCACGCTGCCCGTCTAACACCTCGAGATACGTCGTCGTGCCCCCGGTATAACGCAAGTTGGAAAGCCGAACGGACTCTTGCAAGTCGGCAACGGTATCCTGGTCGCGAACGCGCACCTCATGCAACTTCTGATAGCCGATCAGAGCATCGGAAACGTCTCCGAACGCACGCTGAATGGTTTGCTGGTAAGCAAGCAACGCCTGCCGGTCTTGCGATCTTGCCAAGCGCAAATTGCCGGTTAGAGCGCCGCCGGTGAAAATCGGCTGGCTCACCTGCGCGCCATACGACCAGATTCCCAGCTGCGAGCTCATCAGGTCCGAAAAAGCGCTGCTGCGCCCGAACGCTCCGCCACCTGAACCTGTCAGCGTTACTTGTGGGAAAAATTCGGCCTTCGCCACTCCGATTTCGGCGTTTGCGGCCACCAGGTTTTGCTCGGCCTCTCGAATATCGGGCCGCCGCTCGATCAACGACGAGGGAAGCCCGGGCGGAACCCCCGGAGGCAATACCTGCTGCACCAGCGGAAGTCCCCGGTCGATCGGGTGCGGGTAATCGCCGAGAAGGATGCTGATGGCATCTTCTTCCTGCGCAATCTGTCTTTCCAAATCGGGGACCTGCGCGTTCGCCGTATCCAGAGTTTGCTGCGCCTGCAGCACGTCGAGTTTCGTCGCCACACCGTGCGTCAGCCGCAGATTCGTAAGCTTCACGGAATCCTGTTGCGAGGCAACGGTGTCGTGAGTGATTTGCAGCGCAAGGTCAAGTTGCAGCAGATTGAAATAGTCGCTCGCCAGGTCGCTCACGAGCGTCAGCGTCACGGTCTGCTTCGCGTCTTGGGTAGCCAACAGCTGGGCCCGTGATGCCTCGGTCGCGCGGCGAAGCTTTCCAAAAAAGTCCAACTGGAAGGCCGCATCCGCCGTCAGCGTCAGGAAGTTATATCTCGTCTGGAACGTATTTTCCTTGCCTCCCGTGAAATTGCCGTTTCCAGACACTTGCGGAAACAGACTCGAACGCGTGACCACAACTTCGGCGCGCGCCGCGTTGATGCGCTCGGTCGCAATCTGCAAATCGTAGTTCTGCTTCAGAGCCGTGCGAATCAGTTCCTGCAATTGCGGATCCTGAAAAACCTGCCACCACGGCAAATCCGCGTACGACGCCGTCTGTGCGTCAACTGGCTGGCTGCCGTTCACATCGCGAAACGTCGCCGGCGTTTGCACCGCCGGCCGATGGTAATTCGGACCGACCGCGCAGCCCGCGGCGAGGGCGCAACCAGCCAGCATCGAAATCGCGCTCGCCATTTTCTTAAATCGCTTCTGTCGGCGTCGCATCTCAGTCTCCCTCCGCCGGCGCGGGCGCCGCTGGAGATGCCAGTGCAGCGTGATCTTTCTCGCCGCCTGACCATTTTTCGACCAGATAGAAAATCGCAGGCACGAAAAATATTCCGATGATGCTGGCGGCCATCATGCCTCCGATCACGGTCGTGCCCATAATCTGCCGCGCCACCGACCCCGCCCCGCTCGCAGTCCACAGCGGCACGCAGCCCAAAATGAACGCGAACGACGTCATCAGAATCGGCCGCAAACGAAGCCGCGCGCCCTCGAGCGCCGCGTCCACCAGCGGCCGCCCCTTCTCGAATTCATCCTTCGCGAATTCGACGATCAGGATCGCGTTCTTGGCGGCCAGCCCGATCAGCATGACCAGCCCGATCTGCGAATAAATGTCGCTCTCGATCTGAATCATGTAGGGGGGTAGGAAGAAGCTAAGCAGCACGCGCCGCAGCCACAGGATCGCAAACGCTCCAAACACCGCCACGGGCGTGCTCAGCAACACGCTGAACGGCAGCGACCAGCTCTCATAGAGCGCCGCCAGAATCAGAAAAACGAATAGCAGAGAAAGCCCAAACACCGCCGCCGCCGGAACGCCCTGCCGCGCCTGCTGCTCCTGATAGGAAATGCCGGAGTAATCGAATCCCATGTCGGCCGGCATGGTCTGCTTGAATACTTGCTCCAGCGCGTCGGTAGCCTGTTCCGCGCTATAGCCCGGGGCGGCGCTGCCGTTGATTTGCGCCGCGCGGTACTCATTGAAGCGCATCGTAAATTCAGGACCGAGCCGTGGTTTCACGTTGATCAGCGTCGAAAGCGGAACGTTTTCGCCTTGGCTGTTGCGCACGTAAAATTCACCGACGTTTTCAATGCGCGCCCGGTCTTCGCCCTCGGCCTCAATATAAACCTGCCATTGGCGGCCGAAACGATTGAAATAATTGATGAAGTAGCCGCCCATGAAAGCCTGAATCGTGCGGTACACGTCGTTCAGGTTCACGCCTTGCTTCAACACTTTGTCGCGGTCCACATCGACATATTCCTGCGGCACGCTCGGTAGAAAAGTGGTGCTCAGGCTCGCCAGCTCCGGCCGTTTGCGCGCCGCCGCGAGAAACGTTCCCAGATTCTTGGCAAGGAACTGCACATCGTTACCCGCGCGATCTTCGAGAATGAACGTGAATCCTCCGGAAGTGCCGACGCCCGGAATCGCGGGGGGCGAAAAACTGAACGCCGTACCCGCGGGCAACTGGCTGAGCGCCTGGTTCAGATGCGCTTTGATCGCTTGGAACTGTTCATCCCGGGTCCGGCGAACGTCCCACGGCTTGAAAGTGACGAAGAAGAATGCGTTGTAACTGGTGCGCACGAAGCTCAGCAGACTGAAGCCCACGACGGTGGTCGAGTATTGAACTCCGGGCGTGTCGCGAATGATCTGATCCACTTGCGCCGCCGCTTGCGTGGTCCGTTCGAACGAAGCGCCGTTGGGCAGCTGGAGGTTCACGTACGCGTAGCCCTGGTCTTCGTCGGGCAGAAAGCTCGACGGTAAATGTTGCGCAAAAAAAGCTCCGGCCGCGCAAAAGGCCAAGAGCAGGATAATCACGACGGCGGTTTTATGGATCAGCACGCCGCTCCAGCGTACGTAGGTATCGGTGGCTCGCCCGAAAACGCGGTTGAACCAATCGAAAAATCTGCGCAGCAATCCGTGGCTCTCCTCCTTGCGCCTCAGCAATAGCGCAGCCAGCGCCGGGCTGAGCGTAAGCGCGTTGAATGCGGAAAGCAGGACGGAAATTGCAATCGTGACTGCAAACTGCTGATAGAGCCGTCCGGTAATGCCTGGAATGAACGCGGTGGGTACGAACACGGCGGAGAGAACCAGAGCGATTCCGAGCACCGGACCGGAAAGCTCCTCCATCGCTTTCAGCGCGGCGTTCTTTGGAGTCATACCATCTTCGATATGCCTCTCGACCCCTTCGACGACCACAATCGCATCGTCCACCACAAGTCCAATCGCCAGCACCAAGCCGAACAAGGACAGGGTGTTGACCGAAAAACCGAACAAGGGAAAGAGCACGAACGTGCCGACCAGCGAAACGGGTACGGCCAGCAGGGGAATCAGAGTGGCGCGCCAACCCTGCAGGAAGATATAGACCACGATGATGACGAGCACGAGAGCGATCAGCAATGTCTCGATGATTTCTTTCATGCCCTGCGTGACCGAGCGCGTGGTATCGAGCGCGATGGCATAGTCGACATCGCTGGGAAAGCGCTCCTTCATCTGTTCCATCAGTTTCTTGGCGCCGTCAGCGGCCTGCACGGCGTTGGAACCTGGGAGTTGGTACGCAGCGATCACCGCGCTGGGCTGCCCGTTAAAATGTCCCGAGACGCTGTAATCTTGCGAACCCAGTTCGATGCGAGCGACATCGCGGACGCGCACGATGCCTCCGTCGGGAGTCTCGCGCACCACGATGTTGCCGAATTCCTCGGGAGACTCGAGCCGCCCCTGCGCCAGTACCGAGTAGGTGAACTCCTGGCCTTTCGGCGCGGGCTCGCCGCCGGCCTTGCCCGCCGGGTTGACCGTGTTCTGCGCCTGAATGGCGCTGACGATTTCCGTGACGGTGATACCGAGCTTGGCCAATTGATCGGGCCTCACCCACAGCCGCATGGCATACTCGCCGGCGCCGAATATCTGCACATTGCCGATGCCGGTCGAGCGCAGAAGAGGATCGGCGAGATTGATATAAGCGTAGTTCGCCAGAAAGTCGGCGTTGTAGGTGCCGTGCGGCGAGTACAGAGCGAATAAGATCAGCGGGGCGGTGACGGCTTTTCGGACGCTGACTCCGTAATTGATGACGTCCTGGGGCAGCTGGGAAGCGGCCAGTGTCTCGCGCGACTGCGTGAGAACGAAATCCGTGTTGGGATCGGTTTTCTCGTCGAAATCCACGATCAGCGTGGTATTGGAGTTGCCGGTGGCGTTGAGCGAGTACATGTAATTCATGTTGTCCACACCATTCATCTGTTCTTCGATGGGGGTGGCAACGGACTGCTCCAGCGTTTCTGCATCCGCGCCGACGTAGGTAGCCAGGACTTGAACCTCGGGCGGCACGATGTTGGGGAACTGGGCGACCGGCAAACTGAGAATCGTCAGAGAGCCGACGATCACCATGACGATCGAGATCACGATGGCGACGATCGGGCGATTGATGAAGAATTTTGACATCGGCTATCGCTCCTCCATGCCGCCGGCAAACGGTTTGGGATTCACCTGCATGCCGTCGCGTACCTTCTGAAATCCTTCGGTGATCACGCGTTCGCCCGGCTTCAGGCCGTCGGAAATGACCCAGTCGGAGCCGACGCGGTCGCCGACCGTCACCGTCCGCACGCTCGCTTTATTCGCATCGTCGAGCACCACAACCTGATATCCGCCTTGCAGCTGGGAAACCGCTCGTTGCGGTACCAGCAATGCGTCCTTCTGCGTTCGAACTGCCGTGCGAATCTTGGCATAGCCTCCGGGGCGCAAGATATTTCCGGGATTAGGGAAGAGCCCGGCGATGCGGATCGCACCCGTGCTTTCATTGACCTGGCGGTCTGCAAAGTAGAACGTACCATCGTGTGGATAGGTCGACCCGTCCGCCAGAATCAATTCCAGCCGCAGGCTCTTGTCGGCTGCGACGCGCGTGGTTTCGGTGGGAAAGCGCTTGTTCCAATCGAGATATTCCTGCTCGCTTACGGTGAAATAAACCTTGATCGGATCAACAGTGGAAACGGAAGTGACCGGAGCGCTGGCTGGATTTACCAGTGCGCCCACCTGAAGCTGCGCCTGGCCGGCAATTCCGTCGATCGGCGCGATCAGCCGCGTAAAATCGAGATTGATCTGCGCGGTTTCGACCGCGGCGCGATCGGTTTGAATCTGCGCCCTGGCGGTTTGCACGGTAGCTTTGGCCGCGAGGTTGTTCTGCACGGCGTTATCAAGATCCTGCTGGCTGGCGGCCTGCTCCTTGGCCAGTGGCGTGTACCGATCCACATCGAGCTGTGTGCGCCCTTGCACGGCCTGTGCATTTTCGAGTATGGCGTTGGCCTGCGCGAGCTGGCCTTCGGCTTGATCGAGAACCGCCTGGAAGGGCCGTGGGTCGATTTCAAAGAGCAGCTGCCCCTTCCTCACGAACGCGCCCTCCTGATAATCCTGGCGCAGCAAATAGCCGGTGACTTGCGCGCGGACGTCGGCGTTGGTGAAACCGTCGAGCGTGCCGATCCATTCGCCGTATATCGGAACGTCCTTCTGCTGCACCTTGGCGACCTGGACATCGGGCGCAGTTGCCGGCGGCGCGCCGGACGCGTGCTTCAGGTAGAGTTCACCGCCGATCGCCGCGGCGACGATCAAGCAGGCCACTCCGGCAATCCATGGCGTTCGATTCGACGAAAAACTCATGTGCGCCTCCGATCCTTCACCTGTCCGAGTCTCCTTCGAAGCCAGTCGCGCGAAATACGTCGTGCTCCGTCGATCGATTCTCCGGAGCGAAAAAAGGGTGACTCAATAGATGTCGCTAAGGGGCTGAAGGATTTAGAAAGTTAAAGTGATTTTGAGAATCCGGAGCGAATCGAAATCGGTCACTCCGAGTTCGGGGCTTCCGGCCGTGGCCAGCCACGGACTATCTCTACACATATACATCATTCGACGGCTCGGCGAAACCACTCAACGAGCATCGAAGCGAGCGTCATCTGTGGCGGCGATCAGGATGCGTGCGCGAAGATGGGGCTCAGGTCGCTGCGTTTCGTGATCGTATCGGTGTGGGCTTCCTTTTGAATACTGGCCGCGATTTGGCTGGCCTGCTTATAGTGCTCCTTTGCTTCGACAGCGCTGCCCGAAAGTTCCAGCGCGCGCGCCATCTGGAAATGGCTTTGCGCCAGCAGCCCCTGCATGCCGAGCTTCTCGCTGGTGTTCAGCGCCGCCTCCAGCGCCGATTTCGCCGCACCGTAGTTTTTCATTCCAATCGCCGCCTGCGCCATGTAGATCGCGCATTCGACCGAGACATATTTCAGCCCCATGCTGTCGGCTTCCTGCGTTAACAACTTCAGTCCGGTGAAGCCTTCCTTGTAGTTGCCTAGGGAGACCTGCGTCTTTGAGAAATTCACTTTGGAAACTAGAATCAAGTGCGCGTCGGCACTGTGAGCGGCCTTTTCCATCGCCTGGCCGTAGAAGGCGGCGGCGGATTTGAAATCGCCGTGATAGAAGGCGTTGTCTCCCTCGAAGCCGAGAACCTCGGCCGCGTTGGAGTCGTTTTTCTGCTCGCGCGCTGATGCGAGGGCCTCGTCAAGGGCTTTTTGCGCGTCGTCGCTGCGGCCGACCTGGGCCAGAGCGTGGCCGTAGGCGCCCAGAACGTTCGTGAACCAGAAGCCGTGCTCCTGAATGTCGCGAATGGTTTTCACGGCGTCTTCCTCCGAGCTGAGCGCCGCACCGTAGCGTCCCTGATAAGCGAACATATTGCCCATGCTGGAAGATTCGATGGCCGCGCCCAGCTTGTCACCGGCGCCGCGGCGAAGATCGAGCGCGCGGACGTAATACTGCAACGCCTGGTCGTAGTCCGCGATGCTGCCCAAGGTTTCTCCCAGGTTGTGAAGCGTGTCGGCGATGTCGCTGGAGACCTTCAGCTTCTCCCGCACCTCGAGCGCCTGTTCGAAGTAGGTGCGCGCATTCTGGTAATCGGCTTTTGAAAGATAGGTATTGCCGATATTGTTCAGCACCAGCCCCTGATTGTTTTCGTTGCCGACGTCGATTTCAATCTGCAGCGCTTCCTTGAAACCCTTGAGCGCTTGATCGTAATTGCCGCGATCGTCGTAGAACTGGGCGAGATCGTTGAGCGCGTCGCCGGTGCCGGCTTTGTCGCCGATTTCGCGGCGGAGGTCGAGCGCCGCCGTATAGTTTTTCTGCGCGAGGTCGGGCTTGCCCATGGCCGCTTCCGCCGAGGCCATCGCCTGGAGGCTGTCGGCGATGCCTTTTTTCAGGCCGAGTTTGCGGCGGATGTCGAGCGAGTCTTGATAATTCTTGATCGCGTCGTCGTACTTGGTCAGCGCCGCGTACGCGCCACCCATTGACTGCAGAATGTCGGAGCGCTCCTCGTCGTTTCCGGATTCGATCGCCTTGGCCTGCGCGCGCGTCAGGTATTCGAGGCCTTTTTGCGCATCGCCGCTTTCGATTTCCACTTTCCCGATTTCCAGTAGCGCCAGCACGCGGTTGGAATCGAACGAGAGAACTTTCGTAAACGCTTCGCGGGCTTTGTCGTAGCTGCTCGATTGCTCGTAGAGCAGCCCGAGGCTGAAAAGCACGTCCGTATTGTCGGGCCAAACCTTGGCGAGATTCTCGTACGCTTCGATCGCCTTCGGATAATCGCGCAGAATCTGGTAGTGGCTTGCCTGGATGAGATATTTTTCCTGAATCGGAAGCGAATCGCTCAGCTCCACTGCTTTTCCAGAGGCCTGTTCGGCTTCGTTATCCTGCCCTAGCAGCGCGAACGTACGGCCCAGCTCGGAATCGGCGAGCGCGAAATTAGGGTCTTCTTGCGTCGATGTCTGGAATTCCTTGATCGCTCCGAGGTAATCGCCACGGCGCTCCAGTTGCAGGCCTTGGTCATAGTCGCGCAGCGCGGGCACGGAATTCGTGGACGGCTTGAAGGATTGGCCCTGTAGCTCTTGAACGATGCTCTTTGATAGCGCGAGGTTCGAGCGGATGTCCGCCGCCAGCCGGTCAATCGCGCTGAGCATGTCTTTTTCGGTCGTGGACTCAGAGAGATTGGCGGTACGGCCGCGTTTGATGTCCTGAACCGTTGCGTCGATGCGAATCTGATCGCCGAATTTCGCGTAGCTACCCCAGACGAGATTGTCAGCATTGCTGAACTGCGCGAGGCGCTGCAGCGTTGGCGGGTCGAAAGCGACGTCGGAGGTGAGCCGCAAATCGCGGAAGATCTGGCTGACTCGCTCAGACGACACTACCAGCAGATGGGACGACTGCCCGACGTCGGTGCTGAGGGTTTCCGCCAGGCTCGAGCCCAGCCAGTCGAGAGTCTGATCGCCCGAAGCGTTGCGGAACGGAAGAATCGCAAGCGAAACGTCGGGAGTGGTGGCTGCTTTAGCGCCTTCCGGCGACGGAGACGATGATGACGAGAACAGCCGCCCGCGCAGCATCCATCCGGCGGCCGCCACGACAATCACCACAAGCGCCCCAGCGACGATTAGCAGCGGCGAAGTCGCGAAGGGTTTGCGCGACAGGCCAGTGACGGGGCTGCGTTTGGCGCCGCCGTGCCATGATTCCAGGTCCGTGATGATTTCGCGCGCCGATTGATATCGGCGCGCGGGATCGATCTGAAGACATTTCGCGGTGACGTCGCTCAAAATCTGCGGTACGGTCGGATCGACTTCGATCGGCGGCTTCGGAATTTCGCGCGTCCGCTTGAACATCGCGCTTTGCAGCGAATCCGATCTGTATGGCGTCGCCCCGGTCAGCAATTCATAAAAAATTACTCCGAGCGTGAACAGGTCGGAGCGAACATCCACGCGCTCGCCCATCACTTGCTCGGGCGACATGTACTCGGGAGTGCCGACAACCATCCCGGTCATGGTCATGCCGCCGGCTTCAACCGACCGTGCGATGCCGAAATCCATCACGGAGGCGCGGCCTTGTTTGTCGACCATGATGTTTTGCGGCTTCAGGTCGCGGTGGACGACGCCTTCGCCGTGCGCCGCTTCGAGTGCCAGGCAAACCTGCTCGATGAAACCTGCGGCTTCTTCGAAACTGATGCGGCCTTTTCCGGTCACCAGGGACTTCAGGTCCTGCCCCTCGATGAACTCCATGGTAATGAACTTGATTCCGCTGGCTTCGCTTAGATCGAAAATGCGGATCACGTTGCGGTGCGTGATCTGGCGCGCGAGGATCAGCTCCTGCTTGAATCGCGCGAGGATGTCGGGATGCGAGGCAAGATCGGGGCGAATCACCTTGACGGCGACGACGCGATCGAGTTCCAGGTCCTTTGCTTTGTAAACCGCGCCCATGCCCCCTTGCCCCAGGATTTGCACGATCTCGTAGCGGGTCCCGAGAAGAGCGCCGGGCGCGAGAGATGCACCGGCTGCGCCGGCGCCGGGCGAGGGAAGCGACCAGCCTTTTGCGAAGTTCTCAAGATCTGTGCGCGGCGGAGTCATCACGCCGGTCCCCGCCAGAGTGGCCCCGGAAAACTCAAACGGAGTGTCGCACTTGCTGCAGCGTTCTGCGGTGGGGGAGTTAGTGGAGTGACAGTGCGGACATTCCATCATGTCTGTGTGGCGATGCCTGCGGACAAGTCGAAATGAGGGTAAGTCTTCCGATTTGATAAATCAAGAAGGTTGGAACCAGCCCTGGAAATTCCGCGCGCATAGGCTCGGGAACCCCCCGCCGGAAGGCGACCGGGAATACGCGCGGCGATCGCCGCATGCGCATTGTGCAAACAAGTTCCACTCCTAGGCCCTCGATACTCACGCGTACGGTGGTTTTGCCGGCGGTTTTGGGATCGGGAAGAACACTGACGTTCTCGTGTCGTGGGCGTACTAAAACCCCCAAAGCCAGCGGTTTCGGGCGGCTGTTGGGCCTATTATCTCTTGACATAACATGCGCTGCCAGCCAGAATCTCCCTGACTTTTTCCCCTTCTAGTGTTTCGGTCCCTGCAACTGAAGTGTCACAAAGCTTTAGGAGCACGGCATTTTGCGTCCGGCCGGACTGCTAGTGGGCATTCTGACGTGTGGGTAGCCCGGGTGGGATTTGACTCTGCTTCCCCAGCACAGAGCCACCCGCGGCGAAGCGGGTTCTCGTTTCAATTTTGGCGCGTGGCCGAATTTCGGCCGGGCGCGCAGTACTGGCCCGGGACGTGCATGAAGATGTGCTCGGAATCCTGAGCAAGGCCCTGATTTAACTAACAGCCAAGTCTCTCAACCAGAGGTAATCGCGATTCCCGGAGCCACGAATGATGGAGTCTAGCCGGGGCGGCAGTGCGTGCCCCGGACGTTTCAGGCGTTTGGTGAGCTCGAAGTCGCTTCGCCCGAGCACGTGGCTTGTGCTCGTCGCGGCGTTCGTTTCCCTTTCCACTGTGGCCGCCGCGCAATCGTTTACGGTTGCCGTCGGGGTCCAAGGCACTCCGGTGGCCGTCGCGGTAAATCCCGTTACGGGCCAAATCTACGTCGCGAACAATGGCAGCGCGAGCGTTACGGTGATCAGTGGCGCGAGTGAAAACGTCGTAGCGACTATTCCGGTTGGCACGACGCCCTCGGCCATCGCCGTTGATGCCGTTACCAACACCATCTACGTCGCCAACAGTGGAAGCGGCAACGTCAGCGTGATCAGCGGGGCGAGCAACGCCGTCATCGCAACCGTGACCGTGGGCACCACTCCGGCCGCGATCGCCGTCGATCCACTCGCCAGCGTCGTGTACGTCGTGAATAGCGGCACAAACAATCTGAGCGTAATTCCCGAAGCGACGAACGCGGTGTCGGCCACCGTGACGACGGGCACCAGTCCCGTGGCCGTGGCTGTGAATCCCCAGACGCACGTAATTTACGTCGCGAACAAGGGCAGCGGCAACGTCAGTGTGATCAGCGGAGCGTCGAATACGGTTTCGGCAACCGTCACGGCAGGAACGAATCCCGTTTCCGTGGCTGTAAATCCCCTGACGAATCAGATTTACGTGGCGAACAACGGCAGCAACAACGTCACTTTGATCGCCGGTGCGACAAACGCGACCACGACGGTTAGCGATCCCAATGCAATGGGCCCCGTCGCGGTGACTGTGAATTCGGTTACGGGAAATGCGTACGTAGCCAACAGCTCTAGCAACAACGTAACCGAAATCGCGACGGGAACGAACGCGACCACGACGGTTACCGTTGCGAACGCAACGGCGCCGGTGGCCGTGGCTGTGAATCCGACGACGAACGAGATTTACGTGGCGAACAGCGGCAGCAGCAACGTTACCGCGATCGCCGGAAGCAACAACGCGAGCAGAACTCTGAGCGATCCGGGCGCCCGGACGCCCGCAGCAATCGCCGTGAATCCGGTGACGCACCAGGTATATGTCGCGAACTCGGGCAGCGGGAGCGTCTCCTGCTTCAACGGCGCGACAAACGGCACCACCACATTAACGGATTCGAAAGCGACTCAGCCCGCGGCGGTTGCGGTGAACCCTGTGAACCACCAGGTTTTTGTCGCAAACTCCGGGAGCAACAACGTCACCGCGCTGAGCGGATCGGTATTCGGTGCGCCTGCCACGGTGGCGCTCACCATCGCCGATCCCAACGCCGTCCACCCCGTGACGATCGCCGTGGATCCCGTCACGAATCAGGAGTACGTCGCCAACCAAACCAGCAACAACGTGACACTGATCACCACTTCGGGCGCTACAACCACGATCACCGACCCGAACGCGAAAGCTCCGATTGCCGTCGCCGTCAATCCGGTAACCAACAAGATTTACGTGGCGAACTCGACGAGCAACAACGTCACGGTGATCGACGGCGTCACCAACGCGGTTTCCACGATCAGCGATCCGAACGCTCTTGCGCCTGGGGCGATCGCCGTGAATCCCGCGACCGGCAAAGTGTATGTGGCGAACAGCGGAAGCAACAACGTGTCCGTCTTTGACCCGCTGGATTCCACCGTGCTGACGATCACCGATCCATCCGCAAGCCGCCCGACGGCTATCGCCGTGAACTCCGCGACGAGCACCGTCTATGTGGCGAATTTCACGAGCGACAACGTGACGGTGATCAATGGCGCCACCAACCAGATATCGACGACCATTGACGCGGATCTCAACCCGATCGCGCTGGACGTGAATGCGAATACAAACGTGATCTATGTGGCGAATTCGGGCCGCAACAATGTCACGGTGATCAACGGAGCGACGCTTACGGTGGCCGCGACCGTCGCGGCGGGCACGTCGCCGCACGCGATTGCCGTCGATGCGGCGACGAATCAAATATACGTCGTCAACAACGGCAACGGCGGGACGGATCCCGGCAGCCTCACGGATATCGACGGCTTCAGCCTGACGAGCGTCACGCTCAGCGACCCGAACGCATCCGCGCCGGTTGCGCTGGCGATCGATCCAGCCACGAGCCAGATCTACATCGCAAACAATACCAGCGGCAACATCACCGACGCCGCGGAACAATCGATTCAATCGAACGAGGTCAGCAAGTTCCAAGGGCCGGTCAACCAGTCGTCGAACGTCCTGGCGACCGAGACACCGACCGTTATCTACGACTCTACGAGCCCGGCGAACGAGACGCTCGACGCCAGCTTCTTCCAGCTCGACAGCTGGGCGGGCGCATGGACGGCTGCCATGCCTACGGCCACGGCCAACCAGTATTCGGCCGCGGTCACTTCGCCGTTGGCGCCCGGCTTCCACCTCGGTTACGCCTTCGGCACGGATGGCGAAGAGGGAACTTCGGCCAACACAGGGCCGCAGAGCAGCCCGCTGATCGGCAATATCGCGACGTACGGATTCATTGTGGCTCCTCCGATCGCCGATCCGTCGCCTGCGAGCGTGAATTTCGGTACGCAGATTACACACACCGCCAGCGCGGCGCAGACCGTACTACTGGGGAACCCCAGCGCGAACCCGCTTACGTTCACCTACGCCTTCACGGGAGGGAATGCGAGCGATTTCAGCGAAGGTCCCGGCGACACGTGCAGCACCGCTGGAGGCCAGTTGGCCGCGAATTCCAGCTGCACGGTTTCGGTCATCTTCACGCCATCGACGAACGGGTCCGAAAGCGGCGGCCTGACGTTTACGGATAATTCCGACGGGATCAGCGGCAGTTCGCAAACCGTGCAGCTCAACGGTAGCGGCACCGCGGTGCCGACTTTCACGTTGGCGGTCGCTCAATCCGGGTCGGGTCTCGGCTCGGTGTCGAGTGCTCCCACGGGAATCACCTGCCAACCGAATTGTTCGGCGGCTTTCAATCAAGGCGCCAGCGTGACGCTTACCGCGAGTCCTGGCACGGGATCGACGTTTGCCGGGTGGAGCGGCGCCTGCAGCGGCAGCGGCTCATGCATCGTCACCATGAATTCCAACCAGACGGTCACAGCCACGTTCAATTTGGTCGGGACGACCGCCTGCAGTGCGTCGGGCGCTACAATCTGGACGGGCGGCGGGGGCAATAGCAATTGGAGTAATGCCTCGAACTGGAGCACCGACGCAGTTCCGAACAGTGCCACCGTGACGGTTTGCATTAGCGACGGGCATGCCGCGGCAGCCGTCAACCTGGATATCAGCGCGGAGGTTCTGAGCCTGGTGATCGATTCGGGCAGCAGCCTTACGATCACGAACAACGAAGATCTTAATATCGCCGGAAAGCTGTACAACGCCGGTCAAGTCATCCTAGCGGCGAACGGCAACCAGACGAATTTGAGCGCAACCGGAGCGATTACTGTCACAGGTGGCGGCTCGATCTTGATGAACGTCGGCGGAAATGGTGGCACGCCCGTAATCCGGCAAGACGCCAGCGGCTCTTCGTTCACCAACGTCAACAACACGATTTCCGGCCAGGGCCAGATCGGAAACGGCAGCGTCGCTTTTATCAATCAAGCAGGTGGAACCGTCAATGCCAACACCTCCGGGACCGTGCTGCTGCTCAACCCGTCGGCCGCTGTGAATGCGGGCCTCCTGGAAGCGTCGAACCAGGGCGTTCTTCAGACCGAGGTTACGATAAACAACGCGGGCGGCACGATCACCGCTCAGAGCGCCTCGCAGGTGCAGTTTTTGAATAGCACGGACATCCAAGGCGGAACGCTGACCACCGCCAGCGGCGCTACGTTCCTCGGCACGGCGAGTAGCAATACAGTGGTATTGGACGGGAGCACCCACGGGGCTCTGACGAACGCCGGAATCTACGGAGTGCAGAACAACGGGGACGCGGAGTTGATCGGGTCGATCGTCAACACCGGCTCCTTCCAGATTGCCGCGAACGGGAATCAGACCAACCTGAGCATGAGCGGCACCGTCACGCTTTCGGGCGGGGGCACGGTGGTGATGTCCATCGGCGGCAACGGGGGCACGCCCGTGATCCGCGAGGATTCTGCCAGCTCCTCTCTCATAAACGTCAACAATACGATTTCGGGCGTCGGGCAAGTCGGAAACGGTAACCTCGCGGTCACCAACGAGGCCAATGGCAAGGTAGAAGCCACCGGAAGCGCCCTGTTGATCAATGCCACGCAGTTCACGAACCAGGGGCTCCTGGAAGCCACGGCGAACGGCACGCTTGAAACCGACACGCTGATCGTCAACGCGGGCGGCAATATTACTGCAACCGGCACGGCAGCGGCCGTTGATCTTCTCAACAGCACGCGCATCGAAGGCGGGCAGCTCAATGAGACGAACGGCGCAGCGTTCTTCGGTATTATCTCGAGCAACACCGTTATCCTCGACGGCAGCACGCTGGGACAGCTGATCAACACCGCGACGTTCACGATCCAGAACAATTCCGACGCCGAACTTCTTGGCACGATCAACAACACCGGATCGTTTCAGGTGGCAGCGAATGGCAATCAGACGAACCTGAGCGCGAGCGGGCCCATAACGCTGACCGGCGGCGGCCTTGTGGAAATGACCGTCGGCGGCAGCGGGGGCACTCCGGTTATCCGCGAGGACAGTTCCAATTCCACGCTGACCAACGTCAACAACACATTCGCCGGCACGGGACAAGTGGGCAATGAAAACCTGACGTTTATCAACCAGCCCGGCGGCGTGCTGAACGCGAACAGCTCGGGACAAGTCCTGCTGATGAACGCGGTGCATCCGGTGAATCAGGGCGTGTTCGAAGCCACCGGTGGCGGAATCTTTGAAATGAACGCAGGACTGAACAACGCGGGCGGCCTCATTACCGCCGGCAGCAGTTCGCAGGTGCAGTTCGTGAACGGATCGGGCGTTCAGGGCGGCACGCTTTCCAGCGCCAGCGGCGCGACATTCTTCGGCATCGCCAGCGGCAACAGCGTGGTGCTCGACGGCTCCACGCAGGGACCGCTAAACAACGCGGCTGCGTTCACGATTGCGAATAACAGCGATGCCGAAGTTATCGGCACCATCAACAATACCGCCTCGTTCCAGATCGCCGCCAACGGCAATCAAACGAATCTCAGCGCCTTGGGTGCAGTGACCCTGACCGGGGGCGGTTCGATCCTGATGACGATTGGCGGCAACGGCGGCACTCCCGTGATCCGCCAAGACACCGCGGGCGGCACGTTCATCAACGTTAATAACAAGATCTCCGGCGCGGGGCAGGTTGGCAATGGCAATGTGGTTTTCATCAACGAGTCGGGCGGCACGGTCGACGCGAATCTTTCCGGCGCCACGCTGCTGTTCAACGCCGTGAACCCAGTGAACCAGGGTTTGCTCGAATCAGCCAATGGCGGCATCCTGCAATTCGACGTGACGCTCAACAATTCCGCGGGTGTTATCACCGCCGGCAGCGGCTCGCAGGTGCTGTTTTCAAACGGCGCCGACGTGCAAGGCGGTTTGCTGAACGCCGCCGCAGGCGCAAGTTTCTTCGGTGTGGCCAGCGGCACTACCATGGTGCTCGACGGCAGCACGCGCGGTCCGCTGACCAACCAGACGACTTTCACGATTCAAAATAACGCCGACGCCGAGATGTTCGGCACGATCAACAACGAAGGCTCAATCATCGTCGCCGCGAACGGGAATCAGACGAATCTGAGTGCGAGTGGGGCCGTGACGCTTACCGGCGGCGGCCTCGTCTCGATGACCATCGGCGGGAGTGGCGGCACTCCCGTGATCCGCCAGGATTCTGGCGGCTCCATGCTCACAAACGTTAACAATACGTTTTCCGGGGCCGGGCAGGTCGGCAACGGCAGTTTGCCGTTCGTCAACGATCCCGCCGGCAAAGTGATCGCGAGTATTTCCGGCCAGACCTTGCTCTTCAATGCCGCCAGCACCGTCAATCAGGGCATTCTGGAATCGACGGGCGGCGGAATTCTGCAATTCGACGTCACCGTCAACAATTCCGGCGGCACGATCAGCGCCGGCGCCAGCTCCCAGGTTTTGTTCTCCAACGGTGCCGACATTCAGGGTGGATCGCTGAGCAGCGATCCTGCGGCGACCTACTTCGGATTGGTCGGTGGCAACAGCATGGTGCTCGACGGCACCACGCACGGCACGTTGGCCAACGCCGCGAAGTTCACGGTGGGGAATAACGGCGATACCGAGTTGATGGGCACGATCACGAATACCGGCTCATTCCAGGTCGCCGCCAATGGCAACCAGACGAATCTCAGCATGGTCGGAGCCATTACGCTGGGAGGCAACGGCACGGTGGTGATGTCGATCGGCGGGAGCGGCGGTACGCCGGTGATCCGCCAGGATGCGGGCAACTCGTCGCTCACGAACTCCGGGAATTCGATCACCGGTCCGGGCCAGATGCAATTGCCGATCTATATGCAGACTGCCGGTTTCATCCAGATTCCCACGGGGATTTCGGATTCGATCACAACGTTCAATATCAGCGGCGGCGACGCGCAGATTGACGGAAGCCTTACGGTTTCAGGCGGTGTGGCCACTTCGGGAACCGGCGTGGTCTCCGGCGCGGGCACAATTGCCTCGGGCGTCGCGAACGCCGGCATCACGGAAGGCGGCGACGTTCCCGCCGCGGGGAAGCTGACGATTGGCAGCTCGCAATCTTTCGTGCAGAGCTCTGGCGGCGCATACGAAGTGGCGATCGGCGGGCTGACGGCTGGAACGCAGTATTCGCAGCTGGCGGTTGGTGGTTCGGCGAGCCTGGCCGGAGCGCTCAACGTTCGGTTCGTGAATGGATTTACGCCGTCGCTGAATAACTCGTTCACGATTCTGACCGCGTCATCGGTGACTGGAACATTCTCGACGATCAATTCGCCGGCTTTGCCCGCGGGGCTGGCCTGGTCGGTGGCCTACAATGCGACTTCCGTGGTTCTGACGGCCGGCCAGGGCAGTCCTGCTTCTTCGACTTTGCGAATCACCGGCACGGGAACCGGCAGCGGTACGGTTACCGACGATTTGGGGCAGATCAATTGCACGATCACGTCAGGAGTGGTCAGCGGAACATGCACAGGGACCTATCAGAGTGGCGCGGTTGCGATTCTTACCGCGACCCCCAACACCGCGAGCAACCTCACCGGCTGGAGCACGTGCGCGGGCACTTCGACGTGCAGCGTCACCGTGAGCGGTACTGCCACCGAGCAGGTGACCTTTGCTTCGATCGTGCCCACGTTCTCGATCACCGTCAGCGACCTCGGCACGGGAACCGGCTCCGTGACCGACAACATGGGCCTGATTGATTGCAGCGAGGCCAGCGGCATCGTATCGGGGACGTGCACGGCCAGCTACCCGAGCGGCACGCAGGTTACCCTGACTGAAAACGCCACGGCGCCCACTACATTTGGCGGATGGGGCAATGCCTGCGCTTCGTCGGCTGGCGCGCAGACGTGCGTGCTCACCGTTTCGTCGGCCCTGGCCGTTTCGGCGAACTTCGTGCCGCCGCCGACGTCGATTAACGTGACGTTCAATCCCGGCAGCAACGTGACGCAAATGGCGGCGTTCGATTGCCCGTCGAATCCGGACCCGACGCCTGCGAATCCTTGCACGGACGCGAACGCGCATGCGCTGCAGCTGGCGATTCCGTCGGTGGGCACCGGCTTCACGGTGACGGTTACTGCGACGGAAGTTCCGCCGACGCTGGCGGATGGTCTTTGCGAGAAGGGCAACACCGTGTTGAACGATTTTGATTGCCGGTTCGCCACGTTCTTTAACTATGGCGCGGACTCGAACGGCAACACGATCGTGCCGCTGTGCTATCCCTACGCGAACGGAAACTGCGTACACTACGATGTGTATTCTGGCACGCCAGGGACTGAGCCGAATCCGTCGTTCTATAGCGGCGGCGTGAATTGGACGGTTACCTGGAACAACGACACGTTTACCCCGCCCTCGCGCTACACGGGCAGCACGCCGCAGCTTTATGACGATCCGGATTATGCGGTCACACCGACATCGGCTGTCGGCACTATTTGCACGCAGCCAATGACGATCAACGGGGTGGCGCAAACCTATTCGTGCCAGTTCGAATTCGACATCACCACGTTCTTTAACCCGACCGAGCCGGTCGATGCCGGGATTGGCGGCACCACGAAACAGCTCAACGACGTGGTTGTGGCGTTCCCGCCCAATACTGCCGGCCAACTGAACGTGACGAGCACGCCGGATCTAGCGACGACGAATGCGGGCGCGCCGATCGGCATCACCATTGCGGTCAGCAACGCCGGCCCGGGAGTTGAAGACAACGTTGCGCTGAACGATCCGCTGCCTGCCGGCACGGGCGTTAGCTGGTCGATCAGCCCCGCTTACAGCGGGCCTGGAACCTGCTCCATCGCGGGAGCAGTGGGCAGCCAAGTGCTCAGCTGTTCGTTCGGAGATCTCGCTTCCGGTGCGAGCGCCAGCTTGCACATCAGCAGCGCGAGCGCCGGCGCCGGGACATACGTCAACGCGGCCACAGTCACCGTCAATAACCAGCAGTTCCTGAGCATTGCGACCATCACGGTGGCGCAGGTGGCGCCCGTACTTAGTGGGCTCACGCCGTCGCAATCGATTACAGCAGGGACTCCATCGGTCACTCTCTCGGGCACCGTTTCAGCCACCGGTCCGGTGTATCCCGCGAGCGGTGAAACCGTGACGGTCACGATCAACGGTTCAGCACAGCCTGCCACGATCGGTACAAACGGTGCCTTTACCGTTGTGTTCCCGACTTCGACGATTCCGGCGTCGGCGACGCCTTACACCATCACTTACGCGTACCCAGGCGATGCAAACCTCATGAGCGCGACGAACTCCAGCACAACGCTCACGGTGAAGGCAGTCGTCGGCAGCGTGACGCTGACAATCACCGAGCTGGGCACTGGAACGGGCGCTGTCACGGACAACACCGGCGCGATCGATTGCTCGGAAGCGAACGGCATCGTCACCGGTACGTGCTCGGCCAGCTATCCCACGGGCACGCAGGTCCTGCTCGCGGCAAACGCGACCTCGCCGAGCACCTTCGGCGGCTGGACCAACGCCTGCGCTCCCGACGGCACCGGTACTTCGTGCGGCCTCACGCTCACGTCGAGCGTGACGGCCACGGCGAATTTCCTGCCGCCGCCGCAGAACGTCACCTTCAACTTCGCGTCGGGCACGAACGTAACGCAGCAGGGCATCTTCAGCTGCCCGTCGAATCCCAATCCAACTCCGACGAACCCCTGCACGGACCAGAACGCTCACACGCTGCAATTGCAGCTGCCGCAAGTGAACACGCCTTTTACGATCACGCTGACGGCGACGGAAGTTCCGCCGAACCAGGGCACGGGACTTTGCAAGTCCGGCGACACGGTCCTGAACGATTTTAACTGCCGCTTCACCACGTTCTTTGATTACGGCCCAGACGGCAGCGGCGACACGATCGTACCTCTCTGCTATCCCTACGCCAACGGCAACTGCGTCCACTACGCCGTGTATTCCGGCACGCCCGGTACGGAGCCCAATCCGAGCTTCTATACCGGACCGGTCGCGTGGACCATTACGTGGAACAACGACACGTTCGTGCCTTCGAGCTTCTGGGCCGGCAGCACGCCGCACCTGTATGACGATCCCGACTACGCGCCGACTCCCACCTCAGCCGTTGGATCCGTGTGCACGCAGCCGATGACGATCAACGGAGTGGCCCAGACCTATTCCTGCCAGTTCGAATTCGACATCACCACGTTCTTCAACCCGACGGCTCCGGTCGACGCCGGAATCGGCGGCACCACGAAGCAGCTGAACGATGTGGTGGTCGCCTTCCCGCCCACGACCACCGGAGCGGGACAGCTAGGGAGCACCAGCACATCGAGTTCGACGGCTCCAGGCAGCCCGATCAGCTTCACGATCGCCGTCAGCAACGCCGGCCCCGGAACGGAGAACGGCGTAACTCTGAATGATCCGCTGCCGGACGTTTCGAGCTCCAGCTGGACCTTTAGCCCGGCCTACAGCGGCCCGGGAACGTGCTCAATCACTGGCGCGGCAGGCGCGCAGACGCTAAGCTGCACGTTCGGGAATCTTGCCGCGGGCACGAAGTTCAGCGTCGGAGTCACGAATCCGACGGCGGCCGCTGGCAGCTACACGAATACAGCCACGATCACCGCAGGGAACCAGCAAGTGCTGAGCATTTCATCCGCGACGATTCTGGCGAATGCCACTTCGTTCAGTGCGTTAACTCCGTCGCACTCGATCGTGTTCGGAACTGCTACGGTCACACTCTCCGGCGTGATTTCGGCACCCGGGCCGCTCTATCCGCCGACCACCGAAACGGTCTCGGTCACGATCAACGGTGTGGTCAAAACCGCTCCGATCGGCGCAAGCGGCGCATTCTCGCTCACCTACCCTGCGGCCACGATTCCTGCGTCGGCCACGCCCTACATAATTACCTACCGCTACGCGGGCGATAGCACGTTTGGTCCGGCCACGAATTCCGCTACCACGCTGACGGTCACCCCGGCCAGCCAGACCATCACATTCACCGGAGGGCCCGCCGCGGCGGCCTACGGCGGCACGTTCAGTGTTTCCGCCACGGCCAGCTCGGGATTGACCGTCACCATCACGGCGTCGGGCGCGTGCACGATTTCCGGCGGCTTCGGCAGCGGCACGGTGACGATGACCAGCGGCACGGGCACCTGCATGCTGGCCGCGAATCAGGCAGGGAACTCGAATTACGCCGCCGCCCCGCAGCAAACGTCGTCAACGACCGCACAGAAAGCGTCGAGCACGACTACGATCAGCTCCAATTCGCCGAATCCCTCGACCACCGGCCAGGCCGTCGCGATGGGAGTGAAAGTTACCGGCACGGGAACGCCGACAGGCAGCGTTCAAATCAAGGCGAGCACCGGCGAGACCTGCACGGCCACGCTGGCATCGGGCGCGGGCACTTGCTCGATCATCTTCACGACCACCGGCCCGCGCACGCTCACTGCGGTGTATTCGGGAGACGGCAATTTCAACACAAGCACTTCGGCGGGCGTAACCCAGACCGTCAATGCCGCCGCCACCAGCACGCTGAAGACTTCGCCGTCGAGCGTCAACTTCGGCAACGTGTACGTGGGGTTGCTCAGCATACAGTTCGTGACCTTGACCAACTCCGGCACCACGCCGATTACGATCAACAAAATCGCCATCTCAGGCAGCGGCGAAACACCTCGCGAATTCGTGGCCGCGCCGCTGTGCCCGCCCACGCTCGCTGTGAAATCCAGCTGCATCGTTCTGGTCTCTTTCATTCCGTCGCACGACCAGACCACCACACAATCTGCCTCGCTCGTGATTACGGACTCGGTCGCCGGCAGCCCGCAATCGGTGCCGCTCTCGGGAACTCCGATCAATCCGCAGGCATCGCTCAGCCCGTCGATGCTGAATTTTACTCCGCAGAAAGTTGGCTCGACGAGCACGACGCAGACCATCACCGTCGAAAACACGGGGACCACACCTCTGACTCTCGGCACGATCTCAATCAATGGGAATTTCACTCTCGCCTCCGGCTCGACCTGCGCGAAGGGAGGCACCGTGAATCCCTCGACCGCGTGCATCATCAAGGTTGCGTTCGCTCCCAAGTCAACAGGCAAGGCGAGTGGCTCGGTGATTGTCAACGACAACGCGCTGATCAACCCACAGATCGCGATTCTCTCCGGCACCGGCGATTAAACAGCGCGCAGCGGGACCGAAGACAGATTCCTAGCCAGGATCGAGCAACCTCGGTCCCGGGCCCTGCTTTCTGAGCCTGTCTTGCGGATTGCGCAGCGGGCACACTCCCAGCGACAAACATCCGCAACCGATGCATCCATCAAGCTGGTCTCGAAGCCGCGTGAGGCGCTTGATCCGGTCGTCGAGCTCATTTCTCCAAAGCGCCGAAAGCCTCTGCCAATCCTCCGCCGTTGCGGGGCGTCCCTTCGGCAGCGCCTTCAATGCTTCGCCGATCGACGTGAGCGAAAGGCCGGTTCGTTGCGCAACCTTGATGAGAGCCACCCGGCGCAGCACCGCGCGGGCATATCGCCGGTGGTTGCTCTTATTCCGCCAGCTGCGGATAAGCCCTTTTGATTCATAGAAGTGGATGGTAGAAATGGCCACGCCGCTTCGCGTGGCAACCTGTCCCACGGTCAACTCCTGGTGCGACGCTTCGGGCTTTGCGTTCGTGCTCATTTTTCTCTTGACCTCAACCTAACTTGGGGTATTACCCTGCCTCTCGATTCGTTGCAAGACAATCCGACATCCGGAAAAAAGCAGGAGGCAAACACCCGTGATCCTAGTTACGGGAGCGACCGGCACGGTGGGAAGGGAAGTAGTGGCGCAACTGCTCGCAGCAGGGCAACCCGTTCGGGCGATGACGCGCAATCCTAGCAAGGCGAAATTGGGCCCGCGAACACGCCCCTGCCTTTCAGTGAGCGAATTTGCGGCGTCGACGCTTGGCTGAAGTCGAATGCGGCGCAGGCATTTCGACTGCGATGGAGGTCAGATCCGGGTCAATGCGGTGGCTTCGTCCTCGGCAAGATCGAGGACCGAATCGAGCCGCACCATCTTCAGCAGCATCAGCACGCGTTTGCTGGCCGCGAAATAAGTGCACTTTCCCCCGGCGCGCTTCAGGTTGGTAAAGGTTCGGACGAGCGACCCGATTCCCGAGCTGTCCAGATCGGTCACCCCTCCCAGATTGATGGCCACGTGCGTCGATCCGGAATCGATCAATTGCTGGACCTGCGTTCGAAAGCCCTCCTCGTCCTTGCCAAGCTTCAGTGGTCCCTCAAGGTCCAGAATCGTAGCCGGACCCGCCTTCCGGATTTTAATGTTCACGTAGCCCTCTGCGCAGCGCCCCAAGCTAACCGAATTACGCAGTCCGATCAAGGGCTCTGATGCGATTCCGTCGCGCAGTTCCTTGACGGCTCCGCGCCTGATTTGTTAGGCTGCGCCGTCCGTCCTATGCCGCATTTGGGGCTGATTTTATGCGGCAAATGGACACCCGCACACGTCCTCTGGAGAAGCATGGAAGCGTCTGCCGCGCTATTCGAACTGGCCAGCGTGTCTTTGGCCTGTCGCGATCAAGATACACTGCTGAAGACGGTCGCCGCACGCGTCGGATCGGTTGTAGGCGCGCGGGCCGTGCTGATCTGGACCGCCGCCGGCGATTCCGGAGTCAGCTGCCGTGCGCGCTGGGCGGAAACAGGCGAACGCGTCCATGCCGAGCGTGGCACCGTTTCCGAAGGCATTCTGGCCGAAGTATGCCAATCAGGCGAAACCCGCCGCCTCGGCGCCAAGCAGATTTCCGCTGACCTCTTCTCTCACCTCGACGACGCCAGCCGCTCCCGCGTGAAATCGGCGGTCTATGCGGCTTTGCCCGGCGGACAACAGTGGCAAGGCGTGATGGAGATCCTGGGCAAGCGCACTGGCGAGTTCACCGCAGAGGACGAGCTCTTCATTGAGGAAGCCAGTCGCCTGGCCGGTCAAGCGCTCACGAACCTGGAATCCATCGAGGGCGAGCGCACCTCTCACCTCGCCACGCTCGATCGCCTCACCGCGCTGTACGATATCGGCCGGACGTTTACCTCCACTCTCGAACTCGGGGAACTCCTGCCGGTCGTCGCCGAAAAAATCCGCTCGCTGCTGGGCGCCGCCGCCTGCAACATCTGGCTGATGGACTCCGCTTCTTCCGAACTCCATCTCGCGCAGCGCGTCGGTGAAGACCCCACGACCGAAGAGGGCGCCCGCGTTCCGGCCTCGGAAGGATTGCTCGCCGAAATCGCGCAACAAGCCTCGCCCAAAATGGTCGCCGATCCGGCCTCCGAGCCCGGCCTCGAAGAGCGCCGCGAGGCGGCTGGCGACGATTTTGAAATGCAATGCTGGATGGCCGCGCCGCTGCGCAAAGGCGACGCGGTGCTGGGTGTTGTCGAGCTGATGAACAAAGTTGACGGCGGCAGGTTCGACGAAGACGAACTGTTTCTTCTGGGCCAGGTCAGCGAACAAGCCGCCATCGCTCTCCACAACGCAAACCTGCTCGAATCCGAGCGCAAGGTCCACGCGCTCGACGCCCTGCTGAAGATTTCACAGGAAATCACCTCCACGCTCGATCTCGACCACGTCCTGATGACCGTTGTGCAGCAAGCCGCCTCCGTCGTTCCCTTCGACAAGTGCATCATCGGATTCTTCGATCGCGGTCGCTTCCTGCTCGGCGCCGTTTCCGGCGAGACCGAAGTTCCCAAGACGCGCGAGATGGACGATCTCCGCGAGCGCCTCGAATGGGTTGCCCACCAGACCGAAGTCGTGGGCGCTGAGCAGGGCGGGGAAGGCTGGCAGGTCAGCCCAGGCGAAGCCCGCGCGCAGGTCGTCTCGATCCTCGAAAAACACGGCTACCATGGTTTCTACGCACTGCCATTGCGCGACGATCAGGGAGCGCTCGGGGTCCTCGCACTGGTGAGCGGCGAAGCTGATTTTTTGACCGAAACCAACAAGGAAACGCTCGCCATCCTTGGCAATCAAACTTCCGTCGCGATCCGCAACGCTCAGCTATACCAACAAGTGCCGCTCGCGAATCTTCTCCAACCTTTTGCATCGCGCAAACAGAAGCTTCTCGCAGCCGTTCCCAAAGGGCGTCGCCGGATGTACCTCGAGCGCGCAGTGATCATCACCGCGATTCTCGTGTTCGTTCCGTGGCCCATGCGCGTCGGCACCAATGCAACCGTCGTTCCCGCGGAGCGCCGAACCGTCAGTACGATGGACGGCGGCGTGGTGAAGGGCGTCTTCGTTCACGAAGGCGACGCGGTCCAGCCCGGCCAATTGCTCGCCCAGCTCGACGATAGCGATGCCGTCGTGAAGCTTGCGCAAGCGCAAGCCGCGCTCGGCCAGGCACGCCATGATCTCGCCGAGGCCGAGTTCAAGAACGACTCGTCCGCCGCCGGCGAAGCCACGCTTCGCGTCAATTTGCACACCGTCGAAGCCCAGCTTGAGCAATCCCGCGTCGCCGAAGCGCAACTTCGCGCGCCCATCGCGGGCCTCGTCATCACGCCTAAAGTTGAAGAGCGCACCGGAACGATGGTCAAGCCCGGTGAGACCTTCTGCGAAATCGTCGCTGCCGACCGCATGGCGGCGGAGATGAGCGTTCCGGAATCCGATCTCGGCCTGCTTCGCGTGGGACGCAGCGTCGCACTGAAGCTCAATGCCTTTCCGACCGATACGTTCACGGGAACGCTTGAGCGCATCGGCGCCCAGACGCGCTCCGACGCTGGGGACCAGTATTTTATGGTTCACGCCGTCTTTAACAACACCGGCGGGCGCGCCCGCGACGGCATGGTCGGCCGCGCGCGTATCCGGGCCGGCGGCGGCTGGTTTGGCAGCGGCTGGTATCCGGTCGGCTACGCGTTGCTGGGCGATCTGTTCCGCTGGCTTTGGCAGGAGATATGGATTTGGATGCCGTGAGAAGGATGGTGAACATGACGAATCGGACCGCGCTGCTTCTTGGAGCTGCAGTTGCCTTCGCAGCCGCCCTCGGGGGCTGCGGGGATACGTCCGCCGTTTCGCCCGCGCATCCTGCCGCGGCCGGCTCGAATGACAATGCCTCCGCCCCGCCGGCGCCTGCTTCGCTGGCGCGTCCGGTCGACGATCATGAAGTCCTTAGCGTGCTCTCCGTCGAACACCAGCTCGACCTGGCGACCGAGCGCGACGGTGTGGTCGTTTCGATCGCGCGCGACGAAGGAAGCGAAGTAAAGAAGGGCGACATCCTCGCCCAGCTCGACGATCGCACCCTGCAAATTGAGCTTGCGAAAGCGCAGGATGATCTTCAGGTCGCTCAAAACAACGTGAAGTACAAGCAATCGGAGGTCAGAGCCAAAGCCGCTGCGCTCGACCGCCAGCAGAAACTCAATCAGGCCGGCCTTTCCAGCCAGGCCGATCTCGAACAGGCCGACTTCGAAGCCAAAGGCGCCGAATACGACCTGCATGGCTGGGAAGCGAACGCCGAGAGCAGCCAGGAAGAAATCAAGCGCCTCGAAATCGAGCTCGACCAGACCCGTCTGCGCGCCCCGTTCACCGGGGCTGTCGTCGTCCGCTATGTTCGCGAAGGCCAGCAGGTCGCCAAAGGGGACAAGTGCTTCCGAGTAAGCCAGCTCGCCCCGCTTCGGGTTCAGTTCCAGGTTCCGGAATCGTCCCAGCGCCATCCGTCACGTGGCGCGAAAGTCGAACTCTCCCTGGTGAGCGATCCCCATCGCGAACTCAGCGCCACCGTCGTCAAGATCAGTCCCGTGGTCGATCCTTCCAGCGATAGCTACAGTGTCACGGCCGAGCTCGCTGCGAAGGGTACCTCCGATCTCCGCCCCGGCATGGCCGTGCAAGTCGCATGGCCGGGCGCGCCGGCCGAGAGGCCGTAGCGATCGACCATGCGTTTTGGCCCCACCAGCCTGAAAGCATCCAGCATCCTCGCCAAAGGACTGCACCGCCCCAAATTCCGCTCGGATTTGCGCATCAGCGAACAGACCGTCGCCGGCGAGAGAAGTTACGTCGTCAAGATTCTCGAGACGAACTCCTACAACCGGTTCGGCGCTACCGAATACGAATTGCTCACTCGATGCGACGGCACGCGTACCCGCGGCGAAGTCGCCGCACTCTGGAACCATGCGCATCCTGACGACCCGCTATCGGAAGAGGAGGTCGCCGAGTTCCTCGAAGGTGTGGAGCCGGAAATGTGGGAGCAGTCCGCCGGGGAAAAGAATCTCGCGGTCCTCGAAAGGATCCGCGACGAACGAAAGAGCCGCCTCGACCAGTCGAGCGTGCTCTATATTTCCTTCAAGGCTTGGGATCCCAACAAAACTCTCGCGAAGATGGACCCTTATTTCGGATGGATGTTCACGCGTGGCTTTGTAATTTTCTCAGTAGGGCTTTTTGCGGTGGCCGCCTATTTCTTGGCCGGACAGTGGCCGCAAGTTCAGCGCGACACTCTTTCCCTATATAATTTTGCGGGCAAGACCGCCTACGATCTCTGGATGTTCTGGATCCTGATGTTTTGTCTCGGGGCCATTCACGAATTTGGACACGGGCTCACCTGCAAGCACTTCGGCGGTGACGTTCATCAGATGGGATTTCTGCTGATTTATTTTACCCCTGCATTTTTCACCGATACGACCGACATCATGTTGTTCGACCGGATCGGACGTCGGCAGTGGGTGCTGTTCGCGGGAATCTGGATCGAGCTAGTGATCTGCGGATTCTCGGCAATTTTCTGGCGTTTTACCCTTCCGGGCTCTCTCGCCAATGACGTCGCCTACAAGATGATGCTCTTGAGCGGCATACAGAGCGCATTCTTGAACATGAACCCGCTGATTAAGGCGGACGGCTACTACGCGCTGTCGGAATATCTGCGCGTCGACAATCTCCGCGACGAATCCTTTATGTATCTGCGGGCCTGGGCGCGTAAATACCTGCTGCGCGAGGATATCGACCTGCCGCCCTCGACGCGGAGGCTCCGGCGCATCTACATGATCTTCGGATTCGCCGCCATCGTCTATAGCGCGGCGCTGGTGTTCCTCGCGGTGGTCTTCGCCAAGAACGTGCTCGTCAGCAAATTGGGCTTTTGGGGATATGCGGCCACCGTGTTGGTGGTCTACTACTTCGCCAGGAGAGCCCTCCAAAAGGCCTGGCACCAGCTGCGTGCTGGGTGGCGCGAAAAGAAGGAGGAATACATGGCCTGGAAAATGACTCGCGGGCAACAGATCAGCGCGGTCGGGCTCGCTCTCCTGTTTCTGATTCCGCCCGTTCCCACGCGTGTCGCCTCAGATTTCGTGCTCGAAGCGGGCCGCGAAGCGCATGTTCGGACGGATGTATCGGGGGTGGTCCGGCAGGTGTTCGTGAAACAAGGTGATCGGGTAAGCGCCGGCGAAGTGCTGGCAGTTCTTTCCAGTCCCGGTGCCGAAGCCGAATCGGGCGTCCTGAACCAAGAGCTGGCGTTGGCGGATGGCGCGGTGCGCTTGGGCGAGACCCGGCCGGATTCAGCCCAGCTTGCTTCCGCCCTGCAAGAACAGCGGAGATTGCACCAGGAAGCCGCGGTTGCGCAGAAGAAGATCGATTCACTGGAGGTCCGAGCGCCGATCGCCGGTATCGTAACGACGTCGAATCCGGACCAAAGGACGGGTCAATATCTATCGGCCGGTGACGAATTTTGTGAGGTCGCGGATCGCACGACGATGAGAGCGCGGATTCTGGTTCGCGATTGGGAGCTCGAAGATATCCATGCCGGGTCGCAGGCGGAATTGAAGGCCGCGCCATTTGCGTTTCGCACCTACAGCGGAACCGTCGACCGGATCTCCCCGGCCGCTGCGGCCGATCGTCCGGTCAGTCGCCCGGAGCAGCTTGAAAGGCTTGGCCAGCAGCTCACCAACTATATCGCCGTGGAAATGACGTTTCCCAATGCGGACGGGTCGCTGATCGAGGGGATGACAGGGACGGCGAAAATAGCCGGCAGATCATATCCCGTGGCTTGGCAGGCAGCGCGCGGCACCTGGCGCTGGATACGATCGCAGGTTTGGTAGCAAACGCCACGCCCGACCTTGTACCGGCGGGCACAAAAAGAAAAGGCTGCCCTACAGGGGCAGCCCTTTGCCATCCGCGCAGAATCTGGTGAAGTTTGAATCGAACGCAGGGAAACTAGCCCAGCCTCAACAGCGGGGCCTTCTTCTCGATCTTTTTGGCAGTCAGTTTTCCGGTCTTCTTAATATTAATAGGCTTGGCCGTCGTCATGGTCTCTCCTCCAGATGATGTCAGGTGATTTGCCTTGAGCTAAGTGGCCCGTGGATGAAACGACTCGAAGGCGCCCTGCAAGAAAGGCCGCCCCGAAGGGCGGCCCTTTTGCCATCCGCGCGATATACGGTTTGCTTCAAAACCCGGCGCAGGCATCTCGTCGGACGCAGAGAGTTCAGCCCGGAGACCGCGGTCAGTCAGAAATCTTACGGCTTGCTTGCTTTCAGCGGTGCCTTCTTCTCAAGCTTCTTGCCGGACAGTTTCTTGGCCATGTCGTTTCCTCCAGAAATTTTGTGTTTCTCACTACGCGGTACACTATTGCAATCACTTCGCCAAAGTCTGGCCAAATACAGAGAACCTCTAACTCTATGTGAATGAAGAAGTTATGCGCATGCCGCCATTTGTGTGACGATATCCGAATTGTGGGATCTGTTGACTTTTCTAACATTCGTTGACTAACTCAATAAATCGCAGGGCCTCCCGGGCTCAATCCGGCCTTTCGATGGGGGAAGGGCGCTCGGGCCACGGGCATGCCGGGCGATTCGCTCGCGCTTCTGATTTCGGCGCCGCCGAATTCACGTCGAAGGCCTGAAATCCGGCTCCTAAACCTCGTTGGGGCCGCGGATATCACGATCGGATCGAAATTTCAGTGGCGTAAACCGGTCGGGCCACCGAAATCGGAGGACCGCTTGCGAGTGCCGTGTGAATAATTCAACGTACTAGAACCTGTTTCGATCTAGATCCCATGTTTTCGGCAAAGATAGTTCATCCGATTGCGATCGACACCCAGCAGCCGGGCCGCTTCCGTCTTCACTTGCTTGGATTGCTGCATCGCTTCCTGCACCCAGCGCTTCTCGGTCGCCGCAAGTTCTTTGTCCAGGTCGATTCCTCCGGCCGACAGGCGAAACCGGGCCTTGCCGTCGCGTCCGGTGGACTGCGCGATCTCCGGCGGCAGGTCGTCGAGTGCGATGGAGTCGGATTCCGTCATTACCACGATTCGCTGGATGGTGTTCTCGAGCTCGCGCACGTTCCCGGGCCAGGCATAGCGCTTGAGGGCCAGAAGGGCGTCGTCGGCGAGCTGCTTTGGGTTCACCTTGTTCGCCGCGCAGTAGACCTTAATGAAGTAGTCCGCCAGCACCGGAATGTCCTCCACTCGCTCTCGCAACGCGGGAACAAAAATCGGCACCACATGGATCCGGTAGTAGAGGTCTTCCCGGAATTTGCCCTCGCGCGTCATCTCTTCGAGATTTTCATTGGTGGCGCTGATCAGGCGAAAATCCACGCGGATCGGTTTCTTGCCACCCAACCTCGTGAGCGACCTGTCCTCCAGCACGCGCAGAAGCTTGCTTTGCAGGGGTAGGGTCAGAGTGGCGATCTCATCGAGAAACAGCGTTCCTTGATGGGCGACTTCGATCCTTCCCTCTTTCGTGCTGGCGGCGCCCGTGAAGGCTCCTTTTTCGTATCCGAATAGTTCGGATTCCATCAGGGTTTCCGGAAGGGCCGCGCAGTTTACACTGACGAAGGCGCGGCTGCGACGCGGGCTCTGGTCATGGATGGCGCGCGCCACGAGCTCCTTTCCGACGCCGCTTTCGCCGCGGATAATTACGTTCGTGGTGGCCCGTGCAATACGCTTGATTGATTCAAACAGGTGCCGCATCGCGTCGGTAGCGCCGATGAAATCGCCTGACGTGTTCTTGCGGCTGAGTTCCTCGCGCAGGATACGATTTTCGCGCTGAATCCGGAGCTTTTCGACCGCGCGCTCCAGCAAATGCCGCAGCACATCGGTATCGACGGGCTTTGTCAGGTAATCGTACGAACCGCCGTCCATGATTTTCAGCGCTGTGGATTTCTTGTCGTCCGAGCTGAGCACGATCACCAGGGTGTCGATCTCGCTTCCATCCAGCCGGTCAAGCAACTCGAGACACTCCCGGACGCCTCCCGACGCAACCGGCAGGCCCAGCAGCAGAATGTCGAGCTCGGCTTCTTGCAGATAAATGTAGGCGGCTTCGTAGTTCTGGCCCTCGAGGATGTCAAAGTCGCTCCGCAATGCCGCCACGATTCGAGACCGTAGGCCTGCGTCGTCATCGACGATGGCGACTCTGGGTTTCGGCGCGGCAGGTGCGATGGCTGGTCTCCGGGTGGGGACTCGCGAAACGGAAGGCGGCTGGGCCGAATCGCCTCACGCAGCCGAGATTCTAGGAGGAACCTCCGCGAGTGTCAACGAAACTGCGTGCCAGAACGCCCTTTGGGGGCTCTCTTCCTCGACCCACCAGCCTCATCGAAAAAGAGATTGAACCGAAGCCGAAGTTATTACAGACTTCGCCGGCAAAAGACATGAGGCGAGCGACCACGTGGCCGCCCGCCCAAATCCCGCTGACAGCTAGGACAGAACATCGGATGCCTGCAAACCACGACGTCATCGCCATCGGCTCCGGCCACAACGGTCTGGTCGCCGCCGCATACCTCGCCGCGGCGGGCAAGAACGTGCTCGTGCTCGAGCGCAACCCCTGGTTCGGCGGCGGAGTGGTTACGTCCGAGCTGACCGGCCCCGGCTACCTCCATGACCGATTCAGCACCGGCCACATCTTCATCCAGGGCAATCCGCTCATCAAGAATGACGAACTCAGGCTCCTCTCGCGCTACGGCCTGAAGTACGTGTACCCCGAGATTCCATTCATGGTGGTTTTCGACGACGGCGAGTCGATCGGTCTCTATCGCGATCGCCAGAAAAACTACGACGAATTCGCCCGGTTCTCGAAGAAAGATGCGGAGACCTATCTGCGGTTCGCCGAGACCGCGATGAAATATCTTCCGATGATCTCGTCTTCCTTCTACACGCCGCCGCCCCCGATGGGTGCCATGCTCGCAATGCTGGATCAGAGCACCGAGGGGCGCGAGCTCTTTGCCCTGATGCAGAAGAGCCCGTACGACATCATCCTCGAAAATTTTGAAAATGAAAAAGTCCGCCTATTTCTGGTGCGCATGGTTTCAGAAAACCTCACCGGCCCGGAAGAGAAGGGCACGGGTCTCGGCATTTTCGTATTCCTCGGTTTCATGGAAACCTACGGCATTGGTGTTGCTATCGGCGGCAGCGGCGCGCTTACCGCGTCGCTTGTGCGCTGTATCGAGGCCCACGGAGGAAAGGTCGTTAACAACACATCGGTCGCGCAGGTGCTGGTGAAAAATGGCCGCGCCACCGGCGTGCGCACCGCGGACGGCGCCGAATACGCCGCCCAGGACGGCGTCATCGGCTCCCTCCATCCGCATTTTCTCGGAAAGTATGTCCCGGGCATCGAAGCCCGCGTGACCCGCGATGCCGAGCGCGTGGAACTGTCGGCAAATTCTTGCTTCACCGTTCACGGTGCGCTGAACGAGCCGCTTCGCTTCAAGGCTGGGCCGCACGTGAACAAGGCATACTTCACCGACCTCGTGGCCGCCAGTATGACCACGCTGCGTCAGTACTTCGACCAGTTGCGCTACGGCCGCATTCCCGACAGCGCATTGCTCGGCGTCGCCTGCCCGTCGAACTTCGACGCCACCCGCTGCCCGCCGGGCAAATCCACGTTCCACATATGGGACTACGTGCCTTATTCGCATCCCGACGGCGGTCCGCAGCACTGGGACAAGGTGAAAGCGGCATTCGCCCAGCAGATGATCGAGCGCACGGCGAAGTTCTGCGAGAATCTGACGCCGCAAAACATCATGGCATACGTCTGCGACAGTCCTCTCGACCTCGAGCGGTGTTCGGAAAGCTTTCAGCGAGGAGATCTGCACGGCGCCGCGCCCTACCTCTATCAATCCGGCGCGCATCGGCCCACTCCCGATCTCGGCATGAACACCGTGCCGGGCGTCGACCGGCTCTACCTTGTCGGGCCGTTCCAGCATCCCGGCGGAGGCGTCTTCGGCGCCGGTCGCGCAACCGCCATGAAAATGTGTGAGGACCTGAAAATCAACTTCGACAAGATCGGGCAGCAGCGATGATGAGAATTTTCGGACCGGACGACAACGAGCTGATACGAATCACATCGCTCGAAAGCGAAGGCGGCAAACTGGTCATGCGCGGCAAAGTCTTCGGCTCGATGCCGCTGACGGCCAAGCTTACCGGCACCGAAGCCCGCAACGCGCTCAAACTCGTGAATTTCAAGCTCGTGCTATTTTTGCTGACTCTGCTTTTCCGAAAATAAGCATCGGGAGCGACGATCGCATGGCACCCCACAAAAATCGCCACGGGCTGGACTCGGCACGGCTAAAGCACCTGAAATCCGTCGTCGAAGACGACATCCGGCGCGGCCGGTACCACGGCGCCGTGATACTGATCGCCCGCCACGGCGCGGTCGGAATGCACGAGGCCATCGGCTTCATCGAGCCGACGAAAAAGCCGCCGATTAAGAAGAATTCGGTGTTCAGCCTGTTCTCGACGACCAAGGCCCTCACAAACGTCCTCGTCTTCCGCGCGATCGAGCGGGGCGAATTCGCCTTCACCACGCCAGTTTGCGAGGTTATTCCGGAATTTTCCGGCCGACAGCGCGAACAGATCAATTTCTTTCACCTGATCACCCACAGCTCGGGCTTGCCGAGCGTTTTCACGCCGCGCGAGGGAATGTACATCGATCGGCTCGACGAAATCATCGCCGCGATCTGCGAAAACGTGTATCCGCTGGCGGCGCCGGGCGAGTTGATCAACTACTCGCCATTGGCGTCCCACGCGCTGATGGGCGAAGCGGTCCGGCGCAGCGATCCGCAGAAGCGTTCCTACCGGCAGCTTGTCGAAGACGAAATCCTGAAGCCGCTGAAAATGAAAGACACGTCGATTGGCGTGCGCAAAGACCTGAAGCCGCGCAAGATCGTCCCTATTTTCATGGAACCGTTCCCCGTTCTTCACCCGGGCCACAGCAATCTCGGTCCCAACGGAGCGTTCGAGGAAGAGTACTCCGAAATGCCCTGGGTCGGAGCCGTTTCGACCGTCGCGGATATGTTCCGGTTCGCGGAAATGCTCCGGCGCGGTGGGGAACTGGACGGTGATCGAATCCTCTCGCCTGCGATCCTCGATTTGGCGACGCGAAATTGGACCGGCGACAAACCCAACGAGTTATATAAGAAGTTGGTCGAACCGCGCGGCTGGGGTGTTTTTCCCGCATACCAGGGGATTGGTTTCCAGGTGCGCGGCGACGACATGATTCACACGATGTTCGGGACCTTGACTTCGCCGCGCACGTTCGGCAATTACGGTGCGGGAAGCTCGCTTTTCTGGGTCGATCCCGTGCTGCAGATGACCTTCGTCTTTCTGTCGGCTGGGGTGATGAACGGCGTGGACAATATCGAGCGATTCCAGCGTTTGTCCGATGTCGCGGTTTCCGCCGCGACTTGATGAAACAGTTGTGCTTGGCATCCCCCCGTTTCTTTGTCGATTCGAATGTGCATCAACCCCCTTTTTGTCGGGGACTCGCGAGGGTTTCTGTTCGGGTTGGTTGTCGATTAGAAACTCGGTCGGTACGGAAAGACAGCCAAAACCTGCGCACAGCAGGACTGTTCGTGTCACTTGCGACTCAATTGTCAAAAAACACCTGCACTCTCGTCCGGAAAGACAACACCCTTTAGGTGGAATGTGACGACTGGACTTTGGTACGGAATAAGCCCCACGCACTGAAACCTGTACTTTCTGGTCTGGCGCAAGAAGAAGTGACTCGTGTCCGCTAGGCGGCTCGTGATTCGGAGAGCGCGACGCCCCGCGGATGGGGCATTTTTGCGAAGGCCATGGCGGCGATTCCCAGGAGCGCCAGGACGATATTCAATTCGAACGCCCGCGTATAGCCTCCGGAAACATCGAAGATCTCGCCTCCAATGGCACCGGCCGGGGACGCGATCACGGAAGTCAGAAAAATCGTCGTTCCGTTCAATTTCGGAAACGCGGTTGCTCCGAAATAATGCGCCGTGCAGGTGTTCATGCAGGTAAACGTCCAGCCGAACGCGACGCCGTAGAGCGACGCGGCCAGAAACGCAATTGCCAGTCGATCGGCACTGACTCGAATCGCCAGCAGCGAGCCGACGACGAAAACGCACAACCCGATGACGAACGCGACACGGCCCGAGATCGTGTCCATCAGCCAACCGCCAATCAGCCGGCCGACAATCCCCCCGATCGCAAACGCGCTCATCGTCCAGGCCGCATCGGAAGCCGCAATACCCGCGCCTCGCGCGTGGAGAATCCAGTGGGCCACAAAGAAGAAGAGCGGGTACTGGCAGGTGATTCCGGCAACGGCGATCAACCAAAATGCTTTCGTTCGATAGGCTTCCGCGGGCGTCCACGCGTAGGTGGTAAACAACTCGCTCACCCCGCGGCGCGGCAGCGGTGTGGATTCCGTCACGGGAATTCCATCAACGACCTGCCCGCAATCCTCCGGTCGTTCCTTTACAAACAGCAGCGCCAGTAGCCCGGAAATCACCGCGAAGCCGGCCACGATCCGCCAGCCCGCTCGCCAATTCCCGCCGCTCACCTCCAGAATGCGGTTCAGCAGCGGTGCGGCCACAAATCCAGCGATCCCCGACGCGCCCAGGCAGATCCCCATGGCCCGCCCGCGGTAGAGCTTGAACCAACGCGTCACCGCGGTCCCAGCCGGCACGAGCGTTCCAAACCCCATGCCCATGCCCACGATCACGCCGTAGCCCGCCAGGTATTGCCACGGCTTCGTCGTGAATTGCGCCAACAGCAAGGAGCCGGCACAGATCAGCGCCGAGCCGATGGCGAAGGTCTTCCGCACGCCCACCCGCACGATCGATGCCGCCACGAGGGGCGCGCACAACCCCACAAACAGATTCGAAAACGTGAACCCCAGGCCCAATTCGCCGCGGCTCATCGGAATCTGCCGGAGCATGTAGCTGTTGATGACCGTGCCGCCATAGACAGGAAAGCCCATGTTGACGAAATCGAGCGAAAAAAGGACCGCCAGCAGCGTCCACCCGTAGAATTTTCGATTTCCCGGCATTCAGAAAACCTCACCTGACAGCAGCCGGATGATACTCCCGGTCTCGGTTGCTTCGCGCGGGAATTGGTGTTACATCAGGGTGTCCGCGGGGGGAACGCCAGCAGTCGAAGGAAGGAAACCATGGACCCACACATCGAATCAGCCACAAAGCTTCAGGCGGCGGGCGCAGCCGCGGGCCATGCCGGCTCCGGAACTGCCGCTGCCGCGCATCCTAAGACGGGCGAATCGCGCATCCGCGGCTGGCAGGTCGGCGAGGTGAAGGTAACGAGCATCATGGAGTCGGCGGACAGGATTCCCTGGTCGCCGCTGTTTCCCGCCGAGACGGTCGATCACTATAAGAAGTACGATTGGCTGGTGCCGAAATGGGTGACGCCGGCGGGTGAAATCATCCTGGCGGTGCAGGCGTTCGTGCTGGAGGTTCGTGATCAGAAGATCGTGATCGACACGTGCGTCGGCAACGATCGCGAACGCGAGTTGCCGCAATGTGCCCATATGCAGACCGCCTTCCTGGAGGATTTCAAAGCGGCGGGGATCGACCCTGACTCCGTGACCGCGGTCCTGTGCACGCACCTGCATTTCGATCATTGCGGGTGGAATACCAAGCTCGAAAACGGCAAATGGGTGCCCACGTTTCCCAACGCGCGCTATCTTTTCGGCCGCAAGGAGTGGGCGTACTGGCAAAACGTACGGAAGGAAAAAAGCGAGAGCGTGCAGCACATCATCGATTCCGTGCAGCCGATTCTCGACGCCGGGCTCGCGGATTTTGTCGATACGAATCACAGCCTGACGGACGAAATCTGGCTTGAGCCGTCGCACGGGCACACTCCGGGGCACGTCAGCGTGCGGGTCGCGTCCCGTGGCCACGAAGCGGTCGTCAGCGGCGACGTGTTTCACAGCCCCATCCAATTTGCGGAACCGGAGATCTGCTCGGCCGCCTGCGTGGACAAAGATATGTCTCGCCAGACGCGCCGTGATTTCATCACCCGGTACGGGAACAGCGCGGTGAGATTCTTTGCGATTCATTTCAACGAGCCAGCTGGCCACCTGGTGAGCGACGCGCGGGGCTGGCGCTTTACTACGGACTGATTTCCCGTACTGATGCCCGAACTTCGCAGCTTCGATTACATCATTGTGGGCGGCGGCACGGCTGCTTGCGTCCTCGCCAATCGCCTTACCGAAGATCCCGAAATTCGCGTGCTGATGATCGAGGCGGGGTCCGAGCCCGTCAGCCCGTGGATCAAGATGCCGCTGGCGATGGGAAAGCTTTTCACCCATCCCAAGCTGAACTGGGGTCTTTATACCGCCCCCGAAGCCAAGCTGAACAATCGGACGATTTTTTGGCCGCGCGGAAAAGTGCTGGGCGGATGCAGCTCGATCAATGGGAGTGCCTACATTCGTGGCCAAAAAGAGGATTACGACGGCTGGCGCGCGCAGGGGAATGCGGGCTGGGGCTGGTCCGACGTGCTGCCTTATTTCCAACGGCTCGAGCGGCGCGAGGATGTGCACGGAGCTTCGACGAACGGGAAGGGCATGCTGACGGTGAGCTATCCGGTATTCGTCAGCCCGATCTCGCGGGCGTTTATCGAAGCCGGTGTGCGCGCCGGATTGCCGAAGGCCGAGGATTTGAACGGGGCGTCGCCCGAAGGCGTTGGCCTGATGCCTTATTCGGTGCGGCGTGGCGAGCGCAATTCGGCTTTTGAGGCGTATCTGCGTCCGGCCCGTTCCCGCCGGAATCTGACGGTGGAAACCTCGGCGTTCGCGATCCGGCTTTCGATCGAGGGGCGGCGGGCGACGGGCGTGGAATACGAGCGCGGCGGCTCGATCCAGAAAGCGTTGGCGACCCGCGAAGTGATTCTCGCGGCCGGTGCGATCGGCTCGCCACAGTTACTGATGCTTTCCGGTGTCGGTCCGGCGAACCATCTGCGGCAGCACGGCATTCCGGTGGTCGCGGACGTTCCCGGGGTCGGCGAAAACCTGCACGACCACGTTTCGGCTCCCTGTACCTACCGCACGACGCCGGGAAACTCTCTGAATCGCGAGCTGAGCGGACTCGCGGTAGTCGGCCACGCGATCACGTATTACCTGGCGAAGCGCGGGCCGCTGACAAACGGCGCCTCGCAGGCCACAGCGCTGGCACGGGGACTGGCGGAATCGCCTTGTCCCGATTTGCAGCTGGTTTTCCGGGCGATGAGCTACGTGTACGACAAGAGTGGGCGAATCGCGGCCGATCCGATTCCGCGTGTGACGGGCGGAGTCGCGTTCACGCGCCCGAAATCGCGCGGCCGGCTGACGCTGAAATCGACGGATCCGAAGCAATCGCCGGAAATGAACGCGAACTATCTTTCGGTGGCAAGCGACGAAGAGGGATTGCTGGCCGGAATGAAATTGATCCGCAAGATTTTCGCTACGGAGCCGCTGCGCTCCATGGTTCTGGCCGAGGACGCGCCGGGCGAGGCCGTCCGCAGCGACGCGGAGCTTCGCGATTACCTTCATGCGACGGGAGGCACGTTCTGCCATCCGAGCGGGACGTGCAAAATGGGACAGGATCCAATGGCGGTGGTCGATGAGCGGTTGCGGGTGCGCGGCATCGATTCGCTGCGGGTGGTCGACGCCTCGATCATGCCGGCGCTACCGTCCTGTGGACCCGCGCCCGCCGTGTTCATGATTGGCGAGAAAGCGGCGGACCTCATCAAGCAGGATCGTTCGTCCGGCGCAGCTTCGTTCAAAGTCGAGGCCGACGCCGTTTCATCTGCCGCACGTTCGTAGGAATCTCAAAGGAGCGAATGGATGCCGCGACTTCAAGGGCAAGTTGCGTTTGTCACCGGCGCCGGCCGGGGAATCGGCCAGGCGATAGCCGTGGCGTTTGCCTCCGAGGGGGCTATCGTGGGCGTCGCGGACATCGACGCGGCGACGGCGGGCGAGACTGTGCGCGAAATCGAGAAGAAGGCCGGTACCGCGCGCGCGTTTTCCGTCGACGTGAGTCGGAGGGAGGATTTCCTTCGCGCCGTGGATGAATTGGTCGCCGAATTTAACCGGCTCGATATCCTGGCGAACAATGCGATCGTGTTCCGGCGCGAGCCCGTGTCGGAAATTCGCGAGGAAATGATCGGGCGGATGATGGACGTCGGCCTGAAAGCGATTTTCTGGAGCGCGCAGGCGGCGCTTCGGCACATGGACCCTGAGCGCGGGGGCGTGATCATCAACAACACTTCGCCGGCGGCAGAGCTGGGCGTGCCGCGTTCGACGGTTTATTCGGCGATCAAGGGCGGCGTGTCGTCGGCCACGCGATCGCTGGCGGTCGAGCTGGGGCCAAGGCGGATTCGGGTGAATGCAGTGTGCCCGGGAACGGTGCCGACGCCGGGAGCGCGCGAGATGAACAATTTCGACGACTCGTTGTATGAATCCAGGCGGTTGCGGTGTCCGCTGGGACGGAACGGGACGCCGGAAGACGTGGCCTCAGCCGCCGTGTTTCTGGCGTCGCCGGAGGCTTCCTATATTTCGGCGGCGATTTTGCGGATCGACGGGGGAACAACCGTCAACGGCGGCGCCTAACCGGTCGCATTCCGGGATAGGGCGACACTCCTGCCTATAAAATCGGGGCCAAATTCCGCATTTTGCGCAACCAGAACCTGGCTACTTCCCGGATTTGTTCGCGTCGGCGCCCGCTCCCGCGGCGTCGGCTCTAGAGAGTGCTCACGTAGTGGCTGTCCATGTACTCGCGCAGCGCGATCACTTTGCCGTCCTTAATTTCGATGAAGAAGGCGTAGCGATTGTCGTAGCTCTTGCCGTTCTTGAGCTTCCCCAAGCCCTTCGCTTCGACTGCGGCGTACGGCCCCTGCACCACCAGGTGCTGGATCACGACCTTCGGGTCTGCGGGCTCGAAGAGTCCCTCTCGAATCGGCTTCAGAAAATCGTCGATGATCTCTTTGCGCCCGTGCTTGTCGCCCGCGCCTTGGATTCCGGTGGCCATGATGCCCCAGACCGCGTTTTCATGCAGCAGCATGCGCAATTCTTCGAGCTCACCCGCGCTCAACGTATCGAAAAAATGGCGCACGATCTTTTCGTTTTTGGCTTCGAGTTCACCCATTTCACCCTCCCCTGAACCGCGCGCATTATACCGCCGGGAGGAAAGATTTCCGCGCGTTCTGCGATTTAAGTATGATGGGGCGCATCAGAGACTGAGGAGCAAGAATGAATTCTTCCGGGAAGATTTCGCGGGCGGCGGCGCTGTTGTCGTTGCTGGCGCTTGCCGGCGTGGCCGCCGCACCTGCGTCTGGCTCGAAGGACAATCACGCCAGAGTTCCGAGGCGGCTGCGCCTCTACGTGTTCGATTGCGGCATCATCCAGGGCCTCGACCCGTCGCTGTTCAGTTTCAAGAAGGAGGAGCTGGCCGAGACCAAGCTGGCCGTGCCTTGCTATCTGATTGTCGATAAGAAGGGGACGCTGATCTGGGACGTTGGCGTGATTCCCGACACTGCTTTTAAGGACGACGGAAAGCCCGTGACCCAGGGACCGTCGACGGCTACGATCACGCTGAAGTATCAGCTCGCGGAAATCGGCTATGCCCCGGGGGACATCACGTACCTAGCCATGTCGCACTATCACAGCGATCACATTGCCAACGCCAACGAATTCGCGAATTCCACGTGGCTGGTGCGGCCGGCCGAGCGCGACGCGATGTTTGCGGAGAAGCCGCCGGCGCTGGTCGATCCGAAGGACTACGACCAGCTACGGAATGCGCAGACGCTGCTGATCACGCATGACGAATACGACGTGTTCGGCGACGGGAAGGTGATTATCAAGTCTGCGCCGGGGCACACGCCGGGGCATCAAGTTCTGATCCTTCATTTAAAGAGGACGGGCAACATTATGATCGCGGGCGATCTCTATCACTATCCGGAGGAGCGGAAACTGAACCGCGTGCCGACGTTCGAGTACAACAAGGAACAGACGCTCGCGACGCGCGCGATGATCGAGGACTACTGCAAGAGGACGAAGACGAAGCTTTGGATCGAGCACGATTACGCTGCGAATTCGAAATTGAAGAAATCGCCGAAGTATTACGAATAGCGACAGCCGCTAGCTGATGGTCGCGGTCGCAGTCATGGCGAGAGCTTCGTCAGAACTTTCGGCCCAGAGCGAAACGGACTTTCCATCGGTTTCGGGCTTGCCACGCAGGACAAACGGCGCGACATCGAACAACGGACTTACCGATCGGAATGCGAAGCGCGTGATCTTTGCAGGGGGCATGTGACGGCGCAACAGCTCGACGAGCAGAGTGGCGATGAGCGGGCCGTGGACTACGAGGCCGGGATAGCCTTCTGTTTCCGTCGCGAAGCGGCGATCGTAGTGGATGCGGTGGGCGTTGAACGTCAGCGCGGAGTAGCGGAAGAGCAGCACGTCGCCGGTAGGGACCGGGTGCTCCCAGGCTGATTCTTTCGGCGCTGGTTGTGCCTTGGGGGAGCGTTCGCCAGGCTTGGCGTTTTCGCGGTAGACCAGATCTTGTTCTTCGGCTAGCGCGATTCCTTTTTCGTTTGCGATTTCGTGGTGCACGGTGACGAATACGAGGTGGCCGGTGCGGCCTTCTTTTAGCTGCACGTCCGCGATTCGTGACGTGCGCTTGTAGGTTTCGCCCACCTTGAGTCCGGCGTGGAATTTCAAGCGGCCGCCGGCCCACATGCGTCTCGGGAGCGGGACCGGGGGGAGGAACCCGCCCAGCTTTGCGTGACCGTCCTGGCCTAACGCCGATTGCCGGCGAATTTCGAGGAAATAGAGCCAGTGCCATAGCGGCGGCACCGGCGCGCCCGGGGGCGGCGGCGCTGCCTGGAGATCGAGTGTGGCCGCTAGCGCGACTACCGGTGTTGGCGTGATCTGGTCTGTGGCCGATTCCGTTTTGCCGATCCATTTCCGCAGATTCGCGATATCGATTTCCAATTTCATTCGCCTCGTAACAACCCCAAAACCTCAACACTGAATTCAGTGAGGATCACAGAGTTCACGGAGAAAACCCGAATCTACCGCAGAGGCGCCGAGAAAGACCACAGCGGACTCGCGCTCAACGGACATTAGCACGCTTCTGCTTGGGCTGAACGCCGCGTGATACACTCCCGCTGCTTTAGCGAAACTGCGAACAATCAAAATGCCTGGCGGCGCCACGATCGACAACCCCTCCCTCTCTAATTCCTCCGTTCCCGCTGCAACCGGCTGGAGAATGTGGGTGCCCGTCGCGGTGATGATGAGTTGTTCGTGTCTTTCGTATATCGATCGGCAGGCGCTGACCGTGATTTCGCCGATGATTTTGCGCGAGACCGGGCTGAGTGCGTCGGCGTATTCCTATGTGGGTGGGATTTTTTCGCTGGTTTACATGGCGTCGAATCTTTTCTGGGGGGCGTGGCTGGATTACATCGGCCTGCGCACCGGTATGCTGCTGGCGGTCGGAATCTGGACTCTGGCAAGCGCGTCACACGCGTGGGTCGCGGGGTTTGTCGGTTTTGCGGCGGCGCGAGCGCTGCTTGGATTCGGCGAGGGCGCCACGTTTCCCGGCGGCCTGCGCACGGCTGCGAATTCGTTGCCGCTCAGCCGGCAGTCGCGGGGGATGGGGATTTCCTATAGCGGCGCGTCGGTGGGAGCGATTGTGGCGCCGCTCGTAATCGTGCCGATCGCGTTGAAGTGGGGATGGCACGCTGCGTTTTTGTTCACCGGTGGGCTCGGTTTGATCTGGGTGATGGTGTGGTGGTACGTCGCGCGGCCCCCGCTGGTTCGGGCGCCGGAACGTAAGCCAAGCGGTATCGCCTGGCCGAATTTTTTCGAGCGGCGATTTTGGCTGCTGGTGGTGGGCATGGGCCTGGGCGGAGCGGCGCTCGGCCCGTGCCTTTATTTCGTGCCGTTGTATTTGAATCGCGGCCTTGGGCTATCCCAGGCAAACGTGGGAGCCGTTTTCTGGATTCCGGCAGTCTGCTGGGAGTTCGGCTACTACTTCTGGGGCTGGGTATCGGATCGCTGGGTTCGCGATAACACCCGACCCGTGCGGCTATACGTTCTGCTTACCGTTCTGGCGCTGGGTCTGTCGGGCGTCACGCTGATGAAATCGTGGGGCGCGGCATTGGCGCTGTTCTCTTGGGGGATGTTTATTGCAGTGGGCTTCATTGTTGTGTCATTGCACGTGGCGGCGCGGATGTATCCGCGGGATGAGACTGGCAAAGTCGCAGGCATCGGCTCGGGCGCGTGGTCGGCGGTCGTGGCGATTCTGCTATTCGCGTACGGGGGGTGGTTTGGGCGACAGATGTATACGTCGGTTTTCGTGACGCTCAGCACGGTACCGATTCTGGGGACCGCGCTTTGGTGGTGGATCAATCGTCCGCCAGATTCGGAATACGGGCGCAGCGGACGCAATGCGCCCGCATGAAGGCGGCCGCTCCCTAACCGTCGGCCTGTGATGGAGGCTGATGGGGAACGCCGCGGCACGCATGGAGCTGGGCACGATCCATCGTGCCCCTCGGGCAAGGTTCGCGAAGGCTTCTTAGCGCATTACGAATGGATTGGGAGCGTTGCCGGCGATGTCGATCCAGACGCTTTTTGTTTGCAGGTATTCCCGGATGGCGTCGATTCCACTTTCTCGGCCGATTCCGGAGCGCTTGTAGCCCCCGAAGGGCGACATGTAGCTGACCGCGCGGTACGTGTTCACCCAGACGGTGCCGGCTTCGAGGCGTTCGGCCATTGACAGCGCGCGGCGGATGCTTTTCGTCCATACGCCGGCTGCGAGGCCGTACACCGTGCCGTTGGCGATACGCACGGCGTCGTCTTCCGTGTCGAAGGGAATAATGGAAAGCACCGGGCCGAAGACTTCCTCCTGCGCGATTCGCATTTCCGGTTTCACGCCGGTGAAAATCGTGGGCTCCACGAACCAGCCACTGCCGCACTCCGGCCGTTGTGCCGGCGCGCCGCCCAGGCGGCAAACTGCGCCTTCTGCTTTCGCAATACGAATGTAGTCGAGAACTTTGTCGTATTGCGGGCGCGTGGTAATGGGGCCGACCTGTGTGCCCATGTCGAGCGGATCACCCATTTTCGCGGTTTTCGCCAGCGCCAGCAGCTCGTCGGTAAAGCGGTCGAGAATCGGGCGGTGAATCAGCGCGCGCGAGCCGGCGATGCAGGTTTGTCCGGTGGCGGCGAAAATTCCCGAGACGACGCCTTTCACGGCCTGATCGATTTCGGCGTCGTCGAAAACGATGTTCGCGGATTTTCCGCCAAGCTCGAGCGTGACGTGCTTCAGCCCGCGGGCTGCGAGCTGATAGACATGTTCGCCGGTTTTATCGCCGCCGGTGAAGGCGACTTTGGCCACGTCACGATGCGAGATGAGCGGTTCACCCACCTCCCCTCCAAAGCCGGTGACGATGTTGACGACGCCCGGGGGAAATCCGGCGCGCTCGAAAAGCTCACCGAACGCGAGCGCCGAGACGGAGGAAAATTCCGAGGGTTTCCAGACGACCGTGTTGCCTGCGGCAAGTGCCGGGGCGAGTTTCCACGCGGCCAGAAGCAGCGGGGAATTCCACGGCGTGACCGCGGCGACCACACCCAGCGGCTCTTCGCGCGTGAAATTGAATACGCCGGGCTTGTCGATGGGGATCACGCGGCCTTCGATTTTGTCCGCCAGGCCGCCGAAGTAGCGGAACCACTGCGGGATGTAGTTCAGCTGGCCGCGCATTTCGGCGATGAGCTTGCCGTTGTCAGTGGTTTCGATTTCCGAGAGTTTTGCAGCGTCAGCAGCGATCAGGTCGGCGAGCTTGAACAGGAGAGCGCCACGGGCGGTGGCTGTGAGTTTGTGCCATGCATCGCCGTAGAAGGCGGATTTCGCGGCGGCTACGGCGCTGTCGACGTCCTCTCGGTTGCCGCGAGGAATCAACGCCCAGGTCAGGGCGGTGTAAGGATTGACGGACTCGAACCAGGTAGCCGAGGCAGGCTCCGCCCATTGCCCACCGATCAGCATGCGGTGTTTCTTCAGCTCGCTCATGTAGGTCCTCGACTGCAGAGTTAGATTTTAGGGGCTTTGTCGCCGAGTTCGGCGAAGGCTTCGCGGGCGAGGCGGAACGAGTCGACGGCTGCGGGCACGCCGCAATAGATCGCGACTTGCAGCAGGATTTCGCGAATTTCCACGGGCGTGACGCCGTTTACGAGCGCGCCTTTGATGTGCGCTTTCAGCTCGTGCGGGCGATTCAGAGCGCTGATCATCGCCAGATTCAGCATGCTACGCGTTTTTTTCGGCAGCTCGTCGCGTCCCCAGATAGCGCCCCAGCAATATTCGGTGACCAGCTCCTGCAGCGGTCGATTGAAATCGTCGGCGGCGGCAAACGCTTTGTCCACATACTCGTTGCCTAGCACCGACTTGCGGATTTCCAGCCCGCGGTCGAACGTCTTTTTGTCCATCACCATATCACTCTCCTTTGGTCGCGAATTTCGAATGAAGGCTTCCCGCGCGAGCTATTTCCCGCCGATTTGCACTCCGGCGAATTTTTCCACAGTTCGCGCCATGGCGGTCATATCGGCGTCGAACCCTTCGGTCTGCGTGGCGATCGAGAGCAGCTGGCGGACCGCGCTGCCGACGACCATGGGCACGCCGAAATTATCGGCCTCCGCCATACAGAGGCGAATATCTTTATTTAGAAGGCCGATGCCGAACCCGTAGCTGAATGTCCGCGAGATCACATGCTGCTTCACCTTGTCCTGCGTCGCGCTGTTGCGCGCCGTGCCGGCGTTGAAGACGTCGATCACGAGCGAAGGATCGAGTCCGGCCTTTACGCCCATGGCGACGGCTTCGGAGGTGATCGCCATTGCCGTGGCGGAAAGAAGGTTGTTGAGCAGCTTCATCGTCTGCCCCTGGCCGGGTTGGGTGCCGACAAAGAAAAGTTTGCCGAGCACCTCGAGGACGGGTTTCACGCGCGCCAGCGTTTCTTCACTGCACGAGACCATCACGGCGAGCGTTCCTTTTTCCGCGCCGCTGATGCCGCCGCTGACCGGCGCGTCCACCATACCAATGCCTTTTGCCGCCAGGCCTTCTGCGACCGCGCGCTCGACCGTGGCACCGGTCGTCGAAGTATCGATGAAAATCTTCACGCGGCTGCCTTCGATCACGCCTTTGGGGCCGAGCGCGACGCCCAGGACGATCGGCGGCGTCGGGACGCTGGCGAATACGATCTCCGCAGCCGACGCGACCGCCGCCGGCGAATCGGCGGGCGTGGCGCCGGCGGCGACCAGAGGCGCCATCGCTTCCGCGATCGTATCGTAAATGTTGAGCGCGTACCCCGCATCGATCAGCCGGCGCGCCATGCGAACGCCCATCCGGCCGACGCCGATGAATCCGATCTTTTCTTTCGCCATTCGCTGTTCCTCCGCCTACTTGGCCACGATCCGTCGGAAATTGAGACGTGGGAGCTGCGCGATTGCCATTTTCCGCCGCCGCATTATGCCCTATGATAGCGCGGCTCACAAACGAGGCGCGCCGTGCCCATCGAACCGTTTGAAGTGCTGGCTCTTCGCTACGCGCATTTGGGCGGGCGGCATCCGGGCGAGAATTTTATTCTGGCCGATCCGCACGAGTTTGCTTCCGACCTCGATTATTTCGTGTGGTTGCTGCGGCGCGGCGATGCGGTGTATCTGGTCGATACGGGCTTCGCCCAGGCGGCTGCCGACCGGCGCAAGCGCGAGCTGCTGCGCAGTCCGATCGATTCGCTGCGGCTCGTGGGCGTCGATGCCGCCCAACTGACCGACGTAATCGTCACACATCTTCATTACGACCACGCCGGAAATCTCGACCGGCTGCCGCGCGCGAAATTCCATCTGCAGGATCGCGATATGGCGTTTGCGACGGGCCGCAGCATGGGCGGTGCGGTGCTGCGCCATCCGTTCGACCTGGAAAATATTCAGACGATGCTCGCACACGTTTATGACGAGCGTGCGATTTTTCACGATGGCGACGCGGAGCTGGCGCCGGGGCTGACGCTGCATCGTGTGGGCGGGCATTCAGCAGGGTTGCAAATCGTTCGTGTGTGGACCCGCCGCGGCTGGGTGGTCGTGGCGTCCGACGCCGCGCATCTGTACGCGAATTTCGAGCAGCGGCGGCCGTTTCCGATAGTTTACAGCGTTGCGGAAATGCTGGAGGGTTTCAATTTGCTGTACCGGCTGGCGGATTCGCCGGAGCATATTGTGCCAGGGCACGATCCGCTGGTGATGAAATATTATCCTGCGGTGTCGAAGGAGCTGGCGGGGATTGCCGTGCGGTTGGACGTGGCGCCGAAGCGGTAAGGTTGCCGGCGTATGACGAGGTAGCTGACTTTGCGCGATTCGGCTAGAGAACCACGAATGCTCATTCGGCGGGTTGTCGCTGGGCGCTGGGCCGCCGCAGTCGCGCACGTGTTCCTCGCGGCGAACGTGGCAGGGTTTCCCGACAACAAGGTTCGCTAGAAAAACGCCGTCGCGCGTCCCGTGAGGATCAGCGCGATCCACAGAAAAATCGATATACCCGCCCACCGGCGCGCACTCGGCGGCGCGACGGCGGCAGTGTCCCACGAAGCAACGCTGCGATAAATTCCGTAACGAAAAACCGTCGCATTGACGCCCGCGAGCACGAGAATGCCCATCGAAATCCAGAACATGATGTTGTCGTAATATTCCATCGGGTCGGACATCGCAACGAACAGCCCGGAAACCAGCAGGATGGCGAACGCGACCCATTTCCACGCGCGGAATTGCCCGATTACTTCGGTGACGGGAACTTCGCGCAGCGCTTTGCCGAGCACGCGCAGATTTCCCATCACCACCATTCCGCCAAAGACGGCGATGGTAAGGACGTGAGCGATCAGAAACACGGGAAACGGATATGGGGCTTCGCGCAGCCAAATACTTAGCGGCGTCTGGCTGAGCCACTGGCAGAAATGGTAGAACGACATTTTCCTGCTGCCTTTCCTGCGATCGAATGCGCCGCCTGTGCCGCTAAAGATTTCCGATCCACATGCCTCCGAGCACCACGCTAACCCACAGGCCAACGGACACAACCGCAGCGAGCCTGCGCCATCCGAGCGGCTGCGTATCTCGTACGGGCGCGGTGGCGGCGCGAATGGCAGTGAAATGAAACATCAGCGCGACCAGCAGGAGCGTCATTTTCACGCGAAACGCCGTCACCTGCACGTATTCGAACGGATCGCCCGAGAACAGATACGGCCCGGTGATGAGCTGCACGATGAGGCCAGTCCAGATCCACGGTGACAGATCCCTTGCGACGCGCGAAACGGGCTGTTTCTCCAGGCGCCAACCGAGCAGCCGTAAATCCAGGATCACGACGGAACCGACCAGCAGGGTGAAGCCGAGCACATGAAGAGTCTCGACGACCGGGAAGACCCACTCCCAGCGCGCAATGGGGTTGACGGGAATCGCTTCGGGCCGGGCGACCAGCAGAATGGCGTGCGCCAAGCTCATCGAGCCCCGCTTTCGTGCCTCGCTCTAGCGAAGCAACAACATGCTGACGGAACTCACCGACGTGGTGATGTATCCAAGAGCACGGCCGCCAAGGCCGACGCCCGACCAAAGCAACAGGGAAACAGCCGCGACGAAGATGCGCAGCGCGGGGCCGAATCGTCCGTCGTCCGTCAGAGTGATTCTGCGATGAATCGTAAACGTGTAGATCGTCGCCAGCAACAGGAACAGCATCTTGAGCTGGAAGCCCCAGTTGCCGTACATCTTCACGGCTTCAGTGGAAAAAAGCAGGAAGCCCGAAATCAGCATTACGATCAGGCTGCCAATCATCCACGGTTTTACTTCTGCAGCAAGCTCCGCCGTCGATTCGGTCTTGAACGTCAGGCGCATCAGGCGCAGGTTCAGAATGAGGATTGTTCCGCCGAGAATTCCGAGTGCGAGCAGGTGAAAAATCTCGACGAAGGGAAACAGCCACGTGGATTCGCGAATGGTATGGCCCCAAAACGAATTGTTGCACCACTGGCAGAAACCCAGCAGCAGCGTCCTAATCATTACGGGAGGCCCTCCTCGGGCAAGCCCTTTTCCCGGCAATCTTCCCGATCATGGCGGTGGCAGGGCATAGGCGATTCCGCGCCCCGCGGAAATGATCAAAACCCAGAGCACCAGCGAAACGACCGCCGCGACTTTCGCCTGGCCGGGAGTCTTCGGATCCAGGTCCCATTGCGAGACCTTGCGGCCGATCGTGGCGTTAAAAATCAGAACATTCAAGCCCGCCAGCACCAGCATGATCATCTTCACTTTGAAAAAGGCGGTGCTCCAAAACGAGATGGGATCGCCGCAGAAAAGCAGCACGCCGGTGACGATCATCACCGCGAAACCCGCAAAAAGCCACGGATTGAATTGCGCGAGCACCTCGGACATCCGCCGCCGCTTTAGCACGACGCCCAGCAGGCGCATGTCGAGCATCACCGCGAATCCCAGGAAAAGCGTGAGCGTGAGGACGTGAATCGTTTCCACAATCGGCTCCGCCCACAGCGATTCGCGCATCACGCCGCTGAATTGCGTGTCGTAGAGCCACTGCAGAAACCTAGCGAACATCCCTTGTCCCCGGGAAAGTTTGCCGCCCTGAATCGATCGGCTGCGGAGTTATTTGGCTGAGCACGGCGTGGGATTCCAGCCCGTCGCATCCGCTTGCTTCTTGAATTGCGAACTGGTGATGAAGCTTTGATCGAGATACGTCGGGTCGGTCACCACGGTCGTCACGATCAGCCAGGTAATCCCGGCTTCGGTGAAGCTGTCGAAATATTCCTCGACGGAGGCATTCGCGCTGTAGGGAACTCCATTCTTACGCAGGTACCCCGGCTTCAGGTCCGTGGTGACGACTTTCATGTAGCCTTCCTGATTGGACCGTGCGCCGGGAGTGCCGGCCGCCACGGGTACCACGAAACCTCGCGGACGCATGCCTTCGTAGGTCGCCACGGAGTGCCCTTGCAGCGAGGGTGGCGCCCCACCCGGCCCATCGCTATAGAAATGAAACAGTCGAGTTTGTTCGCCGGCGTCGGTCTCGACTTTAAGCGTGTTGTCATCCGCCCAAGTGATGTGCAGCCGCGTGGGTACGCGCATGATCGCGGCGGCGCCATAGGATTTGCAGGCATTGCCGCTGGCTTCGTCCTTTGCCGGATCCCAGCTGGCCGCAAGGGCGCGCGCGGCGGCGTTCAGCGGCACGCCCGGATAGTCTCCCTTGTCCGGCGTGATCATCCGGTAGCGCCAGTCCTCGGTGACGATGGAAACCCAATAGCCGGTCAAATCGAGCGGGCCTTCGGTTCGAGGATTGATCTTGGTCGGCGGTGGAGCAGCGAATGGATTCGGTCCTCTGCTGCGCTGATTCGTGTCCTGCGCGGGCGGAGTGGCCTGCTGGGCCTGCGCATTCGCGCGCATGGGCACAACGAGCGTTATAAATGCCAGCATTGCCAGCGGCGCAAGAACTCCCCGAAGAATTCCACCCGTCATTCGCATCCCCCCGATTCGACCCGGCCCATCAATCGTTCTTCTCCGCCACGCATCAGGCGAAGAATCGGCCTACATGATCACGCCTTCCCATTTCCAGCCGTCGGACGGCCGCACGATCTTGTGCAACCGAATCCGGTGCTCTGAAGGATCGCGCCCCGGATTTCCGGAAACGACCACGTGATCGCCCGGCTTCAGCGTGTCGCGCGTCACGTGCTCCTGCGTCAGCTGCGCCCCGCCACCCCATTCAACCGAGTACACCGTCACAGGGCCGCCCTTCGGATCCGGTACCTCAACCTTCACGAACGAGTGCGGATTGCGGTACATGAACTGGGTCAACGTGCCTTCGACTGTGATTTCCTGGTCGACGAAATACGTGGCGGCGAACGAATGGTGCGCGTATGCCCGCGTTCCGACCATCGACGCCGCGATTGCGACCAGCAGAATTAAACTTGTGCGCTTCATACCTGTCCTCCCCAACTGCTGAAATCTGCAAACTCTATTGTCCCGCGCCTTCCTTCTTCGGCGCCAAGCTTTTGTAAACTGCCTCGACGAACATGTCGGTGGTCCAGAAGCCGGTCGTTTTGCCGTAGCGCGGGTCGTAATCCATCGTGGGATGCGCCGCCTTCACCTGCTCGAGCGTCATGCCCTTGTTAATCATATCCTGCACGCGGTCGCGGATGATCGTCACCATTTCCTGGTACCAGACCACGTCCGCCACGTCGCATTGCCGGCCATGGCCCGGTATCACCTGCGTTCCGCCCTCCTGCTCGTCGGCTGGAATCGCCATTTCGATGATGCGATTGAGGCCGTCGATCACGCCCTGAATGTTGCCCCCGTGCGCCATATCCACCAAAGGATAGCCGGTGGTGGTGAAAATATCGCCGGTGCTGATCACGTCGGACCGGCGGAAGAAAACGATCGTGTCGCCGTCGGTGTGCGCATGGGGCACGTGCGTGAGCAGCACGCCCTCGCCGTTGAAATAAATCTTGCGCTCCGGCGTGGTGTAGGTTTCCGTCGGCCACGAGCCCTGTGGCGCAGCGGGACGGTTGCCGTCCGGTTCGCTCATGCGATCGAGCACTTCCTGCGCCGCAACCACGGTCGCTTGATTGCCGGCGCTGGCGCCGATATCGCCCACCACGTTTCCGCCGGCGATCGTATTGCCAAGCTTGGCCAGCGCTTCATTGCCGCCGGTATGGTCGGCGTGAAGGTGCGTGTTGATAATGTAACGGATGGGCTTGTCGGAAAGCGTTTTGATCGCCGCATACACCTTGTCGGTCGTTCCCGCCAACCCGGCATCGACCAGCAGCACGCCGTCATCGCCCACCTGCACGGTGATGTTGCCGCCCGCGCCAACGAGCATCCAGACGTTCCCCTGCACGTGAAGCAAGTGGACTTCGACGTTGGCTGGTGTGGCGGGCGGAGCCTGCGCATAGGCCGGTGGGGCCAGAAGGGAAGCCGCCCCCGCAACGACCAGCAGCGCGGCCCATCCCAGATTTTTCGCCATCCTCGTCACTCGATCGGTCCAGGGCATCATTGATTGATTACTTTCTTGGCGGGGCGCGGCAGCGTCTTCATCGTTTTCATTTTGATTTGGTATTCCGGGTACATCGTTTCCGCGCCGCCGCGGGTGGCTTGCACCGGGATTCCGTAGTTGGCGGGGAACTCGTTTAGGAATGTATTGGCTCCGATTAAATGTGCCGGCACCTGTCCGGCCGGGCGATCCACTTCATCCACCGATTCGCAGGGCCAGGGCGCCATCGCCTGCTGCGGGTTGTAGACGAAATCCGAAGTCCGCATGAACGGCTCGGTCAGATACACCGGATCGTAGGTGATCGCCACGACCGTCAGATAATTCCCGTGACGCAGCAGGTGCGCGCTCGCCGTCGCCATATCACTGCGCGGCAATCCATTGCGCCGCACCCAGTTTTCCTTCAAATGGGTTGTGGTGACCACCAGAGTGCCGCCGTCCCATTTCCCGGTCGAAAATCCCTGCCAGGTGTGCGGCGCGTAATCGGGAGGATGCGGACGCCCGTCCATCCAGATCGTCTGCTCCGCGCCGTAAGCCGAAAGATGCGTGTGGAAAGCGATCGTTTTCTGTGACGCGCGATCCACTTCCTTCCAGATGCTCAGCTGCGAAGGTCCGCGCCAGCCGTAATCCGATGCGTGCGCGCGACACTGATTCTCGGGCAGCTCCACGAGCGTCGCATCCCAACTGTCGCCGCGCAGACGCGCCGCTTCGTTGATCGGAATTCCCAGGTAATCTCCGATTTCCGGGCCCGGGATGCGCTCTTCCCAGTCTTCGTCAAAGCGCGGCGACCATTCCCCCGAAGGATCCTGTTGCGCCCGCGCCGGGCGGCCCGCCAGAGCGCCGAAAAACAATAGCACGATCAATCCGCCCGCAATTCTGATCCGATGGAACTGCCCCATACCCCGCACTCCCCCCCGATATTCCGGTCAGTGCAATGCGCTGCTCGTGGTCAGCAGTTTTTATCACAAAAGGCCGCCCGCGCATCAGCAAATTCGCGGGTCGCCTTTGATTGCGCATACGTCCCGCAAGCTTTGGGCCCCACGTTGCCAAAGCCGCTGTCCCGCACGCCGCGCAGCTTGCCTAATCTCGCGGTCATTGGATAGAATCCCGGCCGGGGGTGAACCGATATGTCTCTCGTAAAAGGTCTCCATCACATGACCGTCTGCGTCGCGGGCGCTCAGGAAGATATCGACTTTCAGACGCAAATTTTTGGGCAGCGCATGATCAAGCAAACCGTTCTGTTTGACGGCCGCTACGCCCACTACCATCTCTATTACGCGAATGCGCATGCAGAGCCAGGATCTGTCTACACCACCTTCCCTTATGGACGTGTGCGAGGGCGCCAGGGTTCCGGGCAAGTGCAGACCACGGCCTACACCGTGCCGAAGGGCGCCACGAAATTCTGGCTCAACCATCTGAACCATCACAAGGTGAACAACGGCGGCATTCAAGAGCGCTTCGGGCAGAAGTACATCCGTTTCGATCATCCGTCGGGCATTCAGCTCGAAGTCATCGAGGATGACAAGGACAAGCGGCGTCCGTGGAAGGTCGGCGAAATCAGCGGCGACGTCGGCACGCGCGGTTTTCACGGTCCGGTGCTGTCGGTCCGCGAAGTGGCGGAGACGGAGCGATTCTTCGTCGACGCCCTGGGATTCAAGAAGACCGGGCAGGAAGGCGCTTATCACCGCTTCGAAGTCGGCGAGGGCGGCTCGGCCAAGACCGTGACGCTGCTGCATGAACCGGATCGCCCGTCGGGCAGCTGGATTTTCGGAGCCGGTACGGCGCATCACATGGCGTTGGAAGTCGAAAACGACGAAAAGCTCGCCGAGCAGAAGGGAATTTACGAGGAGCTCGGTTACACGGACGCCTCGGAAATCAAAGACCGTATGTATTTCCATTCGGTCTATTGCCGCTGCCCGGGCGGAATTCTGGTGGAATGCGCGGCCACGGTTCCGGCGGGCTTCGCCGTCGATGAGCCGGCCGATCAGCTCGGTCAGAGCTTGCTGCTGCCTCCGTGGTTTGAGGAGCGCCGCAAGGAAATCGAAGCGATGCTCGATCCCATCACGGTGCCGGAGAGCAATTTTCCGGGGGGCAGGAAGCAGCCAGCGAAGGTAGGCGCACCGGTTGCAGCAGCGCCGGCAGAAAGCGCAGCATCGCGTCGCACCAGCGCCGTTTTCATCGGCGGCGACAAGCCCACGAACAAATAAGCTGGGGCCGAGCGGGCGTAAATTCAATCCGCGGCTGCCGGTGTTTCCCAGGCAGCCGCGCATTTTTCTTTAGTAGGAAGCCTCCAGTAATCCGATCACTTCGGCTTCGGTCACCGGCCGGTCCACGACCTTCGATCTCTCCAACTCATGCATCACCGGCTCCACGATATCGCCGATTTCCGCCCGTGGCACCTTCGCTTCCTTCAGCGAATGCGGCACGTCGAATCCGGCGATAAATTCAGCGGTGCGATCCGCGCACGCCAGCGCTCCGGCTTTCGGATTCCTCGGATCCCACGGCAATTTGAAACCCTCGGCGATCGGCGCGAACCGTTCCGGCGCGACCTCGGCCATGAATCGCATCGCGCTTGGCAGCGTGATGCAGGAAGTCACGCCATGCGGTACGTCCCAGCGCGGTCCGATCTGGTGACCGAGCAGATGCGAGATGCCGAAACGCGTGTTCATCGAGCCGTAGATCGAAAACCACGCGGCAAACTGGCAATAGCCGCGATGCGCCAGCCGGTCGTCACCGCAGGTCTTGATCGACGGCTTCAGGTGCTCGACCAGCAGCGCGATGGCCTTCGGCGCCAGTGCGTCGGAAAGCGGATGGTGCCGCGGCGTGTAGATCGTCTCGATCGCGTGGTCGAGCGCGCGCATGCCGGTGGCGATCCACAGCCAATCGGGCGTGGCGAGCGTGAGCGCAGGATCATTGAGCACGGTGCGCGGCGCGAGACGCGGATCGGACACGCCCGATTTCACTCTTGTCGTTTCGTCGGTTACGCCGCCGGCGTGGGTGTACTCGCCGGCCGAAAGCGTGGTCGGGATCGCGATGTGAATCAGATCACGGCTCGTGAGAAATGCGAAGCTCGCGACCTTGCAGGTGTCGATCGGGCTGCCGCCCCCGAAGCTGATCAGCGAATCGGCATCGACGCGGACGATTTCCGCTTCTAGTTCGCCGACCACGCTGCGTGGAACGTGCTGGCGCGCCGCTTTGAAGACCCCGGCGCAGCGGGAGCCGATTGCGCCCGTCACCTGCGCGAGCAGAAGGGAATTGCCGAGCGATTTCCCTGTGACCACGATGGCGCGCTGCAACCCGCGGCGCTCGAGCTCTTCGCCTAGCGCGGCTATTTTCCCCGCTCCCGAGATCACACGCTCGAGCTTGCTCAATGTGAATTCAGCGTCGGGCGCCTTCATAGGAGCGGGAGTATACAACATAGCGGCCGCCATTCTGCCGCCGCCGGCTTCATGCGGCGGTGGCGCGGCCGCTGCTTTCCCTGCGCCTGAAATCATTCACGAATTCGCGGATGCGAGAATTGATCTCGTCTCGCACACGCCGGAAGGCTTCCTTACGCTGCTCGGGCGTGCCAACGGCGGCTCGCGGGTCACGCAAATTCCAACGCAGCAGGTTCGGCGCGAACGGAAAAATGGGCGAACGCTCTTTCGCCTCGTCGAAGAGCGTAATCACATAGCCAAAGTGTTCCTTCAGGGACTGGGCGACCGGAAGAGGTTTTTGGCCTGAAATATCGACGCCCGCTTCTCTCATTACGTCGTGGGTGAGACCATCGGCGCCGGTCGATTCGATGGCTGCGTTCGCGGCGACGAATTGGTCGCGAGCCAAGGCGCTTAGAAAGCCCTCTGCCATTTGGCCGCGCGTAGCGTCTCCGGTGGAGAGAAAAAGAACTTTCGGCTTCTTTTCCATTGTCATGACGAGCTCCCGGGCTGGCATGCAATCGCATAATAGCGCCAGAGCGTGTTTGTGGCCCTCGGGTCAAAGCCTTAGTACCGGGCGCCCACAGCGAGGGGAAACATTTATGCGGCCGGCGGAATCGCACCTGCGCGCTCGTGCATCCGATTCGAGTTGCATCGTGATACCCTCGCGCGGTAATTTTGCGCGGCGAAAATACGAGAGATTTCGAAGAGGCTTCGAATGAAGACCAGCACGGATCGAATTTTGACGACGCACGTAGGGAGTTTGCCGCGCTCCCAGGAAGTGGTCGACCTGCTCTTCGCGCAGGACCGCGGCGACGTCGTGGACGAATCTCAATTCAATGAAGTGATGCGCCGCGCGGTCGCTGGCATCGTGAAGCAGCAGGAAGAGGCCGGCGTCGATATCGTCAGCGACGGCGAAACGAGTAAGATCAGCTACTCGACTTACATCCGGCATCGCCTCACCGGGTTTGAAGGGGACTCCGCGCGACCCACGCCGCAAGATCTCGACGATTTTCCCGAATACCGTGATCGTCTCGTCAAGCAGGGCCACTCTGCCACGTACAAGCGGCCCGTTTGCAAAGGCCCGATCAAGGTGAAAGATCTGAAGCCGGTGGAGCAGGACATCGCGCACATGAAGGAAGCGCTCGCGAAAGTGAAAGTGACCGAGGGTTTCATGAATGCCGTCTCACCCGGCACGATTTCTGTTTTCCAGCCGAACGAATATTACCCGTCGCACGAGACCTACCTCGAAGCGCTCGCCAACGCCATGCGCGAAGAGTACGAACTGATCGTAAAATCCGGCCTGCTGCTCCAGCTCGATTGTCCCGATCTCGCGATGGGCCGCCATTCGCGGTTCAAGCATTTGAGCGACGATGAATTTCTGCGCTACGCCGAGTTGCAGGTCGAGGCCCTGAACCACGCGCTGGCCAACGTACCCGCCGACCGCGTCCGCCTGCATGTCTGCTGGGGCAACTACGAAGGCACGCACATCAATGACATGGATTGCATGAAAATTTTCCCCATTGCGATCAAGGTGAAACCGCAGGCCCTGCTCATCGAAGGTTCAAACCCGCGGCACGAACACGAATGGGAAGCGTGGACCAAGATCAAGCTGCCGGCTGACAAGATTCTGGTTCCCGGCGTGGTCTCATCAAGCACGAATTACGTCGAGCATCCCGAGCTCGTAGCGCAGCGCCTGATTCGCTACGCCGAAGTTGTCGGCAAAGAGCGCGTCATGGCCGGGACGGACTGCGGCTTCGGCACATTCGCCGGATTCGGCCCCGTGTTTCCGGCATTTTCGTGGATGAAGCTAGAGTCGCTCGCCGAAGGCGCCCGAAGGGCCTCAAAGAAGTTGTGGGGCCGCGCGAGCTAGGTTCGAAATTTCGGTAGGATCGGCTCTGCGGCGATCAAGCCGCTGCCGCGCAGCCTTCGCGCGGCCCACAGCAGCGATGGAACCAGCATCGATGAAATGTTCCGCACCGAATGCGATCATCGCGATCGCGAGCAGGAACCGCGCGGCCTGCGCATTCCATGTTCCGCCGCGCGCATCAGCGGCGCCCACCAGCTATGAGGATGCCAGAAGCCGCGCCGTCGCGCTCACGGACAGCACCTCGAAGAAAAGCGTCCGCAGGTCTGCGCTTTTCATTTTTGCGAGCATCGCATGCAGCCTGAAAACGAAAGCGTCGAGCGCGAAGTCCGCTTCTGAAAACTACTGTGGCGACGCGGCCTCCCATTCCCGCTGCGAAACGGAGGCCGCGAAAAGCGCGATCCGGAAGATCCGGCCCCCGAGTTTGACGAGAATGTCCATGCGCAGCGCGATTATCCGAGGTTCTGGACGCACGCTGAGCGGATCGATGAGCTTGCTAGAGCGAGAAGGGTCCGGCGAAAATTCTTACGCAGTCGAAGCGAAAAAGGTACACTCGGGTCCGTTTGGGCAGCCGTCGCGGCATCGGTGCGTCGTACAGGGCGGACGCCTACTGGGGGAGGAATCATCATGGACCGGCGAAAGTTTATTGGCTCAAGCATGGGAGCGCTCGCGGCGGGCACGTGGATGAACAGCCCGCTCGCAATGGCGCTGGGCGGGGCCGATGGACCCACGCCGGGCGCGACCGTGGAAACACACCTCGGCAAAGTACGCGCGCAAACACAAGTAGGCGTGCAGGCGTTTCGCGGCGTGCCGTATGCAGCGCCTACCGCCGGCGCGAATCGCTTTATGCCTCCGGCGAAACGCAAAGAATGGACCGGAGTGAAGGACTGTTTCGATCTCGGCCAGCGCTCGCCGCAGCGCGATTCGGAATTCTTCGGTTTCGTTCCGAAAGCGCTTGAGCCGATGTGCCCCGCTGAACCGATGGGCGAAGATTGTCTGGTACTCAACGTCTGGACGCCCAGCGCGAGCAATAGCGGAAATACCAAGCGCCCCGTGATGGTCTGGCTGCACGGCGGCGGATACACTACCGGATCGGGCGGCTTCGTTTGTTACAACGGCCAGGAACTGGCGCGGAAACACGATGTGGTCGTGGTGACCGTGAATCACCGGCTCACTGTTTTCGGCTATCTCTATTTCGCGGGAATCGGCGGCGAAAAATACGCGCACGCGAGCAACGTGGGCATGATGGACATCGTCGCGGCCCTTGAATGGGTGCGTGGCAACATCGCGGCGTTCGGCGGCGATCCGAACAATGTGATGATTTTCGGCCAATCGGGCGGCGGCGGAAAAGTGAGCGCGCTGATGGCCATGCCGCCGGCGCACGGCCTCTTCCACAAAGCGATCATTCAGAGCGGTGCCGACGTGCGCGGCGTGTCGGTTGATGCCGCGAACAAATCCGCGGAGATTTTTCTTTCAAAGCTGAACCTGAAGCCGGATCAAATCGACCAGCTCCAGCAGATGCCGGTGGATCAGTTACTTGCAGCGGCTGCTGGCGGTCCTCCGGGAACGCCGGGACTGGCGCTTGCTCCTGTGGTCGATGGCAGCACGCTGCCCGGAGGTCCGTTCGATCCGACGGCGCCGGAACTTTCGGCGAACGTGCCGCTGATGATCGGAACGGTCGAAACCGAGGTGACATTTTTCCCGGGTCAAATTCTGGATCCGATCGACGACGCGAACTTTCACGCGCGTGTCAAGCAGATGTTGGCGAAAGCGAGCGACGCGCAAGTGGATCAGGTGATCGCGGCGTACAAAGCCGGACGGCCCGGCGTGCCGAATACCGATGTGTATCTTGCGATGGCTTCCGACGCCACGTTTCGTGCGGGTGTGGTGCTCGAAGCCGATCGCAAAGCGGCGCAGAAGGCACCCGTGTATCAGTATTACTTTACGTGGCATTCGCCCGTGCAGGACGGCAAGCTGCGCGCGTTTCACACGCTGGAGATTCCGTTTGCGTTCGACGTCGTGGATTTGGCGTCGTCCATGACCGGCACGGGCGCCGACCGCCAGCCGCTGGCGGACAAGGTGAGCGGCGCGTGGGTTTCGTTCGCGCGCAGTGGCGATCCGAATCATAAGCTGCTGCCGAAGTGGGAGCCGTTCGACACGAACAAGCGCGCGATCATGGTGTTCGACGACGAGTGCAAGCTGGTGAACGACCCGCATGGCGAAGAGCAGCGCGTGCTGCACAGCGTGCAGAACGGGTAGTTCTGCGCCGGGAAATTTGCGGGGAATGCCGCGCGATTGGGCTATGGCGACGACCTCACCTCAAACACAACCGCTCACGGTCGGCGAAATTATCGAGCAGCGCTCTCTCGGGGCCTATCAAATTTGGACCGTTGTCTTGTGTGGTCTGGTTCTCGTGCTCGACGGGTTCGATTCGCAGACGATCAACTACATCGCGCCGCCGATTTCCGACGCGCTGCACATTCCCATCAAGAATTTCGGCTCGATTTTTTCCGGTGGGCTTTTCGGTTTGATGGTTGGCGCACTAACGAGCGGGCCGATCGCTGATCGCTTGGGACGGAAGTGGCCGGTGGTTGTGTCGACACTGAGCTTCGCCGCGTTCTCACTCGTCACCGTGCACGTGGCGTCGTTCCGCGAACTTTTTTTTCTTCGGTTCCTAACGGGCCTGGGACTCGGAGGAGCGATGCCGAACGTCGTCGCGCTGGCGTCGGAATTCGTGCCGAGGCGAAGTTTGGCGAATGTTGTGACTCTACTTTTCGTCGGGATGCCGCTGGGAGGAGTGATTTGCGGCCTGCTGAGCGCCCGGATGATTCCGAAATGGGGCTGGCAATCGGTGCTTTACCTTGGAGGAACGATTCCCCTAGTGATCGCAGTATTGTTGATCGCCAGATTACCCGAATCGATTCGATTCCTGGCGGAGCGCGGGAAGAATCCGAAGGAAGTGTCGAAAATCCTGCGTCGCATCGCGCCGGAACTTGGCGGCGCCGAGGTGCGCCCGACGCCGCGGGACACGCAGCACGCGGGCGTCCCGGTGGTGCATCTTTTCACCGAAGGGCGCGCGTTCGGCACGCTGCTTTTGTGGATTCCATACTTTATGAACTTGCTGATCCTTTATTTCATCGGGAGCTGGTTGCCGGCGCTACTTCGACAGACCGGAATGACACTGGCGGCCGGCGCGACAGCGACTGCGTTTTTCAGCCTGGGGGGCGCATTTGGCTGCCTGATTGAAGGTTGGCTGATCGAGCGGCGCGGTGCGTTCACGGTTTTACTGGCGGAGTTTGGCGGAGCAACTCTGTTTGTGGCGGCGCTTTCGAAGATACCGAGTTCGTTTGGGTTGATGCTGACGGTCACGTTCCTGGCGGGGCTTATGGTGATCGGGGCGCAGGGCGGATTGAACGCCATGGCTGCGAATTTTTATCCGACTGCGGTGCGATCGACGGGCGTGGGGTGGGCGCTGGGAGTGGGGCGGGTGGGATCGATTGTAGGGCCGTTGATTGGCGGGGCGTTCTTGAAAGCGGGTTGGACGCCTGGCGGGATTTTATTGGCAGGAACCGTGCCGGCGGCTGCGGCGTTTGCAGCGATTGCTCTGAGCCGGGTCGGGCCGGGGACGAGCGCCTACGAAGACGGGCCCACTGTGGCTGCGCATTGATCCGTGGCGCGCCGATTTCGCCGTCGCCTTTTGATAGGCGGAGATCGTCAGAGCTCAGACAAGAGTGTGTGTGCCACCAAAGGCAACGGCGCGGGACCGAACAGCCAGGTTTCGAACTATCCGGCCTTTTTCCCGGCGAATGGTTTACGCAGGCCGGCTTGTTCGAGCAGCGGTAGCACACCCCGGTTGAAGCGATCCACTCCATCGACGTAGTCCACCCACGTCAGGATTACTCCGTCGATTCCTACCTGGGAAATGGCGTCTAACTCTTCGGCGATCCTTTGGGCTGTGCCTACGAGAGGGTGGCCTGCGCCGACGGCCATGCGTTGGCGCATAAAGGCGAGGCGCGGCGAATCGAGAGGTACGTTGTTTTCCTTGCTGATCGTCAGCATCAGGCTGTCCATTACTTCGGTATCGAGAAATTCCTCGGCGTAGCGGCGCAAGTAATCGTCCGCTTCTTTTTGCGTGTCACGCTGTGTGACCGCACAGTTCGTCCACAGCTGGATATCGCGGCCGAATTCCTCGCGGGCCATTTTCTTGTAGTTGGCGACTTGGTCGCGCCAGTCCTCGGGCTTCATGCCCTGCGGACTGATGAGGCCGATGTCGGAATACTGCGCCGAGAAACGCATGCCGGTCGGGGATAGCGCGGCGTTCATCACCGGTATGCCGCCCGGTTGGAGCGGCTGAGGCCGCGAGATCGCTTTTTTCATGCGAAAGTTCGCGGACTCGTAGTCGAACTCGTCCGGTGAAGTCCACAGGCGCCGTAGAATTCGCAGCCACTCCTCGAGATAGACGTAGCGCTGGTCGTGCTCGAGCAGGTTGATGCCGAACATATCGAACTCGCGGCGATTCCAGCCGCCGACGATGTTGAGCGCGAACCGGCCGCCGGATATGGCGTCGATGGTGGCGGATTCCTTGGCGACGAGGACGGGGTGCATGGTGGGCGCGTGCGACGTCGAGAATACTGCGGAATACTTTGTGGAGGCGGCGACGCCCGCGGCCCAAGTAAACGTTTCAAGGATGATGTTGGACCGGTGGTCCGGCCTCTCGTCCAGGTACCCCTTCCAGCGGGCGATGGGGACGATGGCTTCGAGCCCGGCTTCGTCGGCCAGCTTCGCGGACGCGAGCGTGTTCTGCCACGTGGGCATGCGCATTTCGGGCACGAAGCTCATGTTGGGAATCGTGTTCGTGCAGAAGGTGCCCAGTTTCAGTTTGTTGGAATTGAAGATGGGGTTCGTCGAGTTGTTGGTCACGCGGGTAATTTTGCCAGAGATTTCGAAAATTACACAATGGGTCGAACGGAGCCGGGCGGGGCGGCGTAGCGGTCTGGACGGCGGACTTGCCGCCAGTGAGGGTCTGTGCAATTCACGGTCAAATCAGGAGATATCTTCATCAGCGATCTCATCAATCAGTTCTTCGAAGAGAACAATTCTGTACTGCCGCCGAATGCTGCGCCTCGCGAGAATCTAACCGTCAAGAAAAACGTCGAGGCCCAAACCGCGTCGATATTCTCCGGAACTCCATCATTCGAAGGTCAGCAGGACGACTTCGGGACTGGTGCCGAGACGCAGTGGCGGTCCCCAGGTGCCGGCGCCATAGGACGTGAACACCAGCATGCCGCCCAGCTTGTGCAAGCCGTAGACGAATGCGCCGTACACCCTTTTCGTGAATATCGTGAACGGGAAAAATTGGCCGCCGTGCGTGTGACCGTTTACCTGGAGGCTGATTCCGGCTTCGGCTGCCACCGCGGGTTGATCGGGTGCGTGTGTCAGCAGAATGCTGGCGGAGTTGCGGTCGATGCGCGCGTCCTGGAGTACCTGGCGCAGGCGATCGGCGCGAACAGCGTCGCGGAAATGCACGCCGACGAGCTGTAAGCCCTCGAGCACCACTTTTTCATTGTTGAGCACACGCACGCCCGCAGCGGAGACGGCTTCCAGATATTTCGTGTGATCGCCGAACTCCTCGTGGTTTCCGGCGATGTAAAACGCGCCATACGGCGCCGAGAGTGCGCGCAAAGGCTCGGCGAGCTTGCGCACATTTGCGGCGGTGCCGTCGTAGAAGTCGCCGGCGATCAGAATGAGGTCGGGCTTCAGGCGCGAGATCATGGCGACGATCCGGCGCGCGAACCTCACACCGCGGACGTGGCCCAGATGCGTGTCGGTGACGAGAGCGACAACGCGGCCCCGCCAGCTTTCGGGCAGATTCGGCAGCCTTACCGGCACGCGCCGGACGCGGATGGCTGTCGAATTCACCAGGCCGGCGATTCCGGCGATCAGCGCGGCGCCGAAAAACAAGAATGCGACGTGCTGCTGCGACACCGGCAGGCGCATCGCGCGGACGACGCCGAAAGCGATCCACGATGCGATGGCGGCGAGGAAGAAGAAATTGAAGAATCCGAGCCAGATGGCCGCGGCGGTATAGTAGATGCGCACGGGCCAGTCGTAAAAGCGCCAGGCCAACAGCGACGCGGTGACGAACGAGATCGACAAGAATGCGAACACGAAAGCCAGGGTGCTGATTCGCGGTGGGTCGGCGGCAGGCTGAAAGGCCGTCCATGTCTCGTAAACGAACCAATGGCCGAGCAGCAGAATGGCCTGAATCACAGCGACGAACGTAGCGATACGTCTTCTCACTCGGATCAATACCCATGAAATTAGATGACTTATGGATGCCGCACGATTCGGCACGCCCAGCCGGACGCGTCGGCAGAATTGCCCGGCTACGTTTATGATACGTTTAGGCAACGTTAGCTACAGCAATCGCGGTATTTGAGCTGATCCCACAGTTCGCTACATTTCAGTGTGTTGGGCGGACTACAGACATGCTGAAGCGAGTGCTGATTGCCGATGACAACAAAATTGTGCGCAAGATGCTGAAACTCGTGCTCGCAAAGGTGCCGGGCGTGACGGTCTGCGCCGAGACATCGGACGGGCGCGCTGCGGTCGAAAGCGCGCTCGCCTTGAGGCCCGACCTGCTGATTCTGGACGTGCGGATGCCGGAGCTGAACGGGATTGAGGTGGCTTCGATCGTCAGGCAGAACTTACCTGAAGCGAAAACCCTGCTATTTACGATGTACGGCGATCTGGTGGGGCCGAAACTCGCGTCGTGCGCGGGCGTCGAGATCGTGCTTCCGAAGGTCGACGGTGCGGCGGCGCTGGTGGATGCCATCACGAAGATCGTTCAGGGCGACTCTGCTTCCGGTGTAGAATTGCCGAGCTGCTAGGACAGCGCGACCGGCCGGCAGCTTTCCTCTACCTCGTCGCGCGAAAACCCGCGGTGATCTGATGCGCCAAGCGATTCGAGCATTCGCCCTCGCGACTTTGCTGGCCGTTTCATGTTCCTCCCCTCACAGCTTCGGCGCTCAGGTACCGGCGGAATTGCAGCCGCCTGGCAACGAACAAGAACTCTTGCGAGTCCACGCCCAAGGCGACCAAATCTATACCTGTGCCCCGAACGGTGCCCAATTTAGCTGGACGCTGAAGGCTCCTGACGCGCAGCTCTACGACAAAGACGGCAAGCCCTTCGGCAGGCACTTCGCCGGTCCTTCCTGGAAGGCCGACGACGGCAGCCAGGTCACAGGCAAGGCCGCGGCCAACGTGCCATCGCCCGATGCGAATTCAATCCCGTGGCTGCTGGTACAGGTCGTCAGCCGCAGTGGGGACGGCGTGATGGCACAGGTGACCTCGATACAGCGAATCAATACGAAGGGCGGCAAAGCGCCCGCAAGTGGCTGCGACAGGACTCAGGCGGGCCAGGACCTGCGGGTGCCTTATTCGGCCGACTATGTGTTCTTCGCGCCTAAATAGGCAACGGCGCGCCATCAAGCGGAGATGCCTTCGACGATCTGCGTTTCCGGGACGGTCGGCACCTCGACTTCGATGGTCGTGCCGTTTGGGCTAGACGACAGGCGAAAGGTTCCTCCCTGCTCCTGCGCTCGCTGCTTCATTCCAGCGAGTCCAATTCCGGCGTAAGAGGCGCGCTCCTCAAGTTCCCGGAGTTTTTCGACGGAAATGCCTACACCGTGATCGCGAATCCGCAAAACCACGCGATCGGGTTCGAAGTTCAGAAATATGTCGGCTTTTGAAGCACGCGCGTGGCGCTGGATATTGGCCAGGCTCTCCTGAAGAATGCGAAACAGCGTGACCTCGACTCCCGGCGGCAAACGGCGTTTAGCGCCCGCGATTTCCAGCTTCACCAGGATGTCCGAGCGCTTCGAGAGTCCGTCAATCAGCCACTCGGCGGCTGACGTAAGGCCAATTTCATCGAGCAGAGGGGGATAGAGGAGATAGGACATCGAACGGACACTCGAAACGGTGCCTTCCAAAATCGAATTCAACTGTGTGATCACATCCTGGGTGGGCGGCTTCGTGACGAAGCTATCTGCAATCATCTTGGCGGCGATCAGATTTTGGCCCAGTCCGTCGTGCAGCTCGCGTGAGATTCGGCGGCGTTCGTCGTCCTGCACGCGTAGCACCTGGGTGCTCAAATTCCGGGCATTCTGTTCGGCGAGGACGCGCCTTGTAAGCTCGCCCGCGAGCCGGCGGTAATGCTCCCAGATCAAAAAGACGGCCAGGAGAAACATACACGCGAGCGCCGCTGCGATAAGATCAAATCGTCGGCCTGTGATGCGACTTCGCTGCTCAAGCAGGATATTCTCCGCACGGTTCATTTCGTCGCTGACCGCGGATGTTTGAACGGCCCATTCCGTCAGGAGCCCAGTCAAGTCGGCCTGGGCCAGCGTATCGGTGGGACGGGCCTTGGCCAGGTCGATGCTTTTCTCAATGGCTGCCAGTCTGCCGTGAATGACAGACTCGAGGCGATCACTGCGCGCCACCTGGTCCTGGTTGTCGGCGACCAGGATCCGCACCCGCGCGAGGTCGGCTAAGGTTTCCGCACGCGCCTGGGCGAATGTCTCGAGATACCGCGGGTCGGAGCTTTCGAAGAACTTGGTGCGGGACCGGCCGGCCGTGGCAAGGTCGGACTCAATCGAAGCCAAGGTCAGCTCGACGTCATAGGTATGGTGCACCCATTGATCGCCCTGATAGAGCCGGTAGATGGCCCATCCGGAGAACATGCCGCTCAAGAGCAATAAAACCAGTGCCGAGGTAAAGATAAGCCGCGGAGTGTGGCGTTGTTCCATGTAAACGTGCCTGGCGGTTTGATCCTCGGAAGTCCTATCGAAGCGCAGATTTTAGCGCAGATTCCGCTTGCTTCGTACGATACAATTCCGCGATACCATGACTACGGTTCCCGTCACGAGGAGCTCGACTTCCACGATGACCCGGCAGTCCTTCGTTCCCCGGTTGCTGGTTCTACAGCTCGCAGCGGTTTTCCTGCTGCTTTCGTGCGCCTCGACGCGGCCGCCCCAACGGCTGCGAGTTCGCGTGGTGCCGGGATTTACGGGCACGCTCCGACTGACTCCATGCGCTGCCGGGGCTCTGTCCGCGGAGATTTCCGCGGACGCAAACGGGGCCGCCAGCACTGCGATGTGCCCGAGTACGGACGCAGGGGTGGTGATCGTATTGGTCCAGGGAGATCGGGAATATACCGCCGCGCCACAAGACATCGCGATTCGGAGAACAGGCGACGGAATCCCGACATCCATCACAGTTCGGACGCGTCCTTGATGGCCACCTAGCCTGCCGTCTCGCGAATTTCTTCCCATCGCGGTTCTCGCGCAAAGCGGACATGATTCTTGCGGGTCTGCTATATTGATGAGCGCGGCTATTGGAAGAGTTTTGCCGGGACGGTCTACGGGCCATTGGCTCCCTGACGAGCGCCTGATGCGGCCGCGGTGGGGCAAGTCGATGAAGATAGATAGCCGAACCGCAGCCGTCCCTGCCCGCCCCGATGCTGCCACTTACGTGCCGCGGCACCTTTTCTACGAGACGTCGCATTCGCCTGCGCTAGCGGACCTGGTGGGCTACGATCAGGCCGAGCACATCATCGATTTCTGCTTCATCGCCAATCCGTATTATCCGACAGCGGAAATGTTGGACGATATGCAGCGGCATTTTCCAAATCTGATCAAGTCGTATCCTTCAAGCAATCCGCTAGCAAGCCAGAAGCACCTGGCGGCCGTGCTGCACGTCGATCCGGAGAATCTGATCATCGGAAACGGCGCGACGGAGTTGATCGTGTTGATCAACACGATTCTGATCAACCGGATTGCCGTGCCCGTCCCCACTTTTGGCGAGTACATCGAAAAGCTGCGCCATGAGGGTGACGCCGTGCTCTATTTCCTGGACGCGGCGCAGAAGTTCGACCTTCGATTGGATCAATATTTGAACTGGGTTCGCGAGCGAAACCTCACTGCTTTGGTGGTGATCAATCCCGGCAATCCCACGGGACAACTGATCCCGCTGGACGCGATGGTGGAGTTTCTGGAGCGCGCGCGGGACCTGGAGCTGGTGATCGTCGACGAATCGTTCATCGACTTTGCGGGCGATACGGTGCCGAGCCTGCTTCCTGTGGCCGAGCGTTTTCCGAATCTGCTGATCGTGCGGAGCATGAGCAAGCACTGCGGCGTACCGGGGCTGCGGCTGGGATATTGCTACAGCGTAAATTCCGAGCTGCGCGGCCGACTGCGGCATTTCATTCCCACATGGAATTTGAACATGCTCGCGCAGTATTTCCTGTCGCTGCTGCCGCGGACCGACGGGGAGTATCAGAGGGCGCGGAAGCGACTGATTGACGATGTGCGTTGGCTTTATCGGGATTTGACGGAGATAGCGCATCTGGACGTGTATCCCACGGGCGCGAATTTCGTGCTGTTCCGGATCAAGAACGGTATGACGGCCGCTGAACTTCAGGCGCATCTTCTGGCGGAACATCAAATGTACGTGCGCGATTGCACGAATAAGGTCGGGATGGACGCCTATCACGTGCGCGTGGCCTCGCAGGGGCGCGAGAAGGACGCCAAGCTGGTGAAGGCGCTGCGGACGCTGACGAAATGAATCGGCCGCGGGTGGTGGTGACGTCCCGCCGGACCGATCGCGGGCCGCGCAAGATCGATTACGTGGGCGAACTGCATCTGGATCTCTTGCTCCGATTACGGACTTTTCCCGTCGTGACCCCGGTGGTCACAGGCGTACTTAACTGCCTGCCGCAATACATGGATGGAATGTGCGGGTTGCTGCTGGTGGAGGGCGAGGATATCGAGCCGAGCCGGTACGACGCCGAGCCCGCGAATCATCGATACTTGGAAAAGACGGACCCGGTAAAGGACGAGATCGAAATTCGCCTGGTGCGACACGCTCTGCGCCAGAAGATTCCGATTCTGGGCATTTGTCGAGGCTCGCAGTTGCTCAACATCGTTTGCGGCGGAACGCTTTACGGGGATGTGCAGAAGGAAAAGCGATCGGGGCTGACGCATCTGGATTCGCGGCACTACGACAGTTATCGGCACACGATTTCGGTAGGGGCCGGAAGTCCGTTGGAAAAATGGTATCGGCGCAAGCGGCTGCGCGTGAATAGCTATCATCATCAAGGAATTCGCAAGCTCGGGTCGCGGTTTCGCGCCATGGCGCACGCGGAAGATGGATTGGTTGAGGCGTTTTATGCGCCGGCGGAAAGATTCTTGATCGGCTTACAGTTTCACCCCGAGCGAATGTTGAAGGAATATTCGGGGAACGAACAGGTGTGGAAAGCCTTCGCCGCGGCGGTTCACGCTGAGTCGAAACGCTAGAAACGCCGACGCGCCACGGGTGCGCCCGCTTCCAGCAAATCCGAGTTTGCCGCCGACGCCGGTGATATAGACTCTGCTGTTCGCGCTGCAGGAAATCCGGGCGCGGTCGACGCTGTTGTTCGAAAGCACATGACCGTGCGCTCTGCCGGCAGAAGGAGATGCTTGCGATGAAGAAAGTCCTTGCTGGAGTTTTCGCGCTGTTGTTCGTGGCATTGCTGGGCTACCGTGCCGAAGCCGGGGGAAACGGTATGCGCAATGAAGCGCAAGACCGGGCGCAGATCGAGAAGCTGATGTGGCGGTACGTTCGCGCCCTGGACACCGAGAATGCAGATGCGTACGCCGCCACGTACACGCCGGATGGCCAATTCGGCAGCGGCGCCAACGCCGTGAAGGGGCAAGACGCACTGAAGAAAATGATTTCCGATCTCCGGCAGCGCGCCGCGGACACCGAGGGCAAGACGGGACAAAAGCCCGCGCCCATGTACCACATGCTCCTGAACAGCGAACTCGTGTTTCCAGATAAGGATCACGCGCATATGGAGGCGTACTGGATGACGGTGTTCGGCCAGGCCGGGCCGAATGTGCCGGTTCGCGTGGCTGCCGCCGGGCGGGAAGTGGACGAACTCGTGCGCGTGGATGGGCAGTGGCTGATCAAGACTCGCGACGTGGCGCCGAAGGACTAGGCGCGGTCGTTGGTTCGAAGTGGACAGAGAGAGCGATTGGCCGACAATCCAGAGGTCATTTGACCCCGCCGAGATCGAAGTCGGGCGGGATCGAAGGACCCATCCCGATCGCCACGCTCAGCGCCAGTCGAGCCGTGCAGCTGAGTCTCGGGTTGCTCGGCTCGGGCGCGGTGGGCGAGGACCCTTCCACCCGAGCTTCGCTTTTTGCGTTTTCTTAGTACATCCCGCCGCCCGGGCCGGCTCCCACGGCAGCCATCTGTTCCTCTTCCTTGATATCGGCGATTAGCACCTCGGTGGTCAGCATCAGTGACACGATCGACGCCGCATTCTGCAGAGCGAGACGAGTGACCTTGGCCGGATCGATGACGCCAGCTTTGATCATGTCGCCGAACTCTCCCGTCTCGGCGTTGAACCCGAAATTTTCTTCCTTCGAATCGCGCACACGGCCGACCACAACCGCTCCTTCGTGTCCTGCATTATGGGCTATCTGGCGCGTCGGTTCTTCAAGGGCCCGTTTCACGATGTTGACGCCGATCGCCTCGTCGCCTTGAAGTTTGAGCTTCTCAAGCTCTGGGATGCAGCGCAGCAGCGCCACACCGCCGCCTGGGACAATCCCTTCCTCAACCGCCGCCCGAGTGGCGTGCATGGCGTCTTCGACGCGGGCCTTCTTCTCTTTCAATTCGGTCTCGGTTGCGGCGCCAACTTTGATGACCGCTACGCCGCCAACCAGCTTTGCCAGACGCTCCTGAAGCTTTTCTTTATCGTAATCCGAGCTGGCATCCTCGATCTGAGTGCGCAGCTGCTTGATGCGTCCTTCGATCTCGCTGGCCTTGCCGGCGCCAGCGATAATTGTCGTGTTGTCCTTGTCGATGATCACTTTCTTGGCGTGGCCGAGCTCTTCGATCTTCACATTTTCGAGTTTGATGCCGAGGTCTTCGCTGATCGCCTTCCCACCGGTCAGAACAGCGATGTCCTCCAGCATTTCCTTGCGGCGATCGCCAAAGCCGGGAGCCTTTACAGCGACGCACTGCAAGGTTCCCCGCAGCTTGTTCACCACGAGAGTTGCCAGAGCCTCGCCTTCAACATCTTCCGAAATAATCAACAGAGGCCTGCTCGCTTTAGTCGTCTGTTCGAGCAACGGCAACATCTCCCTCAGGGACGTGAGTTTCTTTTCATGGAGCAGGATGCAAACATCTTCGAGCACGCACTCCATCCGTTCCGGCGACGTGACGAAATACGGCGAGAGGTAACCGCGGTCGAACTGCATCCCTTCGACCACCTCGAGCGTCGTCTCCATCGTCTTCGATTCCTCAACCGTGATAACGCCGTCCTTGCCCACCTTTTTCATTGCCTCGGCAATGATCGAGCCGATCTGCTTGTCGTTGTTGGCGCTGATGGTGCCGACCTGAACGATCATGTCGCCTTTCACGTCTTTATGGGCTTTCTTGATTTCCTCGACGGCAACCTCAACGGCCTTCTCGATACCGCGCTTCAGTGCCATCGGGCTTGCGCCGGCTGCCAGCGTCTTCACCCCTTCGCGGAAGATGGCCTGCGCCAGCAGAGTCGCGGTGGTCGTTCCGTCGCCAGCGACGTCGGATGTCTTCGAGGCGACTTCCTTGACCATCTGCGCGCCCATGTTTTCGAGGGGGTCCCGCAGCTCGATTTCCTTCGCTACTGTGACGCCGTCCTTGGTAATGATCGGCGCGCCGAATTTCTTCTCGATCACTGCATTGCGCCCCTTCGGGCCCAGCGTGATCTTCACGGCGTCCGCTAGGATGTTCACGCCGCGCAGAATCGCCTGACGTGAATTCGCGCCTGTTACGATTTGTTTTGCCATTGAATTTCACCCTCCTCGGGTGACTTCATGTTGCCGTCCGTCCGCACTTCCGGCTCGGAGAAATTACTTCTTGCTAGTAGCTGCCTTCGCGATGCCGCCAACCTTTGCCAGAATCTCTTCCTCGCGAAGGATCAGATATTCCTGTTCATCGATCTTGATGTCGTTGCCGGTATATTTGCCGAACAGGATCCGATCGCCGGACTTTACGTCGAGCGGAATGCGGCCGCCCTTTTCGTTCAGCTTGCCGGCGCCCACCGCGATTACTTCGGCTTCCTGCGGCTTCTCCTTGGCCGAATCCGGGATGATGATTCCGCCTTTCGCGGTTTCTTTCTTTTCGAGTCTTCGCACCAATACGTGGTCATGCAGGGGTGTCACATTCGCTTCCATTGTGCTGCCTCCCATTCACTGATTCGGAAAATCAAGGTGTTGTGTCGGTCATGAAAAGCCGCATGACGGCCGACGCATTACGGCCGAAATGACTTCAAATTGGCCTGTCGCATGGCGGCGAGGTCGTCGGCCTCTTTCTTCACCCGTGCGGTTTCTTTCCCCGGAGCGTCTTGGGTTTCCTGCGCCACCGCTTCAACAATTGCCGCCTCGGCCTGGCCACTCAACTGTTTTGACTCGAGCGTAAGCTGAAACGAATCCGAGAGCGGGGAGTGGGAAAGTACAACGGAATATTCGGAGTTTTCCCAAATCGCGAGTTGCACGTCGGCGCTGCTGTAGGTCAGTGGAGCAGGGGCGCCCAGGTCGGCCGCCGGCCGCCTGGCGATACCGTAGGTGGCCGAAATGGCCCGGACCATGTCATCGGCGGTCAGACCCCTCGTGGCGGTATCCTCATACGTCGCCACGATCTTGTAGAGTTCGTGGTTGAAGAAAGAAAATTTGACCTGCTCCACCGCTTCGGCTCGCCTGATGGGTTCGCCGCTGGTCACCGGCCACCAGGTCAATTCCTGGATGAGCGCCGGATTCGGGTGGATCACGCTGACGTCATTCGGCGTCGCGTCGACTTGCTTGGAAATGCTGCCCAGGCCGGCTCCCAACGAAAAGCTTCGGTATTTGGAAAGATCCTGCGCGGCAATCATGGAAGTCGAAAGCAGGATCAACGCCAGGGTAGCGGTCGATTTGTGAAGTAGGTTCAACTGAGCATCTCCTCGAAGCCGCTACACGGACGGGCGGAAAACGCCTCAACCTTGCTGAGTCCAACCCAAGCAGTTTCCAGGGAGTTGAACTTCTGCGACCTTGTCCGGAAGAGGATGCGCTCAGCCCTCTCCCACAACTCCCACTTTACGAGCGCTGATTTTCGATATCTGTCACCTTAAGCACACTTACCCGGATTCAGGGCACCCAGCCAGGGGATGACAAGAAAAGGAAATCAATGATTCTTCCAATCGGGCGCCCGGAACCCGGCGTGTTAGAATGGAGGTGTGAATGACAGTTACGATTACAAAGGCTTCGCAGTAATTGCAACGGCCCGTCAGATAAATTACCCGCCCAATGAAGCGTGGCGCCCACTCTACCGGATCAACGGCAGCGATCAGAGTCACGCGTGGACGCCACGAGACCGAAACGTCGTCTTCGCCACTGAAAAAACGGCCATCACAGAAGCCGGCAAACGCGCCCAGTGGCTAATCGACAATTCCCCACCCACGCCGAGCGATTCGATATAGCCTCTGGCGTTTGGTCCGACTGAACCGTCGCGCGAATTGCAACCAGCTCACGCCAGCCAACTTCCGATGAACCTAACTCGACAATCAAGTGAAGTAGCCTACCGGTTGATGAGGCCCGCCGTAGCCTCGTGAACAGAGGTCTCACCAATCGGGGCGATCCTTGTGAAAGCGCATTCGTATCGGACGGGGCACTTCCTGTATCCATCCATGGTCGGGGCACTCCAACCGCAAGGGAAACCTGACCGCTCCTGGAACGGGTCGAAGCACGAGACGCGCCCCGCACTTTGGGCATTCCGGGTCTCTGTCATGGCCTGTCGTTTCCTTCACTCGGGATAACACATCTTAGCCGAGGGTCTTGGCACTGAAGCTGGCGAGTTCGTCATCCCCTACGGTAAAACTAATTTCGATTGGTTTGCAGCATACTTCGCAGTCCTCAATGTAGCTCTGGCGGCCGACGGATAAGTCCAGCACCATCGAGATCTCTTCTCCACAGTATGGGCAGGTAAACTCGTGTTCCACTGATAAAAGAAGATACTGCAATCGATCCGGCCGGACAACAGAAGTACTGGGCAGGCATTTGATTGCACAGGTTCTGACTGGCATGGCGAAAAAGTAGGCGAAAAAAAAGAGCCGATCGAAAGGCCGGTCCCAGCGGTGGGATTGCTGTGCGTATTTGTTTGCACACTGATCCCTACGTGTCGGAAATGCTATGCACACTTGTCTACGATGCTCAAGAATCGCATTGACCCGATTGGACCTAGGTCGATAAGTCCGGCTTATTCCGTGGCCCTGAAATTGCCTGTTCTTTCGGAAGTGTTTCAGTTGAAAAATGCGAAAGGGAATTTTCTCTACTTCTATGATCACCAAGACCGTCGGCCTGACCAAGCTCGCTTTGCTGTCTGTATTCGCGCTTCTGCTCTTCGCTGGCCCACGCGCGGCCTACGCCGACACCGTCTTTAGCGATGGGACCTTCAATCTCAGCAATTACTCGGCCCCGATTACCTACAACAGCAATCCTGGAAACCCAACCATAGCCGTCTCGCAGGCTACCACGGGTGGTAATCCCGGCGACGCCTTGCTATTCACATACGACTTTAGTGCCGATCCTGGCGCCACCATCAGCACCGCGACGGGCCTCATAAACTCCTCCTGGAATTACGACCCTTCCACCCAGGGCGCCATCGCAGGCATCAATTTCAGCGTGGATAAGGAATTAAACACCATTTTTCCCATCAGTTCGATTAGCGGTCCGGCCTTGCTCGAACAGGGCGGCCAGTACTACATCGACTTCCTCACTGGCGACACCACCGGGGGCGTCTACCAGACGATTTCCGGCACCGACCTGCAGGCTGCCGACTTCGGGCTCTATGATTTCGCCACTGGCACCTACAACACCGCCATCAATCCCAATTTCACTTCGACAGGCGGAGAAATCTCGTTTGGCATCGCCAACCGGCAAAACATCAGCGATCCTCTGGGCTCCTCTGAGGTCACTGTCTACGACGACAACTTGACGTGGGACATCGTCTCCACTCCCGAGCCCGGCTCCCTGCTCCTGCTTGGCATCGGCCTCTTGGCTGTCGCCCTGGCCAGCAAGGGCTTCCAGCGCGCATAACGCTTCGCCTACAAAAACTCTCGAAATCTCCAAAGGCCACGCCGAACCCCGTGGCCTTTTTTCTGTCTCCCTCTATCTCGTCGCACTAGCTCACGTCGCCGCCGTCCAATTCTTTCTCCATTTCCGGCGTCACCACGTCCTTGAGGGGTGACCGACGGGGTTCTCTCGGTGCCACAGACCGGGACTACACTCGTTTCGTTTGCTGGCGCTTCGCCATGGCCGCGAAAAGCAGTCGAGAACCTGATGGGCGCGCGTTTGCACACGGAGCCGGTCCCGTATAGGCTCGCCTCGGAGGTCAAAATGGGAATTCCGTCCAAGAGTCAGTCGTATGCGCTTCGAGCAAAGAACTCTGCCATCCTGCTCGTCGTCTGCCGCAACCGCAAGGGGACTGTCGCATCCGTGACCGATTTTATCTATCGCCACGATGGCGACATTCTGCACGCAGACGAGCACGCCGACGAAGAGTCGGGGCTCTTCCTAATGCGCGTGGAATTTGACCCGGAAGATTTTGATATCAATCTCGCCAGCTTCGGCGAGCACTTTTCGCCGGTCGTCGAAAAGTTTGAGATGAAATGGCGGCTGGAGCAATCATCGCATCGGCCACGAATGCTTGTCTTTGTTTCGAAATACAATCACTGCCTGATCGATCTGCTCTATCGACATAAGAGCGGCGAACTGGCCTGTGATATTCCGCTCATTATCTCCAATCATGCCGATAACCAGCCGGTAGCAGACTTTTACAGGATTCCCTACGCTGTCGTCTCCACTAAGGAAGAAGGCAAGCTGCAGGGGGAAAACAAAATTCAATCGCTGATCGACGAGTACCGGCCCGACTTCATGGTGTTGGCTCGCTATATGCAGATTCTTTCGGACGAATTCGTGAACCGCTATCCGCAGCGAATTATTAACATCCATCACTCCTTCTTGCCGGCATTCGTCGGTGCTCGTCCTTACCATCAGTCGTTCGATCGCGGAGTCAAAATGATTGGCGCCACTAGCCACTACGTGACCGAGGTGCTCGACGATGGCCCGATTATTGAGCAGGACGTGGTCCGCGTCTCGCATCGCGACACGGTTGACGATCTCATCCGCAAAGGTCAAGATCTCGAAAAGGTTGTGCTCTCACGGGCTGTACGATGGCACGTTGAGAACCGCGTCTTGGTTTACGGGAATAAGACCGTCGTTTTCTAAGAGAGGCCAACAGCTCCGATTCACTCATTGCTACAAGTATTCGTAGCACGCCGAATTTAGAGCATCCGGTTGTCACCCATGCCGCTGAAGGAAACACAGAACCGGATCATTGGCCTAATCTGCCCCTTTTTGCCCCTGCGTGTTTTCGTTAACTTTCCACCTATCACTAAGATGGATGGTAGGGGCGGTGGGGATCGAACCCGCGACCCTTGGTACCACAGACCGGCACGTATAAGTTAAATTCCTTTGAATGTACTGCACTTATACCCACGAAACATTGAAAATCGGACCCAAATGGCTGGATTCTGGACGCGAGTTGGACGCGATTGCCTGCCTCGGTACCGAAAGAGTTTTTGGAGAAAATCTTGTCGTGTGCGGGGAGAACCCAGGAAACCGACCGGCTCCTCCTTTGCGTCGCAAAACCGGCAGCTCGCCCCTATTGGACAAGCAGGTCCCGGTACCCACTCTCCGATAATCAACTACCCGGGACTTGAGAAGGGACCCGGAACCCACTCGCTAGACGGCGCGACGGCGCGCGTGGGAACACGCAGCGAGATCCTCAAGCCAATGGCCCCCAATATCCTGTCGGCGATTTTTCTGCGTTTAGTTATAATCCTCGCGATCGGACGACTTTCGCGCGCGAAGGTAAACATGACGGTGCGCTCGCGGTCTGCCCAGCAACCAGGCCCAGCGATCCAGCGCCGGTGAGAAACGAAAGATAAGGAGCGAGAATATGTGCGATCGAGATCATGCTGCCGAGGATCGGGAACGGTACGAAGCCCTCGGCTTAATCACGCGAAAGCAGTTCGGGGTCATGCTGGCGGCAGGCGTCGCCATGCTGCTGCCTAAAGTAGCCAACGCGGCAACGGTCATCGAATCAGACGTGACTGTCAAGACGCCGGACGGCACCGCGGACTGCTACTTCGTCCATCCAGCTACCGGCACCGCGCCTGGCATATTGGTATGGCCGGATATCTTCGGGCTGCGGCCGGCAATGCGCCAGATGGGTAAGCGGCTCGCTGAGGCGGGCTATTCGGTGCTGGTGGTGAATCCGTTCTACCGGACCCAGAAAGCTCCGACCGCGGCTCAGGGCGCGGCGACTCCGATTCAGCAGTTGCTGCCGCTCGCGAGAACCCTGGACGCGACCACGCAGGTGACGGATGCGAAGGCATTTGTCGGATGGCTGGACCAGCAATCCTCGGTTGCCAAAAATCGTAAGATGGGAACGCAGGGTTATTGCATGGGAGGGGCCATGGCCTTTCGTACCGCTTATGCAGTGCCGGACCGCGTCGGCGCCGTGGCCTCCTTCCACGGCGGCAACGGGTTGGTGACCGCTATGCCGGACAGTCCACATCTTCAGGCCGCGACGACCAAGGCGCAGTTCCTGGTCGCAATTGCGGAAAATGACGATATGCAAGCCCCCACCGAAAAGACCGTGATGAAGGAAACCTTCGCCAAGGCGGGACTGCCGGCGGAAATCGAAGTGTACGCGGCCATGCACGGCTGGTGTCCGCCAGATTCGGGCGTCTATAGTGAGCCGCAGGCCGAGAAGGCATGGAGCCGTCTGCTCGTACTGTACGAGAAGGCTCTCGCGTAACCTACTTCTTGTGGTTGGCGCGGCCTGCGGAGGTTAGCCATGCAAACGCGGGGCGAAACTCCCGAGTAACGCTCTCACCGGAGATCTCTAACAATGTCGGCTCCGTCAATCGTTTTGTGGGCGCACTTCTCCGTTCACTCCTACGAGCGTCTTCCTTTGTCGTGTTCTTTGGCCCAGGGTCGATGACCACGGCTCGTCTGTAATCTTTTCGGTCGGCTTCGGTCCGACCCATACATCTCTTCGATCTAGACTTCGACCATGATTACTCGTTCAAACTCCCTCTCGCGAGGGAGCGGGATGCTCCATCATGTGCACGGTGTTCTACTTCAGCCCCAAACCAACGCAGCCGACTCCGAAAACATCCCGTAACGTGATCGAATTTCCGAAGAAGACCGCGTAATCCACATCCCGGATACCAGAATTCTGGACGCAAACTGGACGCAGGCTGGCCGCTGTCATCTGGGGGGTTGTTGAAAAGTTGGGGTGAGCGACGGGGTTTGAACCCGCGACCCTCGGTGCCACAGACCGATGCTCTACCAGCTGAGCTACGCTCACCACCCGTTGAAAATCATAACATGGTGCGGCGTGCCTGAGCTACGCGGCTGAGCGTTTCACTGCGAGCGACCTCTCGCCTTGCGACGCGTATCCTTCCGATTTCGCTGCGTTTCGTTGTTGAGGCGAGATCCTGGGAGCACCCTCACATCCGGCTCGCGGCGTCGAGCTCCGTGCAGGCGCGAGTACCAGTGCCACTGAATCCTTGGCCTAAGCTTTGCGCGGGAAGGGAATCGGGGCGATTGGCTTGCGGCGCTCGGAACATTGGCGCAGGTGAACGCGAGCTTGGTCCGCCCACGGGCCGTTGGGGGCGTGGCGCAGGTAGAGCATCCATTGCTCGCGGGCCAGCCGACGTTCGCCGCGCTTTTCATAGGCCAGCGCGAGATTGAAATGCACGTCGGCGTGCGCGGGCAGTGCGCGAACGGCGCGGCGCAGATGCTCGATGGCCTGGTCGATTTCGCCCTGCTCTTCGAGCACGCAGCCTAGGTTGTAGCGCGAGATACCGTTCAGCGGATCCAGGTCGACAGCCGAGAGGAATTCGGCGCGTGCTTCGTCCGCACGGCCCAATTGGTACAGCGCCACTCCTAGATTGATGTGCGCGTCCACCCACCCGGGAGTGAGGTCGAGCACCTGTCGGTAACGTTCAATAGCCTGCGGGAGCATGTCCGGGTTCGATTCGCAATCGAGGGCGCTCTGAAATAGCTCCTCGGGCGTGGGGCCGGCCATCGCGTGCAGTTTCGACGGGCGCGCGGACGTTTCAAACGGGAATGCCCACTGTTGCTTGAGCGGGCTGAAAGGGCGCGCGGCGCCGGGCGGAATTACCAGCAAATCGCGACCCTGCTCGACGAAGCGCAATTCCTGCAGTGGTACGTCCGGTTCGCCAAACTGCTGTTCGATCAGGCGGACGGCGCGGCGGACGCGGCGGGCGGGAATGTGATTGTCGGTGAGGCGTTGGAGGGTGCGGGAGGCGGCCAGATCGCCGAAGCTGTAAAACCGCTCACCCCAGCGGGCCCGGGGACGAACGAGCCGCAGCCTTTCCCAATAGCGAAGACGGCTCGGCTCAACACCTAGAATGCGCCCAACCTCCCTCCGCGTGTACCGCTGGTTCAAGCCGCTAGTATCCCCCCGGAACCGAATCTGAGGAAGATTATGCACCCTCTGTCAATGCCTGGGTGGGTTCGTTTGTGCAAAAAACCCGCTTTCGCGGTTGCGACGAAATCGGGGCGCGCCGCGCGATTACCAAAAGGACGACGGCTACCCGAGGGCCGATTGCGCGGGCTGGCTGGCTTGCTAGACTTTTAGACGTAACTTCTCGTTATGTCACTCGACAACACCGGACGGCTCTATCTGGAGCGGCAGATCACACTGGCGCGCGCAGTGATTGCGGCGCTGTCCTTGGTGGCCCTGGTGGAGACGTCAGGCGGGCCGGTGCGGCGTTCGTCGGTGGTTTTTCTTTGCGCGTATCTGGTGGCCGCGGTGGTCGAGGCGCTCATCGAGCGGTTCGCCGGCAGCACGCGGTACCGGATTCCGCTCCCCGTAGATTTCGTGGTGCTCGCGGTTTTCGTGTATTTGACGCCTTCGGTCTCGGCGTTCTGGTTTCTGTTCTTGTTCACTGTATTCGCGTTGGCAACGCGCGGGAACACGCGGGCGATGCTGGCGCTGGTGGGCGTGGCGACGGTGGGAATCATCGCACGTGTTGCCGTCGAGCAGCCGTTCCGCTGGCAGAGCGTGTGGCATTGGGTCGCGATCGGGTCGGGAACGCTGGTTTCCGGGCTGTGTATGGGATTTCTGGGCGCGCGCGAGCGCGAACACCTGGCGCGGCAGGAGTTTCTGGAAAAAGTCACCGGGCTGCTCCAGTTCAATTCGGGGCTCACGGAATCGATTCGGCAGATGCTGGGCGAGCTGGCCGTTTCGTTTGAGTGCGAACTGGCGTCTCTGGCCGTGTTGGAAGAGGATCTGGAGCGAATCTTCGTCTGGCGCGTGCATCCGGGGGAGCTGGCATCGAGCGGGCCGGAGACCGTACCGCAATCCCGGTCGGACACGTTCCTTTTCGATTGCCTGGAAGCGACAATGGGTTGGGAATTCCGAAACGGAAGCGGTGGAGAGGGATTCGGCTGGGACCGGCGAACAGGGGAGCGGATGCGGGCACCGGCTCCGCCGAACGCCACGCGCGAGGAATTCGCGGCGCGGTCGTTGCTGGCGGTCACGCTGGAGATCGGCGGGCGGCCGGCGGGGAGGGTAATGCTGGTCAACCCGCAACCCTCGCGGGGCCGTTTCACGGCGGGCGATTTGCGCTGGCTCGAGCAGATCGTGCGGCAGGTGGGACCGCCGCTGGAGAACGTGTTCACGATGCGCAGCCTGCGCGCGCGCGCCGTGGAATCGGAGCGCAGCCGCATCTCGCGCGACCTGCACGACGGGATTTTGCAGACTTTGCTGAGCCTGAAAATTCAGCTGGAAGTGCTGCGCAGAAAGCTTTCGACGAAACCGGAGCAAGCCTGCGCGGACCTGGCGAACCTGCAAAAGACTGTCCAGCAGGAAAGCGACGAGCTGCGCCGGATGGTGACGGAGATGCGTCCGCTGCGCGTGGAAAGCGCGGACATGCGCGAGTTGATGTACGGATTCGCGGAGAGATTCCGGAGCGAGCACGGAATGGAAGTGGATTTATTCATAGAAGACCGCGATTTACGCATTCCAGACCGTATTTGCAGGGAGATTTTTCAGATTTACCGTGAAGCACTACACAACGTAAAAAAGCATGCTAAGGCCAGCCACGTCGTGGTAAAACTAGAACAAGACGAGGCGAAAGTTTTTCTCTGCGTGGA